>Ga0209670_100102_pt1 | contig 55694 bp, 58 predicted proteins | sample PerSpoBPS_BMetaG_FD_184741 | JGI IMG/M metagenome (GOLD analysis project Ga0209670, IMG submission 184741) | Thermal spring microbial communities from Yellowstone National Park, Wyoming, USA - Perpetual Spouter B (PS_B) MetaG (SPAdes) (version 3) | ecosystem: Environmental > Aquatic > Thermal...
CCCGTGGAGCGGGTGTGGCCCCTGGTGAACGAGGCGGTGGCGAACCGGTACTTTCACGACCTGGAGGAGATGATGGAGGTGGTGGCCGAGCGGTGCCGCGTCCTTGCCCAGGACCCCGAGACCCTCAGGCGGCACACCCTCTTCCACTGGTGGCCTAGGACGAAGGCATTAGCATAAAAGGGTATCAAGCCTTCGGGGCTCTTCAGGGAGCCGGAAGGGGTCTACCAACGGAAGGAACCCCTCCGGCGCCCATCCCTGGCGGGTCCTGAGGGTAGGCCTTTTCCTTCCCCTTCTCGGGCTTGAGGTGCCCAGGGACCTTTCTCCCCTCAAGCCCATCCTAAACCTAGCTTCGCCGAAACATGGATCGTGGAAGGGGTGGAAGGTGGGCCCAGGTCCTTCTCCTGGTGGAGGGCCGGGGTGCGCTAATGTGCACTTTTGCTAACCAGGGCGAAGCTTAGGGTAGCGCTGGCCCTTTCCTCCTCCTCCACCAGGGCCCGCACCGCCACCTTGCCCAGGCCCCGGCGGAAGAAGAGGAGCTCCCCCTCGAGGACCAGGGTGTCCCCGGGGACCACGGGCTTCTTAAAGCGGGCCTCCTCCACGCCCACCAGGAAGACCAGGCTCCCCGGGGCCATCCCCGGCTGGCGGGCCAGGGTGCCCACCGCCGCCTGGGCCATGGCCTCCAGGATCAGGACCCCGGGCATGATGGGGTAGCCGGGAAAGTGCCCCTGGAAGTGGGGCTCGTTGAAGGTGACGTTTTTTAGAGCGCGGAAGCGCTTCTCGTCGGCCTCGAGGACCCGGTCAATGAGGAGAAAAGGGTAGCGGTGGGGAAGAAACCTCAGGATCTCCCCGATCTCCACGGCCTCACCTCTTCAGGACGTCATCCGAGGAGAGGATGGTGTCCTCCAGGACGTGGAGCATCTCCAGGGCCTTGCCGGTGCCCAGGGCCACGGCCTCAATGGGGTTCTCCGCCACCACCACCGGCACGCCGGTGGCCTCCTGGAGGGCGAGGTCCAGGTTCTTCAGCAAAGCCCCACCCCCCGTGAGGAGGATGCCCCGCTCGTAGATGTCCGAGGCCAGCTCCGGCGGCGTGGTCTCCAGCACCGACTTCACCCCCTGGAAGATCTTGTCCAGGGGCTCCTTTAGGGCCTCGGCCACGTCCTCGGCGGGGATCTCGGCGGTGCGGGGAAGGCCGGTGATGAGGTCCCGGCCCCGCACCTCGGCCACCTCCTTCTCCTCCCCGGGAAGGACCTTGGCCCGGCCCAGCTGGATCTTGAGCTCCTCGGCGGTCCGCTCGCCGATGAGGAGGTTGTACTTCTGCCGGATATAGCGGATGATGGCCTGGTCCATCTCGTTGCCGGCGATCCTGAGGCTTTCCGAGCGCACGATGCCCCCCAGGGAGATGACGGCGATATCGGTGGAGCCGCCCCCGATGTCCACCACCATGCTGCCCGTGGGCTCGGCCACGTTGATGCCCGCCCCGATGGCCGCCGCCAGGGGCTCCTCAATGAGGTAGACCTTCTGGGCCAGGGCGGAGACCGCCTGGACCACCGCCCGCCTTTCCACGTCCGTGACCCCCGAGGGCACCCCCACCATAACCCGGGGCTTGAAGAAGCGGCTCATGGGGGAAAGCACCTTCTGCAGGAAGAGGAGGAGCATCCTCTCCGTGAGGGCGTAGTCGGCGATGACCCCGTCCTTGAGGGGGCGCACGGCCACGATGTTGCCCGGGGTGCGCCCCAGCATCCGGTAGGCCTCGGCCCCCACGGCCTTCACCTCCTTTTTGCCCTGGACCACGGCGATCACCGAAGGCTCCCGCAGGACGATCCCCTTCCCCCGCACGTAGATGAGGACGCTGGCCGTCCCCAGGTCAATCCCGATGTCTTCGCCCTTCAGCATATCCCCTCGCTCTACTTAGCGTACTCCACCGCCCGGGTCTCCCGCACCACGGTCACCTGGACCTGGCCGGGGTAGTTCATCTCCCGCTCAATGCGGTTCGCGATTTCTCTGGCCAGCAGGGTGGCCTTGGCGTCGGTGATCTTGTCGGGCTTGACGATGACCCGCACCTCCCGCCCCGCCTGCACGGCGAAGGCCGTCTCCACCCCAGGGAAGGAAAGGGCGATGCGCTCCAGGGCCTCGAGGCGCTGCAGATACTCCTCCAGGCTCTCCCGCCTGGCCCCGGGCCGGGCGGCGGAGAGGGCGTCGGCGGCGGCCACCAGGACGGCGTAGACCGTCTCGGCGTTCTCCGGGTCGTGGTGGTGGGCGATGGCGTCTATGACCTCGGGGGGCTCGCCGAAGCGGCGGGCCAGGGCGATGCCGATCTCCACGTGGCTTCCCTCCACCTCTCGGTCCACGCTCTTACCGATGTCGTGAAGAAGCCCCGCCCTGCGGGCGAGCCCAGCGTCCAGGCCCAGCTCTGCCGCCATGATGCCGGTGAGGTGGGCCACCTGAATGGAGTGCTTGAGGACGTTCTGGCCGTAGCTGGAGCGGAAGTGGAGCCGGCCCAATAGCTGGATCAGGCCGGGCTTCAGGCCCACCACCCCGGCCTCGAGGGCCGCCTCCTCCCCCCTCTCGTAGATGAAGGTCTTCATCTCCTGCTTGGCCTTCTCCACCACTTCCTCTATGCGGCTTGGGTGGATGCGGCCGTCTTTGAGGAGCTCCTCCAGGGCCATGCGGGCGATCTCGCGCCGCACGGGGTTGAAGGAGGAAAGCAGGACCGCCTCCGGGGTGTCGTCAATGATCAGGTCCACGCCGGTGAGGGCCTCAAAGGTGCGGATGTTGCGCCCTTCCCGGCCGATGATGCGGCCCTTCATGGCGTCGGAAGGGATGGGGACCACGGACACCGCCAGCTGGGCCGCGGTCTCCGAGGCTTGGCGCTGCATGGCCTGGGCCAGGATCTTCTGGGCTTCGCGCCTGGCCTCTATCCGGGCCCGCTCCAAGGCGGCCCGCACCCTGGCCGCCTTCTCCTCCTCCAGCTCCCGGTCCAGCCGTTCCAGGATGAGCCTCCTGGCCTCCTCGGGGGAGAGGCCCGCCACCTGGTAGAGCCTCTGTTCAATCTCCTTTTCCCGCTCAAGGAGACCGGCCTCTTTGGCCTTCAGGACCTCTTCCCGCTTGGATAGCGCCTCCTCCAGGGCGTCCAGCTTGAGGGCCCGGGCGTCCAGGGCCTCGCCCCTCTTGGAAAGCCGTTCCGCCTCCCGGCGAAGCTCCTCCCGCTCCTCCTTGAGGCGCTCCCTTTCGGCCTTGAGCTCCTCCTGGAGGGCCTTAAGCCGCTCCCTCTCCGCCCTGAACTCCTCCCTTTCCGCCTTCAGGCGCTCCTCGGCCTCGGCCAGGCGCCTCCTGGATTCCTTCTCCAGGGCCTCGGCCCGGGCCCGGGCCTCCTCCTCCAGCTCCTGCCGAAGGGCCTTTAGGCGGCTTTCGGCCTCCTCCCTCAGGGCCTTGGCCTCCTGGCGGGCCGCCTCCAGGATCTCCCTGGCCTCCTTGCGGGCAGACTCCAGGGCCTCCTTGGCCTCGGCCTTGGCGGCCTCGAGGATCTCCCTGGCCTCCCCCCTCGCCTCACCCTCACCTCCCTTGCGCCTCAGGAAGAGGGCGGCGAGAAGGGCCAGGACCAGGAGCAAAAGCACCAGGTCCAGAAGGGTCATCTACTCCCCCTCTTCCTCGCCGGCGGCCAGGACCACCTTGTCCGCCCGCTCCAGGACCTTGGCCCGGATCTCCTCCAGAAGCTCCGGCCGCTCCCTCAGGTACTCAGCCGCCTTCTCCTTGCCCTGGCCCAGGCGGTGCTCGCCGTAGGAGAACCAGGAGCCGGCCTTCTCAATGACGTTTGCGGCCACCGCCACGTTGACCAGGTCCATGATGGGGTCCAGACCCTTGCCGAAGTAGATCTCCAGCTCGGCCTCGCGGAAAGGAGGGGCCAGCTTGTTCTTCACCACCTTGACCTTGACCTTGATCCCCACGGCCTCGTTGCCCACCTTGATGGGCGGGCCGCTTTTGCGCACGTCCAGGCGCACGCTGGAGTAGAACTTGAGGGCCCGGCCGCCCGGCGTGGTCTCGGGGTTGGTGTACATGGCCCCCACCTTCTCCCGTATCTGGTTGATGAAGATGGCGGCGGTGTTGCTCTTGTAGAGGACGGCGGTCAGCTTCCTCAGGGCCTGGCTCATGAGCCGGGCCTGGAGGCCCACGTGCTGGTCCCCCATCTCCCCCTCAATCTCCGCCTTGGGCACCAAAGCGGCCACCGAGTCCACCACGATCACGTCCACCGCCCCCGAGCGGGCCAGAAGCTCCACGATCTCCAAAGCCTGCTCCCCGGTGTCCGGCTGGGAGACCAGAAGCTCCTGCACGTCCACCCCGAGCTTCTTGGCGTAAAGGGGGTCTAGGGCGTGTTCGGCGTCCACGAAGGCCGCCACCCCGCCCTGCTTCTGGGCCTGGGCAATGATGGTCAGGGCCAAAGTGGTCTTGCCCCCCGACTCCGGCCCAAAGATCTCGGTGACCCGCCCCCGGGGGATGCCCCCGATCCCCAGGGCTAGGTCCAGGCCCAAGGAGCCCGTGGGGATCACGTCCACCTGGAGCTTGGGCATCTCCCCCAGGCGCATGACGGCCCCCTTGCCAAACTCCTTTTCAATGGTCTTGAGGGCGTTTTCCAGCGACTTCCTCTTGTTCTCTTCCATGCTCACCTCGCAAAGGGAACTTTTCCAGAATGGTGTAGACGGGCCCCCTAGGCTTGAGCTCCGAGCGCACCAGGGCGAAGGACTCCACGGGCCAGGTGAGGCCGAAGACCACCGGGGGAACCCTGGGGGCGGGGGCCTTGCGCCGGGCCAGGGTGATGTGGGGCTTGAAGGCCCGGTCCCCTTCGGCCTTAAGGGCCTCCTCCCCCAGAACCTCCCTCACCCCATCCCTCAGGCCCCGGGCCAGGAGGTTAAACCCCTCCCCCTCGGCCTTGGCGAACCAGACCCGGGGCGTGCCCTCGTTGGGGAAGTAGCCGGTGCCCCTGAGGCCGGCCACAAAGGGCGGGGTCTTCCGCCCCAGGCGGTGGCCCAGGGCGATGAGGTCCTCCAGGTCCCCCTCGGGCCTTTCCCCCAAAAAGAGAAGGGTGAGGTGGAGCTGGTGGGGCGGCACCGCCTTCCAGCCCTTGTAGCGGGAAAGCTTCTCCTGGGCGGCCTCCAGGGCCCGCCTCACATCCTCGGGGAGAAAAACGGCGTAGAAAAGCCTCATGTCACCAGAAGGGCCAGCGCGGCGTACACGCTCCGTAGCCTCACCGCCTCCCGGTCCCCGGGGAAGCGGTACCGCCTGGCCTCCGCCCCCTGGGGGCCGGCCACGGCCACGTAGACCGTGCCCACGGGCTCCCCTTCCAGGGGGTCCGGCCCCGCCACGCCCGTGGTGGCCAGGGCGTAGGTGGCGCCTAAAAGGGTCCGAGCGGCCTCCGCCATGGCCTTGGCCGTCTCGGCGGAGACCGTCTTGGCGAGGCGTTCCTCCGGCACACCGAAGCGGGCCTTGGCCCCTACGGAATAGGATACCACGCCCCCCAGGTAGAAGCGGCTGGCCCCGGGAAGGCGGGTGATCTCCGCCCCCAGAAGCCCCCCGGTCAGGCTCTCCATGGTGGCCAGGGTAGCCCCCTCCAGCTCCATACGCCGCTTCACCGCCTCGGCCAGGGTCATCTCCCCCTCGCCCCAGACGGCCTTCAGGAGCTTCTTTTTGATCTTTTCCGAAAGCTCGGCCACCAGGTCCTCCCGGCCCCGCACCACCACCTCCACCCCGTGGACCTTGGGGTAGGTGCCCACCTCCACCTCCTCCCCCCGGAGGAAGAGCTCCCCCAGCCTTTCCACGATCTCCGACTCCCCCAGGCCCCAGGTCTTCAGAACCCGCTTGGCGTAGGCCCTTTGGGGCAGGGCCAGCCTGGGAAGCACCTCCTGCCACATGGGCCGCCACTCGGGGGGCGGCCCCGGGAGGAGGACCAGGTCCTTCCCCGCTTTGCGCACCCACCAGCCGGGGGCGGTGCCGTGGGGGTTATCCAGCCACTGGGCCGAGGGGATCTTCATGGCCTGCTTGCGGTTGGCCTCGGGCATGGGGCGGCCCCGGGCGCGGAAGAGGGCTTCAATCTGGGCGAGCATGGCCTCGTCCAGCTCTAAAGGCTCCCCCAAAGCCTGGGCCACCGCCTCCCGGGTCACGTCGTCGGGGGTGGGGCCCAGGCCCCCGGAGAGGACCAGGAGGCGGGCCCGTTCCCAGGCCTCGGCCACCTCCCGGGCCAGGGGTCCGGGCTCGTCCACCACCCTCAGGGTCCTTTCCACCTTGAGGGCGTAGGCCTCGAGGCTTCTGGCGATCTCCGCCGTGTTGGTGTCCAGGGTCTCCCCGTAGATGAGCTCCGTGCCTACGCCGATGATTTCTGCCCGCTCCATAGGCCCTCCTCAAAGGGGTAGCGGAGGAGGCGGTACTCCCCCCCGCCTCCCGTCACCACGCTGCCCAGGGGCACCTCCCTGCGCACCAGCCCCAGGCCCAGAAGGCCGAAGGGCGTCCTCTGTAGGCGCTTGATCTCCCCCACCCGCCGCCCCTCCAAGAAGAGCTCCCCCACCTCCCCCGCCTTCAGGCCCTTTAGGCCCACCAGGCGGTAGGGAACCTCCTTGCCCTCGGTGCGGGCCATGATCTCCTGGCCCACATAGCACCCCTTGCCGTAGTCCACCAGGTGGAGAAGCCCCACGCTCTGGGGAAGCTCCCCCCGGATGTCCTCCAAAAGGGGAACCCCCTTGAGGAGGGCGTAGAGGGGGAAGACCTCCAGGGGAAGCCCCCCCTCCCCCCGCTCGGCCACTTCCTCCCGGCCGTCGGCGTGGAGGAGGCGGTAGAGGGGGAGTTCCTCCAGGACCACCTGGTCAAAGACGATGTAGCGCTCCAGGCGGGCCCTGAGGCCCTTTAGGGTGCCCCAGGGGGCCAGCAAAAAGCCCTCGGGGTGGGGGAAAAGGGTGGCGGCCTCCTCAATCTGGCCCCTATGGTTCAGGAAGAGGACCCCACCGGGGCCCTTTAGCCGCCTCAGGTCCCGGGTGCCCTGGCCCTGGAGAAAGCCGAAGGCGTCCGGCCCCTTGAGGAGAAGCAGGCCGGGGAAGGCGAAGAACCCTTCCCCCCTCAGGGCCGTCCTCAGGGCCTCCTCCATACCCCCCATTATTGACCAAAGGGTCAGACGGGGGGAGAATGGCGGACGTGCGCTTTTTCCTGGGGGCCTTTCTCTCCCTCTTCCTGGTGGGCGTGGTCGTGGCCCTGCCGGGGGCCGCCCTCCCCCACTGGCGGGAGGCCTTTGCCGTGGGCAAGGAGGTCTCCTGGTTCTTCACAAGCCTCCTCCTGGGGCTTCTCCTGGGCATCCGCCTGGCCCAGGGGGAAAGGCGCCACCCCCTCTTTCCTCTGGCCCTCTTCCTCCTGGCCCTGGCCCTCACGGGGGTGGCCCTGGCCCCAAGCTTTCCCTGGGTGGTGGCCATGGCCTTCCTCATGGGCCTGGCCGAGGGGGTCATGAACGTCCACGGCAACAGCCTGGTGGGAGACCTCTACCCCGAAAGGCGGGTGGAGCTCCTGAACCGGGTCAACGTGGGCTTCGGCCTGGGGGCGGTCTTCACCCCCCTGGCCCTCACCCTGATGCCCTACCGGGCCCTCCTTCTCCTTTCGGCCCTCATGGCCCTTCTGGCGGGCCTCCTGGTCTATGGCGCCCCTCCGGTGAGGAGCCTGGCCAGGGGGGAGGCCCGGGGGCTTCTTCCCTTTTTGCTGGCCGTGGGCCTTTACACGGGCCTCGAGGGGGCCTTGGCCACCTGGAACCGGGTCTGGCTCCAGGGCCTGGGCCACGCCACCGCCACGGGAGGCCTGCTCCTCTCCCTCTACTGGCTCTTCCTGGCCCTGGGCAGGCTCTTTCTGGCGCGAAGGGTGGCCCATAAGCCCCTCCTCGCCCTTAAGGGGCTACTTCTTTGGGTCCTCCTCCTCCTCGTCCTCAACTTCTTCCCCCCCACCGCCCTCCTCTTTCCCCTGGCAGGCTTCTTCCTGGGCCCCCTTTTTTCCACCCTCTTCGCCTTAGTCCAGGCCCGCTTCGGCCACCGGGCCCTGGGAGGGCTCCTCTACGCCGGGGCGGCGGGAAGCACCCTGATCCCCGCCCTCTTCGCCCTCCTACCCCTTCCGGGCATCCCCCTGGGGCTTTTGGCCCTGGCCCTAGGGCTTTTTCTGCTTCTGCGGGGGTTGGGAGATGGTTAAGGCCCTCCTCTTTGACCTGGACGGCACCCTGGCCGACACCGACCCCCTCCACCTCTTGGCCTGGCGGGAGGCCCTGCGCCCTTATGGCCTCGAGGTGGACCTCGGGTTTTACCGAAAGCGCATCTCGGGCCGCCTCAACCCCGAGATCGTCCAGGACCTCCTCTCCCTGGAAGGAGAGGAGGCCAGGAGGCTCATAGAGGCCAAGGAGGCCCGCTTCCGGGATCTGGCCAAGGACCTGAAGCCCACCCCCGGCCTCCTGGAGCTCCTGGACACAATCCAGAAGAAGGGGCTGCGCTGGGGCGTGGTCACCAACGCCCCCAAGGAAAACGCCCGCCATGTGCTGGGCGCCTTGGGGCTGGACCCGCCCCTTCTCGTTTTGGCGGAGGAGGTGGGCCGGGGCAAGCCCGACCCCCTCCCCTACCAGGTGGCCCTGAAGCGCCTCGGGGTGGCCCCCGAAGAGGCCCTGGCCTTTGAGGACTCCCCTTCCGGGGTGAAGAGCGCCGTGGGGGCGGGCCTTCCCACCTACGCCCTCCTCACCGGGCACCCCCAGGAGGCCCTCCTGGCCGCAGGGGCCAGGGGGGTCTTGCGGGACTTTTGGGAAGCCCTGCCCCTCCTATAGGGCGTAGCGGCGGAAGGCCTCCTCGTCAAAGCGGGCCTCTATGAGGTCCTCCCAGTAGAGCCACCCCTCCCGGAAGGCGGGGAAGTCCAGGAAGCCCCCTTCCGCCTTCAGGTGGAAGGCCAGCTCGTTGGGCTCGGTGACCCCCTGCTGGAAGGCCAGGAGGGCGGACTGGTAGGCCCCGAAGCTGCTCTGGGCCTGGCTTCCCACCATGGCCCGCTTGCCCTTCTCCCGGGCCAGGGAGAGCATCTCCAGGGTCCAGGTGGCCCCGCTGCGGGCGGGCTTGAGGTTCAGGATGTCAAAGGTGTCCAGGACCAGCTCCCGCCTGAGGTCCTTGGGGGTCATGGCGCTGTCGTCGGCGATGAGGGGGAGGATGCCCTTGGCCCGAAGGGCCCTTCTCGCCTCCACCTCCTCTATGGGCAGGGGCTCCTCCACGTAGCGAAGGCCCAGCGCCTTCCAGGCCGTCAAGTAGGCCTCGGCCTCCTTGGGGGTCAGGCTCTCGTTGGCGTCGGCGTAGAGGTCCACCTCGGGGAAGGCCTCCTTGAGGCGGGCGATCTTTCTGGTGTCCCCCTCCAGGTCCCGGCCCACCTTGACCTTGAAGACCCTGACCCCGGCCCCGTAGGCCATGCGGGCGTCCGAAAGCATCTCCTCCTCCGAGGCCAGGCCCAGGATGTAGGCCACCCGCACCCGGTGTTTGGCGGGCTTCAGGACCTGGTGGAGCTCCTCCCCCTCGCTCCTGGCCCAGGCCTCCCAGAGGGCCAGGTCCAGGGCACCCTTCAGGGCGTGGTTGCAGGGGAAGGCCTCCAGCACGGCGCGGATGGCCTCTTGGTCGTCGGCCTCGAGGCCCAAAAGCTTTGGCCTCAGGTAGGCCAGCCCCGCCTCCACGCTTCCCAGGGTCTCCCCGTAGATGGTGGGGCGGATGGCCACCTCGGCCCGGCCCAGGGAGCCGTCGGAAAGCTCCACCTCAAGCAGGGCGTGCTCCAAAGCAGGAAGCTCCGAGGCCTTCCCCCAGCGAAGGGGGGCCTTCAGGGGGATGCGGAAGGGGATGAGGCGTAGGTCTTTGACGGTCGCCATGAGGCCCATTCTAAGTACCCCGCCGCGGCCACGGCGGGGGCCCCAAGGGGGCGCACCCGGGGCTCAGAAAAGGCTCACCGGGCGAAAAGGCCCTTGGCCTCCAGGAAGGCCCGCACCGCCTGGGCCTCGGCCAGGGGGTCCAGGGCCTCGGTGTCCAGGACCAGGGCCCTGGGGTGGTCCCTTAGGAGGCGCAGGGGGCCTTCCGGGTCGTAGTTCCTCTTCTCCTCGGCCACGATCTTCAGCTTGGCCAGAACCTCCTCCGCCGGGGCCAGGGCTAAGGCCTCCTCCAGCTCCTCCGGGGCGAGGACGCCCTGGGCCAGCTCCTTTAGCTTCTCCGCCTCCAAGGGAGAGAGGGCCACCCGGTCAAAGGCGTCCTGGCGGGCGAGGAGGCGCTTTAAGCGGGTGATCTCCCGGGCGTGGAGGACGACAAAAAGGGCCTTGGGCAGGTGCTTCAGGGCGTAGGCCACCTCCTCCTCCCCCCTGAGGCCGTCAAAGAGGAGGAGGGGGGCGGGAGGCACGTACCCCCGGGCGAGGACCTCGGCCACGCCCCCGGGAAACTCCTCCCGGAAGCGCCGGGTGAGGCGGAAGCGCTCCTCCCGGGGGATGGGGGGTTTGGCCCCGTAGCGGGGGAGGACGTAGAGGTCCACCAGCTCCCGCCGGTCGGGAAGCCTGGGCAAGCCCAGGGCCTCCACCAGGGTGCTCTTCCCCACCCCTGTGAGGCCCACCAGGATGAGGAGGGGCTGGGTCTTCAGGGACACCAAGCCCTCTTGGAACTCCAGGGAAAAGGCCACGCGCACCTTGCCATTTTACGGGTTTTGCCCTATACTTTAGGAGGAGGTGATAGCAAATGAAGCTCTGGCAAGGTTTTTTGGGAGCCAGCTTGCTTTTCTTGTTGACCGCCTGCCCGCAGACACCAGCCCCGCCTCAAAGCAACACCACACCCAGCGAGCTCAGCACTGCCCTTCAGAACGTTGGCCAAGATATCCAAAACACTCTGTCCCAGATCAACCAAGAGCTGCAAGGGCTTCTACAAGTACAAGGCTTCATTTCTGATCAGCCCACGCCGCTCAGCCAAGGTCTCCAAACCTTGGAGCAGCGCCTTGACCCTCTGGCCTACCTGAAGCAACCCCTTCCCCGCCCTCAGGAACTTCTAGGCGGCATCCTGCCCCAAGGGGTTCAGACTCTGCCTAGAGGCAGATTTGAGTGCCCCTACAACAGTAGCTGCAGCCAGGTAGGCACGAGCGATGACTTGGAGATGCGCTTCCAGAAGCCTGACGGTACCTGGAACAAACTTTTCGCGGACTGGGACTACTCCTCCAAGGGGGCTTCTTCACCCACGGTGTACGTGCACAATCCCTCCGATACGCAGGGCCAGTACCTGCAGGAGATGCCCACCAAGGCCTTCGGGAGCCTGGACCTTAAGGAAGACGGCACCAAGGAAGGTGAGGCCACCTTCCAGGCCTCCTGGCGCCCCAGCACCTGCTTGAGTGGCAAGTACCTGACGGAGCCCGGGAACCTTTCCTTGACGGGATTCCTCCAGCGGCCAGCTGGCACGGGGCGCCTGGTGGACCTCCAGAGCCTGAGCCTGACCACCAGCGCTTCCCAGCTCAAGCTGGTTTGGAACCTCAGCCTCCTCACCCAGGGCAACGACGCCGACCTCCACACCGAGGGATCCATCCAGATCAACGGCTCCAGCACCCCGGGGACCTGCGGCAGTCTGCTGGAGAAGTTCAACGCTTCCTCCGGTGAGGTGGACGTCAAGCTGGATACCCGGAACCACGCCGCCCGCCTCTACTTCAAGATCACGGACTGGAACGAGAACACCGGAGCCATTACCATTCAAAACGGCTACCTGACGGTAGACGGTAAGACCGTCACCTTCGCTGGCGTTCTGGACGACGCCAACGGCAACTGCGTGCCCGGAGAGAACCTCACCCTCACCTTCGCCGGCGGGCAGACCATGTCCCTGGAAACCTACCTCATCCAGAACCTGGAAGTTTCCCCCTGCAGGTAGCGGGGTACCCTGCATTGGCCCCCGGGGGTGCACCCCGGGGGTTTGGTATGATGCCCCCATGAAGCGCCTTCTTGCCACCCTCGGCCTCCTCCTCGGCCTGGCTCTGGCCCAGGCCCCAGTCTACCCGGAGAACACCGCCGGCTTTGGCTACGCTCCCGATAAGGGCTTCTACCTGCAGGGGAGCCTGGTCCTGCCCTTTAGCCCCCTGGGGATAGACACCGGCCTGGACGCCCAGGTCCTCCTCTCCCAAAACCCGGAGGTCTACGCCCTCCTCAAGGCCAACCTCTTCCCCGGGCTTGTCATCGCCGACCTCTACGCCTCCTTGGGCCTGGGCCTGGACCTCCGCTACCCCTTCGGGGTCCACCTGGGCCCTCTGGCGAGCGTGGAGCTGCCGGGCGGAGCCCTTTCCCTGGGCCTCGGCCTCGGGTACCAGGGGGGCTTCCACCTGGCCTGGGGGGCGGGCTTCCGGCTCTACCTGGAGCCTCTGGCCCTGGAGGTCTCCTCCTCGGACCGTTACCCCTTCCTCCTGAGCCTCCTCTACCTCTTCTAGCCCGGTGAAGAAGCTCCCCCTGGTCCTCTTCTCCCTCCCCGCCCTCCTCACCTTGGGGGTCTTCGTCCTCTACCCCTTTCTGGACGTCCTCCGCTTCTCCACCTGGGATTGGTCCGGCCTCTCCGAGCCCAAGCCGGTGGGCCTCAAGAACTACCGGGACCTCCTCCAGGACCCGGCCTTTTGGGGAAGCCTATGGGTCACCCTGAAGTTCATGGCCCTGGCCCTGCCCCTCTTCGTAGGCCTCTCCCTGGCCCTGGCCGTGGCCCTGGAAGGGGCCCCTTACGAGCGCTTCGCCAAAAGCCTCCTCTTCCTCCCCGGCCTGGTGACCCTGGGCGGGGCCACGCTTTCCTGGTACACCCTCTTCACCCCGGAGTACGGGGCCTTGGCCCAGTTCCTCCCCATCCCCCCCTGGGACCGGGAGGGCTTCTGGGCCCTGGTCATGGTGGTCCTCTTTACCCTGTGGCGGCACCTGGGCTACGGGGTCCTGGTGGCCTCGGCCCGGCTCAAGGCCATCCCCAAAACCCTCCTCGAGGCCGCCTACGTGGACGGGGCGGGGCCGTGGGAGGCCTTCCGCCACGTGGTCCTGCCCCTCATGCGGCCGGCGGTGGCCTTTTTGGTCGTGGTGGGCACCATCCTTTCCCTCCAGTCCTACGCCGCCGTCTTCCTCCTGACCCGGGGCGGGCCCTACGGGGCCACCCGGGTCCTGGGCTACTACCTCTATGAAGCGGGCTTTGAGAACTTCCGCCTGGGCTACGCCGCGGCGGTGACCGTGGTCATCCTCCTCCTCACCCTCCTCTTCGCCTACGCCCAGCTCAGGCTCCTCCGTCACGGGGAGGAGTAGCGGTGGCGGGCCAAATCCTTCAGGTGCCCCTCAAAGTCGGCGTTCAGGAAGAGCCTGCCCTTGGCGTGGAAGAAGTAGAGGTAGGGCCGCCCCTTTTCGTCGGTGCGCACGGGGTTCAGCACCGCCAGCAATGCGGCCCGCCCGGGGTTGGCGATGGGCCCCGGGGGGAGGCCCTGGTAGCGGTAGGTGTTGTAGGGGGAGTCCACGGCGAAGTCCCCCGCCCTTCGGGAAAGCTCGGGAAGGCTCTTGCCCAGGGCGTAGGCCACGGTGGGGTCGGCCTGGAGGGGCATGCCCCGCTCCAGGCGGTTCAGGAAGACCCCGGCAATCTTGGGCATCTCCGCCTCGCTCCCCGCCTCCACCTGGACGATGGAGGCCAGGGTGACCCAGGCGTGGACCGACAGGTTCCGCTCCTCCAGGAGCCGCCTCACCGGGGGGGTGAGCTCGGCCTCAAAGCGGCGCAGCATGGCCCGCACCACCTCCTCGGGGGTGGCCAGGAGGTCAAAGGTGTAGGTGGCGGGGAAGAGATAGCCCTCGAGGCCCTTCGCCTCCACGTAGGGGGGCTTTAGGCCGCCGGGGTCCTGGGCCAGGCGCAAAAACCCTTCCCCGTCCAGCCCCGCCTGGGAGAGCCTCTCGGCGTAGTCCACCGCCCGCTGCCCCTCGGGGAAGGTGAGGGTCACGGCAAGGGGCTTCTCCCCCCCGGTGAGGGCCCGGGCCAGGCGGAAGGCCCCGTCCCCCTGGAGGCGGTAGACCCCGGGAACGAGGCGCCGCTCCCGGCCGGAAAAGCGCAGGTAGGCGGCGAAGAGGCGGCCCGAGCGCACAAGCCCCGCCTCCTCCAGGACCCGGGCCACCTCCACCCCCCTGGCCCCCCGGGGGATGCGCACCATGGCCTCCTTCCCCGTGGGGCCCATGAGCCAGAGGGCGTAGAGGAGGAGGAGGGCGAAGGTGACGAAGAGGGCCAGGACCCCCCGCCAGAGCCAGGTTCTAGACCCCTCGGGCAAGGTACCCCTCCAGAAGGACCACGGCGCTCATCTCGTCCAGCTTCCCCTTATCCTCCCGCACCCGCCTGGGGGCGTGGCGGAGCCGGGCCATGGCCGCCTTGGTGGTGTAGCGCTCGTCCCAAAGCTCCACCTCCACCCCCCGGGCCCTCAGGGCCTCCACCAGGGGGAGGACCCTCTTAGCCTGGGCGCTCTCCTTGAGATCGGTGCGGAGGGGAAGGCCCACGATGAGCTTGGCGAGGCCCTCCCGGCGCACGAAGTCCAGAAGGGCCTCCACGTCCTCCTCCAGGCTCCGGCGCACCAGGTACCCCCGGCCGAAGGCGAAGGGCAGGCCCTCCTCCCCCACGGCCAGGCCGATCCTGGCCTCCCCCACGTCAAGGGCGCCCAGCCGCATAGCGCACGCTTCGGTCCGCCAGGACCACCCCCAGGTAGAGGAGGGCCACCCCAAAGGCCCGCCCCGCCTCCTCGAGGCCCACCACGCCCAAGCGGTTCAGGGTGCTGGTGTAGGCCAAAACCAGGGCGGCCAGGAAGATGAGGGCCGTGCCCTGGGCCCTCAGAGGGTTCTTCTTCCAGAAGAGGAGGGTGGTGTAAAGGGCCACCCCCGCCATGAGGAGGGTGCCCAAGAGGTTGAAGGGGATGGTCCAGAGCCTGGGGGAGGTGAGGCTTGGGGGCGGGAAGGCGGCCCCGGAAGGGGTGTAGGGCTCGGGGAGCCGGGCGAAGTCCAAAGGGGCCGTGGCCACCAGGTAAAGGCCGAAGAGGATCAAGGGGGAAAGGAGGAGAAGAAGCCCCCGGGCGGCCTTGGGGTTCACCAGGGCCAGGCTCCCTAGGCCCAGGAAGGTCACCCCGTGCATGGCCCCGGTGAAGTACCAGAGGCGGTAGAGGAAGGGGCTCCAGGCCCCCTGGAGCCGGGCCAGAAGCTCCGCCGAAACCCCCAGGGCGAAGAAGAGGAGGCCCAGGGCGTAGAAGGCGTTATGCAGGGAGGGCCGGAGCCTATAGCGGCTGAAGGTCAGGGCGAAGAGGGCCCAGGAGAGGGCCACCGCCAGAAAGCTTAGGAGGACCATGCCCCCATTCTACGGGAGGAGCCCGGGCAGGGCCGCCTTGGCCCGCTCGGGGTCCAGGCCCCCGCCCTGGGCCAGGGCCCCCTTGCCCCCGCCCCGCCCCCCGGCCCGCTGGGTGAGGGCCTGGAAGAGGCTTCCCGCCTCGAGGCCCCGCTCCTGGGCCCCTTTGGAGAGCTTCAGGACCGCCTGCCCCCCGGAGAGGACCAGGGCCACGTCGGCCCCCCGGTTCACCAGGTCGTCGGCGGCCTGGCGAAGCGCGGCCATGTCCAGGCCGGGAAGCTCCAAAGCGGCCCACCTGAGCCCTCCCTTCTCCTCTAGGGCGACCCCGCCCCCACCCAAGGCGGCCTGGACCAGCCGGGCCTTGAGGCTTTCCACCTCCTTCTCCCGGGCCTTGAACTCGGCGAGAAGCTTCTCCAGGCGCTCCTCCAAGGCGGCCTCCCCCACCTCCAGCCTTTCCGCCAGGGCCTTCAGGCGGGAAAGCGCCCCCCGGGCGAAGCGGATGGCCCCTTCCCCGGTGACGGCCTCTATGCGGCGCACCCCAGCGGAGACCGCCTCCTCGCTCCTTATGAGGAAGGCCCCGATCTCCCCGGTCCTCCGCACGTGGGTACCCCCGCAGAGCTCCTTGGACTCGAGGCCCGGCACGGGGCTCCCCTCCACCCGCACCACCCGCACCACCTCCCCGTACTTCTCGCCGAAGAGGGCCATGGCCCCCTCCTTCTTGGCCTCCTCCAGGGGCAGGTAGCGCCAGGTGACGGGGAAGTCCGCCATGATCCAGCGGTTCACCAGAAGCTCTATGCGCTCAAGCTCCTCCCCTTTGAGGGGCTCGGGGTGGGTGAAGTCAAAGCGCAGGCGGTCCGGGGCCACCAGGCTCCCCGCCTGGCGCACGTGGGGGCCCAGAACGGCCCTCAGGGCGGCGTGGAGGAGGTGGGTGGCGGTGTGGTTCCGCTCGGTGTCCCGGCGCCTGGGGTCCACCACCGCCCTCACCCTCTCCCCCACCCTAAGCACCCCCTCCTCCACCCGCGCCCGGTGGAGGAAGATGCCCCGCTCGGTCTTCAGGGTGGTCTCCACCCGGGCCCGGCCCCCGGGCCACTCCAGAAGGCCGAAGTCCCCGATCTGCCCGCCCCCTTCGGCGTAGAAGGGGGTCCGGTCCAGGACCACCTGGACCTCGGTGCCGGGGCCGGCCTCGGGGAGGCTCTCGTCCCCCGCCAGAAGGGCCAGGACCTGGGCCTCGGCCTCGAGGGTGCCGTAGCCCAGAAACTCGGTGGCCCCCCGCTCGGCGTAGAGCTCCTCCAGGACCTGGGCGCTTCGCTTGAAGATCTCCCGCTCAAAGGCCATGGCCGACCGGGAGCGCTCCTGTTGCTCCTCCATGGCCCGCTTAAAGCCCTCGGTGTCCACGCCATAGCCCCTTTCGGCGGCGATCTCCACCGTGAGGTCCAGGGGAAAGCCGTAGGTGTCGTAGAGGCGGAAGGCCTCCTGCCCCGGGAGGACCTCCCCGGGCTTCAGGCCGGAGAGGAGGGCGTCAAGCCGCCTCAGGCCCCCCTCCAGGGTCTCCAGGAAGCGCTCCTCCTCGAGGCGGATCTGCTTCTCCACCGCCGGTAGGTTCTCCCGCATCTCCGGGTAGAAGTCCCCAAGGAGCTCCGCCACCACCGGGGCCAGCCGGTGGAGGAAGGGCTCGGCGAGGCCCAGGAGGTAGCCGTGGCGCAAAGCCCGCCTCAGGAGGCGGCGGATCACGTACCCCCTCCCGGTGTTGGAGAAGGTAACCCCGTCCGCTAAGGCCGCCACCACCGCCCGGACGTGGTCGGCGATCACCCGGTGGCTCACGCTCTCCTTGCCCAGGTAGGGCCTGCCGCTAAAGAGGGCCACCCGCTCAATGATGGGGTAGAAGGTGTCCGTGCGGTAGAAGTCCTCCACGTCCTGGAGGATGGCGGCCACCCGGTAAAGGCCCATGCCGGTGTCAATGTTCTTCTGGGGCAGGGGCTTCAGGATCCCGGGGCCGGGGATGGGCCCCTGGCGGTCGTACTGGGTGAAGACCAGGTTCCAGATCTCCACGAACCGATCCCCGCTCCCGGTGTTGGGGCCGGTCTCGTCGGGGGTGCCGAAGGCGGGCCCACGGTCGTAGAAGATCTCCGAGCAAGGGCCAGAAGGCCCGTTGGGCCCGTGGGTGATGGCCCCGCCCGGCCAGTAGTTCTCGTCCTCGCCGAAGCGGCCGATCTTCTCCTCGGGCACCCCCACCAGGTCCCGCCAGATGGCGTAGGCCTCGTCGTCGTCCTCGTAGACCGTGACCCAGAGGCGCTCGGGGTCCAGCTTGAGGTGCTCGGTCAAAAATTCCCAGGCCCAGAGGATGGCCTCTTTCTTGAAGTAGTCCCCAAAGGAGAAGTTGCCCAGCATCTCAAAGAAGGTGTTGTGCCGGGCAGTGCGGCCCACGTTCTCAATGTCCCCCACCCGGAGGCACTTCTGGCAGGTGGTGATCCTGCGCCACTCCCGGCCCCCGAAGATGGGTTTGGCCCCCAGGAAGTAGGGCTTTAAGGGGGCCATGCCCGCCGAGGTGAAGAGGAGGGAAGGGTCGTTCTCGGGGATGAGGCTAAAGGAGGGCAGGCGCAGGTGGCCCTTGCCCTCAAAGAAGGAAAGGTACTTCTCGCGGATCTCCGCCGTGCGCATGGCTTTGATTATAGGCTCTGGCCGCCCGGACGTGGGGGCCCCTTCCCTTAAACTGGACCCATGAAGGTCCAGATGCGCCGCTACACCCTGAAGGAGGGGGCCAGGGAGGCCTTTCAGGAGGTCTTCCTAAAGGCCATCGTCCCCCTGCGCCAGGCCCTGGGCTTCCAAGTCCTCGGGGCCTACTGGCTCTCGGAGCGGGAGTTCCTCTGGTTCGTGGCCCACGAGCGCTTTGAGGAGGCGGAGAAGGCCTACTACGAGCACCCTGAACGGCAAAAGGTGAGGCCCCAGGAGTTCCTGGAGGCGATGGACACCCGCTTCGTGGAACGCCTCCTGTAGCCTGGGCCACGCCCCTCCCCGCCTCCCGGGGTAAGCTTGGGGGGTGGAGGTCTTTGCCCTCGTCCTGCGCAACCTCATGGCCCGCCCCGTGCGGAGCCTCCTCACCCTCCTGGGGGTCCTGGTGGCCACCAGCAGCATGGTCCTCTTCCTCTCCTTCGGCGAGGGCCTGAGGCGGGCCCTTTTTCAGGAGCTTTCCCGGGTGGGCCCCGCCATCCAGGTGGTGCCCGAGGGCACGGAGGGCTTCGGCTTCTCCCCTTCGCCGGAGATCACCCCGGAGACCTTCCAGGCCCTTTCCCAGGCGGGGAAGACCCTGGGGGTGCGGGCGGTCATCCCCACGCTCCTCCTCACCCGGGGGGGCTTTGACCCCAACACCAGCTTCTTCTTCCAGGGCCTGCCCCCGGGCGTAGCCCCGGACCTCCTCTACCCGGGGGTGAAGGCTAGGGAAGGCCAGCTTCTCCCCTCGGAGAAGGGGGCGGTGGTGGGCGGCAGGATCGCCAAGCGGAACGGGCTTTCCCTGGGAAGCTCCCTGCGGCTTTCCCCCAAGGTTACCCTGAAGGTGGAGGGCCTCCTGGAGGAGGCCGGGGGCCTGGCCGACAACCTCATCTTCGTCCCCCTCCCCGTGTTGCAGGAGGTCCTGGGCACCAGGAACTTCAGCGCGGTTCTGGTAGCCCTGAACCCGGGGCAGAAGGCGGAGGAGGTGGCCCGGGCCCTGGAAAGGGCGGTACCCGGAGTGAAGGCCCAGACCACGAGCGAGGTCATGCGCTTCGCCGAGCGGGCTTTGCGCATCAGCGACCTGGTGCGCTTCGGCATCAGCCTGGTGGCCCTCACCGTGGGCGGCCTCCTGGTGGCCAACACCGTGATGATGTCCGTCTACGAGCGCATTCGTGAGTTTGGCGTCATGCGGGCTCTGGGGGCTAGGCGGGGCTTCATCTTCCGCCTGGTGCTCCTCGAGGCCCTCCTCCTGGCCCTCATGGGGGGCCTTCTGGGCCTTGGGGTGGGAAGCCTGGCCTCCTCGGCCATCAACCTCTACACCCTGGACCAGGTGGGCCTGGCCCTTTCCGCCGTCACGGCAAGGCTTTCCCTCTTCGCCCTGGGCATAGCCCTCCTCCTGGGCCTCACGGCGGGCCTCCTTCCCGCCTACAACGCGAGCCGCATCCCCGTGGTGGAAGCTTTGGGGAGGGTGTGATGCTGAGGGCCGAGAACCTCACCAAGCGCTACCGGCAGGGGGATAAGGAGGTGGTGGCCCTGGAGGGCTTCACCTACGCCTTCCCCAAGGGGGCCACGGCGGTGGTGGGGCCTTCGGGAAGCGGAAAGACCACCCTTTTAAACCTCCTCGCCGGCTTTGACCTGCCCACGGAGGGCGGGGTCTTCCTGGACGAAACCCCCCTCCACCGCCTCTCCGAGGACGATCGGGCGGGGGTGCGCCTCAGGCACATGGGCTTCGTTTTCCAGCAGTGGAACCTGATCCCCACCCTCACCGCCCTGGAGAACGTGGCCTTTCCCCTCCTCCTCTCGGGCTGGCCCCGGGGGAAGCGCCTGAAGCGGGCGGCGGAGCTTTTGGAACAGGTGGGCCTGGCCCACCGCCTCCACCACCTGCCGAGCCGCCTCTCGGGCGGGGAGCAGCAAAGGGTGGCCCTGGCCCGGGCCCTGGCCCTGGACCCCGGGATCCTCTTCGCCGACGAGCCCACGGGCAACCTGGACGCCGAGAGCCGGGAGCAGGTGGCCGCCCTCCTCTTCGCCCAGGGGAAGGCCCGCACCCTGATCCTGGTCACCCACGACCTGGAGTTGGCGCAAAGGGCGGGGCGGATCCTCTACCTCAAGGGGGGAAGGCTCCTGCGGGAGGAGGTCCTAGAGGTTCCTCAGGGCCAGCACCTCTAGGGCCTTATCCCGGTTCCCGTTGCAGCTTATCCGCCTGGGGGCGGGGCGGTTCATGGCCCCAAAGCGGAAGCGCAACCCGTACCCCAGGGAGCGGTAAAGCTCCACCGGGGACATCTGGCCCCTGGGTCCTGTGTCACAATACCCCCCATGGGCAAGCGCGTGGTGGTGGTGGGTGGGGTGGCGGGCGGGGCCTCCGCCGCCGCCAAGGCCAAGCGGGAAAACCCCGAGCTGGAAGTGGTGGTCTACGAGAAGTCCGGGTGGGTGTCCTACGGGGCCTGCGGCCTGCCCTACGTCCTCTCCGGAGAGATTCCCCGGCTGGAGAAGCTTGTGGCCCGCACCCCGGAGGAGTTCCGCAAGCAGGGGGTCATGGTCCACACCCGGCACGAGGTGGTGGACATAGACCCCTCCCTCAAGACCCTCACGGTCTTTGACCACACCGAGGGGCGCACCTTCCAGGACCGCTACGACCACCTGGTCCTGGCCACGGGGGCTAGGCCCACCATCCCCCCCATCCCCGGCACGGAGCAGGCGGGGGTCTTCACCCTGAGGAACATGGAAGACGGGGAGGCCCTCCTGAAGGCCCTCGAGGGGGCCAGGCGGGCCGCCATCCTGGGGGCGGGGTACATCGGCCTGGAGGTGGCCGAGGCCTTCCGCAAGCGGGGCCTGGAGGTCACCCTCCTCGAGGCCAAGGACCGCCCTCTGCCCCACTGGGACCCGGAGGTGGGGACCCTTCTGAAGGAGGAGCTGGAGCGCCACGGGGTGGAGGTCTGGACCGGGGTCCGGGTGACGGCCCTGAGGGGAAGCGGCCGGGTGGAGGCGGTGGAGACCTCGGAAGGCGTGGTGCCCGTGGACCTGGTCCTCATAGCCACCGGCATCCGCCCCAACGTGGAGCTGGCCCGGGCCATGGGCGTGGCCCTGGGGCCCACCGGGGCCATCGCCACCGACGAAAGGATGCGCACCAACCTGGAAGGGGTCTACGCCGCCGGTGACGTGGCCGAGAGCTTCCACCAGGTCCTTAAGCGCCCCTACTGGCTTCCCCTGGGGGACGTGGCCAACAAGCACGGCCGCACGGCCGGCGCCGTCATCGCCGGGAAGGAGGCCCGCTTCCACGGGGTGGCGGGGACGGCCATCTTCAAGGCCTTTGGGCTGGCGGTGGCCACCACGGGGCTTTCCCTGGAGGCCGCCCTGAAGGAGGGCTACGCCGCCAAAAAGGTCTTCATCAAGAGCCGGGACGGCGCCCACTACTACCCGGGGAGCCAGCCCCTCTTTGTGGAGCTGGTCTACGAGGAGGGGACGGAAAGGCTTCTCGGGGGCGCGGTGGTGGCCTTTGGCCACGGAGCCCTGCGCATAGACACCCTGGCGGCCCTTCTTTCCAGGGGCGGGACCGTGGAGGATCTCCTGGCCCTGGACCTGGCCTACGCCCCGCCCTTTAGCCCCGTCTGGGACCCCCTCCTCATCGCCGCCCAGCAGGTGCGCTAAGGGCTCGCGCTTTGGTTTCGCAACATGGAGTGCCCAAATCGGGGCTTTGGAAGGGCTTTTCTGGGGCCCCCACCGCGGCAAAAGCCGCGGTGGGGTACATAAGATACCCCGCCGCGGCGGGGGCCCCACAACGATCAGGGAAGCGGCCCCAGCTGGTGTAGCTTGGGACAAAACACACCGCTTTTCCGTGTGAAGCTTCGGGGGCTACACCCTACACCGGAAAGCCTCCAGGGCCCAGACTGGGCCTGGGAGGTGTCCGATGGAACCCTTAAGCGTGCTGACCCCCGAGATGCGGCAGGAGGCCGAGGCCCTGAGGCGGGAGTGGGCGGAAAACCCCCGCTGGAAAGGCGTGAAGCGGGACTACCGGCCCGAGGACGTGGTGCGCCTCAGGCCCAGCGTCATGGTGGAGCACACCCTGGCCAAGCGAGGGGCGGAGAAGCTCTGGCGGCTCCTCCACGAGCGCCCCTACCTGCACACTTTCGGGGCCTACACCGGGGCCATGGCGGTGCAGATGGTGCGGGCCGGGCTGGAAGCCATCTACCTCTCCGGCTGGCAGGTGGCCGCCGACGCTAACCTGGCCTGGCAGACCTACCCCGACCAGTCCCTCTACCCTTACAACTCCGTGCCCCAGATCGTGAAGCGCATCAACAACGCCCTCATGCGGGCCGACATGATTGAGCGCTCCGAGGGCAAGGTGTCCCGGGACTGGTACGTGCCCATCGTGGCCGACGCCGAGGCGGGCTTCGGCGGGGCCCTGAACGTCTTTGAGCTCACCAAGGCCATGATTGAGGCCGGGGCCGCCGGCATCCACTACGAGGACCAGCTGGCCTCGGAGAAGAAGTGCGGCCACCTGGGCGGGAAGGTGCTGGTGCCCACCGCCCAGCACATCCGCACCCTGCAGGCGGCCAGGCTCGCGGCGGACGTGATGGGCGTGCCCACGGTCATCATCGCCCGCACCGACGCCGAGGCCGCCACCCTCATCACCAGCGACATAGACGAGCGCGATAAGCCCTTTATCCTCCCTGGCGAGCGCACCCCCGAGGGCTTCTACCGGGTCAGGAACGGGATTGAGGCGGGGATCGCCCGGGCCCTGGCCTACGCCCCCTACGCCGACGTCCTCTGGATGGAAACCTCCAAGCCCGACCTCGAGGAGGCCCGAAAGTTCGCCGAAGCGGTCAAGCGGGAGTTCCCCGACAAGCTCCTCGCCTACAACCTCTCCCCCTCCTTCAACTGGAAGAAGTTCCTGGACGACGAGACCATCGCCAAGTTCAACCGGGAGCTGGGGGAGATGGGCTACAAGTTCCAGTTCATCACCCTGGCGGGCTGGCACACCCTCAACTACTACATCTGGGAGCTGGCCAAGGGCTACAAGGCCCGGGGCATGCCCGCCTTCGTGGAACTCCAGCAGAAGGAGTTCCTGGCCCAGGCCCAGGGCTTCACCGCCGTGAAGCACCAGCGGGAGGTGGGGGCCGGCTACTTTGACGAGGTGGTCCTGGCCCTCACCCAGGGCGAGGCCTCCACGCTGGCCCTCAAGGGCTCCACGGAGGAGGCCCAGTTCACCGAGGAGCCCGCCCACTGAGGTTGCTCTGTCCTCGCCCCCCGGGGTTCCCGGGGGGTTTTCCCACCCTAAGTGCCCCCGCTTTGGTTTCGCAACACGAAGCGCCCAAGTCGGGGCTAAGGGCTTTTCTGGGGCACTTAAGGCGGGGGCCCCTTTTGGTGTGGAAAAAGGAAACGCCTTCTTTTATAGTGTGTACACCATGGCGGAAGCCCCCACCATCTGGCTACGCTACCTGGAGGACCTCCGCCCCCACCTCCGGGGCCGGGACCACCGGGGCAAGAAGGGCTCCTTGCGCTGGCTGGAGGCCCTGGTGGCGGAACGGGGCGGGCGGGCGGGGACGGTGCGCAACATCCTTTACAAGGACCTGGGGAGCCCCGAGGAGAAGGAAAGGCTTTATGGCGTCCTGGCTGACCTCTACCGGGAGGCGGGCCTCACCCCCCCACCCCCGCCCCCGGAGCTCTTCCTGGAGACGGCCCGCAAGGCCCTGGGCCGGGACAAGCGCCGTATCTTCCGCCGCTTCCTCAAGGAGCTGGAGGCGGGGGAAAGGCCCCAGATGGTGGTGGTGGGGGGGCCCGCCACGGGAAAGGGGGTCCTCCTCTCCGCCCTGGGACGGGCCCTCTCCGCCCTGCCGGGCAAGGAGCCCGTCCTCCTCAACCTGGGCGGGGAGCTGGCCCAGGCCCTGGTCCCCCTGAGCGAGGCCCTGGGGGTAGGGGAGGAGGTGCGGGCCCTTTTGGCCCAGCTCTCCCCCACCCAGCCCTACGGCCTCCAGGGGGCCTTACAGCAGGAGGTCCTCCTCCTCCTGACCCAGGCCCTGAACCGGGAGGGCCGCCCCCTCCTCCTGCGGGCCGAGGCCGAGGGGACCCTGGAAGGCCTCCCCCTAAGGGGGCCTGACGGGAACCGCAAAGGGCTCGCCGCCTGGCTGGAGCCCTTTTTGAAGCGCCTTTCCATCCCCTACCTGGCCGCCCTTTCCGAGCCCCCGCCCACCCTGCCCTACCAGCCCCTCTCCCCCCCGAGCCGGGAGGAGGCCCGCCGCTTCGTGCGGGAGAGGCTTCCCCATCTGCCCCCGGAGCGCCTCGAGGCCCTGGTCAACCAGGCGGGGCGCAACTTCGGGGAGCTTTCCCGCCTGGTCCTCCTGGAAGCGGCCAAGCACGACCCCAAAACCCCCCTCCAGGACGACCCCGCCCTGAGGCCTCTCCTCCAGGCCCTTTCCGCCTTCAGCCCCGAGGCCGACCCCGCCTTCCCCCTGGAGCTTCTGGAAAAAGCCCTGGGCAAGCCCATAGAGCGCTTCTCCCAGGCGGAAAAGGCCCTTCTGGACTGGGTGGGGGAGGGCCTGGTCCGCCCCGCCCTGAGGAGCCTCCTGCCGGAGGAGGCCCCCAGGGCCCTCCACCGCCTGGCCCTGGACCACTTCCCCCGGGAAAACCTCTTCCGCAAGCTCTACCACGCCCGCAAGGCGGGGGAGCGCCGGGTGCTCCTGGAGCTTTTGGAGGAGGACCCGGCCCGGCTGGCCCTGCTCCCCGGCCTCTGGGAGGAGGCGGAAAGCTGGCCCAAGGAGGAGCGGGAGGCCCTGGCCGGGGTGGTGGTGCGCTACCGGGCCGTTTTGGGCCAGTACGCCCACCCCGAGGTCGAGGAGGCCCTAAAGGTCCTTTCTCAGTCGGAAAACCCCGCTCTGCGCACCTGGGCCCGCATCAAGGCGGCGGAGGCCAAGGCGGACGCCGCCCTTTACCGGGAGGCCGAGGAGCTCCTTCCCCCCAAGAGGGATCTGGAGCACCTGGACGAGACCGCCCGGGCGGAGGGGCTTTTGGTGATGGCGGCGGTGGAGCGCTGGAAGGGGGACTACGAGAAGGCGGCCCGCTTCGTGGCCGAGGCCGAGGGCCTACCCGTGGCCCCCTTCCTAAAAGACCGGGTCCAGCTCTGGCGGGGTCTGGTGGCCAAGGACCTGGGCCGGTACGAGGAAGCCCTAAAGGCCCTCTCCCAGGTGGGGCACGACCCCCTCCTCCTGGGCCGGGCCCGCTACCAGATGGGGGACCTCCTCATGCGCCTGGGCCGCCTCGAGGCCCAAGCCCGCATGGCCGAGGGCCTAAAGGCCCTGGAAGAGGCCGGCGCCCCCAAGGACGAGGTGGCCCGGGTGCGGGCCCGCTACGCCACCCTCCTGAGGCGCCTGGGCCGCTATGAAGAGGCGGAGGAGGCCCTGAAAAAGGCCCTGGCCGAGGCCGAGGACCCCTTCACCCGGGCCCGGGTGGAAAGCGAAGGGGGCATCCTCCAGGCCGCCTGGGGCAGGCCCTTCGCCGCTTTGGAACTTCTGGCCCGGGCCGAGAGCTACTTCCGCACCACCAAGGAGAGGCCCAAGGAGGCCCGCTACCGCCACCTCCGCACCCTCTTCCGCCTGGGGGCCACCTACCTCCTCCTGGAGGCGGGCCAGCCCTACCGCCCCCCCTTCCTGGGAGGCCTCACCGCCCCTCAGGCAAAGCGCCTCCTAAAAGACCTCCTCACCGCCATTCCCGAGGAGGCCACGGACCGCTACACCGCCCTCAGGCTGGACACCCTGAGCCTCCTGAGCCTTCTCCTTCCCCCGGAGGAGGGAAAGGCCCTCTTAAAGCCTTTCCTCTCCCTGGAGAACCCCTACCTCCGGGCCCAGGCCCGCCTGGGCTACGCCGAGGTCCTGGCCCGGGGCGGGAGCTTCGGCGAGGCCCTGGCCCAGATCGTGGCCCTGCCTCCCCTCGAGGACCCCGGTCTTCTGGCCCAGGCCCGGGCGGTGGAGGTCCTGGCCCTTTTGGGCCTGGGGGAGGAGGAGGCCGCCTGGCAGAAGCTTTTGGAAGGGGCCAAGGACCTCCCCCCCGCCTTCCGCTTCCAGCTGGGCCGGACCCTGGGCCGCTTCTGCCCCAAGCTGGAAGCGCGCCTTTCCCCAAGCCCCCTGGCCCTCCCCGAGGCCCTGGGCCTCCATCTGGCAAATCCCGACTGAATCACTATACTTTTGAAGGGCAGTGGGCTATACTCTAACTGCGAACGGGTCGCAGTAGGAGGGCCCGGCACCAGGAGGCAAGAGCATGAACCAGCTGGAAATCCGCGACCTCTGGGCATCCATTGACGGCGAGATGATCCTGAAGGGGGTGAACCTGGTCCTGCCCAAGGGCCAGGTCCACGCCCTCATGGGCCCCAACGGGGCCGGCAAGAGCACCCTGGGCAAGATCTTGGCCGGGGACCCGGAGTACCAGGTGGAAAAGGGGGACATCCTCCTGGACGGGGAGAGCATCCTGGACCTCTCCCCCGACGAGCGCGCCAGGAGGGGCCTCTTCCTGGCCTTCCAGTACCCCGTGGAGGTCCCCGGGGTCACCATGGCCAACTTCCTCCGCCTGGCGCTGCAGGCCCGCCTGGGCCGGGAGGTGGGGGTGGCGGAGTTCTGGACCAAGGTCAAGAAGGCCCTGGAGCTTCTGGACTGGGACGAGAGCTACCTCTCCCGCTACCTCAACGAGGGCTTCTCCGGCGGGGAGAAGAAGCGGAACGAGATCCTCCAGCTTCTGGTCCTGGAGCCCACCTACGCCATCCTGGACGAGACCGACTCCGGCCTGGACATTGACGCCCTAAAGGTGGTGGCCCGGGGAGTGAACGCCATGCGGGGACCGGGCTTTGGCGCCCTGGTCATCACCCACTACCAGCGGCTTCTCAACTACATCGTCCCCGACCGGGTACACGTGATGATGGACGGGCGCGTGGTGGCCGAGGGCGGCCCCGAGCTGGCCCTGGAGCTGGAGGCCAGGGGTTACGAGTGGCTTAGGGAGAAGGTCAAGGAGGGGGCATGAGCGAGGTAGATCTCCGGACGCTGGGAGAGGAGTACAAATACGGCTTTGTGGACGAGGTCAAGCCGGTCTTCGTGGCCGAGCGGGGCCTCTCCAGGCGGGTCATTGAGGCCATCAGCTACCACAAGGGCGAGCCCGAGTGGATGCTGAAGTTCCGCCTTAGGGCCCTAGAGATCTTCCAGAAGAAGCCCATGCCCACCTGGGGCCCCGACCTCTCGGGCCTGGACCTGGACAACCTGGTCTACTACGTGAAGCCCGCCGAGGTGCGGGACGCCAGGAGCTGGGAGGAGGTCCCCGAGGAGATCCGGAAGACCTACGAGCGCTTGGGCATCCCCGAGGCGGAGCGGAAGGTCCTGGCCGGGGTGGGGGCCCAGTACGACTCGGAGATGGTCTACCACCGGGTCAGGGAGGAGCTGGAGCGGCAGGGGGTCATCTTCGTGGCCATTGAGGAGGGGATGAAGAAGTACGAGGACCTCTTCCGGGAGTACTTCGCCAAGGTGGTCCCCCCCGAGGACAACAAGTTCGCCGCCCTGAACTCCGCCGCCTGGTCCGGGGGCTCCTTCGTCTACGTGCCCCCGGGGGTCAAGGTGGAGCTCCCCCTGCAGGCCTACTTCCGGGTCAACACCCCGGAGTTCGGCCAGTTTGAGCGCACCCTCATCATCGTGGACGAGGGGGCCGAGGTGCACTACATTGAGGGGTGCACCGCCCCCATGTACTCCACGGAAAGCCTCCACACCGGGGTCATTGAGATCGTGGTGAAGCGGGGGGCCAAGAGCCGCTACACCACCATCCAGAACTGGTCCACCAACATGTACAACCTGGTGACCCAGCGGGCCCTGGTCTACGGGGACGCCTACCACGAGTGGCTGGACGGCAACCTGGGCTCCAAGGTCACCATGAAGTACCCCTCCAGCTACCTCCTGGAGCCCGGGGCCCGCACAGAGATCCTCTCCATCGCCTTCGCCAAGACGGGCCAGCACCAGGACACCGGGGCCAAGATCGTCATGGCCGCCCCCCACACCTCGGGGACCATCGTCTCCAAGAGCATCTCCAAAGGGGAGGGGCGGGCGAGCTATAGGGGCCTGGTGAAGGTTATGGAAGGGGCCCGGCAGGCCAAGGCCAACGTGGAGTGCGACGCCCTCCTCATTGACCCGGAAAGCCGCACCGACACCTACCCCTACATTGAGATTGAGGACGACTCGGCCCACGTGGGCCACGAGGCCACGGTCTCCAAGATCAACGACGAGCAGATCTTCTACCTCCAGACTCGAGGCCTCAAGGAGGACGAGGCGGCTGCCCTCATCGTGCGGGGCTTCATTGAGCCCATCGCCAAGGAGCTCCCCCTGGAGTACGCCGTGGAGCTGAACCGCCTCATTGAGCTGGAGATGGAAGGCTCCGTGGGCTAAGGAGGCAGGATGCAGGTACTGGACAAGACCCAAGTGGAGGCCATCTCCCAGGCCCTGGGCGAGCCCGCCTGGGCGCTAAAGAAGAGGCTTGAGGCCCTCGAGGCCTTCGCCCGCCTCCCCTACCCCAGCAAAAAGGACGAGAACTGGCGCTACACCGACCTCTCCGAGGCCCCCCTGGACCGGCCCGTGGAGGCCCCCAAGGGGCTTTCCCTCACCCGGGACACCCTCCCCGAGGCCGTAAAGCGGCGGCTGGAGAAGACCGACGTGGCCGCCTTCCTGGTCTTCGTGGGGCCCGACCTGGTCTACGCTGAAGTCCCGGAGGAGCTCAAGGCCCAGGGCCTTATTCTCACCTCCCTGGCCGAGGCCATGCGCCTACACCCGGAGAAGGTGGAGGCCGGCCTCTTCCAGGCGGTCTTCACCGAGGACAAGTTCGCCGCCCAGAACTCGGCCTTCTTCACCCACGGGGCCTTCCTCTACGTGCCCGCCGGGCTGGAGCTGGAAAAGCCCGTGGGGGTCTTCAAGGTGCTCCTGGAAGGGGGTAAGGCCTCGGCGGGGCGGAGCCTCCTCTTCCTGGAGGACAACGCCAAGGCCGCCTACATTGAGGAGTACCTCTCCCCGGACCTCCCCCCTACCCTTCACCTCTCGGCCACGGAGATGGTCCTGAGGCCCGGGGCCAGGCTCCGCCACGCCCACGTGGAGACCTTCGGCGACGGCGTGTGGCACTTCCACCGCCAGCGGGCCCTCCTGGAGCGGGACGCGGGCCTCAACGACCTGGTGGTGAACTTGGGCGGGGCCTACGCCCGCAGCGAGGTGGCCTCGGAGCTTCTGGGCCCGGGCTCGGAAAGCGAGATGCTGGGCCTTTACTTCGGCCACGGGCGGCAGCAGTTTGACCACTACACCCTCCAGCACCACGTGGAGCACCACACCCGCTCGGACCTCCTCTATAAGGGAGCGGTGAAGGACGAGGCCCGGGCCGTCTTTTCCGGCCTCATCCGCCTGGAGAGGGGAGCCCAGAAGACGGACGCCTACCAGGCCAACCGCAACCTCATCCTCTCCCCCACGGCCCGGGTGGACTCCATCCCCCAGCTGGAGATTGGGGCCAACGACGTGCGCTGCACCCACGGCTCCACCACCGCCCCCGTGGACGAGATGCAACTCTTCTACCTCCAGTCCCGGGGCCTGCCCAGGACCTTAGCCCAGGAGCTTCTGGTGAAGGCCCACCTGGCCGACGTCCTCACCCGCATCCCCCTAAAGGCCCTCCGGGCCCACATTGAGGCGGTGATTGAGGAGAAGGTCCGCCTCTAGATCCTAAGGGGGAAGCGAAGGCTTCCCCCTCATGCTTTTCCCATGTGGACCCCAGTAGCTAACCTCAAGGAGTTCAAGGACGGCCGCCTGGTGATCCGGCGGCCTGAGCACAGGAGGCCCATCCTCCTCCTCTACACCGGGGAGGAGGTCTTCGCCCTCGAGGACCTCTGCACCCACGACGGCGGCCCCCTGCATGAGGGAGAGGTGGAGGAGGGGGCCATCGTCTGCCCCCGGCACGGGGCCCGGTTTGACCTGAGGACTGGCTGGCAAACCCTCCCCGCCCCCAAACCCCTAAAGGTCTTCCCCGCTCGGCTGGAGGGGGAGACCGTGCTTCTGGACCTCTAATACCTTCGTGTGCTACCTCATAGCTCCACCCCGGCCATCCTGGTCAGCTCCGAAGGAGCTATCTTGCGGGAGAGCCGGCTCCGAATGAGGCTGTGGACCAGCAGGGGATCCTGCCCCTGCCCCTGGCGGTTCATTTGGGGCTGGGGTCCCAAAGCGGCTCAGCATCTAGGGGACCTCCCGGACACCCCCTCCGCTGAAGGTGCAGGTCCCCACCTTCGCGAAAGTTGCCCTTCGCGCAGGGAGAGGCCCCGGAAGGACCTGGAGCGGGGGCCGGCCCGCATGGAGTGGCGGTGGATCCCCGGGAATCACCGCATAAACCCCGCAAGGAGAGGTGGGGGAGGGAGGCCTCCAATCTTGTCCCTGTTCATGGACGGAGAGGGGGGACAAGGGCAAGAAGGCCCGGCGAAGCGGGTAACCCCCCGTTTGGTAGAATGTGCGCGATGGTGAAAATCAATAGCCACCTGGAAACCCTACTAAGAGAAACCCTAAGAAGAATCAATAAGGCCCTGGAAGGCCCCTTTTACGCGGCCCTCCTCTTCGTCCTCCTGTTAGAGTTAGTTCCTGCCCTCAAGACAAGCCCTTTTCTAGGCCTTCTGGACAGGCTGGCTAAAGCGGTGATCCTGGCCTGGTTCGTGTCTTGGCTGGCACTGCTTTTTCTGGACAGAAGACACCTCTACGTCACCCTTATCTACCTGCCCACCTTGCTTTCCCCCGTGGTCTGGGCTACCATCCTGGCGCAGATGGCGGGTGAGACGCTGAACCGCCTGCGCCGGGGAAAAAACTTGCCCACCCCTGCCACCTACCGGCCCAAGGGGACTTACCGCCTCCCTTTCCAGGGATGGTGGTGGGTGGGTAACGGCGGCCCCGACCCCGAGACCTCCCATTCCTGGGAGCTTTTGGGCCAGCGCTACGCCTACGACTTCCTGATCCGGGACGAGGAAGGCAAGACCCACCGGGGAAGCGGGCGGCAGCCAGAGGACTACTACGCCTTCGGCGCCCCCGTCTGCGCGCCTGCGGATGGGGTGGTGGTGGCGGTACAGAATCGCCACCGGGACTGCCCCTGGCCGGGCCTCCTGGACCCCTTGGCCTGGAGCATTGTGGGGAACTACGTGCTCATCCGGCACGAGGGCGGAGAGTACAGCCTTCTCGCCCACCTCAAGAGGGGAAGCGTGCGGGTGCGGCCTGGGCAGTGGGTGCGGGCAGGGGAGGTGGTGGGCGAGTGCGGCAACTCGGGTCACTCCACGGAGCCCCACCTCCACTTCCAGTTCCTGGACCGCCCCAACGTCTTTCTGGGCCTCTCTCTCCCCATTCCCTTTTCCGGTTTCCTCCGCAAGAAGGAGGACGGGGCCTTGGAGGGCGTGCCCCTCGGCTTTCCCGTGCGCGGGGAGGAGGTGGCCCCCATGAGCTAGCCTTTAGAGGCTATCGGGAAAGCTTTCCATCGCACATCCCTTCATTTGCTACTTCATAGCTCCACCCCAGCCTTCCTTAGGAGGACGCGGCTGTGGGTCAGCCGTTATAAGAACTCAGGGCCAAAGGGTAGACTAGGGGTACCCCACCCCAGGAGGGGTGGGTAGGAGGCCGAGGATGCTCAAGCTCAAGGTAGAAGGCATGACCTGCAACCACTGCGTTATGGCGGTGAAAAAGGCTCTTTCCCGGGTGCCCGGGGTGGAGCGGGCCGAGGTCTCCCTAGAACGGGGGGAGGCCCTGGTGGAGGGCAACGCCGACCCCAAGGCCCTCATCCAGGCCGTGGAGGCGGAGGGCTACCGGGCGGAGGTCCTGGCCTGATGCCCCACGGCCACCTCCACCTGGACCCAAAGGACCCGGAGGTCAGGGCCTGGGCGGAAAGCATCCTGAAGGAGGATAAGGAAATCGGCGCCATGCGGGCCCTCCTCGCCCGCCTGGGCGGCCTGGACCAGGCGGCCTACCAGGCCATGGCCCGGGAGATGGCCGCCATGGTGGCCCGGCTGAGGGGGGCCAGGAACCGGGAGCGGGCCTTCGTGGAGCTCATGCTGGAGCACCACAAAGGGGCCGTGGAGATGGCCCTCGAGGCCCTCCTTAAGGCCAAGGAACGGGAGGTCCTGGACCTGGCCAAGGCCATCGCCCTAGCCCAGACGGAAGAGATCCACCGCTTCCGCCTCTGGCTTCTAAAGTGAAAGAGATCCGCCTCGGCATCAAGGGGATGACCTGCGCCAGCTGCGTGGCCCGGGTGGAGCGGGCGCTGAAGCGGGCGGAAGGGGTGGAGGAGGCCCGGGTCAACCTCACCACCGAGGAGGCCTTCCTCCGCCTGAAGGAGGGGGTGGACCTGAAGGAGGTCCTGAAGCGGGTGGCGGAGGCGGGGTATGAGCCCGTGGTGGCCAGGGCGGAGATCCCCGTGAAGGGCATGACCTGCGCCGCCTGCGTGGCCCGGGTAGAGCGGGCCATCGGGAAGCTTCCCGGGGTGCTCTCGGTCAGCGTCAACCTGGCCACGGAAAAGGCCTTCGTGGAGTACCTGCCGGAGGCGGTGAGCCTCGCCCGCATCCGCCAGGCCATAAGGGAAGCGGGCTACGAGCCCCTGGAGGTGGGCGAGGAGGCCAGGGAGAAAACCCCCACCTACCAAAAGGACCTCCTCCTGGCCTTCCCCTTCGCCCTCCTCACCCTCCTCCTGGCCATGGGGCCCATGGTCCTGCCCCTCCCCCACGCCCCAGCCCTCCTCCAGGCCCTCACCGCCCTCCCCGTCCTCTACGCCGGAAGGCGCTTCTTCCGTCAGGCCCTGGCCGAGGCCCGGCACCGTTCCTTTGGCATGAGCACCCTGGTGGCCCTGGGGGCGGGGAGCGCCTACCTCTACTCCTTTTTGGTCCTCCTCTTCCCCAAGGTTTTCCCGGAGGAGGCCCGCCACCTCTACTTTGAGGCGGGGGCGGTGATCCTCGCCCTCATCCTCCTGGGCAAGCACCTGGAAGAAGGGGCCAAGGGGAGGGCCTCAGAGGCCATCAGGAAGCTTCTCGCCCTGAGGCCCAAGACCGCCCGGCTGGTCCAGGACGGCGAGGAAAAGGAGATCCCCGCCGAGGCCCTGATCCCCGGGGACCTGGTCCGGGTCCTTCCCGGGGAGAGGATCCCCGCCGACGGCGTGGTGGTGGAGGGCAGGAGTCACGTGGACGAGTCCATGCTGACCGGGGAGCCCATCCCCAAGGCCAAAGGCCCCGGGGACCAGGTGGTGGGGGGAACGGTGAACGGGGAAGGCGCCCTCCTGGTGCGGGTGAGCCGGGCGGGGGAGGCCACGGTCCTCGCCCAGATGGCCCGAATGGTGGAGGAGGCCCAGGGGCACAAGCCCAAAGCCCAGGAGCTAGCGGACCGGATCGCCGCCGTCTTCGTGCCCGTGGTCCTGGGCATCGCCCTCTTCACCTTTCTCCTCTGGCTTTTCCTGGGCCCCGGGCTTGCCCACGCCTTCGTGGCCGCCCTCTCCGTCCTCCTCATCGCCTGCCCCTGCGCCATGGGCCTGGCCACGCCCACGGCCATCGCCGTGGCCACGGGCCGGGCGGCCCAGATGGGCCTCATCTTCCGCAAAGGAACGGCCCTCGAGGCCCTGGCCCGGGCGGACACCGTCGCCCTGGACAAGACGGGAACCCTGACCCTGGGAAGGCCCACCCTGGTCCAGGTCCTCCCCTTGGGCCTCTCCCGGGAAGAGGCCCTGCGCCTTGCCGCCGCCCTGGAGCGGAATAGCGAGCACCCCATCGCCAGGGCGGTCCTGGAGGCCGCCAAGGACCTGCCCCTGCCCCAGGCGGAGGAGGTCCGGGCCCTCCCAGGGGAGGGGGTGGAGGGCCGGGTGGAGGGAAGGCGCCTTCACCTGGGGGGCCCCGCCCTCATGGCGCGCCTGGGCGTACCCCTTCCAAAAGAGGCCCAGGCCCTCCCCGAAGAGGGCTACACCCCCCTCTACCTGGCCGAGGAAGGCCGGCTCCTCGCCGCCTTCGCCGTCTCTGACCCCCCAAGGCCCGAGGCCCAGGAGGCGGTGGCGGCCCTGAAGGCCCTGGGCCTGAGGCCGATTCTCCTTACCGGGGACCACGAGGCCCCCGCCCGCCGGGTGGCGGAGGCCCTGGGCATCCCCGAGGTCCAGGCCGGGCTCCGGCCCGAGGGGAAGGTGGAGGCCATAAGGCGGCTTCAGGAATCTGGGCGGAAGGTGCTCTTCGTGGGGGACGGCATCAACGACGCCGCCGCTTTGGCCCAGGCCGACGTGGGCCTGGCCATGGGGAGCGGCACGGACATCGCCCTCGAGGCCGGGGACGTGGTCCTCCTCAAGCCCGACCTCCGGGGGGTCCCCGAGGCCATCCTCCTAGCCCGGAAGACCCTCCGCACCATCCACCTGAACTTCTTCTGGGCCTACGCCTACAACGCCCTCCTCATCCCCGTGGCCGCCGGAGCCCTCTACCCCTTCACGGGCCTCCTCCTGAACCCCATGCTGGCCGCCTTGGCCATGAGCCTCTCTAGCCTCTTCGTGGTGGGGAACTCCCTCCGGCTTCGGGCCTATAACCCCCGCCTAACCGCCCTCCCCTACCCTGGAGACCGGAGGTGATGGAGGATGACCGCTTTGGCCCACGGATGGTACGGATACGGCCCCCACATGGGCTTTGGCCTCCTGGGATGGCTTTACCCCCTGCTCTTGGTGGCCCTACTGGTCCTCGGGGCCTACCTGGTGGCCCGGGCCTTGGCCCCTAGGCGGGAGGACCGGGCCCTGGAGATCCTGCGGGAGCGCTACGCCCGGGGGGAGATAGACAAGGAGACCTTTGAGCGGATGAAGCGCGAGCTTTCCTGAACCTCCCGGTAAAATACGGGAGGAGGGTATCCATGGAAGGCCTCGCCCTGAAGAAGCGGCTTATGGGCACCATCCCCGAGGTGCGGGCCCGCCTCGAGGCCCTCCTCAAGGAGGAGGGCTTCGGCATCCTCACGGAGATAGACGTGAGCGGGGTTCTGAAGAACCGGCTTGGGGTGGAGCGCCCTCCCTACCTGATCCTGGGGGCCTGCAACCCCCACTTGGCGGCGCGGGCCCTGGAAGCCGAGCCCGATATCGGCCTCCTCCTCCCCTGCAACGTGGTCCTGCGCCAGGAGGGGGAGGAGGTGGAGGTCCTCATCCAAGACCCCCAAGGGATGTTCGCCCTCCTTCCCCAGGGGGTTCGGGAAAGGCTGGGAAGCCTGCCCGAGGAGGCGCGAGCCAGGCTGGAAAGGGCCTTAGCCCAGCTCTAGGCTTTCCCAAAACCCGTAGACTAAGGGCATGGACCTAAGTGCCCTGAGGGAGGACTTCCCCCTCATCGCCAAGAATCCCCATCTCGTCTACCTGGACTCCGCCGCCACCAGCCAGAAGCCCAAGAGGGTCATAGAGGCCCTGAAGCGCTACTACGAGGAGCTGAACGCCAACGTCCACCGGGGGGCCTACCGCCTCTCCGTGGCCGCCACCGAGGCCTACGAGGAGGCGAGGAGGCGCATGGCCCGCTTCCTGAAGGCCGAAGAGCGGGAGGTCATCTTCGTGCGCAACACCACCGAGGCCATGAACCTGGTGGCCTACGCCTGGGGCCTAAGGAACCTCAAGGAGGGGGACGAGATCCTGGTCACCGAGATGGAGCACCACGCGGGCCTCGTCCCCTGGCACCTGGTGGCGGGCCTTACGGGGGCCCGGGTGAGGGCCATCCCCCTCACCGAGGAGGGCAGGCTGGACCTCTCGGCGCTGGACGGCCTCCTCAGCGAAAGGACCCGGGTGGTCTCCCTGGTCCACATGTCCAACGTCCTGGGCACCATCAACCCCGTGGCCGAGATCGCCAAAAAGGCCAAGGCGGCGGGGGCGTTGGTGGTGGTGGACGGGGCCCAGAGCGCCCCTCACCTTCCCGTGGACGTGAAGGCCCTGGGGGCCGACTTCTTCGCCCTCTCCGGCCACAAGATGCTGGGGCCCACGGGGGCCGGGGTCCTGTGGGGCCGTTACGAGGTCCTGGAGGGGATGATGCCCTTTTTGGGAGGCGGGGAGATGATCCGGGAGGTCTTTGTGGATCGCTCCACCTACGCCCCCCCTCCAGGGCGTTTTGAGGCGGGCACGCCCCCCATCGCCGAGGCCATCGCCCTGGGAGAGGCGGCCCAGTACCTCATGGAGGTGGGGATGGAAAGGGTCTACGCCCACGACCGGGCCCTTCTGGACTACGCCCTGAAGCGGCTGGAGGAGGTCCCCCACCTCAGGGTCTACGGGCCCCAGGGGCCCGACCGCGGCGGGGTCATCCCCTTCACCCTGGGCCGGCTCCACGCCCACGACCTGGCCACCTTCCTGGACGAGGAGGGCATCGCCGTCCGGGCCGGGCACCACTGCGCCCAGCCCCTCCACCGGAGGCTGGGCCTAGCCGCCACCGCCCGGGCCAGCTTTTACCTCTACAACACCAAGGAAGAGGTGGACCGCTTCGTGGAGGCCCTCCTGAGGATCGTCCACAAGTACCGGGCCTGGCTATAATGGGGGAATCCATGAGCGTCCTAGACGAGCTTTACCGGGAGATCATCCTGAAGCACTACCAGGCCCCCAAAAACTTCGGGGTCCTGCCCCAGGCCACCCGGCGGGCCGGGGGGATGAACCCCTCCTGCGGGGACCAGGTGGAGGTCATGGTGCTTCTGGAGGGGGACACCATCGCCGACATCCGCTTCCAGGGCCAAGGGTGCGCCATCAGCACCGCCAGCGCTTCCATGATGACGGAGGCGGTCAAGGGGAAGCGGGTGGCCGAGGCCCTGGACCTGGCCAAGAAGTTCCAGGCCATGGTGGTGGAGGGCGCCTCCCCGGACCCCGCCCTGGGGGACCTCTTGGCCCTCCAGGGGGTGGCCAAGCTCCCCGCCCGGGTGAAGTGCGCCACCCTGGCCTGGCACGCCCTGGAGGAGGCCCTGAAGTGAAGCGCTACCCGGCCCACAAGGTGACCGCCCTCCTGGTCCAGCACCCGGACCTCATGGAGGCCTGGAAGGAGGCCGCCCAGGCGGGGCGCCTGCGGGCCAAGACCGTGGGGCGGGAGAACGTGGTCATCGTGGAGGACCCCGCCCTCATCGCCCGCCTCGAGGCCCTGGGCCTCAAGGGCGAAGCCGTCAAGGAGGAAGCATGAAAGGCGTGGTCTTTCTGCACGCTTTCCCCTACAGCCCCCGGATGTGGGAGGCCGAGATGGCCCTCCTCAAGACCCGCCTCCCCGTCCTGGCCCCCCATTACCTGGGCCTCTCTCTGGAGGAAGCGGCCAGGAAGGTCCTTTCCGAGATGGAGGAGATGGGCCTGGAGCGGGCGGTCTTCGTGGGGCTTTCCATGGGGGGCTACCTCATCTTTGAGCTCTTCCGAAAGGCCCCGGAGCGCTTTTTAGGGGTGGTCCTCTCCAGCACCCGCGCCGGGCCTGACAGCGAAGAGGCCAGGCAAAACCGCTACGCCCTCAGGGAGCGGGTCCTGAAGGAGGGGGTGGGCTTTTTGCCCGAGGCCTTGCTTCCCGGCCACCTGGGCAAGACCACCCGGGAGACCAAGCCCAAGGTGGTGGAAAAGGCCAAGGAGCTCATCCTCGAGGCCTCCCCCGAGGCGGTGGCGGAAAGCCTCAAGGCCCTGGCCGAAAGGCCCGACTCCACCCCCCTCCTTCCCCGGATGGAGGTGCCCGCCCTGGTCCTGGTGGGCGAGGAGGACACCCTCACCCCCCCGGAGGAGGCCAAAAAGATGTGGAAGGCCCTCCCCGACGGGCGCATGCTGATCCTCCCGGAGACGGGCCACCTGGCCAACCTGGAAAACCCCAAGGCCTTCCGCACGGCCCTCCTGGGCTTTCTCTCCGAGTTCTTCTAAAGCCTGAAGGCCTCCTCGGCGCTGAGGGTGAGGTCCAGGCAGGGGATGTAGACCTCCTTCCCCTCCTCCTCCACGAACCCTTCCGGGGTCCTCCGGTAGGCCAGGAAAAGCCCCTTCTCGGGGTCCACCAAGAGGTAGACCCCAAGGCTCTCCAGGCGCTGGTACATGGCCCGCTTCTCCCTGCGGTCCAAGGCTTCTGTGGCCTGAGAAAGGACCTCCACCAAGGCGCAAGGGGCCTCCTCGTAGTAGGGGTTTGGGGGCCCCTCCTGGCAGACCACCATCACATCCGGGTAGTAAACGGCCTCGTTCCCGATCCTGAGCTTCATGTCGCTCATGTAGACCCGGCACCCCTTGGCCCGGGCCGCCTCCAGGAAGCGGGCGGCGATGTTCAAGGCCACCCGGTTGTGAAGGGCGCTAGCCCCCGCCGTGGCGTAGGCGAAGCCGCGGTAAAACTCCCGCTTCACCGGGCTTTGCTCCTCCTCCAAGAGGTAGGCCTCCAGGGGCTGGGCCTTTCGGGCCAGCATCCCCTCCATCTTAGCCTCACTCGGCCTTGGGCTCCCGGGCCATGAGGGCCTGGAGGGCCTTGAGGGGGTCCAGGCCCCCGTAGGCCACCCCAAAGACGGCCTCGGCGATGGGAAGCTCCACCCCCGCCCTCTCCCCCCAGGCCACCATGGCCTTGACGGCGTAAAGCCCCTCCACCACGCCGCGGTCCTCGAGGCGCTCCTTGGCCTCCCCCCGCACCAGCCTCTCCCCCGCCCCCCGGTTCCTGGAGTGGAGGCTGTAGGCGGTGGCCAGGAGGTCCCCGAGGCCCGATAGCCCATAGAAGGTGGCCTCCTCCCCGCCCAAAGCGGTGCCGAAGCGGACCATCTCCTTTAGCCCCCGGGTGAGGAGGGCGGCCTTGGCGTTGTCCCCCAGGCGGAGGCCGTCCACCATCCCCGCCGCCAGGGCCAGGACGTTTTTCACCGCCCCCCCTAGCTCCACCCCCCTAAGGTCCCGGCCCGTGTAGACCCGGAAGGTGGGCCCGCTAAAGAGCTCCTGGACCCTTTGGGCAAGGCCCTCGGGCCCCGCCGCCACGCTGGCCGTGGGCAGAAAGCGGGCCACCTCCTCGGCGTGGTTGGGGCCGGAGAGGGCGGCCACCGGGCGGCCCGTGAGGCGGGCCAGGACCTGGCTTGGGGTGAGGACCTCCCCCGCCTCAAAGAAAAGGCCCTTGGTGGCCGACAGGTACCAGGGGGCCAGGGGAAGGCCCTCCAGGGTGGAAAGGGCCTTGGAGGGCAGGGCCACCACGGCCAACTCCGCCCCCATCAGGGCCTCCTCGGGGTCGTGGGTGGGCTGGAGGTAGGCGGGTAGGGCCACGCCGGGCAGATACTCCCGGTTTTCCCGCATGGCCCGCATGGCCTCCACCTGCTCCTTGCGCCGGGCCCAGAGGGCCACGGAAATCCCCTTGGCGGCCAGGAGGATCCCCAAAGCCGTCCCCCAGGCCCCCGCTCCCAAGACGGCCACCTTCATAAAAGCCCCACCTCCCAGGCCTCGTACCAGGCGGCGAGGAGGAGGAAATACGCCCCTAGGTAGAAGGTTAAAAGAAGCCCCCTAAGCCCCTTCCTGTACCCTTCCCCCCTGGCAGTCTTGGCCAGGAGAAGAAGCCCCCCGAAGGTCACCAGGATGTAGGCCTGGAGCTCCAGGAGGAGGGTGGGCAGGTGGAGGAGGAAGGCCCCGCCCATAAGGGCCGGGGAGAGGGCGAAGCCGAAGGCGAAGTAGCGGAGGGCGTTTAGGAGGAGAACGGGAAGGCCCAGGAAGAGGGCGGGGACGAGCCCGGTGAGGAAGAGCCCCTGGCTGAAGTTCCAGTAAAAGATAACCCCCGCCAGAACGGGAAGCCCCTGGCCCAGGGCCTTTTCCAGACCGATGGCCTCGAGGGCCCCCGCAAAGAGGACCTGCATGGCGCGGGCCAGCTCCGGCATCCCGTAGGCCAAAAGGGCCCCCAGGGCAAAGAGGCCGTAGAGGAAGAGGTTGGTGAAGAGGTAAAGCCCCTTATGGGCCCGCACCAAGGCCAAAGCCTCTAAAAGCCAGGCCCGGAAGGGGGAAGTCTGGAAGAGGAGAAGGGTCCAGAAAAGGGAAAGGAGGACAAACCCCCATCCCGCCAAGGGGGTGAGGAGGTAGGCGGGAAGGCCAAGCCCCTCGGGGCGGAAGAAGACGCGCCGCACCCTCTCCCCCTCCAGGACCACCACCACCTCCCCCACCTCCTCGCCCAAGGCGGCGGCGAAGGCCACCCGGCTTCCCTCCACCTTGGCCCCCTCCAGGTTCACGGAAAGCCCCTTGGGAGGCGGGGGAAAGAGGGCGTAGCGTTCCAGAAGCTTTGGGACCTCTTCGGGCGGGGCCTTGAGGACCTCCTCCAGCCTGGGGGAAAGTTCCCCCTTGAGCCAGCGGGCCACCGCCTCCCTGGCCACCTCCTCTGGCGCGGCCAAGGCCAGGGAGAGGAAAAGCCCCAAGAAGGCCAGAAGGCGCACCTAGACCTCCTCCAGGGGAAGGCCCGCCCGGCAGAGGGGGCAGGCCTCGGGGGCGTACTGGGGGACCTCGAGGCGGGCCAGGGCCCGGAAGGGCACCCCGAACTCCGCCTGGCCCCCGCTCCGGTCCACCAGCGCCCCCACCCCCACCAGAACCGCCCCCCTAGCCTCCGCGGCCCGGATGGCCCGCCGCACGCTCTCCCCCGTGGTCACCACGTCCTCCACCGCCAGGAAGCGGTCCTTTGGGTTCACCAGAAGCCCCTTGCGGATGAACATGCCCCCCTGGCCGTCCTTCTCGGCGAAGAGGGCCCGGGCCCCCAGGGCCCTGGCCACCACGAAGGAGAGGACCACCCCCCCGATGGCGGGGCCGATGACGAAGTCCACGCCCTCCTCCTCAAACAGCTTCCCCAGGGCCTCCCCCACCGCCTCGGCGTAGAGGGGGTGCTGGAGAAGGGCCGCCGACTGCAAAAAAAGGGGGGAGTGCATCCCCGAGCGCAGGAGGAAGTGGCCCTCCAGGAGGGCCCCCGTCCTCCGGTAAAGCTCCAAGACCTCCATCCCCCCTACTCTACCAGGGCGAGAAGGGCCTCCGCCGCCTCCAGGGCCGCCTCTAGGTCCGGCTTTCCCCCGGGGTAGTAGAGGGCCCGGCTGGCGCTATTCAAAAGGCCGGGGCCCTTGAGGGGCCTCCCCCCCTGGGCCCCCACCCCGGGTAGCAGGAGGGGGGCGTGGGGGGCCAGCGCCCGGATGGCCAGGACCGCCTCTTCCGCCGTGGCCCCGGCCACCAGGCCCACCCGGCTCCAGGGCCCTTCCCGGTAGGCCTCCCCCGCCTCGGCCAGGGCCTCGGTCAGGTGGAGGTAGAGGGGCCTCCCCGCCACCTCCAGGTCCTGCAGGAACCCCGCTCCTGGGTTCGTGGTCTTGGCCAGGACGAAGACCGCCCCTCCCCTGGCCGAGGCCGCCCGGAAGAAGGGCTCCAGAGCGTCCAGGCCCAGGTAGGGGTTGGCGGTGAGGGCGCTGCCGGGAAAGGCCTCCAGGTAGGCCCGGGCGTAGGCAGTGGCGGTGGAACCGATGTCCCCCCGCTTCCCGTCAAAAATGACGGGAAGGCCCATGACCCTGGCCCCGCTCACCAGCTCCCACAAAAGCTCCTGCCCCTCGGGCCCCATGGCCTCAAAGAAGGCCAGCTGGAACTTGACGGCGGCCAGCCTCGAGGCCAGGGCCTCCAGAAGCTCCAGGGTGTAGCGGCGGATGTGGGCCAAAGGCTCCTTGCCGTGCAGCTCGGGCCTGGGGTCCACCCCCAGGACCAAAGGGGGGCGGGAAAGGGCTTCCAGGAAGTCCACGCCCCTCACTATAGGGCTTGACACCACCCCATGCTGGCTTGCGCCAGCATGGGGACCCCGGCAAAAGGTTCCTGGGAAAGTTACCAGGCATAGGGGGCCGAAGGAACCGCAACCTCTCCCCGGCCAAGGCGGAGCGCCTGGCCAAGGACCCCCGGGTCTACGCCCTGAGCCCCGACCAGGAGGTCAGGGCCTACGGGGAGAGCATCTCCTGGGGCGTGGCGCGCATCGGCGCCCCCACCACCACCTTCCTGGACCAACACCTCAGGGCATCCCCACCCCGAGCCCTTCCTGAACGTCCGGGGATTTTAAGCGGGGTGCGTAAAAAGCCCCCCTCCTGTGGAGGGGGCAAAGAAAAACCCCCCTAACGGGGGGTTTCTTACGCCGGCTTGGCGGGGCTTGAAAGCGCGGGAACGGGCTCCATGCTCCTTAGAAAGGAGGTGATCCAGCCGCACCTTCCGGTACAGCTACCTTGTTACGACTTCGCCCCAGTCACGGGCCCTACCCTCGGCGCCTGCCCTAAGGCTCCCGGCGACTTCGGGTAGAACCCGCTCCCATGGCGTGACGGGCGGTGTGTACAAGGCCCGGGAACGTATTCACCGCGGCATGGCTGATCCGCGATTACTAGCGATTCCGGCTTCATGGGGTCGGGTTGCAGACCCCAATCCGAACTACGCCCACCTTTTTGCGATTCGCTCCCTGTCACCAGGTCGCCTCGCTCTGTAGTGGGCATTGTAGCACGTGTGTCGCCCAGGCCGTAAGGGCCATGATGACCAGACGTCGTCCCCGCCTTCCTCCTGCTTTCGCAGGCAGTCCCGTTAGAGTGCCCGGCTTAACCCGCTGGCAACTAACGGCAGGGGTTGCGCTCGTTGCGGGACTTAACCCAACATCTCACGACACGAGCTGACGACGGCCATGCAGCACCTGTGCTAGGGCTCCCCTCGCGGGGCACCCCAGGCTTTCACCCAGGTTCCCTAGCATGTCAAGGCCTGGTAAGGTTCTTCGCGTTGCTTCGAATTAAACCACATGCTCCACCGCTTGTGCGGGCCCCCGTCAATTCCTTTGAGTTTCAGCCTTGCGGCCGTACTCCCCAGGCGGCGCGCTTAACGCGTTAGCTTCGGCCCCCAGCAAACCCCAGAGACCTAGCGCGCATCGTTTAGGGCGTGGACTACCCGGGTATCTAATCCGGTTTGCTCCCCACGCTTTCGCGCCTCAGCGTCACGAGTGGACCAGGTGGCTGCCTTCGCCATCGGCGTTCCTCCCGGTATCTGCGCATTTCACCGCTACTCCGGGAATTCCACCACCCTCTCCCACCGTCTAGCCTGAGCGTATCCCACGCTCCTCCACGGTTGAGCCGTGGCCTTTCACATGGGACGCCCCAGGCCGCCTACACGCCCTTTACGCCCAGTAAATCCGGGTAACGCTCGCGCCCTCCGTATTACCGCGGCTGCTGGCACGGAGTTGGCCGGCGCTATTACCCCGGTACCGTCAGTCCCCTCATCGGGGGTTTCGTCCCGGGTTCAGGAGTTTACACCCCGAAGGGCTTCCTCCTCCAAGCGGCGTCGCTCCGTCAGGCTTGCGCCCATTGCGGAAGATTCCTAACTGCTGCCTCCCGTAGGAGTGGGGCCCGTGTCTCAGTGCCCCTGTGGCCGGCCGTCCTCTCAGACCGGCTACCCGTCGTCGCCTTGGTGGGCTCTTACCCCACCAACTAGCTGATGGGACGCGGGCCCATCCGGAAGCGGGCAAAACCCTTTAAACACACCCCACAGGATGTGTCCACATGGGGGATTAGCCTGGGTTTCCCCAGGTTGTCCCCCTCTTCCGGGTAGGTCACCCACGCGTTACTCACCCGTCCGCCGCTGACCGTGAGAAACCCCACGGCCCGCACGACTTGCATGTCTTAGGCACGCCGCCAGCGTTCACCCTGAGCCAGGATCAAACTCTCCACAAAAAACGCCTTGAGGCGTTTGGGTGTCGCTCTTGTGCCCTGTTCCCGCGCTTTCAAGATCCCCCGCCGGTTCAACCGGCGCAACATTGAATGTACCAAAGGGGGGGCCATCTGTCAAGATGGGGGCATGCTGGACCTCCTGGTGGTGGTGCCCCACCCGGACGACGAGACCTTCGGCGCAGGCGGGGCTTTGCTTCTCGCCAAGGCCCAAGGCCTGAGGACGGGCATCCTGACCCTCACCCGGGGCGAGGCAGGGAGGACCCTGGGCCTCTGCGCCCCGGAGGAGCTCGCCGAGGTGCGCCTGAGGGAGCTCAAGCGGGCGGCGGAGGTCCTAGGCGTGGACCACCTCGAGGCCCTCGCCTTCCCCAACGCCCTGCCCCAGGGGGCGGAGGAAGCTCCCCGGGGACAGGCCACGGGGGAAGGCCTCGCCCAGCACCCCGAGGCCAAGGAGGCCGTCCGGGAGAGGCTTATGGGCCTCAGGCCCCGCTTCGTCCTCACCTTCCCCCCGGACGGCATCAACGGCCACCCCGACCACGTGGCCACCAGCCGCTACGTGGAGGAGGCGGCGGCGGGCCTGGCCAGGGTCGTCTATTTCGTGCGCCCCGAGGGCCCCTACCCCGTGACCCACCGCCTGCGCCTTCCCGAGTGGGCCCTGAAAAGGAAGCTCCAGGCCCTGGCCCAGCACAAAACCCAGGCCCTCTCCATCCTGGACTTCATGGAGCGGCACCCCGAGCGGCTATGGACGGAAACCTTCCACCTGCTGGGAAGCCAAGGGACCAGGGAGGGGCCATGGTGGTGAGGCCCCTGGACCACACGGCGGACGTGGGCTTTGAGCTGGAGGCGGAGAGCCTCGAGGGCCTCTTCCAGGCCGCTTTGGCCGGGCTTCTCCAGGTGATGTTCCAAAACCCCCCCCAAGGGGGAAAGAGGAGGCGGCGGGTGGTCCTGGAAGCCGAGGACCTGGAAACCCTACTGGTCCGCTACCTGAACGAGCTCATCTACCTGATCCAGACCAAGGGCTTCGTGCCGGGGAAGGCCAATGTCCGCATAGAGCCCAAGGAGGAGGGCTTCCGCCTCACGGCCACCCTCTTCGGGGAGCCCTTCCGGGAGGCGTTCGGCTTTCAGGGCGAGGTCAAGAGCGCCACCTTCCACGGCCTCTTCATCCGCCAGGAAGGGGGCCGCTTCCTGGCCCGGGTGATCCTAGACGTGTAGGGAAGCCAGGCTACCGCGCACCCGCTCCATAAGGCCCGCCTCCACCAGGGCCTTGGCCCTGAGGAGGGCGTGTTTCACCGCCACCTCGTCGGCGGAGCCGTGGCCGATGAAGACCGCCCCCTCCACCCCCAAAAGGGGCATGGCCCCGTACTGGGCGGGGTCCACCCGGTCCTTCACCCGGCGCAAAGCCCCCCTGGCCAGCAGGGCCCCAAGCCGGGCCAAGGGAGAGGAGGCGAGGGCCTCCTTGATCCAGGAGAAGAGGACCTTGGCCTCCCCCTCCGAAAGCTTCAGCGCCACGTTGCCGGTGAAGCCGTCGGTGACCACCACCTCGGTGGTGCCCAAAAAGATGTCCCGGCCCTCCACGTTGCCGAAAAAGCGCTCCCTCAGGGCCTGCCGCAGGAGGGGGTAGGTTTCCAGAACCAGGGCGTTCCCCTTCCCCTCCTCCTCCCCGATGGAGAGTAGGCCCACCCGGGGGCCCGCCACCCCGCTGGCCTCGGCGTAGGCCAGGCCCATGGCGGCGAACTGCACCAGGAAGCTAGGGCGGCAGTCGGCGTTGGCCCCCCCGTCCAGGAGGAAGGTCCGCCCCTTCTGGCTCGGAAACTCCACCAGAAGGGCGGGCCTCTCCACCCCCCGGACCCGGCCCAGGGTGAAGAGGGCGGCGGCCATGGTGGCCCCGGTGTGGCCCATGGACACCACCGCCGCCACCTCCTGGGCCTTGAGGAGGCCCATGGCCACCGCGACGGAGCTTTGGGGGCGCCTGCGCACCTCGGTGGCGTGCGCCTCCATAGGGATGTGGTCGGGGGCGTGGACGATGGGGAGATCCGCCCCGTGCCGGGCAAGCTCGGCCTTCAGGGCGCTTTCCTCCCCCACCAGAACTACCTCCACCCCCTCCCGGGCCGCCAGGAGGGCACCCAAAACGGTTACCTGGGGGGCCCGGTCCCCCCCCATGGCGTCCAGGGCGATCCTCATGCGCTAGCGGGCAGATGCTTTTCTATCTTGGCCTGGAAGTTCCGCTTGGGCTGGGCCCCCACCAGGACCTCCACCGGCTGGCCGTTCTTGAAGAGGATCACCGTGGGGATGCTCATGACCCGGTAGCGCATGGCCGTCTTGGGGTTCTCGTCCACGTCCAGCTTGGCCACCAGGAGCTTGCCCTCGTACTCCTGGGCCAGCTCCTCGAGGATGGGCGCGATCATCCGGCAGGGAGCGCACCACTCCGCCCAGAAGTCCACCAGCACCAGGGGGTGGTTCCTCAGGGCCTCGTCAAAGTTGGCGTCGGTAACCTCCACGGGCTTCGCCATACCCCCTCACTCTAAAACAAAACCCCCCGGGGATAAACCCGGGAGGCCACCCTTTAAGGCTAGCGCCTCTTCCTGCCGCCCTTCTTGCCCTTGCCGCCGCCAAAGCCCCCCGTGCCCCTGAGGAAGCTCTTCAGCTTGTTTTCAAACTCGGGGCCTTGCTTGGGCAGACGCCTGGGCCTGGGGGGCGGACCCCCTTCGGGGGCCGGGGTCAGGTCCTTGATGGAAAGGTCCAGGCGGCCCTTGGGGTCGCGGCCCTTCACCATGACCTGCACGATGTCCCCCTCGTTGAGGAAGTCCCGGACGTTCCGCACAAACTCGTGGGCGATCTGGGAGATGTGCACCAGACCCTGCTCGCCGCCCGGCAGCTCCACGAAGGCGCCAAAGTCCGTTACCCGCACCACGCGGCCCTCTACGATGCTTCCCGCTTCTATCTCCACTTTCCTTCTCCTCGCGCAGGACCTGCCCGCGATGTCCCCACTATAGCACAAGGGGCCGGACCGAAGAAGCGTCAAGGGAGGCCAAAAGCTCGGCGAAGCTCTGGCCCAAAAGGGGGTGCCGCCCCTCGGGGAGGAGGTCCAAAAGGGGCACCAGGACGAAGGCCCTCTCGTGGAGGCGGGGATGGGGCACGCTAAGGCCCGCCTCTTCCAGGACCAGATCCCCGTAAAGGAGGAGGTCCAGGTCCAGGGTCCTGGGGCCCCACCGCTCCCGCCTTTCCCGTCCCAGGGCCTTTTCTATGCCAAGCATCTCGGCAAGGAGCCCCTTGGGGGAAAGCGCCGTTTCCAGCTCGGCCACCATGTTGAGGTAAGGGGGCTGGGGCGGGCCCACGGGGTCGGTCTCGTAGACGGGGGAAAGCCGGAGGAGGCGGGTCTCGGGCAGCCGAGAGAGGGCGGAAAGCCCCAGGAGAAGGTAGGCCGCCCGGTCCCCCAGGTTGCTCCCTAGGCCCACGTAGGCCTTCACGGCGTCTCGAGGAGCCGCACCAGCTCCCGCACCTCCCGGGCCCGGTCCTTGGGCACCACCAGGACCTCGTCCCCTACCTTGGCCACCACCAGGCCAGAGACCCCCAGGGTGGCCACCGTGCCCCGGTCGGCGTAGACCACGCAGCCGAAGGTGTCCAAAGCCACGTGCCGCCCCCCTCCCAGGCACACGTTCTCCCGTTCGTCCTGGGCGAAGACCCGCTCCAGGGCCCGCCAGTTGCCCACGTCGTCCCAGGGGAAGCGGCCCAGGACCACCCTCAAGGCCTCCGCCTTCTCCATCACCCCGTAGTCTATGGAGATCTTGGGAAGCGCCCCATACACCCCTTCCAGGGGCTCCCCCCGGAGGAGGCGCGTGAGGCCCTCAGCGTGGCTCGGCAGGTGGCGGCGGAAGAGCTCGGCCATGGTGCCGGGGGTGAAGGCGAAGACCCCTCCGTTCCACACGTACCCCCCCTTCAGGTACTCCAGGGCCTTGGCGTAGGAGGGCTTCTCCACGAAGCCCTCCCCCCGGTACCAGAGGCCCTCCTTGGGCCCCAGGCGGATGTAGCCGTACTCCGTCTCCGGGCGGGTGGGCCTGAGGCCCAGGGCCACCACATACCCCTCCTCCGCCGCCTCCAGCATGGCCGCAAGGGCCTCGCGGTAGGCCTCCTCGTCCCCCACGTAGTGGTCGGCGGGGAGAACCAGAAGGCGGTCCGCCCCCTCCCTCAGGGCGGCGGCCACCCCGAGGAGCACTGCTCCCGCCGTGTCCCGCCCCAGGGGCTCGAGGAGGAGCCGGACCCCGTCGGCGTAGGGGCGGGCCACCGCCTCCTGGTCCTTCCGGACGATGAGGAGCGTGTTCTCCTTGGGCACCAGGGGGGCGATGCGCTCCAGGGTGGCCTCCAGCAGGGTCTTGCCGTTCAGGAGGGGCAGGAAGGGCTTGGGGAGGTCCTCCCGGGAGAGGGGCCAAAGCCTCTCCCCCCGCCCTCCCGCCATGACCAGGGCATAGGCCTTCACGATCCCACCACCTTTCGGTAAAGCTCCAGGTAGTCCCTGGCCATCCGCTCCCGGGAGAACCGGGCCTCGGCGTAGAGGCGGATGGCCTTGCGGTCCAGGGTCTTAAGCCGCTCCAGGTAGTCCAGGGCCTCCTCCCAGCCCTCCACCAAAAACCCCGTCTCCCCGTGGCGCACCGTTTCGGGCAGGGCCCCCAGGGGCCTGGCCAGGACGGGGACCCCGCTCATCATAGCCTCCACGGGGGCGAGGCCGAAGGGCTCCTTGAAGTTCACGAAGTGGAGGAGGGCGATGGCCCCCGCAAGAAGCTCGCCCCGGGCCTCGGGGTCCACGGGCCCCAGGAACTCCACCCCCTCTCCCAGCAGGGGGGCCACCTGGTCCCGGAAGTAGGCCTCGTCCTGAATGGGGCCAGCGATCTTCAGGGGAAGCCTGGCCCTCCGGGCGAAGAGGATGGCCTCCCGGATCCCCTTGTCGGGATGGATGCGGGAGAGGACGAGGAGGTGCTTCCCCCCTTCCCCAAGGGGATAGCGCCCCGGGTCTACCCCGTGGGGGACCACGCCCAGGTAGGGAAGGTCCGGATCCTTGTCGGCCTCGGAGATGGCCACGTAGTGGACGTGGGGGAGGGCAGCGTAGCGGCGGTAGACCTTCTTGATCCTCTCGCCGGAAAAGCCGTGGATGGTGGTGAGGACCGGGACCCGCACGAAGGGGGTGAAGTAGAGGGGCATGAAGTCGTAGTGGTTGTGGAGAAGGTCAAACTCCCCCGCCTCCTCCATGGCGCGGGCGATGTGGAGGAACTCCTCCACCTTCCAGTCCGCCTCCTTGTCCTCCCAGAGGGGCTTCCTCGCGGTGCAGCGCAGGGGGGCCCGGGTCTTGGAGTCGCAGGTGGCGTAGAGGACCACCTCCACCCCGAGGTCCAGAAGGGCCTCGGTGAGGTCAAAGACCACCTGTTCCCAGGGACCGTAGCGCCTGGGGGGGACGCGCCAGGCGATAGGGGCCAGCATGGCCACCCTCATGGGGCCTCCTCCCGGGGAAAGGGCCCCTGCACCAGGGCCTGCCAGGCGAGCAGGTAGGAGAGGAGGGCCTCGGCCCCGCGGTTGCGGTTGGGGCCTTGCGGCGTCAGGCCGTCCATGGGACCGAGGGCATCCACCAGGGGAACCCCGAGGCGGTTGCGCCCGTGGAACCAGAGGAAGGCGAGCTCGGCCTTGGGCCTCTCCCCCACCCGGAGGTAGAAGCTCACCGCCGCCTTGGCCTCTATGGGCTGCTGGTCAAAGAAGGGCTTGGCCTCCCCGGGCGACATGAAGGCGTTGCCCACGGGATCAAAGAAAGGGGCGCCTTCCCCAGAGAAATACACCCGGTCCAGAAGGCCCTGGGCCCGACGGACGAGCCCCAAGGCCTCCCTGTCGCCGAAGGCCCGGGCGTAGGCCCACAGGGCCTCGAGGAGTCGGTGGTTGGCGTAGGTGAGGGGGCCGGGAAAGGGCCAGGAGGCCTCGGCCTGGGCGAAGGCCTGGCGGAGCCGCCTCCCGAGGAGGTGGGCGAGTTCGCGAAAGGGCTCCTCCCGGAGGGCCAGGAGGCCCAGAAGGGCGTAGGCCTGCGCCCTCGGCGCGCAAAGACGCTCGGCCGCCCCAAGGGCCCGCTCCAGGGCGAAGCGGGCCGTTTCCCGGAGGTCGGGGTCCAGGCCGAGGCTGGCCGCGGCCAGGGCCAGGATGGCCCGGCCGGTGGGGTCCTCCGCCTCCCCCTCGTCCTCAAACCGCCCCTCCGGGCTCAAGCCGTTGCGGAAGCGGCCGTCCTGCCTCTGCATGTAGAGGAGGAAGGCCAGGTAGGTCCGGACCAGGGCCGGGTCCCGGGCGCCCGGGGGGAGGAGGGCCAGGTAGAGGAGGGCGCGGGCGTTGTCGTCGGTGGTGTACCCCTCCTCCAGAAGGGGGAGGCCCCCCCGGGCGTGCTCCAGGAGGCCGCGGGCGTCGGTGCGGGCCCTAAGCCACTCCAGGCCGAACACCGCCCACCTCCGAAAGCAGCCTCCGGTAGGCCCGGGCCACCCGGGGCCAGGTGGCCTCCCGGGCGTAGGCGTAGGCCCGTGCCTCCATCTCCTTAAGCCGGAAGGGGCTTTCCGAAAGCTCCAGGATGGCCTGGGCCCAGGCCTCGGGATCGGGGGACAGGAGGATCCCCCGACCCCCGGCCAGGGCGTGGCGGGCGTGCCAGAAGGGCGTGGCGAGCACCGCCTTGCCCAGGGCCAGGGCGTAGGAGAGGGTGCCGGAGGAGACCTGCTCCAGGTTGGGGTACGGGAGGAGGAAGAGGTCCGCCGCCCCCACCAGGCGGTAGAGCTCCTCCTCGGGGAGGTACCCCTCCTTGAGGAGGAAGGCCCGGGCCACGCCGAGCCTCTCGGCCAGGGCCAGGAGCTCCTCCAGGTACCGCCTTCCCTCCCGGCGCTCCAGGTTGGGGTGGAGGCTCCCCGCCACCAGGTAGCGCACTCCCGGGTTCTGGCCCAAAACCCGGGGCAGGGCCTTCAGGACGAGCTCTATCCCCTTCCCCGGCCCCAGGAGGCCGTGGGTCAGGAGGAGGAAGGCCCCCTCCAGGCCCAGGGCCCGCTTCAGGGCCTCCTTGTCGGGCCTCGGGAGGTCCGGCACCCCGTGGGGAATGTGGACCACGGGGGCCCGCACCCCAAGCCCCCGTAGGAAGGCCTCCCCCTCGGGGTGAAGGCTCACCAGGGCCGAGGCCCCCGCCCCGATCTCCCTTAGGAGGCCCTGCATGAAGGCGGCGTCCTCCTGGGTCAGGCCCGGCGGCGGGGCCTGGAAAAGGGTGTGGAGGACCACCACCTTGACCCCGTTCACCTGAAGGAAGTCCAAAAACCACTCCCCCCACCGGCCCCCGTAGAGCCCGTACTCGTGCTGCAGGATCCAGGGCCTGGGGGCGGGGAGGGCGCGGTAGGCCCGCCGCCTGTCCTTGGGCACCACCCAGCGCACCTCCTGGGGGAAGGGCAGGCCCCGGTCGGCCTCCTCCGCCACGACGGCCACCTGGGCGGGCAGGCCGGCCTCGAGGAGGGCCCGCCGCAGGTCGCGGTTGAAGGTGGCGATCCCGCAGCGGATGGGAGGGTACGTGCCGATTAGGGTCAGCATCCTCCACCTCCTTGCCCCCCACGGGGGCTTTCCTTGCTATTATAACCCAAACTTGAGCGTACTAAAGAGAACTTTTCTCCGATGTTCAAGCTCAAGCTTGGGCAGGCCGCCCGCCAAGGACTCCCACACTCGGGTCCACCGCGCTAAGGCCGAAAAAGGCCTGGCCCCGGGCCCGGGAGAGGAGGGCAAGAAGCGCCACCCACCTTGGCAGGGTCCCATGTTACGCGGGTTGACACCCCGGGGCAATCCCCCTAGCCTTAGGGGGATGGGGCTCCGGGGCAAAGCCTGAAGGGGCCCGGGAAGCGGTGCTTCCCGGGCAGGCCCCGGGGCTTTTCTTTAGGGGAGGTGCCAGGTGGAACGCGCGGTGAAGGAAGACTGGCGGGCCCTTTTGGAGGCGGAGAAGACCTTGGACACCGGGGTCTACACCAAGCACGACCTCCTCATCGTCCGGGGCCAGGGAGCCCGGGTCTGGGACGCCGAGGGGAACGAGTACATAGACTGCGTGGGCGGGTACGGGGTGGCCAACCTGGGCCACGGTAACCCCGAGGTGGTGGAGGCGGTGAAGCGCCAGGCGGAGACCCTCATGGTCATGCCCCAGACCCTCCCCACCCCCGCCCGAGGGGAGTTTTACCGGACCTTGGTCTCCCTGCTCCCTCCCGAGCTCAACCGGGTCTTCCCGGTGAACTCCGGCACCGAGGCCAACGAGGCCGCCCTCAAGTTCGCCCGGGCCCACACGGGCAGGAAGAAGTTCGTGGCCGCCATGCGGGGCTTCTCGGGGAGGACCATGGGGAGCCTCTCCGTCACCTGGGAGCCCAAGTACCGGGAGCCTTTCCTGCCCCTGGTGGGGCCCGTGGAGTTCATCCCCTACAACGACGTGGAGGCCCTAAGGCGGGCCGTGGACGAGGAGACGGCGGCGGTGATCCTGGAGCCTGTCCAGGGGGAAGGGGGCGTGCGCCCGGCCAAGCCGGAGTTCTTGCAGGCTGCCCGGGAGATCACCAGGGAGAAGGGGGCCCTCCTCATCCTGGACGAGATCCAGACCGGTATGGGCCGCACGGGCCGGCGCTTTGCCTTTGAGCACTACGGTGTGGTCCCCGACATCCTGACCCTGGCCAAGGCCCTGGGGGGTGGGGTTCCCATCGGGGCCGCCGTGATGCGGAAGGAGGTGGCGGAGAGCATGCCCAAAGGGGGGCACGGCACCACCTTCGGGGGCAACCCCCTGGCCATGGCGGCGGGCGTGGCCGCCATCCGCTACCTGGAGAGGACCAGGCTTTGGGAAAGGGCGGCGGAGCTCGGCCCCTGGTTCATGGAGAAGCTAAGGGAAATTCCTTCCCCCAAAATCCGGGAGGTGCGGGGCCTGGGGCTCATGGTGGGCCTGGAGCTCAAGGAAAAGTCCGCCCCCTACATCCAGAAGCTGGAAAAGGAGCACCGCATCCTCACCCTGCAGGCCGGCCCCACGGTGATCCGCTTCCTGCCCCCCCTGGTCATTGACCGGGAGGACCTGGAGCGGGTGGTGGAGGCGGTGCGGGCGGTCCTCACGGCGTGAGCATGGGCACCCTGGACCCGGTGAAGTTTTTGCAGGGAGCCCTGGAGATCCCCTCCCCCTCGGGCGAGGAGCGCCTTTTGGCCGAGTACCTGGCGGAGGGGATGGAGAGGCTCGGGATGAGGGCCTTCGTGGACGAGGCCGACAACGCCCGGGGGCAGGTGGGCCACGGCCCCCTTCAGGTGGTCCTCCTGGGGCACATAGACACCGTGCCCGGCGTGATCCCGGTGCGCCTCATAGAGGGGAAGCTCTTCGGCCGGGGGGCGGTGGACGCCAAGGGCCCCTTCGTGGCCATGATCTTCGCCGCCGCTGGCTTGTCCGAGAAGGCCCTCAGCCGCCTCACCGTCCACCTGGTGGGGGCCACGGAGGAGGAGGTGCCCAGCTCCAAGGGGGCCCGCTTCGTGGCGGGGCGGCTTAAGCCCAACTACGTGGTGATCGGCGAACCCTCGGGCTGGGAGGGCATCACCCTGGGCTACAAGGGAAGGCTCCTCGTCAAGGTGCGGCGGGAGAAGGACCACTTCCACTCCGCCCACCACGAGCCCAACGCCGCCGAGGAGCTCATCAGCTACTTCGTGGCCATCAAGGCCTGGGCCGAGGCCATGAACGTGGGCCAGAGGCCCTTTGACCAGGTCCAGTACACCCTGCGGGACTTCAAGGTCCACCCGGCCGAGCTCAAGCAGGTGGCGGAGATGTTCCTTGACCTCAGGCTCCCCCCCAGGCTTCCCCCAGAGGAGGCCATCCGCCACCTCACCGCCTACGCCCCGCCCACCCTGGAGCTGGAGTTCTTCGGCCGGGAGGTCCCCTACCTGGGGCCCAAGGACACCCCCCTGACCCGAGCCCTCCGCCAGGGCATCCGCAAGGCGGGGGGGAGGCCGGTCTTCAAGCTGAAGACCGGCACCAGTGACATGAACGTCCTGGCCCCTCACTGGCCGGTGCCCATGGTGGCCTACGGACCCGGGGACTCGGCCCTGGATCACACCCCCCACGAGCACCTAGAGGTGGAGGAGTTTCTGAAGAGCATCACCGCTCTAAGGGAGGCCCTCGAGGCCCTGGCGGAAATGGGCGCCAAGGGCTGAGGACCTGGGCTAAACTGGGGGCGTGGTTCCCTTTTGGCTCTTTTTTATCGCTTCGCTGGTATTCCTCGCCCTATTTCCCCCCACCGCCCCCTGGAGCGAGCGCTTCCTCACGCCCCTGGTGGCCGTGGGAGGCGGGGCCTACCTCCTCCGGAGGGGGTCTTTGGGCTTCGGCTTAGGCCTCTTCTTCTTTGGTTTGGGAGACCTTTTTTGGACCTTTGAGGACCTCCGGCGCCTTCCCCGGGGGCTTTACCTGGAGTTTCCCTACCTCATCGGCTACGCCGCCTTCACCCTGGCCCTCCTCCGGATCCCGGGCAGGCCCCCCAGGCTCACCCTGGCCCTCCTGCCCCTGGGCCTTCTGGGCCTCGCCACCGCCTTCCAGCCCGAGCTGGGCATAGACCGGATCTACGCCGTCTGGGACGCCGCGCTTCTCTTGCTCCTCCTCCCCCGCCTCGAGGCCCTTTTTGTAGAAGGCCTGGACCCGGGGCGGGCCCTCCTCGGGGTGGGAGTCCTCCTCTTCCTCGTAGCGGACATGGCCTACGCCTACCTGGAGGCGGGCGGGGGCTACCCCACGGGCCACCCCCTCCACCTCCTCTGGACCCTGGGGTATCTCTTCGTGGCCCTGGGGGTGGGCCTGGCGGAGAGGTTCCCCTCCCCCTTTTTGCCCCAGGCCCTGGCCCTGGGAGGGCTTTTCCTCATCCCCACCCTGATCATGCTGGACCCAAGCCCCTTGGGCGTGCGCCTCCTTGTCCTCTACGGGGGGCTGGTGGAGGCTCTTGGCCTCCTTTACGCCCTCCACCTGGACTGGCGGCGGGCCCTGGAGCGGGGGCGGCGCTGGACCCGCTTCCTGGAGGCCCTGGCCCGGCTTTCGCCCCAGGTCACCCAGCCCCTGAGCCCGGAAGGGGTCCTCCTCCAGGCCCTGGAGGCGGCCCGGGAGCTTATGCCGGAGGTGGTGGGCCTGGAGGTGCGAAGCCGCCGGGGCCTGGTGGGCGAGCGGGCCTCCCACAGCCTCCCCATCCCCCTCAACGGCGACACCGCCTACCTGTACCTGAAGGCGCCCCCCAAGGAGGGGGTCCCCCCGGGCTTCCTTAGCCTCCTGGGGGAGAGAATCCGCCAGGTGCTCAAGCAGGTGGAGTGGAGCGCCCTGGCCCTCACCGACCCCCTCACAGGGCTTTTGAACCGGCGGGGCCTGGAGCTGGAGCTTCCCAAGCTGGTGGCCCTGGCCAGGCGCTACGGGGCCCCGGTCAGCGTCGTCATGCTGGACATTGACCGCTTTAAGCGGGTCAACGACACCTACGGCCACCCCGTGGGGGACGAGGTCCTGAGGCGCCTGGGGCATATCGTCAAGGCCAGCGTGCGCCGGGAGGACCTGGCGGTGCGCTACGGGGGTGAGGAGTTCCTCCTCTTCCTCTACGGGGCCGATCGCCAAGCGGCCAAGGAGGTGGTGGAGCGGATCCGGAGCCGCTTCCGAACGGAAAAGATCCCCCCCATCCCCTACCCCCTCACCCTGTCGGCGGGGATCGCCGGGGGCGAGGTCCCGGAGGGCGAGGCGGTGGTGGAGGAGTGGATCCTGAAGGCGGACTACGCCCTCCTCCGGGCCAAGGAAACGGGCCGGGACCGGGTCACGCTGGCCTGATACCACCCCATGCTGGCTAGGGCCAGCATGGGGGCCCCAAAAGGAACCTGCACGTTCGTCGCCATCTGCTACCCTTTTTTGCTGTATACTTCGCCCATGACCGTAGCCAACCACCTGACCCTGAACGAGCTACGGCGGAGGGCCAAGAAGGCCAAGGACCCGATAGAGAAGGACCGTTTCCTGGCCGTCTACCAC
>Ga0209670_100110_pt1 | contig 52664 bp, 38 predicted proteins | sample PerSpoBPS_BMetaG_FD_184741 | JGI IMG/M metagenome (GOLD analysis project Ga0209670, IMG submission 184741) | Thermal spring microbial communities from Yellowstone National Park, Wyoming, USA - Perpetual Spouter B (PS_B) MetaG (SPAdes) (version 3) | ecosystem: Environmental > Aquatic > Thermal...
GTAAGAGAGATTTATTATGAGATTTACGATAAAGTTAAAAATATATTGCCTAAAATACTGCTATTTGAGTTGAATAAGCAGGCTGCTTTGAGTAGTTTAAAAATTCTTGATAAAGGCTTATTTAATAGTGTTAATGGATGGATTAGTGAGGATAGAGCATATAATATCACTTTTGATTATGATGGAAATTATCTTATTAGCGGACTTATAATAGCGAGTTCTAATTCTTCATATCCAATAGTTTTGAAAGTAGATAGGGAAAATGGAAATTTAATTTGGGCAAGGGTTTGGAATACACCACCACCAAATACAACTTCAAATGAAGCAAGAGGAATAATACCTATTGGGCAAGGAAAATTTTATTTATTAACATTTCTTGGAGGGTTTGGAGGATTTGCTGTTATTAGAGAGGATACAGCTTCACCTATTCAATGCACACAAAACATAAATTTTAATGTTTCAAGTTTAGGAACTTCAATTGATAATTTTACACTACAGGTTTATAATGATACGCTTGAAGGAAATTCTTTTCCATTATCTTATATCTATACAAGTGCTTTTTTGACAGAAGGTTGCTCAATTTCTTCAAACTACGAATTTAATAAATCCTGCCTCTTCAAAGTAAGCTCAAATAAGGGTTATATTCACATTGAATTAAATAAAAGGGAAAAAGTGTCAATTTATGATATTTCAGGAAAGGCTATTTATAATGAATTTTTTGAAGGTAAAAGAAAAATCAAAGTTAAAGAAGGTGTTTATGTTGTAAAAATTGGAAAGGAAAATGTTAAAGTTGTTGTAAAGTGATTTATAAATTTATTGGCTTTAAAAAACCATAGTATTCATATGAAAAATTTTTTCACTTTTTAGGCTTTGGAAATGGGATTCTTTTCCTTAAAATAAACTCTAAAAATTTGTCACTTTTTTTCCTACATTTTGTCTCTTTAATCACAATGAAATAGAAACTCTTTTTTCCTCTGAAGCCAGAGATAGATAAATATAAGTTTTATTTACCAAGATTTAAATTTTAAAGACGTTGAAATTATGCCCTGTATAGTAATTCTAAAAATATAATTATTTGTATATTTTTCTTACCTGCCCTAAAATAAAGCCTACCGCTTATAAATCACACCATTAAATCAATAGTTTCAAAAAATTTTTTATAACTTGTTGAAGGCATACCCTTTCTACTTCACCACTAAAACTTTATTTACACTTTTTGATTTTAAAATATAAATACCACTTTTTAATTTTTTATTTTTGTGGTAAAAACCTAAAAAACGACCATCAATAGAATAAACTTTATAGTTTTCATCTTTTACTTCGTATAAATTACTAAATTGTGTTTTAGTGAAGTAAATTTTTGCGCCTTCATTATTCCTAAAATCATTTCCCCAAGCAGTATAAAGATAACCATTATCAACTACGAAGCCCAAGTAATCATGACCACTAGGATTTTCCGAAAATCCATAATTTGTGGAACTTACCCTACTTATGCTTGACCAAGTTTGCCCCCAATCACTTGAATGTGTCCAAAATGTAGCCCATTCCTTAATTGGACCAATAAATGGACAACTGCTAATAGTGTTTCCAGTAATAGATTGAAAAATAATATAAAGATGATTATTAAAACTTGCTATAATTGGCAAAACTGATTGCTGATTATAAACACTATAATAATTGAAATTATTATTTTGCCAAGTTAAAACTTTTAAAAAACAATTATCATCTAAATAAGCAATAGCACACTTGTTATTATAACAAGTAATATGATTTGAGATTTTAGTAGGTCTTTTAAAATCAGAGCAAATTGTGGATGAATAATTAAAATGAACTGCTCCTAAATCGGTAAAACTTTGACCATCTGAGGATTTTAAAATACCAAAACCAATTTTATTACTTTGTGAAAAATCATTATAAGAAATAAACAAATTTCCAAATTTATCATCTGAAATATAAGCATAAGTTGATGGGACATTCAGAGCAAAAACATTACTAAAACTATTACCATTATTTGAACTTGAATATCCAACAATTCTTGGGTAGCCTGAAAACTTATCAGTTGTAAAAACCAAAATAATTTTATTATTGTAAATATAAATCCAGGGCTTATCTTTGAAGAACTGCCAATTATCATTATCTAAAATTTTACAATTCCAATTAAGCTTTGAGTGGCAATTATTTGAGCAAGAGCAAAAATATATTTCACCATAAAGATTGTTATTATCATCTCTACAATAAATTACGCCTGAATGAAAAAATATATTATTTTTTACAGCGACAACAGGGTCTCCAACATAACAGTAATTTGTCCAAAAAGTCATTTCAAAATCTCCTAAAAACGATTCTCCATTATCATAAGAAATTCTTATAACATTTTTGTAATTAAAGGCATTTTCATCCTCACTTATGAAACCAATAATGATATTATTATTTTCCTTATCTAAGGATACTTCCTGATTTAGAAAGCAAGGTGAAACTGGCCAATTTACGATGGATTTTTCAATTTCAAAAGGATAATCATTAAAGATAAAAATTAACATAACTAAAATTTTAAAGCATTTTCCAAATAATTCTAAAATATAGATTATTTCTTATTTTGCCTACCCACCCAAAGATAAGCCTTCGGCTTAAAAATTCTATAATTTCCCTAAAATTTTCATAAGTCATTGATAGTTAATCATTAAATAAAGTTTTAACTCAAATTCAACTAAAAAATAACTTTTTAATATACTCATTTGCTTTTATTAAGACATTCTTATTATTTTCATAGCGAACGAATTTTAAAGCAGTTTGGAATTCAAACCATCCTCCTGCTAAATGCTCATCACTTATACAAAACTTTTTATCTTTTGCTCTTGCTAAAAAAAGAATTAATTTCTTTCTTATTAACCTGCTATTGAAATAATAATTATAATAAATTTCCTCTCTAAAATCAAAAATTTCAATATCCTTAATTGAAGTCTCTTCAAAAAGCTCTCTTTTGGCACTTTCTATTTCACTTTCATTTTCTTCTATTTTTCCCTTTGGAAATCCCCAATATGAAGAGTGCTTTAATAGCAAATAATAGACTTTATTGTTTTCAATATAAAAAACGATAAATCCAGCAGAAATTTCATCAAAATTCATTTTATAACAATACTTAGCATCTTATTTGGAACAAAAATTTTTTTAATAATTTGTTTATCTTTTAAATATCTTTCGTAAATTTCAGAATTTTTTAAAATTTCAAAGGCTTTTTCCTCATTAGCATCTATGGGAATTTTTATAACACCTCTTATTTTACCATTTATTTGAATAGGAACTTCAACTTCTTCTTCAATTATATAACTTTCATCATAATTTGGAAACTCATTTTCAAAGACGGAATTTTCATAACCAAGTCTATGGTATATTTCTTCTGAAATGTGAGGAGCAAATGGAGCAAGCAAAATTGAGAATATCTTTAAGGCAAATTTATATTGAATGGTATTTTTTCTTTCATAATCTTCTAAAAAATTCAAAAACTCCATAAGTTTAGCAATAGCAGTATTAAACTTAAATTTTGAAATCTCTTCTCTTATTTCTTTAATTTTCTTATGAACGAATGAAAGCAATTTTTTATCTTCAAAATTTTCATTAAACTCTAAATTTTGATATAAGTTTAAAACTCTGTTTAAGAACTTTTTAGCACCAATTACAATAGCATTAGTCCATTCAAAATTTTGCTCAGGAGGAGCAGCAAATAATATAGCAATTCTGGCAACATCTGAACCATTTTCCTCTAAGAATTTTGAAAGAGGAACAATATTTCCTCTTGATTTTGACATCATTTCAATTTTTTCTTCAAGCTCAGTACCTGTTTCTTTATGATAAAATTTTCCATTCTTCTCAATAACAAATTCTTCATCAACTGTTTTATAATTTGTAGGGTCCCAATAGAATTTTTTAAGGACAAGACCTTGTGTAAATAAGTTTTCAAAAGGCTCATCATAATTAACAATTCCCTCATCGTATAAAACTTTATATATAAATCTTGCGTATATCAAATGTTTAGTAGCATGCTCAATTCCACCAATATATAAATCAACAGGCATAAATTTCCTTTCAAGCTCTTTATTAACAATTTCATTATCATTTTTAGGGTCTATAAATCTTAAAAAGTACCAAGAAGAATCAACAAATGTATCCATAGTATCTGTTTCTCTTTTTGCTTTTCCTTTACATTTTGGGCAATTTGTCCAAACAAAATTTATGTCATTTTCCAATGGTGAATAACCTCCAATAGGTTTCCAAACTTCAAGTTTTTCTGGTAATAAAACAGGCAATTCATTTTCTGGAATTTCAACAATTCCACAATTATCACAATAAACAATAGGAATTGGGCATCCCCAATATCTTTGTCTTGATATTAGCCAATCTCTCAATCTATAAGTAATTGCCTTTTTACCTAATCCCAATTTTTCAAGTTTTTTAGTAATCTCAATAATAGCAGTCTTTGAATCTAAATTATTAAATTCATAACTATTTATCAAAATTCCGTATTCTTCAAATGCTTTTTCTTTTATAATATCTTCAACATTTCCATCTTTGGGTCTTATAACAGGCTTAATCTCTAAATTAAAAATTTTAGCAAATTCATAATCTCTTTGATCGTGAGCAGGAACACCCATTACAATACCTGTTCCATAATCATATAAAACATAATCTGCTACAAAAATAGGAATTTTTTCATTTGTTAAAGGATGAATTGCATATTCATAAGTAAAAATTCCTGTCTTCTTTTTTTGAGTTTTCCTTTCAATTTCGCTTTTATTTAAGGCAGTTTTAATATAATTTTCAATTTCACTTTTATTTTTTGAATATCTTAAAATTTCATTTAAAATTGGATGCTCTGGTGCTATTGATATAAAACTAACCCCATAAATTGTATCTACTCTTGTTGTAAAAACTTCTAAATAGTAATCTCTATATTTGAATTTTACAATTGTTCCTTCACTTTTACCTATCCAATTTTCTTGTTGCTTTATAACATTCTCTGGCCATTTACCTCTTAATTTATCTAAATCTTTAAGTAATCTTTCAGCATAATCAGTTATTTTAAAGAACCATTGCTCAAATTCTTTTTTTATAACAGGTCTCTTACATCTTTCACATTTACCATCTATTACTTGCTCATTAGCCAAAACGGTTTTACAATTTTCACAATAATGAACAAATTCTTTCTTTCTATATGCTAACTTTTTCTTATAAAGCAGTAAAAATAACCACTGTGTCCATTTATAATAACTTGGCTCACAAGTAGCAATTTCTCTATCCCAATCATAACTAATTCCTGCCTTTTTAAGTGTATTTCTAAAAATGTTTATATTTTTATATGTCCATTCTCTTGGATGAATATTATAATTTATTGCTGCGTTCTCAGCAGGAAGTCCGAATGCATCCCATCCCATAGGATGTAAAACATCATAACCTTCCATAAATTTAATTCTTGCTACAACATCACCAATAGCATAGTTTTTCAAATGCCCCATATGTAAATCACCAGATGGATATGGAAACATTTCAAGAACATAAAATTTTTTCCTATCTCCTTTTACTTTAAATAGCTTTTTCTCATCCCAAAATTTTTGCCACTTTTCTTCTAATGCTTTCATATAGATTGAAAATTTTATAGCAGTTATTTTTTTAACAAAAATAAGAATTCAATATTTTTTTCAATATCATTTACCCATTCATAAGTCCATCTCATATAAGCCATCACATTTCTCTTGTAGTCTATTTTTTGAATTTCAAGAATTGAGCAGTAATCACTAAATAATTCTATTAGGTCTTTTATTTTTACCCTTCCATTATTACTATAAGAGAATACAATATATTCTGCTTTTGTTTTCTTTATTAGATTTTCAATTGCTTTTAAAACATTTTCTTGTCTAAAATCTTCAAAAGGAGAATAGGCAATTTTGTCGGAACTATCTAACCTTCTTAAAGCCTTGCCAAACAATTTCGGCTTATCATTCTTTATAATCGTAGTCCATATATGATAATACGCTTGATACCTAACTCTTGAAGGAGGCATCTTATTATTAGCAGAACCATAAGGTGGATCATAGTAAGCAACATCTGCTTCAACTATATCTAAAATTTTAAAAATATCATCATTATAAACTTTATGCTCCTTATCAGTTATAATAAAATTAGGAACTTCTAACTTCATAACATTAAATGATCTTTTAGACCAATTTCTTAAATAACTACTAAAATGACCAATTGTATTATCTACTTTATCAAGTGCTAAAATTAAGCTTGTTAATAAAACAGATTTTTCTATTTCATCATTAGTGATTTTGTCTATTTCTTCCCTTATAGCATCTAACTTCATAGTATTATGAACTTGCCATGGTTTTTTAGCTACCTCATTAGGATAGCCTCCATAATGTTTGCTAAACCATCCATATTTACCTTCAAGATTATTTAAATAATCTACGATTTTTTGGTAGTATTCCTTTGGTTTTTTGTTCAATAGATAGCAATTGGCAAAAACTTTACTCCATATAGCCAAATCGTTGGATATAACTATCCACCCCATCTTGGCAAATGCCTGAGAAACTCTCGTAGTGCCAGAAAAACCATCAAAAACAACTCTTGGGTTTAGTTTATAAACAAGTTTTAAAATATAAGGAATAATTTTCTCTTTTGAGCCTATATATTTTATACCTTCCGTTTTTATACTTTTAAAATCAACCTCATTAAAAAGATTTAACATATTAACTTTTTTAAATTTTCAATATCTTCTTTAAGAATATCCATGGCTTTTTCATGACCTACTTGTGAAGATATTAGAGCGTATTTAAAAAGTTTTACTAAACGTTCATTATCAGAATAATTTATCCATCCTCCTGTTAGACTTTCAAAGTATTGCTCCGCATATTTCGTATGTGTCCAAAATCCTCTTTGAAGAGCATTAGCATCTTTTCCACCATATCTAATCTCACAAATGTATTCATCTCTTGAATTATAAAATCTAAAAACTGGATATTTTCTATGACCAATTTCCTTCTCTAATTTTATTATTTCCACCTCTTGCTTTGCTTTATTCCAATCAAAAATCATAATATTACATTTCTTGTTTTCTTCATCGTAAATCAAGGGAAGAATATTGATATTTTCAAGATGCCCAAACTCCTCACTTTTTAAAATTTCTCTAATATATTGATTTCCTGAAATAGTTGTAGCTTTGAGTTCGTTCATTATAGATTTCAATTTAGGAAACATTTTATATTCTTTATCTGTTGATAATTGAAGTGGTCCATGACCATAGGCTTTTATGCTTATCAAGAACTCTCTCTTACTAATTTCATTAACTACTTTAATATCTTCTTCAAATTTTTTTGAGCGGTATTTTTGTTTTCCAATATGCTCTGCTTTATAATTATACATATACTGATTGATAAATTCGGTAAGAGCTATTTCTGCTAAATCACCATGGGTTTTATTTCCCACAATCCTCATAGTGAAAATATTACTTAAAGTGGTTATAAAAATTCTTGGGTTTTTACTAAAAAGAACCTTTAAATGTTCTAAAAATTCCCTAAACTCATTATTCATTTCTAAAATTTTAAAGGTTATTTAAAATTATTGAGAGTAATATTTTTAAGGTATATTATCTAATGTTAAGTCCTTATTCTCAGGGTGGTTGGGAAAATAAGAAATAATCTATATTTTAAAATTATTAGACAAAGCTTTAAAATTTTAAATCTTATGATGAGAATTGTGTTTCTTGGACCACCCGGGGCAGGTAAGGGAACACAAGCGGAAATTATCTCAAAAAAATTAAATTTAAGAAAAATATCAACAGGAGACATTTTGAGAAGTGAAATGGAAAAAGAAACGGAGCTTGGCAAAATTGCTAAAAGTTATATGGAAAAAGGAGAGCTTGTTCCTGATGAAGTTATGATAAAAATTATAGAAAATAATATAAAAAATTTAAATGGTTTTATTCTTGATGGATTTCCAAGAACATTAAATCAAGCAATAGAGCTTGAAAAAATAACCAAAATTGATAAAGTAATATATTTAAATGTGCCTGATGATGAAATTAAAAAACGATTATTAAATAGAGGAAGGTTAGATGACAAACCAGAAGTTATAGAAAATAGAATTAAAGTTTATAGAGAGCAAACTCAACCTTTAATTGAATTTTATAAGAATAAGGGAATCCTTTATGAAATAGATGGAATTGGAGCAATTGAAGAAATAACAAAAAGAATAGAGGAAATTTTATATGAAAGATAGAGTTATTGTAATTGGTGGAGGATTGGCAGGAAGTGAAGCAGTTTATCAACTTGCTAAAAGAGGCATTAATGTTATTCTATATGAAATGAGAGGCTTAAAAAAAACACCTGTTCATAAAACTGATAAACTTGGTGAGCTTGTTTGCTCAAATTCCCTAAAATCAACAGATATATATAATGCTAATGGACTTTTGAAATATGAATTAAAACTTTTAGATAGCTTAATTTTAAAAGCAGGAGAATATAGTAGAATTGATAACTCAAAAGCTCTTGTTGTAGATAGGGAAATTTTTTCAGATTATATTACAAGAGCAATTGAAAGTTTTGAAAATGTAAAAATAATTAGAGAAGAAGTTGAAGAAATTCCGAGAGATGAAATTGTAATAGTAGCAACGGGACCATTAACCTCAGAAAAACTTTCAGAAGATATAAAAAAGCTTACAGGTGAAGAGTACTTATCATTTTACGATGCAGTATCACCTATTGTAGATGGAGAAACATTAAATTATGATAAATTATTTTGGGCGGATAGATATTCCGATGAAGGAAATTATTTAAATGCTCCCTTAACGAAAGAAGAATACGAATTATTTGTAAATGAGTTAGTAAAAGCGCAAAAAGTTGAATTACATGAATTTGAGAAAGATATTAAGTTTTTTGAAGGTTGCCTTCCAATTGAAGAAATGGCAAGAAGGGGATTAGAAACATTAAGATATGGACCTATGAATCCAAAAGGATTAATTGATCCAAAAACAAAAAAAGAGCCTTATGCTGTTGTTCAGTTAAGACCTGAAAACAAGGATAAAACTGCTTTTTCACTTGTTGGATTTCAAACTCAAATGAAATGGGAGGAACAAAAAAGAGTTTTTAGATTAATTCCTGGACTTGAAAAAGCTGAATTTTTAAGATATGGTGTTATTCATAGAAATACATTTATAAAATCTCCAATTATTTTAAAAGAAACACTACAAATGAAAAATTATGAAAATATATTTTTTGCAGGACAAATAGCTGGTGTTGAGGGTTATATGCCATCAACTGCAACGGGATTAATAGCAGGTATAAATGCTTATAGATTAATTAAAGGATTAAAACCAATTTATCCAAGCAGGCATACAATGATAGGAGCACTTTTGTACTACATAACTCATGAAAATCCTAAATTTTTCCAACCTATGAATGCTAACTTTGGACTTTTTGTTGATATTCCCTCTCATTTAAAAGGTAAAGAAAAAAAGGAATTTATAATTGAAAGAGCAAAAAAGGAATTTGAAAAGTTTTTAAGTGAATTATGGAATTAATTTCAAATTTTTTAAGTCCTCCAATTCTGTTCTTTTTTATTGGAATCATGGCAAATTTTTTAAAATCTGAACTTGAAATTCCTCAACAAATAGCAAAGTTTTTATCATTATATCTTTTAATTTCAATTGGTATTCATGGTGGCTATGAGCTATCAAAAAGTCCTTTAAACTTTTATGTCTTAAAGGTTTTATTTTTATCTATATTTATGGGCATATTTGTTCCAACATATTTATTTTTCCTGATAAAAAATTTTGTTGATATTCATAATGCGGTGGCTATTTCTGCAACTTATGGTTCAATTAGTGCTGTTACATTTATAACTGCGTCTTCATTTTTACAAGAGTTAGGTCAAACCTTTAATGGTTCGCTAATAGCAGCCATGGCATTAATGGAATCACCAGCTATTGTTATTGCTATATTAATATATCAATTTCATCTAAAAGAAAATAAGAATTACTTTCAAATTCAAGCTATAAGAGAAGCTTTCATAAATCCATCAGTTTATTTACTCATCACTACATTAATTATTGGAATAATTGTAGGTGAAAAGGGTTATAAAAGTATTGAGCCTTTCTTTGGAAATTTATTTAGAGGTATGTTGTGTTTGTTCTTACTTGATATGGGTATATTAACAGCAAGGAGATTATCTGAGCTCAAAAAATTAGGAATTATCTTAATTATCTTTTCAATTCTAACACCTCTACTAAATGCTTCTATTGGAATTATATTATCAAAATTGTTTTCACTAAACAAAAATGACGCATTTATGTTCGTTATCCTATGTGCAAGCGCCTCGTATATAGCAGTTCCTGCTGCTATGAGACTATCTGTTCCAAAAGCAAATCCTAGTATTTATCTTACAATGTCTCTTGCACTTACATTTCCATTTAATATCATCCTTGGTATCCCACTTTATTATTCTATTATTAACTTTTTATGGAAATAAAAAATTCTAAAAAAATTGAAATTGTAGTTGATACAATTTATATTGGATATATTGTAGAAATTCTAGAAAAATTTAATATTGAAAATTGGACAATTATAAGAGATGTTGTTGGCAAAATTAATAGTAATTTTAAGTACGAAGGAGAAATCTCTGCAAATAGTTATATATTTTTCACTTGTCAAGAGGATAAATTTTATGAAGTTCTACAAGAGCTTAAAGAATTTATAAATAAATTTGGAGGTTTGCTAATATACTATGATATTAAGAGTATTTAAGCTAATTTTAACAGGAATTTTTATATTAACAATATGGCAATTTGAAGTTTTTCCAACACAAGATGGTCCAAGTCATATTATGAATGCATACATTCTTTCACATTATAATGAATTTAAAAACTTTTTTGAATTAAATAACTTATTACTTGTTCCTAATTTAATCTATTATGGTTTTATGTTTCTAATAACAAAAATTTTTCATCCATTTTTAGCGGATAAAATTTTCTTAACAATTTATATCTTACTAATGGTTTTCTCTTTTGAATTTCTCATATCAACAATAAACAAGAACAACGATTTCTTATCATTATTCATATTTCCTTTCATTTTTAATTATAATTTTGCGAAAGGATTTTACAATTTCATTTTTAGTGTGCCTATCCTTTTTTTATCAATAGCTTTTTATTTAAGAAATTATAACAAGTTAATTCTTTTAATAATGTCAATTTTATTATACTTTTCACATCCAACATCATTTCTAATTTTTTTCATCTTTGTTCTAATTCACAATCTACTATACATCAAAGAAAAGAAATTTAAAGTTATTTATGATTTGATATTTCTAGGACCAGTAGTGTTTCTATTAGTATTATTTTTAAATGAAAATAAGGGAGAAATTATTTACTTTCAAAAAAGTTTTGAATTTAACATAGAAAGCATAATTGTTTTTAATGATAGTTTTGAAAAAATTATCTCATCTTTTTTATTTTTTATAATTTCATATTTATTCTTATGGACGATTTATAAACTTATAAAAGAAAATTGATAAAATTACTATAAATTTCTTAATTATCTTATTTATTTGTTTTTATATGGCATTTTTTGGACCAGAAGGTTCTTTTGGTGGAGGTCATGCTACATCTCGTTTTAATTTATTTACTTTTATTTTCACAATTATTATTTTATCATTTGGTTATTATGAAAAATTTTCTAAAAATTTTTTAAGTGCTATTCTAATTTTAGTATCATTTGCATCTTGGTACATTAGCTTTAATAAATTTTCAGAATTAAAACCTTATTTAGAAGAATTTATGTCTGCTAGATTTTATTTAAAACCAAAAACTTATCACATAAGAGCTATCTTTAGTGAATTTTATGATAATTATAGATTTATGCCATTTAGAAACCTATCTTGTGTTTTCTTGATAACTAATGAAAGCCTAAACTTATTTAACTATGAAGCAACAACAAAATATTTTCCAATAAAATTCAAAAATTATTATAATCCATTTAACTATATGGATTATCAGGCAGAATTTAAACCGAAATATATAAAAATAGAAAATTACCCTTTAAATATAAACTACATTATTGTTTGGGATATGGAAAACAGAAGCAAAAATTTCATAAATAAAATTCAAAAATTGGGTTATAAAATAAAATATAAATCTTATAATGGGTATTTAATAATTCTTGAAAAAAATTCCTAAATCATTCCACCATCTACAACAATAACCTGACCATTAATATAACTTGCCTCATCAGACGCTAAAAAATAAACAACATTTGCCACTTCTTCTGCTTTTCCAAATCGTTTTAATGGAATCTGATTTAAATAATTATTTTTAATTTCATCTGGAAGTTTTTGAGTCATTTCAGTTAATATAAAGCCAGGAGCAACTGCATTAACCCTTATATTTCTACTACCAAGTTCTTTTGCTAATGATTTTGTAAATGCTATAATAGCACTTTTACTTGCAGAATAAGAAGTCTGACCAGCATTTCCTATAATCCCTGAAACAGAAGATATATTTATAATTACACCAAATTTTTGTTTTAACATATACTTTGAAGCGAATTTTGAATAATTGAAAACACTTTTTAAATTAACATTTATAACATTATCCCAATCACTTTCACTCATCCTTAATAAAAACTTATCATCTGTTATTCCTGCATTATTTACAAGAACATCTATTCTATTAAATTTTTTATAAAAATCATCAATTATCTCTTCTGCTCTTTTATAGTCAGAAACATCAGCACTATAAATTTCTACTTTTATATTGTATTTATCCTCAATTTCCTTTTTTAATTCATTAAGTAAATTTTCACTTCTTGAAACAAGTCCAAGATTATAAGAATTTTGAGCAAACTTAATAGCTATTGCTTTCCCTATACCTCTACTTGCTCCTGTAATAATAGCTGTTTTCATACTTTAAACCTTAAAATTGCTCCAACTTCATCATTTATAATTTCTCTTAAATTTTGAGTATTAGCTATTTCAATCTGACCTCCATTTTCAATAACAAAGTCTATTAAATAATCTGTAATATCATCAGTTATTTCAATATCAGAGCATTCAAAATCAAGCTCCTTATGATAAAAAATTCCATTTTCATAACAAATATAACCTTTATGAGAATAATTCAAATTAATAACTAATTTCTTTATATTGAACATTAAAGCATTTTTTATTACATTTTCAATACCAACAACTGCCAATCCCTTTCCTAAGCTTTCTTTAAATTCTTCAAATAATAACTTTTCTTCTTCAATATCAAGCTCTTGCAGTTTACTAATAAGCTTTTCAAATAATTTTTTGTTATTCTCTTGAAAGCTTAAAAATCCTTTAAATAATTTTAATGCTCTTTTTGAAAAATAAGAAACTACTAAATTTTCAATTTTTTCATTAGGACTTGAAATAAAAATTCTATCTATACTAAATTTATCAATAATTTCTTCTACTTTTTGTGAAACAAATTTTGCCAATTTTCTTTCTATCTCAGTAATTTTACTTTCTATTTTCTGACCACCAACTGTTCTAACAATAGGACTTGATAATCCTGTTAATGATGTTTTATAAACACCACTCTCAATATATTCAATAGAAAAATCTGTTGAACTTGAAAAATTATAAATACTTTTACTAGCAACCACATAAAATTTTAAATTTTTTTTATCAAAATATACTATCAAGTTCTTTCCAAACTCACTTTCAAGATAATTTATAAATTTTTTGTAAGGTTTCCTTGAAATTATTATCTTATTTGGAATTTTAAAAGGCAGTTTTAATAATTCAAAATTTTCCTTTTCTACATCTAAAAATATCACAATTGAATAAACAGGCAATCCTGATTCACTTTCAAGAACCTCCGGATTTTCAATATAATTTTCTAAATTTTTAAGTTGTTTTTCATATTCTTTGTACTTTTTTATAAAGTTTTTGAAATTTATTAAATATCTTGGAGGTTTATCCGCTCTATCTTCTGGTGTTGTCGATAAGTAAATGCTAATATATTTCATATATCCCTCCTTTTATCTCTTTAACAATAGGTTCTTCATCTCTATAACCACAATTTAAAACAAAAGCAATACTCCATCTATTTATATCCATTTTTAAAAAGTCCCTTATAAGTTCCTCTTCAACAGTCTTACTTGAAAATGTAATTGAGCCTGTATCAAGTCCCTCTGATTTTGCTTGAATCATAATTGCTTGTGCTATTATCCAAGAAATTTTAAAATTATATTCTGCATTATTTTTTAAATCTGTTAAACCTATAATTATAATTGGAGCATTTCCTAAGGTTCTCACGAATTCTTTCATAAAGTTTTTATACCATTCTTTTAAATCATCCGGAACCATATTATATAAAACAGCCAAATCTCTTGCAACTGAATATGTTTGATTTATAATATTAACCGCTTTATTTCTTGCTTCCTCCTGAATTACAACCAATTGAAAAGGAATGGGAAAATCTTTCAGAATAAAATATGGAACATCTAAAATTCTATTTATTGATTCTTTCGGTGGAATTTGTGATTTATATTTTCTTATTGTTCTTCTACTTTTTATAATTTCAAAAATAACACTTGGAAGCCTTTTCATATTTATTCAATCCTCCATACAATGTCTCTATTTACTGTTCTTGGCTCTATTTTCTGAGCAGGATAGCCAAATAAAACAACAGCTACAAGCTCATATTCACTATCTATTCTAAATTCTTTATAAACAAAATTCTTAAATTCTTCATTTAAATTAACTAAAACCTCTGAAACAATTCCATAAGCTATTGCTTGAAGTCTAAAATTATATATCGCTGAGAATGTTGAGCCATAATTAGTAAGCTGATTAAAATAATCTTTAACTTTTGGACAAAAACATAAAATTAAGCAATTTGAAATTCTATCTAATTTTCTGGATATTTCAATTGCTTTATTTGATGTTAATCCGATGAACTTCCAGGGCTGTGGAGGGTTAAGACCATATGGGGCATAAAGCCCTGCTTTTATAATGTTTTCAAGAATTTCCCTTGAAATTGGCTTTAAAGCAAACTTTGAAATATTAATTAACATTCTATTTAGTTCATATATAATTTTACCTTCCAAAGTTTGAAAATTTTAAAGGGTAATTGAATGAGTTGTCCAACTAAGCTAAATTTTTCACTTTAAAATTTCAATATGCTTTACCTTACCATAAATACCATATATTTAAATGGACATGAGGTGATAACAAGTGAAAGAGCATCCTTAAATGCTAAATATCATATTATAGAAATAACAGGTCCCATATATGAAACCTACAAACAAAAACTTCTAAACGAGGGCATAGAGCTATATGATTACTTACCAGGAAATGGCTATATCATAAAGGCAAATGCTGACCAAATAAAGAGAATTATTAAATATCCTTTTGTAAAAGGCATATATCCTATAAAGCCTGAATATAAATTACCTCCTGATTATGAGGAAAAATTAAATACTTGTTATGTAAAGGAAGGGGAGCTTTATAAAATTCGCATCCTTTACTATGAAGATGAAAATCTAAATGAAATTTTAAAATTCTTAAATGAGAGAAATGCTAAAATTGACCATATAGAAAAGGAAATAAAATATATTCAAACTTATTTATCTTTAAGCGACATAAACATTTTAAAAAATTTAGAATCTGTAAAATTTATTGAATTTCAATATCCTATTATAAACTGGAATAATAGAGATCAAGTTTTACATCAATCAGGATTATTCTTAGATGTTCAAAATTCTACAAATGCTAACGATACAATTGTTTTTAAAAAGGGTCTTCATGGTGAAGGTGAGATATTAGGTCATAATGATGATGGATTGGATAGAAATCATTGCTTTTTTAACGGAACAGTAAATGGACAAAATAAAATTGTGGATTTGTGTAATTATAATGCAGGTGGATGTGGAGTGGCAAGTCTTCCAGCAGGAAATAATTGTAATAGCAATCCGGGAACAGGTTGTCATGGCACTCATACCGCTGGAACTGCTGTTGGTGGGACAGATGGATTATCTACAAATTTAGCATATAGGGGTATGGCTTATAAGGCAAGAATTGTATCTCAATATCCACTTGGAGGTGGAGCTAGTGGATTTAATACAGTTTTAAATGATGCTTATAATAGAGGAGCAAGGGTTCATACAAATAGTTGGGGATATGTGTGTGGAGGACTTTTTACCCAATGCTCACCTATTGGTTATAATACAGATGCTCAAATTATTGATAATTTTGTATGGAATAAGAAAGATATGGTAGTAGTGTTTGCTGCGGGGAATCACGGAGATGATAGTTGTGCTTCTGGTTGTAATAGGTCAGCTAGTGACCCTGCCTCTGGTAAAAATGATATAACAGTAGGAGCTATGGCAAGGGCAGTAGATGCTAAAATGGGTTGGAGTGCTTATGGAAATTATCCAAGTGGTAGATTTAGTATAGATATAATGGCAAAGGGTGATACTACATATTCTGCTTGGGGGAATACAAGTTGTAATATCACTACTGCTTGGTGGTGGATGGGAACATCTATGGCAACGCCCGTAGTAGCTGGCTCAGCTATATTGGTTCGTCAGTATTATAAGGAGGGTTGGTATGGTAATGGAACAAAAAATTCTGCCCCTTCTATAAATCCTTCATCAGCTCTTGTGAAAGCTACTATATTAGCAAGTGCTGTTCCAATAGCGCATGATGGTGATGTAGCATTTGGCAGTGAGCCATCAGCTCCTAATAATCCAGCTCCAAATGGAAATGAAGGTGCAGGAAGGCTTGTTTTAGATAATGTACTATATTTTACACCTGAAGATGATTGGAATAATTTATCAGATTCTTCTAATATAAGAAAATCAAGATTATATTTTGTAGATAACGCTACGGGTATTACAACGGGACAGACTCACACTTATACTATTAGCTTGTGTAAAAATATGCTTACAAGAATAGTGCTTGTTTGGTCAGATTATCCCGCTAATACTGGCTGTAATACTACAACTGCTGGATGTCTTGTAAATGACCTGGATTTAAGAGTTGAAAAAGGCTCTGATTTTTGGAATGGAAATGTAAGACCAACATCATCAACACCTGGTGATATAGATACAACAAGAAGAAATGTAAATATAAGAGATAGTGTAAATAATTGGGAAATTGTAAGAATTATTCCACCTAAGGACACATCTTATACTATAAAAGTCATCGGCAGAAATGTTCCGAATGGACCTCAACCTTATGCTATTGTTGTATCCGGTGGAATTGGATGTGAGATTACACCTGTAGGTTTTGCTGAAAGTGAAAATAAAATATATAATATTGTAAATAATAAGCTTATTTTAAATTCAAGAGAAAATCCAATATCTATTGAGATTTATAATGTTTCAGGTTCAAAAGTGCTAAAAAGCTTTATTCCTTCTGGAAGTGGCATTATAGATTTGTCTAATTTAAAGAGAGGTGTTTATATATTGAGAATTTATAAAAATTCAAAGCTTGCTATAAGTGAAAAAGTTATTTTAAAATAAAGTCCCCGAAGCCGAAAAATGGGAATTTATATGCCTTGTCCAATAAATAGTGTTAAATGATTGATTATCAATAACTTATAAAAATTTTAAGAAATTACTGAATTTATCGGGGGTTCATTTAAGGGGGCAAAAGCCCCCTGCCGGAAAATGGGCATTTTAAAGCCGTAGGCTTATTTATAGGGTGGGCGGGGAAAATATAATAAAATAAATAATTTCAGAATTACTAGACAATGCATTAGGTGGATATTAACATACTTTAAAATTTTCAGTATGATAACTTTATTACTTTTGGCTCAAATAACAATAGATGAATTTATGGACTTTAAGAGACAAGCAGAAGTTCAATTTGCCGAAATAAAAGGTGAAATAAAAGAATTAAAATCCCAAATCCAATCACTAAATCAAAGAATAGATGACTTAATGATTTACCTTTGGATATTTATGGGATTTATAACAATTTTAATAGGATTTATAATTGGATTTGGTTTATTAGTGGAGCAAGTAAAGAAGAAATTAAATCGGAAATTGAAATAATGAAGAAAATGTCCTAAAATTGCTTTGTCCAAAAATAGTGTTAAGTAATTATTTTGCGGGTGGAATTTAAGGGAGGCGAAAGTAAGCCTTAGGCTTATTTTTAGGGTGGGCAAAATATAGAAAAATAAATAGTTTCAAAATTATTGAACAAGGCAGTAAGCTAATGCCTTAAAATTTTCGCTATGGCTGAGATTACGAGAATAGCTGGTGTTCTTGTTGTTGGAAAGGGATTAAGAGGAGCAAGAATGAATGAAATTGTTAAAGTTGGAAAGGAAAAACTTGTAGGTGAAATAATAAGATTAAAAGGAGATACAGCTTATATTCAAGTTTATGAAGATACTTCGGGGCTTTTTGTTGGTGAGCCTATTGAAAGAACAAATGAATCATTAGCAGTTGAGCTTGGTCCTGGTTTGCTTGGAAAGGCATTTGACGGAATACAAAGACCCTTAGATGTTATAATGAATAGAGTTGGTCCTTTTATTTCAAGAGGTATAGATATTCCTGCTCTTGATTATGAGAAGAAATGGCTTTTTAAACCAATTTTAAAAGTTGGAGATAAAGTTAAATTAGGTTATATAATTGGTGAAGTTCAAGAAACACCATCAATCGTTCATAAAATAATGATTCCACCAAACTTAAAGGGAAAAACCGAATTATCAAAAGAAGATTTAGAAGAAGTATTTACGATTTTAGATATTAAGGAAGGCGAATTTACAGTAAGAGAGACAATAGCAATTATAAGAAGTGATATTGACAAAAAGGAATATGAAATAAAACTTTCACACAAATGGCCAGTAAGAATACCAAGACCTGTTATAAAGAAAGAATTACCTGTTATTCCATTATTGACAGGTCAGAGAATTCTTGATACATTATTTCCAATTGCGCTCGGTGGGAATGCTGGTTTGCCAGGTGGATTTGGAACAGGAAAAACCGTAACAGAGCAAACGCTTGCCAAATATGCTCTTGTTGATGTTGTAGTATATATAGGTTGTGGTGAAAGAGGAAATGAAATGACAGAAGTTCTAACAGAATTCCCACACCTTGAAGATCCATCAAGACCTGGGGCTCCTCTTATGGACAGAACGATATTGGTTGTTAATACATCAAATATGCCTGTTGCTGCAAGAGAAGCTTCAATATATACAGGTATAACACTTGCTGAATATTATAGAGACATGGGTTATAATGTCCTACTTTTAGCTGACTCAACAAGTAGATGGGCTGAAGCATTAAGAGAATTATCTTCAAGGCTTGAAGAAATGCCTGGAGAAGAAGGTTATCCAACTTATTTATCATCAAAATTAGCTGCGTTTTATGAAAGAACAGGAAGGGTTAAAACATTAAGCAATTTTGAAGGTTCTGTAACTGCTGTTGGTGCTGTTTCACCACAAGGCGGAGACTATTCTGAGCCTGTAACGCAATCAACACTTAGAGTTGTAGGAGCATTTTGGGCACTTGATTCAAACTTAGCAAGGAGAAGGCACTATCCAGCAATAAACTGGTTAAGAAGTTATACGCTTTACTATCCACTAATTGAGAAATGGTATAAACAAAATGTTAATGAAAAGTGGAGTGAGCTTAGAAATTTCATTAGTAGTATATTACAAAAAGAAGCCGAATTACAAGACATTGTTCAGTTAATTGGTCCTGATGCTCTACAAGAAATGGAAAGATTAATTCTTGAAATAGGAAAAATTATAAGATTTGGTTATTTACAACAAAATGCCTTTAATCCTGTTGATGCAAGTTGCTCATTAAAAAAACAATTTTTAATGATGAAAGCTATTTACGATTTTTATAATATTCTTAAATCTGCTATTGAAAATGAGCTTATATCTGCTGATGAAATTGAAAAATTACCACAAGTTGAAAGAATTATAAGATTAAAGGAAGTTGAAGAAAGCAAAGTAGAAGAAGAAATAAACAGCATTTTAAATTCCTTAAAAGAAGAGTTAAGCCAGAAGGAAAAAGCTGCTTAATATAATCATATCACAAATACTAATAATTAAAGAAATAAATGTTAATGGGAATAAGTTTTTTAGTAAAAAGGAAGTTTTTGAGGTACTGAAATTAAAAAGGAATGATGAATTTAGTAAAATTAAGCTAAAAAGTGGAATTTCAAGATTATATAGCAAGTATTATTCTTTTGGATTTTTTAATGTAAAGATAGATTATAATTATGAATTTTTGGAAATGGGAAATGTTGTTGTAAATATAAATATAAATGAGGGCAAAAGATTTTATATAAGACAAATTCAATTTGAAGGTGATAGCTTATTGGACACACTAATTTACATTATTCCCAAAAAAATGCCAATTGCTTATTCTGATGAATTTATGAATGCTTTTGAAAGTCAAATTTATTATTTATACTATAATAATGGATTTCCATTTATAAGTGTTTTAAGAGATACGATATTTGAAAATGATAGCTCTTTGATTATTAAGGAGAAGATAAATGCAGGTAAAAGAATTATGATAAAGCAAATAAAAATTGAAGGGAATAAAAATGTTAGAGATGCGATATTTTTTAAGGAAATTACAATAAAAGTTCCAAGTTATTTTAATTACAATCAAATCATTCAATCAATCCAAAGATTATATTCTTTGAGGTTATTTAAAAGTGTAAATTATAAAATTGAAAATGATAGTATTTTGATTTTCCAAGTAATTGAATCACCTCAAAGATATTTAGAAACAAATATAGGTTTTACATATCCTTATTTTTTAAATATCAGTTTCTTAATTGGACATTTGAATATATTTGGAAATGTTCAAAATTTAGAGCTTAATGCAAATGGACTTTTTAGTTGGACAAATAATAATGTTTTATTAAATGATAGGTCAGTTAGTTTAAATTTTAGAGAGCGATATTTTCTTGATAGAAAAAATCTATTTCTCAATTCAAACTTAATTTATAATAAATTTGGTCAGATTGGACAAGTTGAAGACTATGGAAAAATTGAAGAAATTGGTTTAAATGCTGAAATTTTAAGACAATTTTCAAATTACTTTTATAGTGCTTTTAGTATTTTATTAAAAAGTAGCATGACAATTGGTTATGAAGACAGAAGAGTTATATTAACATTATCTCAAAGAGCAGTTTATGATGATAGAAATAGTTATTTAGATGCTACGAAAGGTTTTATTTCAAGCTTTTCAATATCAGAGGCATTCATTCAAGCAAAATTCATAAAACTTAATGAATTATATTCAAAGTACTTTTATAGCTTCGCATTTAGAATAAGGATGGGTCAAATTTTTGGAAGTGATATTCCATATTCTGAAAAGTTCTTTCTTGGAGGTGAAGGAAGTGTTAGGGGTTATTTAAATAATTCCATAGGAGAGCCTTTTGATAATTTACAACCTGCAAGTAATCATTATATAAATGGAAATTTTGAATATAGATGGAGATTTAGTAGTTTTTTTGGAATTACATTTTTTTATGATTTTGTGCTTGTTTCAAATGAATTTATTAATTTAATAAAAAGTAATGTTTATAGTGGTTATGGGATTGGTTTTCGTTTTTATATTAATTATATTCCTATTCGTTTTGATTTTGCATTAAATCCGAATTCAAAAGTTCTTCCAAAGGATTTATTTATATATTTCAGCATAGGGCAGATGTTTTAGGATGCTTTGTCCAATAAATAGTGTTAAGTGATTGATAATCAATAACTTGTGAAAATTTTAGGAAATTACTGAGTTTATCGGGGGTTCATTTAAGGGGGCGAAAGCCCCCTGCCGAAAAATGGGTATTTATAAGCCGAAGGCTTAAATATAGGGTGGGCGGGAAAATGAAGAAAAATAAATAGTTTCAGAATTATTGGACAATGCAATTTAAATGTGCTTTAAAATTTAAAGACTTTATTTTGCCGGGGTGGCGGAATTGGCAGACGCGGCGGATTCAAAATCCGCTTCCCTTCGTGGGAGTGAGGGTTCAAGTCCCTCCCTCGGCATATTATGTGTGGAATTTTCGGATATGTTGGAAAAGGTCAAAAAGATGTAGAATCTACAATTATTGTAGGTCTTGAAAGATTAGAATATAGAGGATATGATTCAGCAGGAATTGCCATTATTGATGATAAGAATAACTTTTTTATCTTAAAGAAAAAAGGTAGAATTTCTGATTTAAAAAAAGAGCTTGAAAAAATTAATTTGCCACCTTCAAGAATAGGTATTGGTCATACAAGATGGGCAACGCATGGAAAAGTTTCTGATGAAAATGCTCATCCTCATTTAGATTCAAATGGTAAAATAGCTGTTGTTCATAATGGTATAATTGAAAATTACTTAGAGTTAAAAGAAGAATTAATAAATAAAGGACACATTTTCTTATCTGAAACAGATACAGAAGTAATATCACACCTAATTGAAGAATATCAAAAATATGAGAAGGATTATATAAAAGCAGTTTTAAAATCAGTAAGTCGTCTTGTTGGAACATTTGCTCTTGCTATATTGAATATAGATTATCCTGATATTCTTATTGGTGTTAGAAAAGATTCTCCTTTAATTGTTGGTATTGGAAAGGATGAAATGTTTCTTTCATCTGATATTCCTGCCATATTACCTCATACGAAAAAAATTATTGTTCTTGATAATGAAGAAATAGCAATTTTAAGAGCAGATAGTTATAAAATTATAGATTTTAATGGAAATGTTAAGGAAAAACAAATCAGAGAAATTGAATGGGATGCTCAAATGGCTGAAAAAGGCGCTTATCCACATTTCATGTTAAAGGAAATCTATGAGCAACCTGATGTAATTGAAAGAAATATAAATAAATACATTAGGGAAGGTGAATTTTTACTTCTTAAAGATCACAATTTAAGAAAAATTCTTTTAAATAAAAATAGAATCATTATTCAAGCAGCAGGGACATCATTACATGCTGGGCTTGTTGGAAGATATTTAATTGAAAATTTTGCTAAAATACCTGTTGATGCTGATTATTCTTCTGAATTTTCTCATAGAATTGTAGATGATAAAACACTTGTAATGGCTATCAGCCAATCAGGTGAAACGATGGATACCTTAGAAGGTTTAAGACTTGCCAAGAAATTAGGACTTGAAGTTTTATCAATTGTAAATGTTGTAGATAGTTCAATTGCAAGGGAAAGTGATTATGTAATTTATATTAATGCTGGTCCTGAAATTGGCGTTGCTTCAACAAAAGCTTATACTGCTCAAATTACAATTCTATTATTTTTAGCATTGGAGCTTGGATATTTAAAAGGTTATGTTGATAAAAAGACGATTGACTATTATATTAATGAAATTAGAAAATTACCTTACATTTTAAGTGCTATTTTATATAAAGATGCTCAAATTCAATATATTGCTCAAAAATTTCATAAATCAAATCACTTTATGTTTTTAGGAAGGGGGATTAATTATCCTACCGCTCTTGAAGGTGCATTAAAATTAAAAGAAATTTCATATATTCATGCAACAGGTTATGCAGCAGGTGAAATGAAGCACGGACCACTTGCCTTAATTGATGAAAATTGGCCTGTTGTAATAATAAATCCTAAAACAAGTGTATATGAAAAAACATTTTCAAATGCAAATGAAGTATTTACAAGAGGGGGGAAAATTATATCAGTTATAAATGAAAATGATGAAAAAATGAGAGAAATTTCAGAAGAAATTATAGAAATTCCTATTATTGATGAGTTTTTAACACCTATTATATCTATTGTTCCACTTCAATTACTTGCTTATCATATTGCTAATTTAAGGGGTTGTGATGTTGATAAACCAAGAAATATAGCAAAAGTAATAACAGTTCTTTAATTGATAGGATTTTATATTCACATTCCATTTTGTAAAGTAAAATGTCCTTATTGCTCATTTTATAAAATCATTCCTAAAAATAAAAAAATTGTTGAAGTTTTTTTAAATGTTTTGGAATATGAAATTGAAGAAAATAGTGGATTTTATAATACAATTTTCATAGGGGGTGGAACACCTAATTTTTTAGAAAATAATGAGCTTATTAAACTCTTTGAAATTATTCATAAAAATATAAAACTTGATAATAATTACGAATGGACAATAGAGCTAAATCCTGAACTTGTAAATTTAGATAAACTTTTAATTTTTAAGGATTATGGAATAAATAGATTAAGTCTTGGCATTCAAAGTTTAAATGATAATGAGCTTAAATTTTACGCAAGATTGCATAGGAAAAAGGATATTTATAAAAAAATTGATTTAATAGAAAAAATTGGGTTTGATAATGTAAATGTTGATATAATTTTTGGGCTATATTCTCAAACTATTGAAGAGTTTAAAGAAACACTTGAAGAAATTGCTAAATTTCCAATAAGTCATATCTCAACATATTTATTAACAATTGAAGAGGGAACACCATTTGAAAAATTGAATGTCAAAATTTTAGATGATGAAAAACTTGAAAAGATGTTTTTAATAAGGGATGAAATTTTGGAAAAGTTTGGATTTTATAGATATGAAATTTCAAATTATGCTAAAAAAGGATTTGAATGTAAGCATAATTTAATTTATTGGAAAAGGGAAAATTATATTGGTGTTGGACCTTCTGCAAGCTCATTTATAAAGCCTAATATAAGATATAAAAATGTTGAAAATTTAAACTTATATATTGAGGATTATAAAAAGTATAGGGAATTTGAAATTTTAAATGAGGAGCAAATAAAACTTGAAGAAATTTATTTATCTTTAAGACTTAGTGAAGGTTATTATGTGGAAAATTTTGAGCTAAATGAATTATTGGAGCCATATTTAGAATATAAAAACAATAGAATTAAACTAAAACCAAAAGGAATAATGTTAGTAGATAAATTAGCTATTGAGTTAGCTTTCAAAATATTCTCTAAGCGCTAAAATAATTTTCCTTATTCTCTCCTCATCTAAATAATTTATTTCAAATAAAATTCTTGCTCCAAATGGCTGAATTAAAATTTGATAACTTGAATAACTATAAAATATATTCAAATGTTTTGAAAGAATTTTAGCAAGTTTTTCTCCATATCTATCCATTTCATAAAATTTAATAATTTCACTTTCAGAAAATTTAAAAAATAATAAAACATCACTATTAAATTCAATAGCTTTTTTAATAGCATTTAATTCATTTTCATATCTTAAAATTTCAACCTCTGCTCCAAAGAACCAAAGCCTTGAAGAAATTTCATAACAATTTTCAATCTCATCATATAAAATAAGAATTCTCTTATCATGAAATACGCCATCATATAATTTCAAAGGTTTGTAAAAATTTTGCTTTGATAAATCAACTTCAAAGGGCTGAAAACCTCTTGCTATAATTTTTAATTTTGGAACATTAGAAAATATATAACCATTGAAAATTTTGTAAATTTTATAATTGCTTATTCCATATCCATCTTTAACATCTTCAAATTTTCCCCAATACATAAATCCATCTTTCAATTCAATAAATTCCTTAAATACATTATTTAAAACTTTTATTTCAATTTCATAAACTTCCGCTTCTTTGAAAACAAAAGAAATTTTCCCATTTTTTGTTTTAGCATTAAATGAAAACCCATTTATTTTTATTTCAACTTCAAATCCATCAGAAATTTTCTCAAAGAAAATATCATAAAAGTTTATATTTATTAAATTGGGCATATTTTTAAACCCTGGAAAAACATCAACTGAATAACTACTGAATATATTATTAATTTTCATTTCTAACATTTTTGAAGGAAATCCATTATAATTTCTTAATATAACTTTTAAATTTCCACTTTTTGTAATATAAATATAAGCTTTATTTTCTCGTTTTTCAATTAAAACTCTCTCATCATTTATTTTTGCTAAACTTTTTTCAGCATCCCATCTTCCCTCAACATCCAAAATTAAAAAATTATTGTTTATTTCTAAATTTTTAATTTTTGGATAGTCCCATTTAAAGAATTCTTTTATTGCTTCATAAATAGCAATAGCAGTCAATTCAGGTAAATCTTCATTATAAAATTTTAAATAATAAGGCTCTAAAAGAACACTAATATCTACATTGTTTCTCAAAACTGTATAAAAAGCAGGCATAGGCTTTTTTGAAGGAATTTTTAAAAATTTTTTCAAAGAATTATTAACAATTTGAGCAAATTTATATGATGGTCCATCTTCTTCCCATCTATAATAGACTTCAATTCTATTTTCAAAATCCTCATAACTACTATTGTGATGAATTGATATAAACATATCAGGCATAATTTTATTTGCTAAATCAACTCTATCCTTTAATGTTAATTCTCTATCTTCATACCTTGTTAAGAAAACTTCAAAATTTTCATCTTTTTCAAGAAACAATTTTAATTTTTGTGCTGTTTTTAAATTAACATCCTTTTCAAAAATATCTTTATAAACTGCTCCAAATTCACTTCCACCATGTCCTGGATCTATTAAAATTTTCTTTATTCTATCCATTTTCTTGCTATATTCACAAGCCAAGGCTCATTTAAATTTTTATATATTTCATAAGCTTTTTGCTTATCATTTAAAACTTTTGAATATATGTAAATTGAAAATAACATTGCCTTATTCTTTAATTTCTCATCGTTGCTTTCATTTATAATTTTTTCTAAAACATTTAGTGCCAAATCAGGTTTATTTAGATCTAAATAAAATGTTTCTGCAAGTCTATAAAGTTTTTTGTAATTTTTTTCATCTTTCATTGACTTTAACTTAATAATAATTTCCTTTCTATTTTGAGCCAATTTAACACCTCCACTAATTGCCTTTTCATAAAAATCCAAAGCTTTATCAAAGTCTTCCTTATTCTCATATATAATTCCAAGATAATAATAACTTAAAAATTTTGTGCTATCATAGGCTAAATTAGATAAGTATTCAAGAATTCCTAAGGCTTTATTGGTGTCTCCTTTCATAAGTAAAATTTTAGAAATTTTTAATTTTACAAAGAATTCGGAGCTTGTGCTATCTTTATAATTAATTTTGTTTATTGTTTTTAGGGCATTTTCAAAATTTTGATTTTCCAAGTAAGCATCAGACAAATCTACTAACAAATTATTTTTTATTGTGTCATTTATGTTTGATATTTTCGTTATTTCTTCAATTAAGTTTTCAGCAAAATTTAAATTATTCGTTTTTAGATAGATATTAGCAAGTGAAATTTTAAAGTCCAAATTATTTTCAAAAAATTTATCATTTTTAATTTCATTAGCAATTTCTAATGCTTTTTGATAATTTCCTAATTTATAATAAGCTTTCATAAGATAAAATTTTGCTCTTTTATCGTTGATTTCTGAAAGAAAAATAACTGATTCATCTAATCTATTACTATTAAAGAGCATAATTCCATATTCAATCTTTGCTTTATTTATAAGCTTGCTATTTGGAAATAATGTCCATAATTCTTTAAATTTTTGCTCTGCTTTTGTAAATTCACCTAATCTTGAATAACTAACTGCAAGCATATATAAAGCATCATCTACAAATTTTGAATTGTTATGTAATTTTATAATTTTTGATGCCTTTTCCTCAATTTTTCTATAATTTTCCATAGCGGAATTAATGTTTCCTTGATTATATAATTTTTCTGCTAAATTGAAAGTTCTTTTGAGATTATAATAGTTATTAAAATATGCTTTTAGGTTAATTATTGTTTCTGAAATTGAAAAATTTATTAAAAAAATCATAATTTATCTTCAATTTCAAGAACTAAAAGTGTTGTTTTAAGGACAACATCAGGATTTAAAGATATACTATCTATACCATTTCTTACGAGAAATTCAACAATTTCAGGATAATCACTTGGTGCTTGACCGCATATTCCAACTTTTTTATTATATTTTTTTGCTGTTTTTATGAGTTTTTCAATCATATATAAAACTGCTTTATTTCTTTCATCAAAAACATTAGCAACTAATGAAGAATCCCTATCTACACCAAGTGTTAATTGCGTCAAGTCATTTGAGCCTATTGAAAATCCATCAAAAATTTGAGCAAATTCATCAGCAAGAATTATATTTGAAGGAATTTCAGCCATTACATAAACTTCAAGTCCATTTTTATGCTGACCATAACCCACATCTTCCATAATTTTAAGAACTTTCAACCCCTCCTCTGGTGTTCTACAAAAAGGAATCATAACTTTTACATTTTTAAATCCCATTTCTTCTCTTACAATTTTAATTGCTTCAACCTCCATCATAAATGCTTCTTTAAATAAATCTGAATAATATCTACTTGCTCCTCTAAAACCAAGCATGGGATTTTCTTCCTTTGGCTCAAATAAATATCCACCAATTAACTTGGCATATTCATTAGATTTAAAATCAGAAAATCTAACAATTACATCATTTGGATAAAAAGCACCCGCAATTGAGCCAATACCTTCTGCTAATTTATAAATGAAAAAATCTCTTAATGAATTATAACCAATAGCAATATCCAAAATTTTTCTTTTTATTTCTTCATTTTCAAGTTTATCAAAATTCAATAGTGCTAATGGATGAATTTGTATCCAATTAGCATAGATAAATTCCATTCTTGCAAGACCTACTCCATCGTTAGGTATTAAGGCATGTCTGAATGCTTCTGTTGGATTTCCTACATTCATCATAATTTTTGTTTTTGGTCTTCTTAAATTCTCCCAATTAATTTCTTCAACTTCATATTTTAAATAACCTTCATATATATATCCTTCTTCTCCATCAGCACAATTTATTGTAATTTCCATTCCATCCTTTAATATATCTAATGCATTTTTAACTCCCACAATTGCAGGTATTCCAAGTTCTCTACTAACAATTGCTGCATGAGATGTTCTTCCACCTTTTTCAGTAATTATAGCACTTGCTAATTTCATAATTGGCTCCCAATCAGGATTAGTAATTTCTGTAACTAATATCTCACCTTTTTTAAATTCACTCATTTGCTCAGGACTATATAAAACTTTAACTTTTCCACTTGCTATTTTATTTCCAATTGCTATGCCTTTTAAAATTGGTTCTTTTTTTTCTTTTAATTTATAAATCTCAATAGTTCTTTTTTTGACGCCTTTATGAATGGTTTCAGGTCTTGCTTGAACAATATAAATTTCATTCTCAATTCCATCCTTTGCCCACTCTATATCCATAGGTCTTGAATAATGCTCCTCTATAAGCATAGCCCACTTTGATAATTTTAAAATCTCTTCATCACTTAATGAAAATTTGTTTCTTTCATTAGCCCTTACTAAAATGGATTTTGTGCCACCATGAATTTCATCATAAACTTGCTTATGCTTTTTTAAACCCATTTTTCTCATTAAAATTGGTTTATAACCATCTTTTAATGTCCTTTTATGGACAATAAACTCATCAGGAATTTCCTCACCTCTTACAATTGCCTCACCAAGCCCATATATTGATTCAATTACAATAACATCTTCAAAACCCGAATCCGTATGAATTGTAAATAAAACGCCACTGCTTGCTAAATCCGAGCGAACCATTTTTTGAATACCAACACTAATTTTTACTTCAAAATGATCAAATCCATTATCTTCCCTATAAGCAATTGCTCTATCCGTAAATAATGAAGCAAAACATCTTTTTACATAATAATATATGTTTTCAATTCCTCTTACATTTAAATAAGTGTCTTGTTGTCCAGCAAATGAATAACTTGGTAAATCTTCTGCTGTTGCTGAACTTCTAACTGCTACATCAACATTACCTTGATTATAAAATTCACAAAGCTTTCTATAAGCAATTTCAATATTTTCTCTTAAATCTAATGGGTAATCACCTGATATTATTAAACTTCTTATAATTTCTCCCTTTCTTCTTAAATCATTTATGTCATCTCTATTGAGGCTTTCAATAATTTTTTTAATTCTTTCTTTTAGTTTATTATATTCAAGGAAATAATCATAAGCAATTGTAGTAATAGCAAATCCATAAGGAACTTTTATCCCTTTTGATGTTAAAGCATTGTACATTTCACCAATACTGGCATTTTTACCTCCTACAAGTTTTAAATTTTTTTGAGAAATCTGATCAAACCAAAGAATATAGTTTTGTTTTGACATTTTGAAATTTTAAAGGTTTTTTAGAGAGGGGGAGAACCCCCCTTTGAATTATTGAGAAATGCTTGGGTTTTCTTGACAATTATTCCATTCAATCGTGATTGTTTTGTTAAATGATGAGCTATCAGTTATTGTTTTTATAATTTTGCCTGAATAAATTTTCAAGCTACCATCAGGTCTTCTACATGAGCCTTTAACAATTAAATTTGGGTCAGTTTTAATATAAACATAGAATTTCTTTCCATTACATGCTATAAATGTTCCTGATTTATTAAATGAAATAGAAAGTTCTTGATTATCTAATAATTTAATGCCAGGGTGCCAAGAAGGAGCATTTGAAAAATCAATAGAACCTTGTCCGCTTACAGTCCAATTTCTTTGACATTCATTAAATTCATTTATCGTGTTTATTGTTCTTGACATAACAAAATTCATGATGTTATTATTATTATGAGATGTAGAAAGTTCAAAGTGAGAGTAATGAGTTTTATTTGAAACAAGAGCATTATTTAAATAAAGTTTTATATTTGTTTGAAATGGATTTGGTGTTCCTCTTATTACATTAAAGACATAAGGATCATTATCGTTTGGATCAGATCTAACAATCTGACCATTTAAGTTCCATTCTATTTTAGCAGTATCACCAGCAAACCAGGTCCTTGAGCCCGAGCAATTATTGAAGACTAAGGTATCTACGATATAAACTCTATCAGAATCGCTATCCGTTCCATAAGTCTTCCTTGTAAGGCAGTTTCCTAAGCTATCAAGAATGGTATAGTTTCCATTTGGCTTGTTAGAATATAAGAAAAATCCACCTGTATAATAACTTGTAACTGGAAAACCAGCATCAGAAATATCATTAACTGTGCTATTAGCATCTTCAATAGCAGATGTATTTGAGAATGAAATTTCCCTTTCATTTGACATTTTCTCACTTCTTTTACAAGCTATGATGGTTATTATGATAAGGAACGGTATCGCTTTTCTCATGGCATATTATTAGACAATAAATTTGAGCTTTTGGTTGCATTTACGCTCTTAATTCCTTCTTTTATCATCTCAACTCCTGCTCCACCCCTATAAGCAGTAGTTAAATATGAAGTTAGTTTTCCATTTCTTTGAATCCCTTTTAATGCTTTATAGCTTCTTCTTTTGTTTTTAGGAATTATTCTTATAGTTTGAAAATTTTAAAGCCCATTTTTGTAAAATTCTTGCGTTGTACAATATTTTTGCTTTGGGAGGCTTCGCCTCCCTTCAATTCTCCCCATAGTTTTAGAAAATTTTTTATAACTTATTGATTGGCAGGAACTTAACACTATTTATTGGAAAAAGCTTAAAATTTTTGCATTGACCAAAAAAACAAGATCTCACCTTCTATAAAATCTATAAGTTTATTAAAAATTTTATAAGTTCTTTCTAAAATTAAACCTAAATCTTTAAAAGATTTTTTTAGCAAGGGCAATAGCCCCTTTAATTTTACTACCTAACTGCCTTTATTAACCAATTTTCGCCTTTTATTATATAAACTCCACTTCTTGGAATTTTCACATAGTTATTTCCATTTCTCAAATTAAGCCTTCTAATAAGAGAGCCATTAAGATTGTAAATTGAAACTTCAATCTCATATTTCCCATCGTAATATATATTAAGTCCATCTACTGTCTTATAAACTTTAACTCTGTAATTGCCAATTCTTATTTCATCATAATTTATTGGTGTAGGATTTATTGGTGAGCCTATGAAATGACTTCTTACTATGCTATCGCCTGGATTTATTAATACAGGATTAAAGAAATAATTAAAAGCATTATCATAGCCTGTTGAAAGACTTATATCTTCTCCATCAACACCTTGATCCCAGGTATTATTATGAGCATCAACCCATCTTATATGCTGAACAAAATCAGGAATTGTTATAGGCAAACTTGCTCCACCATCTCCATAAACTAAAAATAAATGATACCTTGTAGGTGGATCAGTATCACTTTCTCTTAAAAAGTCAAATGTATTGGGAACAGGATTAACAGTTTGCTCATTTGTAATTTGAGCAGAGCAGTTTAAACTTAACGATGGATAATAATCACATCTAAAATGAGCAGGATTATCATAACTTCCCACATGTGTATCGTATTGCCATCTTATTCCAACACTTGTTGGAGTAGCACTATTATTCTTAACTATGGTTTTGTGCCATAGTCTTGAGCTATTAGCATCTGTGCCTTCTATCCAAAATATCTCCTTTACAGTTAAATTGTCAGGAGCATTATTGATATTATAAATAAATGTTACCCTTGGAGGTGAATTTTCGCAAATTATAGTGCTAGCGTAATTTTTAAGATTTAATTGTGTCCATCCAGGCAGTGGTGTAGCAGAACCATTTTTAGATATGTAATCCCTCTGTGAGCTTGCCACATGTATAGTAGTCCAACTTGACCATGCAGAGACGGGACTAAATTGAGCCCCAAATAAAATTGATATAGTTCCAAATGGATGAGAAGGACCTGTTCTTGCTGTGTATGTTCCTAAATCATTTGAGGGTAAAATATCAAAATACCATTCCAAATAATTATTAGAAATCATATAAGGGTCTGAAAATGATAAATTTTGAGTAGCAGTCCATCCACCATCATTAGCATTAAAATCATAAGAAGCCAACTGAATAGAAGGTGATAAATTTAGTCCAATTATACTTACGCTATCAATATACCATCCTGGATAATTAATGCTCCCATCACTCTTAAATCTAAATCTAAACCTAATGGAGCTTCCTGAATATGGTGTAAGATCAAGTTGGACAGCTGACCAAGTAGTATTTGAGCCTTTATAAGTAGGAGAAAACTTAAACCATCCGGCACCTGTATTTAGCTCAACCCATCCGCTATCATAACCTGTTTCTGTTTGATACCAATGATAAAATCTCATGTAATAAGCATTACAACTCGCACAATTTAAAGAAATTGCAGTTTGTTTTTCAATAGCCTCATCAGCATTATTATTATAATTTCCACTTAAATTTGTAGCCCAAACATTAGAGCCATGATAAGCACTTAAAGGACCACTTGTAGGAACACCTCTTTGCCAGGGTGCAGTTCCACCAATTGTCACTATATTTAAATCTCCATTATCAGCACCTTCAAATGAAGATGCATATAAAATTGTTGCTCCTAAAATATTTTGACCTTCTACAATTACATCATCTATATACCATCCATAATATTGAACACTTCCATCGCTTTTAAAACGAAAAGCAATTCTTAATTGAGATGTATTAGCACAAGGAAGTGTTAATGCTGTATTTATCCATCCACCAGAATTTCCTTGATATGGACCTGCTACAACTTGCCAAGTAGCTCCACCATCAGAAGAGCATAAAACAAAACCTTGGTCATAACCACTTTCAGTATAATACCATTGTTTAAATTTTAAAACGACATTTGAATATCCAGAAGCATCAATAATAGGTGAATATAGTGTGTCTTCCATATTAGGAACATAATTTCCATTTAAAATTGTCCCCCAACATCTATTAGCACCCGTACAAGCAGGACCTCCATTATCATTACCCCATTGCCATCTTTGACTAACAGAACCACAACCTACATAACTAACATTTATCTTAGGATTATTATCTTTGTTTTTGTTTGGCTTATTATTTGAAACATCGTCTTTTATCAATTCAGCATAGTGATAGGCTTCTTTTTGATGAGATATATTGAAAAATTCTTGGACATAAGATGAAATTACTTCCACTTTACCATCTCTTATGAAATTTACAACTTCATCGTAAGAAACATTATAAGTTTTTATATATTTATAAATAAACTTTTCAGTTAGGTCAGTATATAAAAATAACCATATCGTCATAGTTTCCCTCCTTCTTAGATTTAATAAAATTTTAAAGCATGAAGTTCAAATCCCTTATAGGGACGATAAAAACCTGTGCCTCATCTCTTACTCTTTAACCACCTTACGATAATGTATATAACAAATTGTCCAGCGCCAAAATTTTAAAGCATAAATTTTCAATTTTTCAACCTTCTTGTGTGGGCAGGCAAAATAAAGAAAAATAAATAATTTTAGATTGGACAATCTACAATTTTTAATTGCTTAAACTTTAAAATTTTCAATAAATTGCTGTTTTTTTTATTTTTAGAGGTAGATACTACAAAAACGATATTTAAAGGGAAATTTTTAATATACATTGCGGATAGTAATAAAGTTTTATTGTTTGATAGTGCTTATGTGAAAAGAGGTAATATTCAGCTTTATTCTGATACAATTGAATACTTTATAGAAAAGAAAATTGTAAAAGCAAGACCAAAATTTAAACTTGTAATTGATACATCAACAATAATAGGTGATAGTTTAACTTATTTATTAGATAGTCAAGAGGGTTTAGCTTTTAACACAAAAAATTATATTCAAAAAGGATGGTTAAACTCAAATGAACTTTATAAGCTTAAAGGAGATACAATATATGTTAAAAGTGGTTATTTTACGACTTGTAATTTAGATACACCACATTCTGCATTTTATGGAACAGAAATGCTTGCTATCAGAAATGACATGGCTTTTATTAAGAATATCGTTTTAAAAGTAAGAGGAATACCTGTTTTATATGCGCCATTTTGGATGTTTCCTCTCAAAGAGAATAGAAGCAGTGGTTTTTTAGCTCCAAATTTTGGATTTAATAGTATAGATGGGAGATATATTAGAAATTTGGCATTTTATTGGGTTATAAATAATTATATGGATATTACATTTTATTTTGATATTGTTGAAAGACAAGGCATGCGTTTTGGAATAAATTATGTTTATAATGTTTATAAAAAATTCAACGGTAGTATAAATGCTAATTTTTCAAATGATTTTATATTTCAAGGTGTTAGAAGAAGATATGCTGTTGAAGGAAATCATAATCAAGAATTTTATAAATTCAGACTTTCAAGTAGGTTTTCTATTGTTTCTGATCAAAGTTATTTTCAAGATTATGCGGAAAATAAAAATCAATGGTTAAAAACTGAAACTTATTCCTATTTACAAATTAGCAGAAATTTCTTTTTTGGTGGCTTTTCTTCAAACTTTGATTGGACAAAAAATCTCATTACAAATCAAAGCAATTCAAACTTACCAAATTTAGTAATAACATTTAATAGCATCAATTTATATAGCTTCTTAATATCTCAAAACTTATCTTTTAATCAAAATATATTTGTAGATAGCTTATCAAATCAATATAGGAATTTATCTTTTAGTTATAACTCTTCAATTTCAAGACCTATTAGCTTATTAAATGTTTTTAAATTATCAAATGGCGTTAGTCTTCCATTCTCAATAAAGAAGACTTATAATGATAGTCTTTGGAGGGGAAATTTAATTATGAATTATTCAAGTGGATTATCAACAACAATATATGGCAGAAGTTTATTTAAAATATGGAAAATTGAAAAATTTTATCATGATATAACACCTTCAATTGGAATTAGTTATTCTAAATCGCTTTTAAATATAAATACAGATACAATTCCTTCAAGTTTTGGCTATACCTATTCTATAATAAATCAATTTTCTATAAAATTCAACAACAAAAAATATCCTATTGGGACACTTTCCTTAGCTGGAAGTTATAATCCTAAATCAATGTTTCCGTTTTCTCCATTAGCAATTAGTTTGGTTTTGCCAAAATTTTTAAATATATCAGCAAGTTTTTCTACAACTTACGATTATTATACAAAAAGTTTTTCTCAAATAAATGGTAATTTTAATTATAGTCAATCAATTTTTGGATATAATTTATCTGCTTCTATGTCAATTCCACAAAATATATTAAATTTCTCAATTTCAGGAAAATTAACAAATAAATGGAGTTTTAGTTATTCAACAAGTAGAGATTTTAATTTAGGAATTTTTCAAGGTCAAAGTTTATCACTAAAAAGAGATTTACATGAATGGACTGCTGAAATATCTTACTCATCTGTTGGTATTTTTTCTGCTTATGATTTTAGAATTTATTTAATAGCAATTCCTGAAATTAAACTTACAAAAGGTTTATTAAATCTTTTCTTCCCCACTCAATAAACTTCTATAAAATGGAAATTGCTGGCAAAGTTCTTTTACTAATCCTTTTGCCCAAATTTTCGTTTTCTCATCAGGATTTTTTAGAACTTTTGCTATTATCTTACCTACAATTTTTAATTCTTGCTCTTTCATTCCTCTTGTTGTTAAAATTGGTGTTCCAATTCTTATTCCACTTGTTATTGTTGGTTTTTGAGGGTCAAATGGAATTGTATTTTTATTAACTGTTATGCCTATTTCTTCAAGTAGTTTTTCAGCATCCTTACCTGTTATATTTAAATTCCTTAAATCAACAAGAACTAAATGATTATCTGTTCCATTTGTCACTAATTTTAATCCTTCTTCCATAAGGCTTTGAGCTAATGCTTTACTATTTTTAACGATTTGTTCTCCATATTTTTTAAAATCAGGTTTTAAAGCTTCTCCAAATGCCACTGCCTTGGCAGCAATAATATGCATAAAAGGACCACCCTGAATTCCAGGAAATACAACTTTATCTATTTTTTCAGAAATTTCTTTATCATCTGTTAATATCATTCCTCCTCTTGGACCTCTTAATGTTTTATGAGTAGTTGTTGTTATAACATGAGCATAACCTTTTGGTGATGGATGAACATTAGAAACAATAAGTCCAGCAATATGTGCTATATCAGCCATTAAATAAGCATTAACCTTATCTGCTATTTCTCTAAATTTTTCCCATTCAACAATTCTTGGATAAGAAGAATATCCCGCAACAATCATTTTAGGTTTATATTCAATAGCAAGTTTATAAACAAGGTCAAAATCTATTCTTTCAGTCTCTTTATTTACACCATAATGAATAACATTATAAAATTTTCCAGAAAAACTTACTTTTGCTCCATGGCTTAAATGCCCCCCATGAGAAAGCTCCATAGATAAAATGGTATCGCCAGGTTCAAGCAAAGCAAAATAAACAGCCATATTAGCTTGGCTTCCAGAATGGGGTTGAACATTAACATAATTTATATTAAATAATTTTTTTGCTCTTTCCTGAGCTATTATTTCTGCTTTATCTACAAATTCACACCCTCCATAATATCTTTTATTTGGATAACCTTCCGCATACTTGTTATTTAATGGTGTAGCCATTGTCAATAGGACAGGTAAAGATGGGTAGTTTTCAGAAGCTATCATTTCTAAGGTCCATTCTTGTCTTTTTATTTCATTTATGATAACCTCATAAATTTCTATATCCGTTTGTTTTATAATTTCGTACATAAGTTTTTAAAGTTTAAAGCTTAAATTAACTTTAAAATTTTAGCAATAACTGATGAATAAAAATGTCCTTGTTATAGGCTGTGGAACAATGGGAAGAGGTATAATTGCCTTATTTTTAAAGAATAATTATTTTGTTCAGATTTATGATGAGGATAAAAATGCTATTGAAAAAACAATAAATTTCCTTAATGAAAATGTTGAAAATTATTCAAAAAACTTGAAAATTTTACAAAATTTAAATGAAGTTGAAAAAGAAACAGATTTTGTAATTGAGGCAATTATTGAAAATTTTGATGAAAAATTTAAATTATTTAAAGTTTTAGAGCCTTTATTAAAAAGAGATACTATTATTTCTACTAATACTTCTTCACTTTCAATAAATGAGCTTTGTCAAGCTTTAAATCATAAAGATAGATTTATTGGGGTTCATTTTTTTAATCCACCACTTGTTATGAAACTTGTTGAAATTGTTTTATCAAATTGGACAAGTGAGAATTTTTTAAAAAAAACAATAGAAATTATTAAAAGTCTTTCAAAGGAAATTGTAATTTGTAAAGATAGTCCAGGATTTATTGTAAATAGAATTGCAAGACCATTTTATTTAACCGCTTTAAGAATGTTTGAAAATGGCATTGATTTTAAGCTAATTGATAAGGTTATGAAAGTTATAGGTTTTAAAATGGGACCATTTGAGCTTATGGATTTAATTGGAATTGATGTAAATTATAGTGTTAGTAAAATTATTTATGAAAAAACAGGACTTGAAAGACTAAAACCTTCAAAAATTCAAGAGGAAATGATTAAAAAAGGACTTCTTGGTATAAAAACAAATAGGGGATTTTATGAATATCCAAGAAATTACGAAAAATTTAACTTCAAAACAAAATTAAATTTCTTCGGTATATATGAAAAAGAAAATTTTAAATTTTTTACAATTGGATATGGAGCAGAAATTTTTGATTATGAAAATGAAAATCAAACAATTGAAGAAATAAAGAATTTAGGATTTGAGCATTTTGTTTTACACAATTATAAGTTTTCAATAGCAAAAAAAATCATTGATGATATTGTTTTTGAAGCAAAAGAAGTTTATAAGAATAACATAGCAAGCAAAGAAGATATTAACAAAGCTATGAAACTTGGAACGAATTATCCATTTAATGTAATAGGTGATTTTGAATGATTTTAATTTTTTCATTCTGGATTACACAAAAATTAGATACATTTGGCAATAAATTTATATCAGATTATGAAAAAGGAATTTTTTTAGAGTTTGAATCACATAAATTTTATGGAATTACAATAAGTGAAAATAATTTTTTAATTCAAATTGGTGGATTTTATGAAAATGGTACTTATAATAAAAGAAAATTTAAAAGCATTTACGCAGGATATGAAAATTCATTTTTAATAATGAGCTTTAATAATTTTTTCATTACAATTGGAAGAAGGAGTCCAAGGATTTCAAAAATTATTCTTTGGGACTTGTTTTCCTTAGATGGCTTTTCCATAAATTATAATTCAAAATTTTTCTCTTATAGCTTTTGGATAAATAAAATAAATTCAATTATCACACCTGAAAGTGTAAGTTTAATAGGAAAAACATATCCAAGTGGCTATTTAATTGATAGATACTTGACAATTAGAAGACTTGAAATATACACTAAAATTGGAGACTTTTTCATTACTGATTATGGTTTATTGCCATTACCTTATGATATTAGTCTTCCTTTTAGTGCCTTAAATCCATTTATTTCAAGCTACAATTTACAATGGAATGAAGGTTATGAAACGAACACAATTTTATCATTTACTTATAAAAATAATATATTCCTTTTTGAATTAGCAATTGATGATTTCCAATATAGCAGGGAAACAATAACGAAAACTCCCCCAAAACTTGTCTTTTGGTCATATTTTAAAATTGCTCCTTTTAAATTTGAAATTTTATATGCAATGCCTTATACTTTTAATAATAGGCGATTTGTTTCAAAATGGTTAATTTATGATAAACCACCATCAATTATAAGCTCAGATGAAATGAGAGCCTATTTTTCCTACTATAAAGACAATAACTATCTTTCTATTGGTTTTAAAATTAAAGGCAGTATTGACATTTATCAAAAAGAAGAAAATTATATTTTTCATCTTCCTTTCATTGAGCCAACTAAAACAATGATATTATTTGAAATTTTCAAAGACTTTAAAATCAAATATAATTTAATAAGACTTTCAACTCGCTATGATGAGCAAATTTTCTTAGATATAAATTTTTTAATTTTATTGAGAAACATTTAAAAGGCTCTTTGTCCAATAAATAATGTTAATATGATTAACAATCAGCAACTTATCAAAATTTTAGGAAATTAATGAACTTATTGGGGGTTTATTGAAGGGGGCGAAAGTAAGCCGAAGGCTTAATTTAAGGGTGGGTAAAACAAAGAAAAATAAATAGTTTCAAAATTATTAGACAAGGCACTTAGTTTTAGCTTTGTCCAATAAATAGTATTAAGTGATTTAAAACCAATAACTTATAAAAACTTTAATGAAATTATAGGCTTTATGGGGAATTTAAGGGGGGCGAAGTTCATAAGCCGAAGGCTTATTTATAGGGTGGGTGGGAAAAATAAGAAATAATCTATATTTTTAAACAAGAACTTTAAAATTATCATACTTATGGAATATGATGTAATTATAATTGGTGGGGGACCGGCTGGATTTACTGCGGGCATTTATGTAGCAAGAGCAATGTTTAAAGTTGTGATTATTGAAAAGGGAGTGCCAGGTGGTCAAGTTGCTATCTCAGATATTGTAGATAATTACACGGGTTTTATTGAAATAAAAGGTTCTGATTTAAGTCAAAAGATGCTTGAGCATGTTATGAAGTTTGAAGTTCCAATTGAATATATTGAAGCTGTTGATTTATGGAAAGAAGGAAAGTACTTTTATGTAAAACTTTCAGATGAGAGAATTTTAAAATCAAAAGCTGTTATATTGGCAACAGGAGCAAGTCCTAGAAAATTGAATGTTCCAGGTGAGAATGAATTTTATGGAAAAGGTGTTTCATATTGTGCAGTTTGCGATGGGGCATTTTTTAAAAATAAAGTTGTTGCTGTTGTTGGTGGTGGAGATTCAGCTTTTACAGAAGGTTTATATCTTTCTAACATTGTATCTAAATTATATTTAATACACAGAAGGGATCAATTTAGGGCACAACCTATTTATGTTCAAAAGCTTAAAGATAAGAATAATGTTGAATTTATATTAAATAGTATCGTTAAAGAAATAAGAGGCGATAAAAAAGTTAAAGAAATTCTAATTGAAAATGTTAAAACAAATGAATTATCTAGATTAGAATTAGATGGAGTTTTTATTTACATAGGAATGGTTCCACAAAACCAACTACTTAAAAACTTTAAGGAAATTGAATATGATGAAAGCGGATTTGTAATTGCGGATGAAACAACAAGAACAAAAATTGATGGTTTATTTGTTGCCGGTGATTTAAGAAGTAAGCATTTAAGACAAATAACAACTGCTGTTAGTGATGGAGCTTATGCTGGAACATTTGCTATTGAATATATCCAAAATAACTTTTAATTATGGTTTATATTGTTTCTGCTGTTAGAACACCTATTGGCAAGTACGCAGGAGCTTTAAAGGATGTTAGACCTGATGATTTATGTGCATTAGTAATAAAAGAAGTTATAAATAGAATAAACTTGGATCCGAATTTAATTGATGATGTTTATATTGGATGTGCTAATCAAGCGGGGGAAGATAATAGAAATGTAGCAAGAATGGCTGTTTTACTTGCTGGCCTTCCTTGGACAATTCCAGCTTGCACTGTTAATAGATTATGTGGTTCAGGTCTTGAAGCAGTGAATATAGCATTTAAAAGCATACTATCAGGTGAAGCGGATATTGTTGTTGCAGGTGGTGTTGAAAGTATGACAAGAGCTCCTTATGTAATGCCAAAGCCTGATCAAGCATTTAAAAGAGGAAATTTTGAAGTTTATGACACATCACTTGGTTGGAGATTTATAAATCCAAAATTCCCATTTTACCCTTATTCTATGGGTGAAACTGCTGAAAATTTAGCAGAATTATATAAAATTTCAAGAGAAGAACAGGATTTATTTGCCTATAAAAGTCATTTAAAAGCAATAAAAGCAATAGATGAAGGAAAATTTAAAGAGGAAATTGTTCCTGTTCTATTGCCTGATGGCAAAATTTTTGAAGTTGATGAAGGACCAAGGAGAGATACAAGTTTAGAAAAACTTTCAAAACTAAAACCTGCATTTAGAGAAAATGGAACAGTTACTGCTGGAAATTCATCCTCATTAAATGATGGAGCATGTGCCTTGGTCTTAGTCTCTGAAAAAAAATTAAAAGAATTAAATTTAAAACCACTTGCAAGAATAATAGGAACAAGTGTGGTAGGCGTTAACCCAGATATTATGGGAATTGGTCCTGCTTTTGCTATTAAAAAACTTCTTAATCGCTTTAATTTAAATTTGAATGATATTAAATTATTTGAGATAAATGAAGCATTTGCAGCACAAGTTTTAGCAGTATTAAAGGAAATTGAAATTGAGGAAGAAAAATTAAATGTCAATGGTGGTGCTATTGCTCTTGGTCATCCTCTTGGATGCTCAGGGGCAAGAATTCTAACAACTTTAATTTATGAATTAAGAAGAAGAGGTGGAGGACTTGGAATAGCAAGTTTATGTATAGGTGTAGGACAAGGTATTGCTACGCTTATTGAAGTTTATAGCCATAACCAATAATGTTAAGACCAAATTCAAATTTTTTAACATTTACATTTTTAAAATTTGCATAATTAAACAAATCGTAAATTTCATAAACTTCATAATAATGTTTATGCTCATCTATTTCTTCCTTACTAACAATTTTGATTTTTGAAAATAATTCTAAAATTGGCTTTGAAATTCTTGATGGTGTAGTTATTATAAAAATTCCTCCATTTTTAAGAATTCTAAAAGCTTCAATAAATAAATTTCTAACCGCATCTAATTTTAAATGCTCAATTAAGGCAAGAGCAGTTATAACATCAAAAAAATTATCTTCAAATGGCAATTTATTTTCCTTTTCTAAATCTAATTTAATAAACTTAATTCCATAACTACTAAAATTATAATCATATTTATCAATTCCAAACTTTTCCTTAAAATCTAAGCTTATTAAAAACTTAGGATAAGAGCCACAGCCAATGTCAAGCACTCTATTTTTATTTTTAAAATTCATTAAAACTTTATTCACGACTTTATATCGCTCATTTGCTAAAAAATTCTCCAATATACCTTCTCCCCTTGTGATTTTCATTTAGTACTTCCTTTCAACAGGTTTCCAATATAAAATTTTAACAGGCTTATAATCAAATTTAGGTCTATCATTTTCTTTATCATATATTGCTAATGTATGTTTTAGCCAATTTTCATCATCTCTTTTTGGAAAATCCCTTCTATAATGTGCTCCTCTACTTTCCTCTCTTAATAATGCACCCTCAATTACAACTTCTGCTAAATCAAGCATATTTTTCAATTCAATAGCATTCATTAGTTCAGTATTATATATTAGTGATTTATCATTTATTTTTATATTTTTCCATCTGTTTTTCAATTCCTTTACTTTACTTAAAGCACTTTCAAGTCCATTTCTATCCCTAAAAACACCAACATATTTATCCATAAGCTCCCAAAGTTCTTTTCTAATTTCATATTGATTTTCATTCCCTTCCTTATTTAACAAATGATAAATTTCTTTTTCTGCATTTTCAACTTCACTTATAGGTAATTCTTTTAATGTTTTTTCCTTAATAAAATTACTTACATCTACACCTGAAAAATATCCCCAAGCCAAGCACTCAGCAGTTGCATTAGAACCAAGCCTATTTGCTCCATGTACTGAAACGCAAGCACATTCACCAATAGCCCATATACCTTCATATATCGTTCTACCTTCTAAATCAACATCAATTCCTCCCATCATATAATGAGCAACAGGTCTTATAGGAACTGGCTCATTTATAGGGTCAATTCCTATTAGCTTTATACAAAGTTCTCTTACAAGTGGAAGTCTCGTTATAATTCTTTCTCTTCCTAAGTGTCTTAAATCCAAGAGAACATAATCCAAATTATTTGGACCTTTAAATCCTCTTCCTTCTTCAATTTCCGTCATTATTGCTCTTGATGTAATGTCTCTTGGTGCTAATTCCATAAATTTTTCAGCATATTTTTTCATAAATCTTTCACCTTTATTATTTATTAAATATCCACCTTCTCCTCTTGCACCTTCCGTTAATAGAATTCCAGATGGAATTAAACCTGTCGGATGAAATTGCATAAATTCCATATCCTTTATAGGAATACCAATTCTATAAGCCATAGCGACACCATCACCCGTTCCAGAATATGCCATTGTTGTAAATCCATACATTCTAATAGCAGAGCCAGTTGCTATTACAAGTGCTTTTGCTCTCAAAACATAAATTTCTCCCTCTGGTAAGTAAATTCCTAAAATTGCTCTAAATGATTTATCTTCTCCTAAAATTATGTGAGTAGTAAAAAATTCATCATATCTTGTAAATTTATCAGCATATCTTTGGAGAGCATCATAAAGTGTTTGCATTGCGAAAAAACCAGTCTTATCACCAGCATAAGCAGTTCTTGGAAATGTTTGTCCTCCAAAAGGTCTTGTTGCTATTTTGCCATCAGGTCTTCTACTCCAAGGCATTCCAAGTCTATCTAAAAATAATATCTCATAAGGCATTCTATTTACATATTTCCAAACTGCATCTTGGTCAGCTAAAAAATCAGAACCTTTTATTAAATCCCAAGCATGTAATTCAAGGCTATCTCCTTCATCTTGCCTAATGGCACCTGCTGTTCCCCCTTCTGCTGAAACAGAATGTGAGCGCATAAGTTGAACTTTTGAAACAATTGCTAAATCAATTTCACCTTTACTTTCCATTACTAATTGTAATGCACATCTCAAACCTGCTAATCCACTGCCCATTATAATCACATCATGTTCTTTTATCTTGGTCATATTCAAAATTTTAAAGGAAAAGAATTAATTAATTTTGGAAGGCTTTAAATAACCTTTCTTTTGTAAGGGACTTTTCAAAGCAAAGTTTTTTAATTAATTTTAATGCAACCTTTTTTGACACTACAACAACAGGTTGAAGAGAAAGCGAGTAAGATAAAATCTGCTATAAAGGATGCTATTCCTTGGTCAAAAGCAGAAGGCAGACCTAAAAATCTCCTTCCTGGCAAATCAGTTGGTTTCTTCATATGGCATGAAGGAAATACGGTATATCTAATAACAACTTCTGAAAGTGATAAAGGAGAGCTATTTACAGGTAGAATAAGAATTATAGGTAAGGGAGCAAAAATAAGTGATGTTAGTGGATTACATCTTGAAAATGGAAATCCTTCGGAAAAAAAGGGAGATTATTTTGAAATAATAGGAGATAGGGAAATAAGGTTCCACTTCAATACTGGTGAAAAAACTGATGGAATAAAATTCAAAATTGAGAATGGAAAGTTTCTTGTGTTCAATTTAGAATTAGAAAAGCATAAAACACACCGTATCTTTATAGGTGCGAATGAAATTGAAGTAAATAAAGATCCATTTGCCTTTGACCTTCTAAAATAATGGGGGCATTACCCCCCTAATTCTTCACAAATTTTAAATTCTTATTTGAAATTCTTAAAATATATAAACCTTTTTCCAAATCACTAATATCTATAATTATTTCCCCACTACTTGAACTTTTAACAAGTAAATTTTTTTTCAATTTACCTGATAATGTTAAGATATAAATTTCGTATTTATAAGAACCTTTTAAATTCTTAATTCTAATAATATCTCTTGCGGGATTTGGATATAAAAAAACATTCTCTTCAATTAAGCTATTTATTCTAATTAGTCCTACACCCTCACTTGAACCTACAAGCAAAAGTGTATCGTTATAAATTGATAGTGGGTGAAGAATTGGAAAATTTGTCGTTTGAATAAATGTTTTGCCTGAAATTAAATAAAACTCCAATATATTATCTAAATTTTCATTTAATCTATAAAGTCCATCATTTGCCAAAACAAAGACACTATTAAATTTATCTATAATTACATCTGTTATAGATTTATTTGAAAGAACCTGAACTTTATTTAAATTTCCATTATAAAAATAAAGTCCATTATTTGTTGCTATCAAAAAGCCATCTTTATATTTTTTAATTGAGGTTGGAATGAGATTAATATCTTTAAAAACTAAATTTTCATTCTGAAATACCACAAATCCCCCACTTCCACCAATTGCCAAAAGGTCTCCATTTGATTCAATATCACTAACACTTCCAACCTGATAACTATAAATTGAATTTGTAAAAATTGAGCAATTTTTATCAGATTTATATACAATTCCACTAAAACTTGAAATGAAAATTGTATCTTTATAAATTGTTAAACTTGTTAATGCCATATCAGGATTTACAGGAAAAACTGGAACTGCTCTACAATAAATAACATTTGATAATGTATCAACAAAAAAGAATGAGAAATATGAAGAAACACCTATTAAATTATCCTTTATTTTAATAATTTTTGTTATTCTATAAACACTATCACCAAGCTCAATAATTTTGTTTTTATTTAATAAATAGCCAGCATAATTTAAGTTATTCGGATTATAGTCATAATCAGTATGCGTCCATAAAAATATATTATTTTTTAAAACGAAGATATTTGAAATGTAGTTAAAAGGAAATCCAAATTTATAGTTTTGAAAACTTGGATATGTATAAATGCCCCAAGCCAAATTATCAACATATATTGAAAGGTTATTGTTATGAAATCTTGAAATAATTAAAAAAGTATCAACTTTCATTATAAAATAAGGCTCTTTATAATTCACTTCATCAATCAAATTATTATCTTTAAATTTTTTCAAAACTCCATTTGAGTAAATTTCGCTACTATTTACATTTCTTGAAGATATAAATAAAGTGTCTCTAAATGTTTCAAAGTAAATAGCAGAAAAACCTCCAATTAAATTATTACCATTTTTATCATAAATGCCATTTGTTGTTCCAAAAAGCAAATTGCCATTATAAACATTTATAAAATTTACTTTTGGCATATTAACTCTTTGATAACTTGCAGGAATATCCACAAAATTTAAATATGTTTTTAAATAACCAAGACTATCACCAATATAAATTGTATCATTATAAACGAAAATACAGCCAATATCAGGCTTAATTTGATAAACATTTATATCCATAAATTTCAAGTTATTACCAACAAAAAATAAAATCCAATTTTTACCATAAATAAAAAGATAATTTTTATATGAAAATAGTCCTTTGCCATTGCTTAAATCACTTATTGGAATTTGACTTTTTGGATAATGATAAACTTTATTATTCTCTATATATCCAAAACCATTATTTTTCGTTAAATAGTAAATTTTTCCCTTAAATGTATCTACTGAAACAATAACATTTGAATTTGTTCCATCTGAAAAATTATAAATTTTAATTTTTTCTAAATTTTTATTTAAAACTAAAATTCCACCAAATGTTGCTAAATAAATTGTATCTTTGAGTATAATTCCATCATAAACACCACTTAAATTAGTCCAATATAAAAAAGGGAGCACATTAGCCCCCTTGCTTTTCTTCCTTTAATAAAATTTCAACAGAAACCTTTGATTTTAAATTGTTCTTGAAATTTTCCCACTTTTCATTCCTTTTATTGTTTAATAAAACATTATTTATTTGTTCTCTAACTTCATCTAAATTCCTATATTTTGAAGGGTTAAATTCTTGAACACTTATTACAAGCCATTTATCATCTTTCTTAATTAAAGTTGGCTTTCCAATTTTTAAATTCTTAATCTCATTAAATAATGAAGTATCATTTTCAGTTATAAATACAAAACCTCCAAATTCCTTTTCTTCCTCTTCTTTTGCTATTGTTTTGGCAATTGAATCAAATTTTTGAGGATTATTTTTTAAGATATTGTATATCTTTTTAGCAGTTTTTTCATCATCAAATGTTAATTTTCTAATTTTGGCATTAGCGGGAATTTTAAATAATTTTTCCCTATTTTCTTGATAATAATTTTTTATTTCATCATCACTAACTGAAACATCTTTTATAATTTCATTTCTTAATTCATCAATTATTAAATTCTCAAAATTTCTTGTAAGTAGTTTATATCCGTCTGACCTTATAAAAATTCTCTTATTAGCAATAGCATCCTTGAATAATAATTCTCTTTGTGTAAAAATTCTAATTAGTTCATAAGCTCCATCTTTTGTGCTATAAGCTTTTCTATAAATGGGTGGAACTTTATTTAAATAATTCTCATAATCTTTTTTTGTAAGATAAATATCTAAAAGTTTTATAATAGCAAGTGTTTCTGGAATTTGCTTACTACTTGTATCCTTATTTATAATTTCAAATCCAAATTTATTTAATAGACTATCAAGTAATTTTTCCCAAGCATTTCTTTCTTTATCAAATTTCAAATTGTTTTCAATTGAGCTATAAACCTCTTCAAATTTAACATAATCGGGTTTTTGAATTTTTATTATTTTAATAGCATATAATGTGTCCTTTATTTTATCTATAAATAATTTCATAGTATCCTTTTGAGAAAATTGCTTATATAAATTACTATCAGGAGAATTTTCATAAAATGTTAAAATTTTTGCTTGGGCGTCAAATACACTATCATTTGGCAAGTTTAAGCTATCTTGAATTTTCATAACTTTTAAATTTACAAATCCCCAAATTCTATAATTTTGTTTATTTTTTTCATAATAATTTTTAACTTCCGCAGAATCAACTTTAATTTTATCACTTATATATTTTGTATAATAAACTCTTGCGAAATCGTCTTTTAAGTTCTCATAAAATTTTTCTTTAAATTCTGGATTTCTATGTAATCCTCTTCTTAAAGCTTCTTTATAAACTAATCTATTTTCAATCATTGTACTTAATAATTCCTTTTTACCCTCATAATTTTCATATTTTGCCCTTGTAAATGGTGGTTGATTTTCAATTTCTTTATCTAATTCCATAGCTGTTATAAATTCATTATCATATTTGGCAACAATTTCTTCCTTATAGTTCTTTGGAAATATCCTCTCTACACCATCAAGAGCATCATTAAAAAATTCACTTTTTTGAAATTTTACAACAAGATTTTCATAGTATTTTGATGCTAATTGTAAATTTCCATTTGCTTCTGAATAAAGTGCCAATCTATATAAAATTTCATAATTGTTTTTATCTAATTTATATGCTTTTGAAATATAATCATAAGCTAAATTTATGCTATCAGGATAATAGTAGAAGAAATATAAGTCTGCCAATTCCTTATATATTAAAGCGAGAGCTTTTCCTTTGTACTTTTTAGATAGTTTTAGATATTCTTCTTTTGCTTTCTCATATTCAAATTTTAGCTCATAAACTTTTGCTCTTATATATCCCTCGTCATTATACACATTAGCTTTTAAAATTAAAAGTGTAATCATAGCTCCTCCTCCTTTTATTAACTAAATTTTAAAACAAAAGCTGTTGTTAAAGGAACACTTAAATTATCATCAATAGGTGTAAAAACTTCAACAATGCCACTTATCAAAACTGCCAAAATTTTTGAGAAGATATTTACATCATTGAAAAACAAAAAAGATAAAATAAATCCAGATAAATAAAACCCAATCAATCCATTTATTGATTTTTTATAAATTTTTAAATTCGGTTTAATATAAGTTCCAAAAATAGCAGCAAATGGGTCACAAATTGCTAAAACAAGAAGAGAAAAAATAACAACTTCCTTTTCAAAAATGATATTTATTAAAGCATAAGAAATTGCTAAATATGTAGCACCTGTCCAATCGTTAATTTCATTTTTTTTCAATATACTTTTAAAAATGCTTAAAAAAACTTTTTTAAAATTCTCATTTCTTAATCTTAAAATATCAATTGCAAAAACAGAAATCAAAAATAAAATTGAAAATGCTATTCTTTGATTATCATTCAAAAATAAAATAGGAAAAATTAACAAAATTGAAAGCAAGTGGAATAATTTTCTTGCGATCAAGGAATGGAGCGGAGGGGACTTGAACCCCCGACCTCCTGAATGCCATTCAGGCGCTCTCCCAACTGAGCTACCGCCCCAAAATAAAAGCTCAAAATTTTAAAGGATAAAAAACTAAACCGCTTAATTAAAAAGATTTTAAAAGATTTTGATAAAATTCTATAAGTTTTCGCTTTTGAGAATTATCTATTTCAAGATTTTGAATTTTTCTTAAAATTTCTATAATTTTTTGTCTATATATCATATTTTCAGAAATTTTTGGCTCTTCATATTTTATATCTTTTGGTCTTTCAGCTTCTAATTTTTCTGATTTGTTTTCAGATTTTAAACCTGTCCAAGCGGAAAGTAAATTATGCATTATTTCTCTTTGTTTTTCAATAATTCTTCTGTCAATTTTTTTCTTTTCTTTTATTTCCTTCTCTAAATCATCAATTTGTTTTTCAATTTCTTTTAGTTTTTCAGAGTATTTGTTTCCTGTCTTTTCCATTCCTTCTCTAATTCCCTGTATCATTTTTCTTAACATCTCTTGCTGTAATGTTATTTGTTTTAATAAATCTTCTGATAAATTTTGATTGCTTAATGATTGCATATGAGATAATGTTTGTGCCATTTTTTTAAGCATTTCACTATATCCACTTGAAGAGCTTGAATTTGCCACTTCATTTTGAGCATCATAAAGTTTTAAAATAGCACTTAAAATTTCCTTTTTTTCAGCATTTTTATAATTTTTCGCTCTATTGAAATCATTATATTTGTATCTCAATAAAACTTCTTGTGCATTTTCTAATGCCATATATAAGTGTGCTTTTATATCTATTGTTATAAGAAAATTCATATTTGCTAATTCCTCAAAATCTCTAGTTGCTATTTTAATAGCATTTAAAATTGCTCTTTGCTCAAATTCACTATTTACATCTTCATTTTGTGATATAAAAATTAAACTTCTCCTTAAAGCCTCAATTTTTTTAATAATTTCTTCTTTCCTACTTTCAACAAGTTGATTTTGTAAGTTCTCTAATTTTTGAGATAAGGCTCTTATACTTTTAGCATTAGATTGACAAAATCCCTTTGAATTTGGCCAATTTTCACTTATATTTTCAGATTGATTTATATTCTTTTGTAATTCATTTGATATATTTTTTAAACTATCTGAGAAAGGTGTTTCTATTGTTTTAGAAATATCATCCAAATTTTCCTTAATATCTTTAAGTTCTTTTGTAATTTCATTTTGATTTTCTTTACTATTTACATTCTCTTGTTTATCTGCAATTTCTTTTAATTTTTCTGAAAGTTCTTTTAATTTCTTTTCCTCATAGAATTTTCTAAGTGTTGATTCTGTTGCTTTTAAGGAATTTTTTAATTTTTCAATATCAATTTTCATTTTTTCAATCATTTTTCTAATTTCTTCCTTATCTAATTTATTCATTGCTTCTTGGATTTTATTTAAAATTTGCTTTAATTCATCATCTAAAATTTTTTCATACAATTCAGAAATTCTTTTTAACTGCTCTTGAATTTCAGGCTCTAAGCTCATTTTTTGACTTATTTCATTTATTTTTTCTTTTAATTTTTCCATTTCTTTTTGAGTATTTTTTAATTCTTCACTTATAGCATTTAAATCCTCCCTTGAATCTAAATTTTTAAAAATATCACCCAAATCTTCAATTTTTTGTTTTAAATCCTTTAATTGTTTTACACTTTCACCAATTCCTGTATTTGATAAATTCATTTGCTCAGCAAGGGTTGGAAACTTTATTGTTATATAGTCAAAGCTCGTTTGTCCTTTTAAGTCTATTGATTTTAAATAAACTTTAATTTCATCACCAGGAAGCAATTTCTCCAAGCTTAAATCCAAATTATAAAAAATTGTATCTTTTAGCATATTATTTGAATTTTTCCTGTAAATTAATTTTTCATTTAAATAAATTTCCATTCTATTTAAACCATAATCATCAGTTGATATTCCAATTATAGGAACTTTATAGTTTTCAGGCAAATATATGAAATTTTCAGGATATAAAATTTTTACAAAAGGTGGGTTATCTTTAATTACTGAAATTTTTAATTTTGTTGGATATTTAAGAATTTTTTTTGATTTATATAAGTAAAATTCAAATTGTGTATCATTTTTGGCAGTTAATGATATACTTGAAAATGGTTTAATTGAATCAGCACTACTTGAAAACAAAATAATATCCAATTTACTTCCTTCAATTGCCGAAATTTCAAAACTATTCTTTACTATTTGGTTTAGATTTAAATAAGGGGTCTTAACATTTACAATTAATGAATCAATTACAGGCTTTTGAAAAACTTTTAAATTGAATATGTTTTTTCCTAAGAATTCAATCTGATAATCACCTTCATCTAAATTTCTAATTGTATCTATAACTTCACTTATTGGCTTAATTTCAAAAGAATAATTAGTTGGTTTTAAAATTAGCTTTTCCTTTAAAAAACTATAATTTTTAATTTTGAGAATAATATCTTCACCTAAGAAAAACTCATCATTTCCAAAAATTTTAACAACTCTTTGATAATTTCCATAATTAGCAATATATAAAGGTTTTCTAAAAGTGAATGAAAAAACTAATAAAGCTAATGAAAACACAAATAAAAGAAAAAATTCATATCTTGGCTTATATATTGAAAAAGGATTTAATTTCTCAAATGGAATTTTATTATAAATTGATTTTAATTTTAGCTCAATATAAGTTATTAGTTTTTCATTTAAGTCCTTATATTTAAACTCATAAAGCCAAGCTATTTCCTCATCTTTTAAAAACTTTAAAGAGCTTAAAAGATATATAATAAATGGAATTGATGAAAGAATTGAAACGATTTTAATGTTAATTGGATAAATTGCTATAATGAAAATAGCAAAGGATAATGAAATAATAAAGGCTTCAAAAACCCTTAATATGAAAATGTAAATTTTTGAAATTAAAATTTTTAACATATCTTAAATTTTAAAGGATGGATTTTTTTGCTATTATTTTAACCACCCAAAATAAGCCTACGGCTTAAATTCATCCCTTAATTATTTTTTAATCATTAATCAAAATAAAATCAATATTCAGATTTTTCA
>Ga0209670_100112_pt1 | contig 51715 bp, 55 predicted proteins | sample PerSpoBPS_BMetaG_FD_184741 | JGI IMG/M metagenome (GOLD analysis project Ga0209670, IMG submission 184741) | Thermal spring microbial communities from Yellowstone National Park, Wyoming, USA - Perpetual Spouter B (PS_B) MetaG (SPAdes) (version 3) | ecosystem: Environmental > Aquatic > Thermal...
CAGTTCGGCGGGAAGTCACGCCTGTGGAGATCCCGCAAGGTAGCCCTACGGGCTGACCTGGCGGCGGAACAGCCCTCTTGGGCTGGTCTACGAGCCACGGGTCGGTGAAGCAGGAAGTGGCCCATCGCCATCGCCCAGTTGAGGGGTGAAATAGATGATGATGGGTCACGGAACAGTAGCCCTAGAGGGGCCTGAGCTCCAGCCTCAGGACCTGGTTGCCGGTGACCCGGATGGCCTGGACCAGGGTGCGGTAGCCGGGGGCCACCAGGGTGAGCTCGTGATCGCCGAAGGGGGCCTCCAGGCGCAGGTACCCGCCCCTGGCCACCCCCACCTCCTGGCCATCCAGGAAGACCCGGGCCTCCACGTTCAGGTAAAGCTCCAGAATGGCCCGCACGGGAACCAGCTCCACCACGAGCCTCAGGCTCTCCCCGGGCCGCACCTCCACCTGGGCCCGGTACTCCCCGTACCCGGGGGCCACCACCCTGACCTCGCGCAGGCCCGCCTCGAGGCTCACCCGAAGGGGCGCCCGGCCCACCAGGCGGCCGTCCACGTAGACCTCAGCCCCCTCGGGCCTGGCCTCCAGGTAGAGCTCCCCGGTGCGGATGGGCCTCAGGCTGGCCACAAGCCTCGTCTCCCGGCCCCGCTCCACCCGGACCGTGGCCTGGTAAGGCTCGTAGCCGGGAAGGCGGAGCTCCACCCGGTAGGTGCCCTCGTTGAGGGTGAGGCGGAGGGGCGTGCGGCCCTGGAGGCGGCCCTCCAGGTAGACCTCGGCCCCCGAGGGGCTGGACTCCAGGAAGAGGGTCCCCGTCTGGGGGATGGGGTTCAGGCGGACCTCGAGGCGGGTGGTCTCGCCCCGGCGCACCTGGACCGTGGCCCGGTAGGTCTCGTAGCCCAGGAGGCGGAGCTCCACCCCGTACCGCCCCTCGGGCAGGCTCAAGGTGAGGGGGGTGCGGCCCCTGAGGGCCCCGTCTATATAGACCTCAGCCCCCGAGGGGGTGGAGACCACGCTTAAGGCGCCCTGCCGGGGCTCCGGGACGAGCTGGGCGAAGACCTGGACCCTTTCGCCGGGCCTGGGGTTCACCGTGACCTTGTAGACCTGGTAGCCGGGAAGCCTGAGCTCCAGATCGCGCCGCCCCGGGTTCACGGAGAGGGTCAGGGGGGTGCGGCCCTGGAGGCGGCCGTCCACGTAGACCTCGGCCCCGGTGGGCCTCGAGTCCACCACCAGGGTGGCCTGGGCCGGGGCGGTGATGCGGCCCACGTAGTAGCGGGCCACGTCCGTGACCCAGTCCCTAGGGGGCAAGGGCTCAACGATGATGGAGAGGGCCCGGGCCAGCCCCTCGGCCCCCTGGACCCTCACCCGGTTCCCCTCCACGTCCAGGATCTCCTGGATGGAGAGGGGGCGTTTGCTGGCCACCGCCAGGATGCGGTCCTCCCCCTCGGGTCCGGTCACCGTGTAGCGGTAGCGGGCCCCCGCCGGCGGGTAGCGCCGGGTCTCCCCCGCCCTGAGGAAGTTATCCCGCTCGTAAGCGTTGGGCAGAATGGGGTCAATGCGCCCATCGGCGTTGATGTTGAAGAGGTAGACGTAGGCGTCCTGGTTGACGCTCACATAGATGAAAATGGGTTCGCCGATCTGGTAAACGGCGTTCCCCCGCTTGCCCGGGTCCTTGTCCACCCACACCTTGACCTGCAGGTCCGTGGGCACCGGGTTGACGATGATGCCCTGGGGGCTCAACTGTTGGGCCAGGGCCATCCCAAAACCCAGTACCCAAAGGAGAAGCTTCCGCATATCCCTCACCTCCATCCTTAGGCTAAAGCCCGGACGTGAAAATCCTGAGGGAACAAGGCCAAGAAACCTTAAGGCTCAGCGAAGGCCCCTAGGGCGCGGAAGCGGCGGTAGCGGTCCTGGTAAAGGGCCTCGGGGGAAAGGCCCTTGAGCTCCTCCAGGGTTTTCAGGAGGGCCTCCTTGATGGCCTTGATGGCGGCCTCCGGGTCCTTGTGGGCCCCGCCCTCGGGCTCGGGGACAATGGCGTCCACCACCCTAAGTTCCAGGAGGTCTTTGGCGGTGAGCTTGAGGGCCTCGGCGGCCTTGGGGGCCTCCTTGGCGTCCCGCCAGAGGATGGCGGCGCAGGACTCGGGGCTGATCACGGAGTACCAGGCGTTTTCCATGATGAGGACCCGGTTGGCCACGGCGATGGCCAAGGCCCCCCCGCTTCCCCCTTCCCCCAGGATCAGAGCGATGGCGGGGACCCGGAGGCGGCTCATCCTCTGGATGCTTTGGGCGATGACCCAGGCCTGGCCCCGCTCCTCGGCGGAGACCCCCGGGTAGGCCCCGGGGGTGTCAATGAAGCTTAAGAAGGGGTAGCCGAAGCGGTCCGCCAGGTCCATGAGGCGCATGGCCTTGCGGTACCCCTCGGGGTGGGGCATGCCGAAGTTGCGCCTTAGGTTCTCCTTGGTGTCCCGCCCCTTCTGGTGCCCCACCACCACCACCTTCTCCCCCTCCAGGTAGGCCAGCCCCCCCACGATGGCGGGGTCGTCGGCGAAGGCCCGGTCCCCATGGAGCTCCAAGAAGTCCTGGAAGGCCTTTTCCAGCACGTCCAAGGTGGTGGGCCGCCCGGGGGCCCGGGCCAGCTGCACCCGCTGCCAGGCGGTGAGGTTCCCGTAGGTCTCCCTCTTGAGGCGCTCTAGGCGCTCCTCCAGGAGGCGGATCTCCTGCTCCAGGTCCACCCCCGTGGTCCTGGCGGTCTCCCTGAGGTCCTGGATGCGCTTTTCCAGCTCCTGGATGGGCTTTTCAAACTCCAACGCCATAGGGAACCCCCGGGTGCAGGTGGCGGAGGGCCCGGACCACCTCCCCCTTCAACCTCCTGCGGTCCGTGACCCGGTCCACCATCCCGTGCTTGAGGAGGAACTCCGAGCGCTGGAAGCCCTCGGGAAGTTCCTGGCGGATGGTCTGCTTGATGACCCTGGGCCCGGCGAAGCCGATCAGGGCCCCGGGCTCGGCGAAGATGACGTCGGCCAGGGCGGCGAAGCTCGCCGTCACCCCCCCGGTGGTGGGGTCGGTGAGGATGGCCACGTAGGGGAGGCGCTTGGCCCAGAGGAGGTCCAGGCTCATCACCGTCTTGGCCATCTGCATGAGGGAAAGCGCCGCCTCCTGCATCCTGGCCCCCCCAGAGGCGGCCACGATGACCAAAGCCCGCCCCTCCTCCGCCGCCCGCTCCACCCCCCGGGCGATCTCCTCCCCCACCACGCTCCCCATGGACCCCCCGGCGAAGGCGTAGTCCATGACCAGGAGGACCGAGGGCACCCCACCGATGGCGCAGACCCCTCCCAAAATGGCGTCTGGACGCCCCGTCTCCTCCTGGTAGGCCTTGAGCCGCTCGGCGTAGGGCTTGGTGTCCACGAAGCCCAGGGGGTCCAGGGGCCTTAAGCGGGTGGTCTCTTGGAAGGTGCCGGCATCGGCCAGCATCTCCACCCGCTCCGCCGCGGGCATCCGGTGGTGGTGGCCGCACTTGGGGCAGACCCCCAGGTTCTCCTTAAGCTCCTTCTTGTAGAGCGTCGCTCCGCAGGCCTCGCACTTGGTCCAAAGCTCGGGGACGTCCCGGTTCTCCCCGCTGGGCCGCCTCCTTCGGAAAAGCCTCTCCAGGGCCATTCACGCCTCCTTGGGGGCCTCGAGGGCCCGGGTCTCCCCGGCCACGCTCTGGCCGACGAAGACCGCCCCCGCCTCCACCTCCAGGGCCTGGGCCCGGACGTTGCCGGTGAGGCGGGCCGTCTTGGCCAGGAAGACCCTCTCTGCCACCAGGTCCGCCCTCACCTCCCCGTGGACCTGGATGGCCTGGGCCTCCACCCTTTCCCCCTCCACCCGGCCGGTGCGGCCCACCTCCAGCTCCCCCTCCACCCATACGGAGCCCCGCACCAGGCCGTCTACCCGCACCTGCCCCCTGGCCTTGAGGTCCCCCAGGACCTCGGTTTCCGGGCCCAGGTAGGTGAGGACGCGCTTCTTTCTACCCAGCATCCGCCCCATTCTACCGGGAGGCCCAGGCAGGGTCCAGGTATGGCCTGGGATCCACGGCCACGCCCCGGCGGTAAACGGAATAGTGCAGATGGGGACCCGTGGAGCGTCCCGTGGAGCCCACATAGCCCAGAACCTGGCCCCGCTCCACCCGCTCCCCCGGTCGGACCAGGAGGCGGGAGAGGTGGCCGTAAAGGGTCTGGTACCCCTCGGCGTGGTCCAGGAGGACGGCGAGGCCGTAGGGGCCCATCCACCCCACCTGGGCCACCACCCCCGAGCCCGTGGCGTGGACGGGGGTCCCGTAAGGGGCGGCGAAGTCCAGGCCGTCGTGGAACTCCATGCCCCAGCCGAAGGGGTTTTGCCGCACGCCGAAGAAGGAGGTAACGCCTTCGTAACCCCTAAGGGGAAGCCCCGCGGGCAGGCTCCGCTCTATCTCCAGGGCGCGCTCCAGGGCGGGGGTGAGCTCCTGAACCTGGTTCCTCAGGTCCAAGACCGCGGCCCGCACCTCCGCCCAGGCCTCCATGGCCCCGCCCCCCTGCCCGCCCTCCCGGTAGCGCACGGGAAGGGCGTTGATGGGGGAAAGCCCCGCCCGGCGGCGGAGCTCTTCTATGGCCCTCCTGAGCTCCTCCAGCTCCTTTTGCGTGCGCTGGGCCTCCTGGGAGAGGGCGCCGTTTTTGGCCTTTTCCGCCTCGAGGGCCAGGGAAAGCCGCCTGGCCTCCTGGGAGAGGGCCTGGATCCGGGCCTCCAGGGCCCGCACCTCCCGGGCCCGGTGCCAGAGGTAGAGGTTAGCCCCGCTCCAAAGGGCCAGGAAGGCCAGAAGGAGGGCCAGGGCCCAGCCGGGAAGGGAGAGGGCCCGGCTTCCTCCCCCGCTTCGGGTGAGGAGGAGGGTGTAGCGGGCGGGCCGCCGTTTCATCCCGAAGGAGTATACCCCAAGGGGCCGCCCATGGTTTCTTCCACTTTGGGGCCCAGGAACCTTTTGCCGGGGCCCCCATGCTGGCGCAAGCCAGCATGGGGTGGTATTAGACCATGCCCAGGACCAGAGGCGAGGGGCTGGCGCTCTCCCCAAGCCGGAAGGCATCCCCAAGGAGGCCCAGGGCCTCCTCCAGGCCCCGGTTCCGGTGGTAGACCAGGGCCAGGGCCTCACCCCTTTCCACCCGGTCCCCGGGCTTCTTCAGGAGGTGCACCCCCACCCCGTGGTCTATGGCCTCCCCCTTCTTCCGCCGCCCCCCGCCCAGGGCGAGGACGGCGAGACCCACCTTCAGGGCATCCACCTCCTGGACCACCCCCTCTTCCTGGGAGAGGAGGGGAAGCTCTTCCCCGAGGGGAAGCAGGGAAAGGTCCTCCACCACCCTGGGGTCCCCTCCCTGGGCCTCGAGGAAAACCCGGAACTTCTCCAAGGCCCTTCCCTCCTCTAAGGCCCTCCGGGCCAGACCGGGGTCCAACCCCTCAAGCTTCAGGGCCTCCTCGGCCAGGGTGAGGGCCACCTGCAAAAGATCCTCAGGGCCTTCCCCTTTCAGGGCGAGGATGGCCTCCCGCACCTCCAGGGCGTTCCCCACCGCCTGCCCCAAGGGAGCCTCCATGCTGGTGAGGACCGCCCGCACCCGGCGCGAAGCCCCCTTTCCGATGGCCACCATGGCCTCCGCTAGGGCACGGGCGGCCTCGAGGGTCTTCATGAAGGCCCCCTTGCCCACCTTCACGTCCAGAACGATGCTCCTGGCCCCGGCGGCCAGCTTTTTGCTCATGATGGAGCTGGCGATAAGGGGAAGGCTTTCCACCGTGGCCGTCACGTCCCTGAGGGCGTAGAGCTTCCCGTCCAAGGGGGCCAGTTCCTGGCTCTGGGCGGCGATGACCAGGCCCACCTTCCTCGCCCTTTCCAGGAACTCCGCCTCCGTCATCTCCCCCCGCCAGCCCGGGATGGACTCCAGCTTGTCAATGGTTCCCCCCGTGTGGGCCAGGCCCCGGCCCGACATCTTGGCCACCGTGCACCCGCTGGCGGCCAGGATGGGGGCCACCACCAGGGTGGTCTTGTCCCCCACCCCTCCGGAGGAGTGCTTGTCCACGGGGTGGGGGAGGTGGGAGAGGTCCAGGACCTTCCCCGAATGGGCCATGATCTCCGTGAGCCAGAGGGTCTCTTCCTGGGAAAGCCCCCGGAAGAAGACGGCCATGAGCCAGGCGGAAACCTGGTAATCGGGAACCTCGTCCCTCAGATAGCCCAGGAGGAAGGCCGCCATCTCCTCTTTGGCGTGGGCCAGGCCGTCCCGCTTGGCCTGGATGAAGCGCACGGGGTTCATGGCCCCATGCTACGCTAAGGGCATGGCCACCCGGTACCGCTTCGGGCTTGAAGCCTACGAGAGGCTCTTCCGGGGGGTCAAGAACGTGGAACTCCTGGAGGGGGAGGTCTACGAGATGAGCCCCATCGGCCCCAGGCACGCCTGGAAGGTAGCCAGGCTGGTCCGGGCCTTCCTGGAGGCCCTAGGGGACCAGGCGGTGGTCTGGCCCCAGAACCCCATCCGCATCCCTCCCCACTCGGAACCCCAGCCGGACCTGGCCCTCCTAAAGCCCAGGGACTACGGGGAGGCCCTCCCCACCCCGGAGGACGTCCTCCTCCTCGTGGAGGTGGCGGACTCCAGTCTGGACCACGACCAAGAAAGAAAGCTTCCCATCTACGCCCAGGCGGGCATCCCCGAGGTCTGGATTTTAGACCTGGAGCAGAACCTCCTCCACGCCTTCCGCCACCCCAAGGAGGGGGTCTACACGGAGCGTCGGACCTTCCTCCCCGGGGAAGAGGCGGAGCCCCTGGCCTTCCCCGGGGTAAGGATAGCCTGGGACTAAGCAGCCGCCCATAGCTTCTTTGGGGCTCTCGCCACGGCGGGGTACTTAGGCCCGGCCCACGGAGCCGAAGAGCTCCATGCGGCTTTTCACCACCTCCTTCACCGCCTCCCGGGCCGGGCCCAGGTACTTCCGGGGGTCAAACTCCTTGGGGTTCTTGTTGAGGGCCTCCCGGATGAGGGCGGTGAAGGCCAGGCGCAGGTCGGTGTCGGTGTTGATCTTGGCGATACCCAGGGAGATGGCCTTCTTTATGTCCTCGGGGTGGATCCCCGCCGCCTCGCCGATCTCCCCTCCCGAAGCTCGGAAGCGCTCCACCAGCTCAGGGGGCACGGCGCTGGCCCCGTGGAGGACCAAAGGAGCGGGCACCAGGCTGGCGATCCTTTCCAGCCGGGCGTGGTCAATGAAGGGCCTGCCCTTCCCCTTGTAGGCCCCGTGGCTGGTGCCGATGGCCACCGCCAGGTAGTCGGCCCCCGTCCTCTCCATGAAGATGCGGGCCTCCTCGGGGTTGGTGAGGAGGGCGTCCTTCTCGTCCACGGCCACGTGCTCCTCTATGCCAGCAAGCCGCCCCAGCTCCGCCTCCACCGTGACCCCCACGGCGTGGGCCGCCTCCACCACCCGCCGGGTCTCCCGCACGTTGGTCTCAAAGTCCTCGTGGGACTTGTCAATCATGACGCTGGTGAAGCCCGCCCGGAGGGCCCTCAGCACGCTCTCGTAGCTACTGCCGTGGTCCAGGTGCACGGCCACCGGCACCCGGGCCTCCTTGGCCAGCTCCACGGCCATGAGGGTAAGGGCCCGCCCCCCGTACTTCATGGCCCCCTCGGAGAGGGCCAGGATGACCGGGCTTCTTTGCTCCTCGGCGGCCTCGAGGACCGCCTGGAGGAACTCCATGTTGTTCACGTTAAAGGCCCCCACCCCGTAGCCCTCTTCCCGCGCCTTCTTCAGGATCTCTAGACCCGTAACCAGCATAAGCACCCCCGGCCCGGATTATACCCGGACCCTTATGGAAGCGTGGAAACTCAGTAGGCCTGCCCCGTGGCCTTGGTGAGGAGGAGCTTGAACTCGTGGGGACTGGTGGCGGCGGAAAGGGCATCCTCCAGGGAGATGAGGCCCTCTTTGTAGAGCTCCACCAGGTGCTGGTCAAAGGTGCGCATCCCGTGGATGCTCCCTTCCATCATGGCCTCCTTGATCTGGGGCGTCTTGTCCTCGTCCTTGATGAGCTCCCGCACGTAGGGGGTGGCGATGAGGACCTCGAGGGCCAAAACCCGCCCCGCCCCGTCCGCCCGGGGAAGAAGCCTTTGCGAGAGGATCCCCAGGAGGGATTCGGCCAGGAGGATGCGCACCTGCTGGTGCTCGTGGAGGGGAAAGAACTCAATGATGCGGTTGATGGTGCGCCAGGCGTCCAGGGTGTGCAGGGTGGAGAGGACCAGGTGGCCGGTCTGGGCGGCCATGAGGGCGGCCTCCACCGTCTCCTTGTCCCGCATCTCCCCGATCAGGATCACGTCCGGGTCCTGGCGCATGGCGTACTTGATCCCGGAGTAAAAGCTGTCGGTGTCCAGGCCCACCTCCCGCTGGACCACTAGGCTCTTCTTGTGCCGGTGCAGAAACTCTATGGGGTCCTCAATGGTGATGATGTTCTTGGCGTAGTGCCGGTTGATGTGGTCAATGATGGCCGCCAAGGTGGTGCTCTTGCCCGACCCCGTGGGCCCGGTGACCAGGATGAGCCCCCGCTCCCTGGCCGCCAGGCCCTCGAGGGTCTCCCGGGGAAGCCCCAGGGCCTCAAAGCTAGGGATCACCTCCGAGACCACCCGCATCACCAGGCCATAGCTTCCCCGCTGCCTGAGGAGGTTGCAGCGAAAGCGGGCCACCCCGGGGATGGTGTAGGCGAAGTCCATCTCCTTGCGGTATTCCAGCTCCTCCACCTGCTCCGGGGTAAGGAGGGCCTTGGCGATGGCCTCGGTGTCCTTGGGGGTGAGGGGGCGGTTGCCAAAGGGCCTGAGCTTCCCGTCCACTCGGATCGTGGGCGGGGCCCCCGCCTGCAGGTGGATATCCGAGGCCCGGGCCTGGACCATGGCCTTAAGCATCTCCAAAAGGCTCTGCTTGCCCTCCAAGGAGGCCTCGCTCACGGGTACACCTCCAGGTTGTCAATGAGCCTGGCCTCGGGAAACCGACCGGCCACGAGGCCCCTGGCCCCGGGGACCAGGCGGGAAAGGGGAAGGAGGGTGTCCGGGTGGACGATGGCCAGGTAGTCGGGGCGGAACTCGGGCACCTCCCCCAAAACCCTTTCACCGGCCTCCAAGGCCTGGGCCACGCTTCCCCCCGAAAGGGCCACCTCCCGCATGGCCATAAGGGCTCGGTAGAGGACAGAAGCCTTCTTGCGGGTTTCCGGGGAGAGGTAGACGTTCCGGCTGGAAAGGGCCAGGCCGTCCTCCTCCCGCACCGTGGGCACCCCTACCACCTCGAGGGGAAAGCCCAAATCCCTAACCATCTTGCGGATCACCAGAAGCTGCTGGTAGTCCTTCTCGCCGAAGTAGGCCCGCTCGGGCCCCACCAGGAGGAAGAGGCGGGCCACCACCGTGGCCACCCCCTGGAAGTGCCCGGGGCGCACCTCCCCTTCCCAGAGGGCGGTGAGGGGGCCCTCCACCTGGACCCGGGTGGCGAAGCCCTTGGGGTACATCTCCGCCACCTCGGGGGCGAAGAGGAGGTCCACCCCTGCCTCCTCGAGGAGGGCCGCGTCCCGATCCAGGTCCCGGGGGTAGCGGTGGTAGTCCTCCCCGGGGCCGAACTGGAGGGGGTTGACGAAGATGGAGACCACCACGAAGGCGTTCTCCCGCCTGGCCCGCTCCACCAGGGCCAGGTGCCCCTGGTGCAGGTAGCCCATGGTGGGCACGAAGCCCACCCCTTCCCGGGGCAGGGCCGCCTTCAGCTCGGCCACGGTGCGTACCACCTTCACGGGGCTCAGTATACTTTCCCCGTGGGCAAGAAGAAGCGCGAGGAAAAGCTCAAGAAGAAGGCCCTAAAGGAGTGGGAAGAGAGGCGGCCCAAGACCTTCCGGGAGGCCCTAAAGTACTTCCCCGGGGTCTTTCTCCGCACCACCTTGGTCATGATGGCGGCCGTGGCCCTGATCCTCTTCCTGGGGGCCTTGGGCCTAAAGGTGGCGGAGAGCTTCTGGTTCCAGCTCCTGGTTTACCTGGGCTTCTACCTGGCCTTCCAGCGCTTCATCATGGGGCCTCTGGCGCCGCCCCGGATCAAGTGATCTTGTTTCCTCGGCCCACCATGCCTGGTAGCTTTCCCAGGAACCCTTTGCCGGGGCCCCCATGCTGGCGCAAGCCAGCATGGGGTGGCATTAGACCCTTTCGGCGTCGGCCCAGAAGCCCTCGAGGTCGTAGTAGTCCCGGGCCTCCCGGGTCATGAGGTGGACCACCACCTCCCCGTAGTCCAGGACCACCCAGCGGGCGCTCTGCCCCTCGGCGGGCCGGGGGCGGAGCCCCTCTTCCTTGAGCTTCTCCTCCAGGTGCCGCTCCAGGGCCTGAAGGTGGGGAGCGCTGGTGGCCGTGGCCAGGACGAAGTAGTCCAGGCTCTCCGAGACCTTCCTCAGGTCCAGGGCCACCACGCCTTCCGCCTTCTTTTCCCAAAGGAGATCCTTGATGCGCCCGACCAGATCCAACGCCTCCTTGGTCTTCACCATCTAGAGTTCATTGTAGCAGGTCCTGACCCAGCTCCACCACCACCCCCGGCACGGGAACGTGGGGAGCGAGGAGGGGCAGGTGGAAGAGGTCGGCGAAGTAGGCCCCGGCTTCCGGGTCTTTGGTGTAGACCCCGCTTTTCGCCACCTGGGCCACCTCGGCCTCGGCCTGGATGCCCTCTTTGGCCAAAAAGGTCTGGGCCCAGGCGACGAGCTCGGGAAGGCCCTTGAGGCGCACCTCCACCTTTGGCGGGGCGGCGGGGGTGGCCGCGCCGAAGAAGGCGGCAAGGAAGGTTCTTTTGGCCCCTTCGTCCACGTACAGGAAGGTGCCGGGCCCTTCCCGGGTGGGCAGGGTGGCCAGGGAGAGCCTGAGGCCCCTCAGGGCGGGCAGGTGGGGCAGGACCTCCTCCAGGGAGAGGTCCGTGTCCAGCTCCCGCCAGACCTCCTTTAGGGCCAGGGTGAGGGCGGGCCAGGTGGCCGGGTTCTGCGCCTTCCTGAGAACCTGCCCCATCACCTCCTTGATGCGGTCCAGGCGGGCGTAGTCCCCCAGGGCCTCGTGGCGGAAGCGCATGTACTTGACGGCGTCCTCTCCCGAGAGGTGGAGGCGGCCTGCGGGGAAGTCAATGTAGAGCTTGGCGGCGGTGTCCGTGTAGCGCATGGGCTTATCCAGGACCACCTCCACCCCGCCCACGGCGTCTACCACCCGGGCCACGCTTTCCAGAGTGAGGATCAGGTGCCTCTCCGCCACCAGCCCCGTGGCCTCCTCCACCGCCCGCTTCAGAAGCTCGGCGCCCCCCCGGCCGTAGGCGGCGTTGATCTTGCCCCCGGCCACGGGGCTGTAGAGGTCCCGGGGGACGGCTACCCCCTTGACCTCCCCGCCCACCAGGCGCAGGTAGAAGATGGTGTCGGTGCGGCTTCCCGGGCCGCAGGGGGTGTGGTAGCCGCAGTACTCCACGTCCCGGGCGGCCACCACCACCCCCACCTCGGGGAGGGGCCCAAGCCGCCTGGGGCGGAGGTCCTCCTCCTTGGGGCTCCGGGGCAGGGAGAGGACCACCCCCAAGGCGAAGAGGGCCAGGGCGAGAAGAAGGAAGGAGAGTCTAGGGCGCATGGGCCAGGCGCTCGTAGACCGCCAGGGTCCGGGGGTGGATGGGGACGCCCTTCTTCTGGAGGTAGTTCACCTTGTTGGCCACGGCCAGGCGGTAGGCCTCGGAAAGCCTCCCCGCCAGGGCCAACTCCCGGATCTCCCCGTTGACCCCCCGGCCCGGCTCGGCGATGTCGGCGATGTAGAGGGCCATGCCGATGCCGTTTTTGGGGTCCACGCCGTAGACGTGGCCCTCTATGGCCTCCAGGACCTCCTCGTCCTCCACCCCCCACCCCTCCGCCAGGCGGCGGGCCGCCCGGCCGTGGAGGGAGAGGGGGTGGGCCCTTTCCACCTCGTTTTCCGGAGGGGCCAGGGAGAGGAGCTCCTCCTCGGGCAGGTCCCGGGCCGCATCGTGGAGGAGGCCCGCTAGATAGGCCCTCTCCCCGTCCAGGCCGTTCTTCTCGGCGATCTCCTTGGCCAAAGCGGCCACCCTCAGGATGTGGGCGAAGCGCTCGGGCCGGACCAGGGCCCTGACCTTCTCCGCCAGGCTATCGGTAGAGGCCGTGTTTTTCAAGGTACACCTCCACGGGGCGCGGCACCCAGTGGCGCACGCTTCGCCCCTCGGCGATCCGCCGCCTGATCTCGGTGCTGGAGATGCCCACCTCGGGCACCGGAAGGGGCACCACCGGGACGGGCACGCCCCCCAGGGCGTAGCCGGGCCGGGCCACGGCCACCAGGGTGGCCAGCTCGTGGAGGCGGTGCCCCTCCTTCCAGGTGAGGATGTCCCGGTAGGCGTCGGCCCCGGTGATGAAGAAAAGCTCGTCCTCGGGGAAAAGCCTGCGGGCCTCTAAGAGGGTGTCCACGGTGTAGCTGGGGCCAGGGCGATCCAGCTCCAGCCTCGAGGCGAAAAAGCGCCTCTCCTCGGCGGTGGCCAAGAGGACCATCTCGTAGCGGGCCTCGGGAGGGGCCACGGGGGTCTTGTGGGGCGGGCGGGCGGCCACCACGAAGAGGACCCGGTCCAGGTTCAGGGCGCTGGCCGCCTCGCTGGCGGCGATGAGGTGGCCCAGGTGGATGGGGTCAAAGCTGCCGCCGAAGAGGCCCAGGCGCACCTACACCTCCGGGATGTACTCAAACTCCAGGCCGCCGATGCGCACCACGTCCCCGGCCCGCACCCCCTTGGCCCGGAGGGCGGCCTCCACCCCGTGGCGCTTGAAGACCTCCTGCAAAAAGCCCGCGGCCTCGCCCAGGTCCCCCTTGATGCGCTTAAGGTAGCGCTCCACTTCCGGGGCCCGCACCTCGTAGACCCCCTCTCCCAGGGGCACCACCTCCACCCCCGCCTGGACCTCCCTGCGGGGAGCGGGCTTGGGCAGCTCGGGGGCCGGGGCGGCCTGGACCAGGGCGTAAAGGGCCTCTAGAAGCTCCGGCACCCCCTCCCCGGTGAGGGCGCTCACCGGGAGGACGGGAAGGCCCTCCTGGGAAAGCTCCGCCACCTTGGCGGCCACCTCCTCCTCGGAGAGGAGGTCTACCTTGTTGAGGGCGATGAGGCTCGGCCGACGGAGGAGGCCCGGGTCGTAGGCCCCCACCTCCTTGCGCAGGGTGCGAAGGACCTCCAGAGGGGCTTCCGTGGCGTCCAGGACGTAGAGGAGGACCCGGGTGCGGGCGATGTGCCTGAGGAACTCGAGGCCCAGGCCCTTCCCCTGGCTCGCCCCCTCAATGATGCCGGGGATGTCGGCCAGGGTGAAGCGAACCCCCTCCCCCAGCTCGGCCACCCCCAAGTGGGGGCTCAGGGTGGTGAAGGGGTAGGGGGCCACCTTGGGGTGGGCGTGGGTGGTGGCCCGGAGGAGGCTGGACTTGCCGGCGTTGGGGTAGCCCACCAGGCCCACGTCGGCGATCAGCATGAGCTCCAGGCGGAGCCTTCTTTTCTCCCCCTCCTCCCCGGCCTCGGCGAAGCGGGGGGCCTGGCGGGTGGGGGTCACGAAGTGGACGTTGCCCCGTCCCCCCTCCCCGCCCCGGGCCACCAGCACGGTCTCCCCCTCCTCGGTGAGGTCGGCCAGAAGCTCCCCGGTGTCGGCGTCGTAGACCCGGGTGCCCCGGGGGACCTCAATGACGAGGTCCCGCCCGGCCCGACCGTGCCGGCTGCCCCCCTTGCCGTGCTCCCCGTCCTCGGCCCTGTAGGTGCGCTTGGATAGCTCGGAGAGGGAGTCCACGCTACCCCTGGCCCTCAGGTAGACGTTCCCCCCCCGCCCCCCATCGCCGCCGTCCGGCCCGCCCTTGGGCACGAACTTCTCGCGGCGGAAGGAGACGGCGCCGTCGCCGCCCTTGCCGGCGGCGACGGTGATGTGGAGAACGTCCTGAAAGGTCAAGGCGCCTTTAGCCTAGCGGGCGGACGTGGACAAAGCGGCCCAGCCGCCCCTTGTCCTGGAACTCCACCACCCCGTCCACCAGGGCGAAGAGGGTGTAGTCCCGGCCCATGCCCACGTTCTTGCCCGGCTTGAACCGGGTGCCCCGCTGGCGGACCAGGATGTGGCCCGCCTTCACCACCTGGCCGCCATAGCGCTTCACCCCCAGGCGCTTGGCCTGGGAGTCGCGGCCGTTCTTTGTGGAACCGAGTCCCTTTTTATGCGCCATGGCTCACCCCTGGATCTCCTTGATGAGGATCTCCGTGTAAGGCTGGCGGTGCCCCCGCTTCCTGCGGTACTGCACCTTGGCCTTGAACTTGGAGATGGTGATCTTTTTGCCCTTGCCGTGGCCCAGAACCTCGGCCACCACCTTGGCCCCCTCCACCACCGGGGCCCCCACCACGGTCTTCTCGCCCCCCAAGAGGAGGACGGGAAGCTCCACCTGGCTCCCGGGCTCCAGGTCCAGCTTCTCTACCCGGAGCCTGAGGCCGGGCTCCACCCGGTACTGCTTGCCACCCGTCTTGACGATCGCGAACATGGCCTCCCCTTTTGGGCCCTAAGGGCCTACCGGTCTTCTACTATACCCAAGACGCAGGCCTTCCGCAAGCCAAAGCCCCCCTTGCGGGGGGCTTTCCTGGTGGAGCCGAGGGGATTCGAACCCCTGACCTCCTCAATGCCATTGAGGCGCGCTCCCAACTGCGCCACGGCCCCAGGCAACGCCTATGGTACCGGGGGAGGGCCTTCTTGTCAACGGGGCCAGAGGCCGATGAGGAGGGCCAAGGCGGCGAAGACCGCCCCCAGGATGACCGTGAGGCGGTAAAGCCCGCCGGTGACGCCCCGGGCGGAGAAGAGGTCCGTAGAGCCCCCCATGAGGTCCCCCGCCCCCTGCTTGGGCTCCTGCACCAGGACCAAATAGACCAGAAGTCCCGCCACGCCGAGGTAAAGGAGGATGACCAGGGTGTAGAGGAAGTCCATACCCTTACCACTCTAGCGCCCCCAGGCCCCGGTGTCCACTGGCATGATGGGGGCATGGACCTGGCAAGCCTCCACGCCGCCTACCGGCGCATCGCCCCCCACACCCACCGCACCCCCCTCCTCACCTCCCGCCTCCTGGACGAGCTTCTGGGCAAGCGTGTTTTCCTCAAGGCCGAGCACCTGCAGAAGACCGGGAGCTTCAAGGCCCGGGGCGTCCTCGCCAAGGCCCTGACCCCGGAAAGCCCCAAGGGGCTCCTCGCCGTGTCCAGCGGCAACCACGCCCAGGGCGTGGCCTACGCCGCCCGGGTTCTGGGCGTGAGGGCCCTTCTGGTGATCCCGGAGGACGCAAGCCCCCTGAAGAAGGCGGCGGCCCGGGCCTACGGGGCGGAGGTGGTGGACCGGGGGGTCCCGCCATCACCCCCACCCCGGCGGGCGAGGGGAAGACCACCACGGCCATCGGCCTGGAGGATCCGGGTGGGCTTCACCTACGAGGGGAAGCCGGTCTACGCCGAGGACCTGGGGGCGGTGGGGGCCATGGCTGCCCTCCTAAAGCAGGCCTTCCTCCCCAACCTGGTGCAGACGGCGGAGGGGAACCCGGCCTTCGTCCACATGGGCCCCTTCGGCAACATCGCCCACGGCACCAACTCCGTGCGGGCGAGCCGCTTCGCCCTGGGCCTGGCCGACTACGTGGTCCAGGAGGCGGGCTTCGCCATCGACCTGGGCCTGGAGAAGTTCATGAACGTGGTGGCCCGAACTTAGATTCCGTGCTGGTCCGCCCGCTGTTTTTCCACGGGCAGGCCCGTGGCCCCGTGGAAGGCCTCCACCTCCTCCAAAAAGCGGCGGAAGAGGTAGAGGGCGTCGTGGGGCCCGGGGGCGGCCTCGGGGTGGTACTGGACGGAGAAGACGGGGTAGCGGGCGTGGGCCATGCCCTCGAGGGTGCCGTCGTTGAGGTTGATGTGGGTGGGGCGGAACTCCTTCAGGGAGTCTATGTCCACGGCGTAGCCGTGGTTTTGGCTGGTGATCTCAATCTTCCCCGTCTGCAGGTTCTTCACCGGGTGGTTGGCCCCTCGGTGGCCGAACTTCATCTTGTAGGTGCGCCCCCCGGCGGCCAGGGCCAGAAGCTGGTGCCCCAGGCAGATGCCGAAGGTGGGCAGAAGCCCCATGAGCTTCCAGATGGTCTCGTGGGCGTACCGGGGCATGGCGGGGTCCCCGGGGCCGTTGCTGATGAGAAGGCCGTGGGGCTCGAGGGCCATGATCTGGCTGGCCGGGGTCTTGCCGGGCACCACCAGGATCTCAAAGCCCATCTGGGCCAGGTTCTCCACGATGGCGTGCTTGATGCCGAAGTCCATGACCACGATGCGCCGGCCGCTCTTTAGCGTGGGCCAGGCGTAGGGCAGGGGGGTGGAGACCTCGGGGGTCATGTCCCGGCCGTCAATGTCGGTCCAGGCCCTGGCCTCCTCCTGAAGGGCCTTGAGCTCCTCCTCGGTGAAGGCGTGGTCGGGGCTTCCGTAGAGGCTGGCGTGGGCGATGGCCCCTTTGAGCACCCCCCCTTCGCGGATCTTGCGCACCAGGGCCCGGGTGTCTATGCCCTCAATCCCCACCACCCCGTAGAAGGCCATGAACTCCCCCAGGGTCTGCTGGGCCCGGGGGTTGGAGGCGATGCGGCTAAACTCCTTGGCCACGAAGCCCTTGACCCAGGGGCGGTTACTCTGCATATCGTAGACGTTCACCCCGTAGTTCCCCTGGTGGGGGTAGGTCATGACCACGATCTGGCCGTGGTAGCTGGGGTCGGTCATGATCTCCTGGTAGCCCGTCTGGGCGGTGTTGAAGACCACCTCCCCCACCGTCTTCCCCGCAGCCCCGAAGGCGTAGCCGTGGTAAACGGTGCCGTCCTCGAGGACCAACACGGCCCGCTCCTTCACTCCAGCCATTCCTCCTCCTCTATCCCCGCTTGCCTCAGGATGCGCTTTATATCCTTGTGCTTCCTTTGGCCCACCATGCTTGGTAACTTCCCCAGGAACCTTTTGCCGGGGCCCCCATGCTGGCCCAAGCCAGCATGGGGTGGTATTAGAAGGTCCACGCCCACCTCACCCCGGTGGGGATTGGGCAAGACCAAGCGCACGGAACCCCGCACCATGAACTGGTGCCGTCCCCCTGTGTAGGGCCCAGAAAAACCCAAGGCCTTAAGCCGCGCCACGAGCTCCCTCCGGGAAACCGGCCTAAGCCGCCTCGCCATGGGGTAGATCAATGCGGACCTCGCCTAAGGGCGGGGGCGTCTCAACACGGGAGAGAAGAAAGAGAAGCCAGTCCTCCAGGGCCGCCTGCAGGTTAGCCTCGCACTCCCTCAAACTCTTCCCCGTGGCCCAGACCCTGGGCAAGTCTGGGACTTCCCCGTAGTAGGGTTCCTCGTCTGCGATGAGCTCGTAGCGGGCCCGGGCCATGGCCTCTTCCAGGTAGCGGGTCAGGGTGCCCATCCCAACCATTCTAGCCCCCAAAGGCCCCGGGAGAAAGCCCCTTGATGACGGCGATCTCCCGGCAGTTCTCGTAGAAGGGGCAGGCGTTGCACTCGCTCCACACCTTGGGGGGCAGGGCCTCCCGGGTGGTCACCTGGTAGCCCAGGCTGCGGAAGAAGTTCACCTGCAGGGTCCAGGCGAAGACCCGGGGAAGGCCCAGGTCCCGGGCCTCCCTTTCCGCCCCTAAGACCAGCCACCGCCCGAGGCCCTGGCCCTGGCGCTTGGGGTGGACGGCCAGGCCCCGGATCTCGGCCAGGTCCCGCCAGAGGACATGGAGGGCCACGGTGCCCACGATGTGCCCGTCCTCGTCCTCCAGGACCTGGAAGTCGCGGATGTTCTCGTAGAGGTGGCTGTGGCTGCGGACCAGCATGAGGCCCTTTTCCGCCCAGTAGCGGATGAGCCAGTAGATGGCGTCCACATCGTCAAGCCTAGCCTTCCGGAGCTCCACCCCCGCCTCCCGCCGCACCTCGGGCAGGGCCACGGGGTCAGGGGTAAGGCTTATGGGCTCAAGCAAGGCCCACCTCCCTTTTGGCCTCCAAAAGCCGCTCCCGCACCGCCTCCGGGGCCGTGCCCCCGTAGGAGCGCCGCTGGTGGATGGCGCTCTCCAGGCGGAGGAGGGGAAGGGCGTCCTCGGCAAAGAGGGGGTGGTGGGCCTTCAGGTCCTCTAGGGTTAGGTCCTTCAGGGCCCGCCCCTCCTCAGAGAGCTTCCTCACCAGCCTCCCCACCACGTGGTGGGCCTCCCTGAAGGGAAGCCCCTTTTGGGCCAGGTAGTCGGCCAGCTCCGTGGCCAAAGCAAAGCCCCCCTCAGCCGCCTGCCACATCCTCTCCCGGTTCCACCTAAGCCCCGGGAGCATGGCGGTAAGGAGCCTAAGGCTATCCCGGTAGGTGGCGAGGGCGTCCAGAAGGGGCTCCTTGTCCTCCTGCAGGTCCTTGTTGTAGGCCAGAGGCAGGCCCTTCAGCACGGTGGAGAGGGCCACCAAAGCCCCCAGGACCCTGCCCGATTTGGCCCGGATGAGCTCCAGGATGTCGGGGTTCTTCTTCTGGGGCATGATGGAAGAGCCGGTGGCGAAGGCATCGGGAATCTCCACGAAGCCAAACTCCTCGGTGCTGTAAAGGATGAGCTCCTCGGCCAGGCGGCTTAGGTGGAGCTGGCCGATGTTAAAGGCGGAAAGGACCTCCAGGGCAAAGTCCCGGGAGGCCACGGCGTCCAGGGAGTTTCGCATGGGGGCCCTGAAGCCCAGCTCCCGGGCGGTGAAGTGGCGGTCTATGGGAAAGCCCGTCCCCGCCAGGGCGGCGGCCCCCAGGGGGCTCTCGTTGAGGCGCTCCCTGGCGTCCTCCAGGCGCTCCGCATCCCGCTTTAGCATCTCGTAGTAGGCCAGAAACCAGTGGGCGAGGAGCACCGGCTGGGCCCGCTGCAGGTGGGTGTAGCCGGGGAGGACGTAAAGGGGCTCCAGGTGCCTTTCCGCCTCCTTTACCAAGACCCGGCGGAGCTCTAGAAGAAGGGCGAGGAGCTCGTCTAGGGCGCTCCTCAGGAAAAGCCTCAGGTCGGTGGCCACCTGGTCGTTGCGGCTACGGGCGGTGTGGAGCTTGCCCCCGGGAGGGCCGATGAGCTCGGTGAGGCGGGCCTCGAGGTTCATGTGGACGTCCTCCAGCTCCTCCCGCCAGGGGAAGGTGCCCGCCTCAATCTCCCGCTCTATCTGGTCTAGGCCCTTAAGGATGGCCTCTAGCTCCTCCTCGGTGAGGAGGCCCGCCTCCTTGAGCATGCGGGCGTGGACCCGGTTCTGCCACAGGTCCTCCCGCCAAAGGGCCCGGTCAAAGGGCAAGGAGGCGTTGAAGCGGGCCGCCAGGGCATCGGGCCCCTCCGCGAAGCGGCCGCCCCAGGTCCTATGCGCCATGCCCCTTCCCCTCCACCAGGGCCCTGACCCTGAGGCGCAGGGCCTGGATCTTGATGAAGCCCTCGGCGTCCTTCTGGTCGTAGGCCCCGAGCTCGTCAAAGGAGACCAGGTCCTTCTGGTAGAGGCTCTTGGGGGCCTTCCTGCCCACCACGTACACGTTCCCCTTGTAGAGCTTGAGCCGGGCCACGCCGGTGACCGCCTTGGCCACGTGGTCAAAGTAGGCCTGCAGGGCCTCCCGCTCGGGAGCGTACCAGAAGCCGTAGTAGACGAGCTCGGCGTACTTGGGGGCGAGCATGTCCCTTTGGTGCAGGACCTCCCGGTCCAGGGTGAGGCTTTCCACCGCCCGCCGAGCGTGGTAGAGGATGGTCCCCCCCGGGGTCTCGTAGACCCCCCGGGACTTCATGCCCACGAAGCGGTTTTCCACCAGGTCCACCCGGCCCACCCCGTGGCGGCCCCCGATCTCGTTGAGCCTCTGCAACAGGGCCGCAGGTGAAAGCCTCTCCCCGTTCACCGCCACCGGGTCCCCCTCATGGAACTCCACCTCCACGTACTCGGGCGCGTCGGGGGCCCTCTCGGGGTCTAGGGTCATGCGGAACATCCCCTCGGGGGGCTCGGCCCAGGGGTCCTCGAGGACCCCCCCCTCGTAGGAAATATGCAGGAGGTTGGCGTCCATGGAGTAGGGCTTCTCCTGGGTCACGGGCACGGGGATGCCGTGGGCCTCGGCGTAGGCGATCATCTCCTGGCGGCCCTTAAAACTCCACTCCCGCCAGGGGGCGATGACCCGGATGTTGGGCCTGAGGGCGTAGGCGGTGAGCTCAAAGCGCACCTGGTCGTTGCCCTTGCCCGTGGCCCCGTGGGCGATGGCCTCCGCCCCCTCCTCCTCGGCGATCTTCACCAGGTACTTGGCGATCAAAGGCCGGGCGATGGCGGTGCCCAGGAGGTAGTAGCCCTCGTAGACCGCCCCCGTGCGCATCATGGGGAAGACGAAGTCCCGGACGAACTCCTCCTTGAGGTCCAGGGCGATGGCCTTGGAGGCCCCGGTCTTCAGGGCCTTCTCCCGGGCCTCCTCCACCTCCTCCCCCTGGCCGATGTCGGCGGTGAAGGCGATGACCTCGGCCCCGTAGGTTTCCTTGAGCCACTTGAGGATGATGCTGGTGTCCAGTCCGCCGGAGTAGGCCAAGACGATCTTCATGTCCCTCCCAGTCTACCCCCTCGAGGGGGTATGCATAAGTATACACAGCTTTTGCCCCTTGCGCGTCAGGGGCCATTCCGGTAGCATGTTTCCGATGAATCAGTAGGGGGTTCCTATGAGGCGAAAAGTTTTTGGCACGGCGCTTCTCCTTTCCGGCTTGGCCCTGGGCCTTCTGGCCTGCTCACCTCCTCCGCAAACCCTTCAGGGCAAGGTGTACACCAGCCCCAGGGCCGGGGGGCAGCCCGTCCACGGGGCCAAGGTGGTGGTCCGGGCCGGGAACCAGACCCAGGAAGTCCTAACCGGCCTGGATGGAAGCTTCCAGCTCCGGATACCAGGAAATGCCCAGACCTTCAACCTCACCGTGATCCCCCCCAAGGGCCAGGGTATGGCGGCCCTCACCTACGAGGAGGTGCCCGTGGCCGCTTACCGCTCCCCCTATGGAGCCGCCTCGGAGATGAACATCTACCTGCCCGCACCTGCCTCTGCTTTGTTACCCGGCTACCCTGCTCGTAGGGGTTTCATTCAGGGCACCCTGACCCTAAACGGTGCCCCGGTTCAAAGCACAACTCCCCGCCCTGCGGATTTCAGCAAGCTCTTTGACCCGCCCCAGCCAGGGGAGGACGGCCTTGTGGTCTTTGGCGGCTTCAGAACGGTAACTACCGGAACCGGGGGAGCCTACACCATACCCGTCGTTTCCACCAACAACCTGTACGCGGCCTCGGGAAGCCTCTGGGCCGGCAACTACACGGGGACGGACACCGGAGACCCCAACACGGCCACCGAGTACTTCTGGTCCCATTTCCAGTACATCCCTGAGGTTCGGGTCTACCTGGGGGCTTCCAGTCCCTACCCCACCACCTCCCAGGACGTGGCCCTCGAGGCCTTTGACCCCGCCAGCAACCCCCGCGTGACCCTCCTCCCGGTCCAGCACGACTACAGCGCCTTGGGAGGCTTCACCTTGGACCCGAGCAACCCGGACTGGAACGCCCTCGCCTTTAGCGTGCCCAGCTTCGTCCACGCCATCCACTCTGGAGAAGTAGAGCTAGGCCAGTACTACTTCCTGGGAGAAAACGCAAAGAGCTTAAGGGTCTACAAGATCCCCCAAGGTGCGGCCTCCCAGCAGATCCAGGTCCTCCACGTGGCCCTGCGCTTTGACGAAAGCTTCCAGGTAAAAGACCTGTCCCAGGTCTACACCTGGCGGGACGGCACCAACCTGGACCAGGCCATCACCGCCCGCTTCCTGGACACGCCCAAGCTAGCGGTGGCGGACGGGGCTACCCTCTCTTCCACGCCCACCCTCTCCTGGCAGGGCGTGAGCGGGGCCAAGATTTATGTGGTCAGCGTGTACGACGGGGACGGAAACCTGGTCTGGGCCGGATTCACCCCCAAAACTTCCACCACCATACCCTTCCCCCTTGCTAGCGGAGCCACCTATTTCTGGGACGTGTACACCGACGACCAAACGGAGTTCGTTGACTACATAGGCAAGAGCCCTGAGGCCATCCAGGCCCGCCTCCACCTCAACCTCGGCCACCTGGCCAAGCTGGAGCGCCTGCGTCCCTCTCCCGTGAACGCCTACCGGGAGAAGGTGGCCCGTGCCCTGATGGAGGCCGGCCAGACCCCCATGCCTGAGGCCGCTTACCAAAGGCTTCTGCAAAACGGTTACCGAGAATCCGTGAGCGAAACCCGCACCTTCACGGTGCAGTAGGAGGCGACCGTGAAAAAACCCTGGTTCATCCTCGGCATTAGCATTTACACCTTGGCCCTCCTGACAGCTTGCCAGCAAAGCGCCCCTTCCAACGCGGGGTCCCAGCCCACCCTCACCCGGATCGGGGGAGAGGTGGCGGTGGCCGGGGAGATTCTGGTGAAGTTCAAGCCCGGCTCCCAGAGCCTCCGCACCCTGGGGACCACCACCGCCCTGGAAAGTCTAGGCGATTCCACCTTTGGCATCCTGGCCCGAATCCAAGTTCCCAAGGGACAAGAGGAGTCCTACATCCTTTCCTACCAAGCCCTTCCCGAGGTAGAGTACGCCGAACCCAACTACTGGGTGCCCAACCCGGGTAGGGAGACCGTGGCCGCCTTAGCCGAGCCTCGAGTGGGCGCTAGCCTCAAGCCGCAAGGGTATACGGCGGGGGTGACCGACCCCTATTTCACCCAGGTGCCTCCCGGCGACCCCTTTAGGGCCACCGCCCCTGACGGCACCGTGTACCAGAACGTGCCGTACCTTTGGGGCATCCACCGCATCCGCGCCCCCGAGGTCTGGGACCAGGGATACCGGGGCCAGGGGGTGGTGGTGGCGGTGGTGGACGAGGGGGTTGACCTGAACCACCCCGATCTCCAAGCCAACCTCTGGACAAACCCCAGTCCGAACAGCGCCACCTGCCCTGGCCTCCACGGCTACGACTTTGTGGACGATGACGCTGACCCTTCGGACTCTGGCGGCCACGGCACCCACGTGGCCGGGACCATCGCCGCCGCCGCCAACGGCCAGGGAGTTGTGGGCGTGGCCCCGGAGGCCAAGATTATGGTCCTCAGAGGTCTTGGCTACTTTGGTGGCACCAACTACATGCTGGTCCGGGCCCTCAAGTACGCCGCCGACTGCGGGGCCAAGGTGGTCAACAACTCCTGGGGCTCGGGGGGCAAGAGCAAGGCCTACGAGGACGTTCTGCGCTACGGCACGGGCAAGGGGGTGGTTTACGTCTTCTCGGCGGGCAACTCCTACCGCACGGGCAACCGCCCCTCTTGGCCCGTGGGCTACAGCACCCTCATTCCCGGAGTCATTGGCGTAGGAGCCACCAGCAACGACAACCGTCGGGCGGGCTTTTCCAACGCAGGGCCCTACGTGACCGTGGGCGCCCCGGGAGCCGCCATCCTCTCCACGGTCCCCGTGGCCCAGAACCCGGCCGATCCCTACGCCTACCTGCAGGGAACCTCCATGGCCGCGCCTCACGTGACCGGGGTGGTGGCCCTCCTCCTTTCGGCGAAGCCAAACGCCACCCCCGAGGAGGTACGCCGGGCTTTAGAGCAGGGGGCTAACGCCAAGGCCACGGGCCAGCCCGCCAAGCCCGACTACGCCGCAGGCGGCCAGTACGGCTATGGGCTGGTGGACGCCAAGGCCAGCCTGGACTTCCTCCTGGGGCGCTGATCTTTAAGATGCGGTGGGCGCTCTTCCTCCTCCTTCTAGCGGCTTGGGCCTTGGGGCAAGGTCCCGGGGTTCCCCGACCCAAACCCCCGGAGGAGCCCAAAGAGGAGCGCCGCCTCGAGGTCCGCATCCTCTACCAAGGCCAGCCCGCGCCAGGAGTCCTGGTGGCCCTTTACCCTTTGGGGCCCAACCTTCTACCCACGGGCAGGGGAACTCTGAGGCTTACCGATCAGGAGGGGAGGGCTTTCCTCCCCCTCCCCTCCGCCAAAACCCTCCTCTCCCTAAGAGACCCGAAGCGGGGCTTCAGCCTCCAAATCCCCCTGGAAGAGGCCCTAGGAACCTGGAGTCTTGGTCCCTATCAGCTGGAGATCGCCCTTCGCCCCTAAAGGTGGATGGGCTTCTCCCACGCCGCCAAGGCGGCCTCCTTGAGGATCTCCGAGAGGGAAGGGTGGGCGTGGGGGGCGCGGCCCACGTCCTCGGCGCTGGCCTTGAAGAAGATGGCCAAGGCCGCCTCGGCCAGGACGTCCCCCACCCGGGCCCCGATCCCGTGGACCCCCAGGATGCGGTCGGTCTTGGCGTGGGCCAGGACCTTGATAAACCCTTCCGTATCCCCCATGGCCCGGGCGCGGCCGCTGGCAGTGTAGGGGAACTTCCCCACCTTGTAGGGGATGCCCTTTTCCTTCAGCTCCTCCTCCGTGTACCCCACGCCGGCCACCTCGGGGTGGGTGTAGACCACGCTGGGGATGGCCTGGTAGTCCACGTGGCCAAAGCCCTTCGCCATGTGCTCCACCGCGGCGATGCCCTCCTCGCTAGCCTTGTGGGCCAGCATGGGGCCCCGGATCACGTCCCCGATGGCGTAGATGTGTGGGAGCTTGGTCCTCAGGTGCTCGTCCACGGGGATCCGGCCCCTTTCGTCGGTGGAAAGCCCGGCGTTTTCCAGGCCAAGCCCCTCGGTGTAGGGCCTCCGGCCCACGGCCAAAAGCACCCGGTCCGCCTCCAGAACCTCCCCGCCTTCCAGCTCCACCCGGGCCCCCTTGGCCTGGGGCAGCACGGCGGTGACCCGCACCCCCGTGCGGATGGTGAGGCCCTCCTTTTTAAAGACCTTTTCCGCCGCCCGGGAAAGCTCGGCGTCCATGGTGGGCAGGATCCGGTCCATGTACTCCAGGACCACCACCTCGGCCCCCAGGCGGTGCCAGACCACGCCGAGCTCGAGGCCGATGACCCCACCCCCCACCACGATGAGCCTCTCCGGCACCTCGGGGAAGGAAAGGGCCTCGGTGGAGGTCACCACCCTTTCCCCGTCCACCTGGGCCCAGGGGGGGATGAGGGGAGCCGAACCGGTGGCGATGAGGAAAAAGCGGGCCGAGAGCTCCTCCCCCGTCTCCTCCACCAGGACCTTCCTCTCGGAGAGGAAGCGGGCCGTGCCCAGGTGGCGGGCGATGCCGTTTTTCTTGAAGAGGAACTCAATCCCCTGGGTGTTGGCCTGGACCACCTTGTCCTTGTGGGCCATGAGGGCCTTCAGGTCCACCTCGAGGCCCTGGACCCTGGCCCCAAGGAGGCCCTTTTTCACCTCGTAGATGCGCTCGGTGATCTCCAGAAGCGCCTTGGAGGGGATGCACCCCACCCTGAGGCAGGTCCCCCCCAGGGCCTTCTCCTTCTCCACCACCCCCACCCGCATCCCCAGCTGGGCCGCCCGGATGGCGGCCACGTACCCGCCGGGCCCGGCCCCGATCACCAGGAGGTCGTACACGCTACACCTCCAGAAGGAGCCGGGCGGGGTTTTCTATGAGCTCCTTCACCCGGCGCAGGAAGGTGACCGCCTCCCTCCCGTCCACGATGCGGTGGTCGTAGGAGAGGGCCAGGTACATCATGGGGCGGATGACCACCTGGCCCTCCCGGGCCACGGGCCTTTCCTGGATGGCGTGCATGCCCAGAATCCCCACCTGGGGCGGGTTGAGGAGGGGGGTGGAGTTTAAGGAGCCGTAGATCCCCCCGTTGGTGATGGTGAAGGTGCCCCCCATGAGCTCCTCGGGCTTGAGCTTCCTAGCCCTTGCCCTTTCGGCGAAGTCGGCGATCTGCTTTTCTATCTCGGCGAAGGAGAGGCGGTCGGCGTCCCTCAGGACGGGCACCACCAGCCCCTCCCCGCCCCCCACGGCGATGCCGATGTCGTAGTAGCGGTGGTAGACGATGGCGTTGTCGCGGATCTCGGCGTTCAGCTCGGGGATCTCCTTCAGGGCCTGGACCACGGCCTTGACGAAGAAGCTCATGAAGCCCAGCTTGACCCCGTGCTTCTTCTGGAAGACCTCCCCCAGCTCCCGCCTCAGGGCGATGACCGCCGACATGTCGGCCTCGTTGAAGGTGGTCAGCATGGCCGTGGTCTGGCGGGCCTGGAGGAGCCTCTCGGCGATGCGGCGGCGGAGGGGGGTCATGGGCACCACCTCGTCCACCCGCCAGGGCTTATCGGCGGGGGCCTGAGGGGAAGGGGGCGGCGCGGGCTCGGGCATGGGAGGGGCTTTCCGCGCCTCCAGATGGCGCTCCACGTCCTCCTTGAGGATGCGGCCGCCCAGGCCGGTGCCCACCACCTCCTCCGGGGAGACCCCCGCCTCCCGCATGAGCCGCTCGGCGGCGGGCATGGCCAGGGGCTCCGGGGAAGCCTCCTTAGGGGCCCGGGTGGGCGCCTGGACCTGCGCCTCCACCTTCCCCTCCTCCAGGAGGGCGATGGCCTCCCCCACCCGGGCCGTCTCGCCCTGGGCCTTCAGGATCTTCTTCAGGGTCCCGGCGAAGGGGGCGGGGAGCTCCAGGGTGGCCTTGTCGGTGATGAGTTCCACCAAGGGCTCGTCGGCCCCGAAGGCCTCGCCCTCTTTCTTCAGCCAGGCGCCGATCTCCACTTCCACGATGGACTCGCCCACAGAGGGGACTTTCAGCTCCTGCACCTTGGACCTCCTCACCTAAAAGCTTCCTCAAGAAGCGCTTCCTGCTCCAGCCTGTGCACCTTGGAGGAGCCCACGGCCGGGCTTGGGGACTCGGGCCGGGCCACCACGCTGAAGGGGTGGCCGTAGATCTCCCCGCAGAAGCGGGCCGAGAGGTACCACCAAGCTCCCTGGTTGACGGGCTCTTCCTGGACGAAGACCACCGGGGTCTTCCTGGGGTAGAAGCCCAGGGCCTCCTTGAGCTCCTCCTCGGGGAAGGGGTAGAGAAGCTCCAGCCGGATGAGGGCCACGTCCTCCGCCGCAAGCTCCCGCCTTTTGGCCAAAAGGTCGTAGTAGACCTTGCCCGAGGTGAGGAGGACCTTCCTGGCCCCCTTGACGCGCTCGGGGATGACCTTCTGGAAGCGGCCCTGGGCCAGCTCCTCCAGGGCGGAGACCACCTCGGGGTGGCGGAGGAGGCTCTTGGGGGTCATGACGACGAGGGGCTTGCGGATTTTGCGCTTCACCTGGCGGCGCAGGAGGTGGAAGAACTGGGCCGGGGTGGTGGGGTAGGCCACCTGGAGGTTGTCCCGGGCCCCAAGCTGCAAAAAGCGCTCCAGCCTGGCGGAGGAGTGCTCGGGGCCCTGGCCCTCGAGGCCGTGGGGCAGGAGGAGCACCAGCCCCGAAAGCCGGTTCCACTTGGCCTCAGCGCTGGCCAGGAACTGGTCAATGTAGACCTGGGCCACGTTGACGAAGTCCCCGAACTGGGCCTCCCAGAGGATGAGGCCCTCGGGGCAGTCCAGGCTGTAGCCGTACTCAAAGCCCAGGACCCCGGCCTCGGAGAGGGGGGAGTTGTAGATCTCCACCTCGGCCTGCCCCTCGGCCAGGTGCTGGAGGGGGATGTAGGGCCTGCCGGTGGCGTAGTCGTAGAGGGCGGCGTGGCGCTGGGTGAAGGTGCCCCTTAGGGCGTCCTGGCCCGTGAGGCGCACCCTATGCCCCTCCACCGCCAAGGAGGCGAAGGCCAGGGCCTCGGCGGCGGCCCAGTCCAGGGGGCGCTTTTCCTCGGCCATCTCCCGGCGGGCCTCCAGGAAGCGCTTCAGCTTGGGGTGGACCTGGAAGCCCTCGGGGACCGAAGCCAGGCGCAGGAGGAGGTTCCTTAGGGCCTCCTTGGCCACCCCGGTGTCCACCTCCGGCACCAGGCGGTCCTCCCCGCCCACGTACCCCTGCCAGATGCCGGAAAGCCCGTGGAGGACCACCGGGCCCGGCTCGGCCTTGACCCGGGCGAACTCGCTTTCCAGCCGCTCCAGGTAGGCCTCCTGCCAGGCCCCGATCTCCTCCTGGGAGATGGCCCCCTCGGCCAGAAGGCGCTCGGCGTAGACCTTCCAGGGCTCGGGGCGCCGGGCGATCTCGGCGTACATGGTGGGCTGGGTGAAGGAGGGCTCGTCGGTCTCGTTGTGGCCCCGGCGGCGGTAGCCCACCAGGTCTATGACCACGTCCTTGCCGTAGCGCTGGCGGTAGGCCAGGGCCAGCCTCAGGACGAACCAGAGCTCGTCCAAGGCCTCGGCGTTCACGTGGAAGATGGGCGCCCCCAGCATCTTGGCGATATCCGTGGGGTAGCGGCAGGAGGTGTACTCCGAGGGCAGGGTGGTGAAGCCCAGCTGGTTGTTGGCCACCACGTGGAGGGTGCCCCCCACCCCGTAGCCGGGGAGCTGGGAGAGGTTCAGGGTCTCCTGGACGATCCCCTCCCCGATGAAGGCCGAGTCCCCGTGGACCAAAACCGCCAGGCCCCGCCGCCTCTCCCGGTCCCCGAAGCGGTCCTGCTTGGCCCGAAGCCGGCCCAAGGTCACGGGGTTCACGAACTCCAGGTGGCTGGGGTTGAAGTTCAAGGAGACGTGGATGGGCCCAGAGGCGGTCAGGCGGTCGCTGGAGAAGCCCAGGTGGTACTTGACGTCCCCGGAGTAGCCCTCGGGGAAGATCTCCTCAAACTCGCGGAAGATGCGCTCAAAGGGCTTGCCCACCACGTGGGCCAGGACGTTCAGACGCCCCCGGTGGGCCATGCCCAGCACCACCTCCCGCACCCCGTGCCGGGCCGCCTCCTCCAGGGTCTCCTGGAGAAGGGGGATGAGGCTTTCCAGGCCCTCCACGCTGAAGGTCTTGGCCCCCAGGTACTTCTTCTGCAGGAAGGCCTCAAAGAGGCTGGCCTCCATGAGGCCCCGGAGAAGCCGCTTCCTGGCCTCGAGGGAGGGTTTGGGCCAGGGGGCCTCCACCTGGGCCAGGAGCCAGGCCCTCTCCTCGGGCTCCACGTGGGCGAGCTCAAAGCCCACCGGGCCCAAATAGGTGGCTTTTAGGCGCTCCAGAAGGGCCTCGAGGGTGGGGGCCCCAAAGACGGGGGGAAGGGGTTTTTTGAGGTCCTCAGGGGCGAGGCCATGGGCCTCCAGGGTGAGCGCCTTGGGCCAGGGGCGCTTTCGGCCCAGGGGGTCTACCTGGGCCGCCAGGTGGCCCAGCTCCCGGTAGGCCTGGGCCAGCCTCTCCACCTTCAGGGGAAAGGCCGGGTCAAAGGCCTCGGCCAAAGGCGGGGCCTTGGCCAGGGGTTCTCGTCGGCCGTCCTCCAGGGCCAAAGCGGAGAAGTAGCGCCGCCACTCCTCGGGCAGGGAAAAGGGGTCCTCCAGGTAAGCCCGGTACAGGGCCTCCAGGTAGCCTTGGCTTTCCAGCGTGAGCTCCATCCTACCTCCCGGGGCGGTATACCCCCTTCACTACGCTACACCAAAAAGCGGTGTAGGTGCTTTGGGGCTTTACAATGGGGCCATGATCCTGACGGAGCGCCAGGAAGGCGTGCTGGTCCTGACCCTGAACCGGCCCGAAAGGCTCAACGCCATCACGGGCGAGCTTCTGGAAGCCCTCTTTCAGGCCCTCCAAGCCGCCAACGAGGACAAGGAGGTCCGCGCCCTCCTCCTCACGGGGGCGGGAAAGGCCTTCTCCGCCGGCCAGGACCTCACGGAGTTCGGCGAGGCCAAGCCCGACTACGAGGCCCATCTCCGCCGCTACAACCGGGTGGTGGAGGCCATCAGCGCCCTGGAAAAGCCCCTGGTGGTGGCCGTCAACGGCCCGGCGGCGGGGGCGGGGATGAGCCTGGCCCTCTGGGGGGACTACCGCCTGGCGGCGGTGGGGGCCAGCTTCACCACGGCCTTCGCCCGCATCGGCCTGGTGCCCGACACGGGGATGAGCTTCCTCCTGCCCCGCCTGGTGGGCCTGGCCAAGGCCCAGGAGCTCCTCTACCTCTCCCCCCGCCTCTCGGCGGAGGAGGCGCTGGCGCTAGGCCTGGTGCACCGGGTGGTGCCCGCCGAGCGCCTCATGGAGGAGGCCATGGGGAAGGCCCAGGAGCTGGCCCAGGGCCCCACCCGCGCCCTGGCCCTCACCAAAAAGCTCCTCCTGGAGACCTACCGCCTCTCCCTCACCGAGGCTTTGGCCCTCGAGGCCATCCTCCAAGGGGAGGCGGGGCGCACCCTGGACCACGAGGAGGGAGTCAGGGCCTTCCGGGAGAAGCGCCCGCCCCGCTTCCAAGGGAGATGATGCCACCCCATGCTGGCCAAGCCAGCATGGGGGCCCCGGCAAAAGGCCGAAGGAAACAGGAAACAAGGGTATGATTCGCTACCTGAAGGGCGTGGTGGCCAAGAAGGAGGAGGGGAGTTTCCTCCTCCTGGTGGGCGGGGTGGGCTTCCAGGTCCAGGCCCCAAGCCCCTTCCTCCAGGGCCTGAGGGAGGGGGTGGAGGTGGGGGTCCACACCCACCTGGCCCTTCGGGAGGAAGGCCTTTTCCTCTTCGGCTTCCCCGATGAGGAAAGCCTCAAGCTCTTTGAGCTCCTCCTCTCCGTGAGCGGGGTGGGGCCCAAGGTGGCCCTGGCCCTCCTCTCCGCCCTCCCCCCGAGGCTTCTGGCCCAGGCCCTGGCCGAGGGGGACCTGAGGCTCCTCACCTCGGCCAGCGGGGTGGGCAAGCGCCTGGCCGAGCGCCTGGCCCTGGAGCTCAAGGGCAAGGTGCCCAAGGACCTCCTCACCGGGGAGAAAGTGGAAAGCCGGGAGGCGGAGGAAGCCATCCTGGCCCTGGCCGCCCTGGGCTTCAAGGAGGGGCAGGCCCGGAGCGTGGTCCTGGACCTCCTGGCCAAAAACCCTAAGGCCAAGGCCCAGGAGCTCATCAAGGAGGCCCTGAAGCGGCTCCGCTAAGTACCCCGCCGTGGCTCTTGCCACGGCGGGGGCCCCAAGGGGAGGCGGATTCGGGCCACGAGGCCTCGAGGGGCGTTTTCCAATAGCTCCAGCCGCCCCCCGTGGGCCTCGGCCACCTTGGCGGCCACCGAGAGGCCAAGCCCCTCCCCGGGCTTCTCCGAGGCCCGGAAGAAGGGCCTCGCCGCCTCCTTCCTGGCCGCCTCCGGCATCCCCGGGCCCTGGTCCCGCACCTCCAGGAAGACCTCCTCCCCCACCTCCAAGACCACCTCCACCCCCCGCCCTTCCCCGTGGAGGAGGGCGTTGGCCAGCAGGTTCCGCAGGGCCTGGGCCAGGAGGAGGGGGTCCCCTTGGTAGGGAAGGGCCTCCGGACCCCGGTAGGGAACCCCCAAGGCTTCCGCCTCCTCTTTGGCCAGGGCCGCCAGGTCCATGGGGACCCGCGCCACCCGCCCCTCTCGGGCCAGGAGCAAGAGGGCCTCCACCAGGCGCTTCATCCGCAAAAGCTCCTCCTTCACCCCCTCCAGGGCCTCCTCCTTGGGCAGGTAGCCCATCTCCGCCGCCTCCACCTGGGCCAGGGCGGCGGCCACGGGGGTGCGGAGCTCGTGGGCCGCGTCCCGGGTGAAGCGCCGCTCCCGCTCCAAAAAGGCCTCTAGGCGCTCCAGCATGTGGTTGAAAGCCTCGGCCAGGGCCCGGAGCTCCCCTTCCCCCTCCAGGGGCACCCGCAGGGAGAGGTCTTGGGAGGCGGCCACCGCCTGGGCCACCTGGGTGAGGCGGCTCAGGGGCCTTAGGGCGGTCCCGGCCAGCCTCGAGGCCAGGAGGGCGAAGGCCAGGGTGAGGCCCGCTCCCAGGGCCAGAAGGGCCAGGCGGAAGCGGGCCAGGGCCGCCGCCGCCTCGGGCTCGTAGCGGGCCACGGCCAGGCGCCCTCCCGGCACCTCCAGGACCAAAACCCGCCACCCCTCCCGCCAGTAGGCGCCCGGGGGGAGGTCCGGCAGAGGGGGAAAGTTGGCGCTCTCCTGCCGCACCTCCCCCGTGAGCCGGAAGGCGAACTCCCCCCGGGGAAAGCGCCGGCCCTCCGAGAGGGCGTGAACGTAGAGGAAAAGGGAGCGGTCCAGCTCCCCCTCCAGAAGCCGCTTGAAGGCCAGATAGCTCAGGCTCCCCTGGACTAGGAGGGCGAGCCCCACGGCCAGGGCCAGGAAAAGGGCCAGGCGGGTCCTAAGGCTCATCCCCAAGACGGTACCCCCCGGGCACGGTGCGCACCACCTCCGGGAAGAGCTTCTGCCTGAGGTAGTGGACGTAGACCTTCACCGCCCCCACCTTCTCCGGGTCACCGAAGACCTTTTCCGCCAGCTCCTCTGGGGAGAAGACCCGCCCCGGGTGGAGGAGGAGGTGCTCCAGGAGGGCGAACTCCTTCAGGGAGAGGTCCACGCGCCGCCCCTCCAAGTACACGGCCCGCCCGGCCAGGTCCACCACCAGAGGCCCCAAGAAGACCCTGGAGGCCTTCACCTCCGAGGCCCGACGCAACAGGGCCCTAACCCGGGCCAGAAACTCCTCCAGGTAGAAGGGCTTCACCAGGTAATCGTCCCCACCCAGGTCCAGGCCCTGGACCCGGTCCTTCAGGGTGTCCCGGGCGGTGAGGAAGAGGATGGGGCCCTTATATCCGGCCTCCCGGGCCTCCCAGGCCAGGCGGAAGCCCCCGTCGGGGTCCTCCGGGAGGCGGACATCCAGGACCATGAGGTCCGGCTCCGCCTCCAAAAAAGCCTCACGGGCCTCGGCCAAGCTCCTGGCCCAGCGCACCCCATACCCCTGGGCCAGAAGGGCCCGCTCCACCGCCTGCCCAAGCCGGGGCTCGTCCTCCAGAAGGAGCACCTGCACCCCTCCAGTATCCCAGGGGCCGGTTAGCCTGGGGTTACTAACGCCTGCCTAACCGCCCTCCCCTACCCTTTAGGCCATGGGCCGGTACGGGGCCAGGTGGGAAGGGGTCTTGGGGAGCTTCCTGGAGGTCTGGCTCCAGGCGCCCCCCTGGCGGGCCAGAAGGGCCCTGGAGGCGGTGGTGGCCGAGGTGGCCCGCCTCGAGGGGGTCTTCAGCCGCCGCCGGGAAAGCGAGCTCACCCGCCTTGTGCGCCAGGGCGGCGGGCGGCCAAGCCCAGAGATGCGGGAGGTCCTGGCCTGGGCCCTGAGGCTCCAGGAGGCCACGGGAGGCGCCTTTCACCCCTCGCCTGAGCGGGGCGGGGAGGCCTTGCGCCTCCTTGGGGAAGAGGTGGAGGTCCTGGCCCCCTTGGACCTGGACGGCCTGGCCAAGGGCTACATCGCCGACAAGGCGGCGGAGGCCGCCCTAAAGGCGGGGGCCCGGGCCGGTCTGGTCAACCTGGGCGGGGACCTGGCCCGGCGGGGACCGGGGCGGGCAGAGGTGGCAGTGGAGCCTCCCTGGGGCCCCGACAACGCTCCCCCCGCCCTCACCCTCTCCCTGGAGGAGGGCGGCGTGGCCACCAGCGGGGTGCGGCACAAGGGCCCCCACCTCCTGGACCCCCGCACGGGAAGGCCCGCCCAAGGCCTCCAGGCCACGGTAATGGCCCCCTCGGCCCTCCTGGCCGACGGCCTGGCCAAGGCCCTCTTCGTCCTGGGGCCCTCCGCCTGGCCCATCCTGAAGGCCCACGGGGCGGAGGGCGTCCTCTTCACCCCCCAGGGCCCCGTATTCGGCCCCTAGAAGGAGGGACGGGATGTTGAAACGCTACTACAGCCGCAGAAGCTTTTTCCGCCGCGCCCTTGGAGGCCTTCTGGCCCTTTCCCTGGGCCAGGCCCAGGCCAAGCCTTGGCCCAAGGACTTCGCCCTGAAGGTGACCTTCGCCTACGAGGGCGGAGGGTTCCGATACCGGGCCCCCTACGTGGCCGCCTACGTGGAGGACGAGCAGGGCAACCTGGTGAAGACCCTGGCCCTTTTCCTCATGCCCGGCAAGGGGGAAAGGTGGTGGGACGCCCTTAGGCGCTACTTCCTCCTGGGAAACCTGGCGACCATGCGCGCCCTCTCCGGCCCCACCCGCCCCCCAGGCCGCTACACCGTGGCCTGGGACGGTACCGACGAGAAGGGTAAGCCCGTGCCCCAAGGCCTCTACTACATTTGCGTGGAGTACGCCCGGGAGCACGGCCCCTACGAGCTCTTCCGGGAGAAGGTGGCCTGCGAAGACAAGCCCTTCCAGAAGGTCTACACCTTGAAGGGCGAGCTCAAGGAGGTGGTTCTTGACTACGGAAAGGCTTAGGCCCCGGGCGAGCCTTTGGCGAAGCCGCCTCTACACCCTAAGCCGCACCCTCCACCTCTACCTTTCCCTCCTGGCCTTTCTCACCCTGCTCTTCTTCGCCGTCACCGGCCTCACCCTGAACCACCCCGAGTGGTTTGGCGAGGGGACGCCCAGGAAGCTCTCCGGCACCCTGCCCCACGCCCCCTACCTGGACGGGGACCGCCCCGACTGGCTCCGCCTGGCGGAAGACCTCCGGGCCCTGGGCCTCCGGGGCCAGGTGGCGGACCACGGTGAGAGCGGGGAGACGACGTGGCTCTCCTTCCGGGCCCCAGGCTACGCCGCCGACGCCGAAGTGGACCCCAAAACCGGGGCCTACCGCCTGGTGGTGACCGACCACGGCCTGGTGGCCGCCCTCAACGACCTGCACAAGGGGCGGGACACTCCGGGGAGCTGGAAGACCTTCCTGGACATCTCCGCCCTTTTCCTGGCCCTGGTGAGCCTCACCGGTCTCCTCCTCGGGGTCATCCTCCCCCGTACCCGAAAGGCCGCCCTCCTCGCCCTGGCCCTGGGCGCCGGGGGTTTTCTGGGCCTGGCCCTCTGGGCCCTCCGCTAACCCTCAGCCCAGGTCGTCCAAAGCTTCCCGGAAGCCCCGGGGGAGGGCCAGATACCCCCCCTCCGCCACCGCCAGGGGGAAGAGGAGGGCAAGGGGCCCCTCCAGAAGGACCACCTGCCGCCCCTGGAGGACCTTCGCCCCCTGAGGAGGGGCGCCTTCCAGCCCGTAGGGGAAGAGGGCCACGGGGTCATCCCCCGGCTCCCCCTCCCCCCGGTCCAGGAAGAGGGCCACGGGCTCCAGGTAGCCCATGAACCGGGTCCGGTTGGCCTCCCGCCGAAGGGCCTGGAAGGCCTTGGGGTCCTCCACCCCCTGGAAGAGGAGGAGGTCGGCCTCGGCGGAGAGGCCCACCAGGCTGTAGGCCCTGAGGGAGCCCCCCCGCTCGGCAAAGCGGCGGAGAAGGAGGGCGAACTCCTCCTTCAGGTGCTCCTGGGCCTCGGCCTCGAGGCGGCGAAACGCCGGAAGGAGCCTAAAAAGCCCCAGGGAAAAGTAGCGCTCCATGCCCCTATCCTACGTCCAGGAGGCGGGCCAGGGCCTTTTCGTCCAGATAGCGGCCCACGTAGAAGGGCCCGAACTCCCCGAAGCGGGCGGAGACCTCGTCAAAGCGCATCTCGTAGACGATCTTCTTGAACTGGATGGGGTCCTCGCTGAAGAGGTCCACCCCCCACTCCCAGTCGTCCAGGCCCTGGGCCCCGCTGATGACCTGGAGGACCTTGCCCTGGTACTTCCTTCCCGTCTCCCCGTGGGCCCGCATGAGGTGGGCCCGCTCCTTGGCGGGGAGCATGTACCAGTTGTCCCCCCCTTCCCGCCTTTTGTTCATGGGGTAAAAGCAGACGTAGCCCCCCTTGGGCACCCTGGGGGTGAGGCGGGGCTTGACGTAGGGGGACTCGGGGTCTAGAGGCTTCTCCTGGCTTCCCAGCTCCACCACGGAGTAAAAGCCGTAGGCGGGCAGAAGGTACTCGGCGAAGAGGCTCTTGTTCAAGGCGCTTTCCAGTTCCAGAAGCTCGTCCAGAGTCTCCCTGAGGTTCAGGAAGAGGAGGTCCGCCTTCTGGGTGATGACCTGGTAGACGCCAAAAGACCCCCGCCCTTCCTCCTCCACCCGCCGCCAGAGGGCGAGGAGGCCCAAAAGCTCCTCCCAGGCCGCCTGCCTCTCTAGGGGGGAGGCCTTGCGCCACCGGGGGAAGTCCAGGCGGCGGAAGTCGTGGAGGATGTGCCAGCCCTCGAGGGTGTGGGTGGGTTCGGGCACGTGGCCTTCCATGCCCCCCACTATAAGGCCCCGGGGCTTGGGTATAGTGGCCCCATGGCACCCTGGCTGGACCTGGCCCTGACCCTCCTTGTGGCCTGGCTCTTGGGCCGCTACGGGGCCCGGGCCCTGAACGCCCTAGGCCGCCTCACCCCCACCAAGGGGGACGACCGCCTCTTCCAGCTTCTGGGCCTCCTCTGGTGGGGGGTGGTGGGCCTCTTGGCCTTCAGCCGCCTGGCCCACGCCCTGGACCTCCCCCTGGAGCCCTGGCGCACCTGGGGCCGGGAGATCACCCGGTGGCTGGGGAGGCAGGGGGCTTCCGCCCTGGCCGTCCTGGCCCTCACCTTCCTGGGCTACCGCCTGGTTCCCCTTCTGCTGAGGGGCCTCCCCGAACCCGAGGAAGGCCTGAGCCGGGAGGCGGTGCGGCGAAGGACCCTGAGGCGGGTCTCCGAGTCGGCGCTGAAGGCGGTGGTTCTGGTCCTGGGGGGGCTTCTTTTCCTCTCCAACCTGGGCCTCAACGTCACCGCCCTCCTGGCGGGGGCGGGGGTAGCGGGGCTCGCCCTGAGCTTCGCCCTGCAGAACCTCCTGAGGGACTTCATCAACGGCTTCTTCATCCTCCTGGAGGACCAGTACGGCGTGGGGGACATCGTCCAGATCGGCGGTGTGGGGGGGAAGGTGGAGCGCTTCTCCTTGCGCCTCACGGTCCTGAGGGACCTGGAGGGGCGGGTCCACTTCCTCCCCAACTCCGAGGTGCGCCAGGTGACCGTCCTCACCCAGGAGTGGAGCCGGGCGGTGGTGGACGTGAGCGTGGCCTACAGGGAGGACCTGGACCGGGCGCTGGAGGTCTTCCGGGACGAGGTGGCCCGCTTTTACCAAGACCCCGAGTGGCGGGAACGCTTCGCCGATCCACCCGAGGTCCTGGGGGTCCAGAGCCTGGCCGACTCCGGGGTGGTCATCCGCGTCCTCTTCAACACCAAGCCCGCCGAGCAGTGGGCCGTGGCCCGGGAGTTTCGCAGGCGCATCAAAAACCGCCTGGACCGGGAGGGCATAGAGATCCCCTACCCCCACCAGAAGCTCTACTTCGGCGAGCCGCTGCGCCTGGAAAGGGGGTAATACCACCCCATGCTGGCCCAAGCCAGCATGGGGGCCCCGGCAAAAGGTTCCTCAGGAAGCTACGAGGCATGGTAGGCCGAAGGAAACGGGAAACAAGGGTATAAGCTAAAGGGGATGCCGGACATCTACGGGCTCATTCTGGAAACCTTGCGGCGCCACCTGGGAACCCGGGCCGAGGCGGTGCTGGAAGAGGGGCTGAAGCGCCTGGGCAAGCGCCAAGAGGAGCTTTCCCCAAAGGACGGGGAGACCCTTTTGAAGGGCCTCGCCTTCCGGGAGCTCCAGGCGAGGCTTCCCGCCAAGGAGGCCAAGCGGGTGGTGGAGGAGGCCTTGCGGAAGCTCTCGGCGCCTTCGGAGCCGGCGGACCTCGAGGCTCTAGAGGCGGGCCTGAAGCGCTTTGGCCTCTATCTGGACTGGCCGGAGGTGGCCCGCTACCGGGCCCTCGTCAACCGCCTCCGCCAGGACCCCGACCCCAGGCTCATGCGGGAGGCCAAGGCCCTTCTGGAGGCCTTGGAGGAGAAGCTGGAGGAGGCCCTTCTGCGCCAGGCCAAGGACCTGGCCCACCTGGAGGAGAGCCTGGAAAGGGTGCGCCACCTGGGGGGGCCCAAGGTGCGCCGGCTGGAGAAGCTGGTGGAGACGGTAAGGGAGGCCCAGAAGGAAGGCCTCCTGGCCCAGGCGGAGGTGGAGCGGGCCCGGAGCCTGGCCCTGGAGCTCAGGAAGCTCCTGGAGTCCAGCGTGGCCCGCCCCCCCACCCTGCCGGAGATCGTCTTTGAAACCCAGGAAGAGCCCCCCGAGGACGTCTTCCTCATCGTGGAGGAGGCGGAGGAGCTGGAAGGGGAGCTCATCGTGGACCTGGAGGCCCTCCCCGAGGAGGCGGCGAGGCGCCTGGAGGCCCTGGAGGTGGAGGAGGAAGGGCGGAGGCTGGAGGAGCTTCTGGCCCGCCACGCCCACCTTCTTCAGGAGCCCACGGTGAGCCCCCTCCTCGCCGAGGTTCAGGCCCTTCTGGAGGCGGGAAAGCCAGCGGGGGAAAAGCTTTCCCTCCTGGAGGCCGCCTTAAAGGAGGCCGAGGCCAACCTGCGGGCGGAAAAGAAGGCCCGCCTCATCCAGCTGGAAGCGCGCCTGCGAACCCTCCCCCTGCCCGAGGCGGCCAAGGCCTCCCTAGAGGGCGCCCTCGCCCTGGCCGAGGAGACCTTGAGGGAAGGGGGCCTGCCCGACCTCAAGCCCCTGGAGGGGGAGCTGGCCCGCCTCGAGGCGGAGGCCAGGCGCCAGGAGGAGGAAAGGAGCAAGCTGGAGGCGGAAAGGGAGGCCCTGGCCCGGGAGCTGGCCGCGAAGGGCGAGGCCTTCGCGCCCCTTCTGGAGGAGCTCAGGGCCGTGCCCCTGGAGGCCCTACCCCAGCGCCTCCCCGAGATCAAGGCCCGCTACGCCGCCCTCCTCATGACCCAGGGGGAGGAGGCGGCCCTGAAGGCCAAGCTCAAGGAGGCGGAGGAGGAGCTAAAGGCCCTAAGGCCCGAGGCCCTGGCCCTGGGCCTATGGGAATCCTTGGAGAAGGCGGAAGAAGCCCTCGCCAAAGGCGAGCTCCCCGACCTCGCCGCCTTGCGCCGGGAGGTGGCCCAGGCCCGGGAGGCGGCCAGGCAGGAGGCCCTGGAGGAGCTTTCCCGGATGGAGGCGCTGGCGGAGCGCTTCCTGGGCTTTGGGGGGGAGGGCGTGCTCCGCCTCATCGCCGAGGAGAAGGCCAAACCCCTCCCCGACCCCACCCCGGTGGCCCGGGCCCTCCAGGCCCTGAAGCGGCGGCTTGAGGCCAAACGGGAGGAGGTCCTGACCCGACTCACCGCCCTCTTCCAGGCCTACGGGGGCCTCGAGGGCTTCCAGAGCGAGACCCACCGCCGTCTCAGACCCCTCCTCCAGTTCCTGCAAAGCGCCAAGGAAAGGCTTCCACGCCTGGGGCCCAAAGGCCTGGCCCAGGTGGAGAAGACCCTGGCCGAGGCCGAGAGCCTTCTGGAAGAGCTCAAAAGGGAGGCCGAGGCCGCCAAGAGCATCCTGAAGGAGATCCAGGGGGCGGACCTCGAGGCCCTCCTGGGGGTTTTTGAGGAGAAGCCCCCCTTGGACCTGGACCGCTTCCGGCTTCCCGGGGTGGAGGCCTTGGGCTTCCTGGAGGAAAACCCTCCCCTGCCCAAGGAGGTCCTTCAGGAGCTAAAGCGGGTTCTGGAGCCCCTGCGGGGGCTTTTTCAGGAAGAGGGGCCCGTGGCGCTTCTCCTGGGCCGGAAAGCCCTGGTGCTGGCCCCCTTCTCCGGTAAGACCCTGGTGGCCCTCATGGAGCCTTGGGCCCTATCCGCCTTCCTCCTGAAGCTAAGCTCCTAGCGTGCTACACTGAAAGCTGTAGTGGTCGTTCGCGAGGCTCTTTGGGAAAACCTGGAAAGGGTCCTGGCCTACCTCGCCCCGGAAGACCGGGAGAAGGTCCACAAGGCCTACCTCTTCGCCGAGGAGGCCCACCGGGGCCAGCTTAGGAAAAGCGGGGAGCCTTACATCACCCACCCCGTGGCCGTGGCGGAGATCCTGGCCTCCTTGCGCATGGACGCCGACACCGTGGCGGCGGGCCTCCTCCACGACACCATGGAGGACTGCGGGGTAGCGGGGGAGGAGCTGGAAAGGCGCTTCGGCCCTGCCGTGCGCCGCATCGTGGAGGGGGAGACCAAGGTCAGCAAGCTCTACAAGTTCGCCAACCTCGAGGGGGAGGAGAAACGGGCCGAGGACCTCCGCCAGATGTTCATCGCCATGGCGGAGGACGTGCGCATCATCATCGTCAAGCTGGCGGACCGCCTGCACAACCTCCGCACCCTGGAGCACATGCCCCCTGAGAAGCAAAAGCGCATCGCCCAGGAGACCCTGGAGATCTACGCCCCCCTGGCCCACCGCCTGGGGATGGGGCAGATCAAGTGGGAGCTGGAGGACCTCTCCTTCCGCTACCTCCACCCCGAGGCCTACCAGGCCCTCCTCGCCCGCCTTCAGGAGACCCAGGAGGCCCGGGAAAGGATGGTGAAGCGGGCCATGGAGGTCCTGGAGGAGGCCCTGAAGCAAGACGCGCTCCTGCAAAGCCAGCTCCAGGGTTTTGAGGTCACGGGCAGGCCCAAGCACCTCTACTCCATCTGGAAGAAGATGGAAAGGGAAGGGAAGGCCCTGGAGCAGATCTACGACCTCCTGGCGGTGCGGGTCATCCTGGACCCCAAGCCAAGCCCCACCGAGGAGGCCAGGGGCCTGAGGGAGAAGCAGGTCTGCTACCACGTCCTGGGCCTGGTCCACGCCCTGTGGCAGCCCATCCCGGGAAGGGTCAAGGACTACATCGCCGTGCCCAAGCCCAACGGCTACCAGAGCCTCCACACCACGGTCATCGCCCTGGAGGGCCTCCCCCTGGAGGTGCAGATCCGCACCCGGGAGATGCACCGCATCGCCGAGTACGGTATCGCCGCCCACTGGCTCTACAAGGAGGGCCTCACCGACCCCGAGGAGGTGAAAAGGCGGGTCTCCTGGCTGAAGAACATCCAGGAGTGGCAGCAGGAGTTCAGTAGCTCCCGGGAGTTCGTGGAGGCGGTGACCCGGGACCTCCTGGGCGGGCGGGTCTTCGTCTTTACCCCTAAGGGGCGCATCATCAACCTGCCCAAGGGGGCCACCCCGGTGGACTTCGCCTACCACATCCACACCGAGGTGGGGCACCACATGGTGGGGGCCAAGGTGAACGGCAGGATCGTCCCCCTCTCCTACGAGCTGCAAAACGGGGACATGGTGGAGATCCTCACCGCCAAAAACGCCCACCCCTCCAAGGACTGGCTGGAGTTCGCCAGGACCCGGACCGCCAAGAGCAAGATCCGCCAGTACTTCCGTGCCCAGGAGCGCCAGGAGACCCTGGAGAGGGGCCAGACCCTCCTGGAGCGCTACCTGAAGCGCAAGGGCCTGCCCAAGCCCACGGACAGCGGGCTGGAGGAGGCCGCCAAGCGGCTTGGCCTCTCCCCCTCCCCCGAGGAGCTCTACCTGGCCCTGGCCCTGAACCGCCTCACCCCCAGGCAGGTGGCGGAAAAGCTCTACCCCAAGGCCCTCCTCAAGCCGGAAAAGCCCAAGGAAGCCCCCAGGAACACCTGGGGCATCCGCCTGGAGGGGGACCTCGAGGCCCCCATCCGCCTGGCCTCCTGCTGCGAGCCCATGAAGGGGGACAGCATCCTGGGCTTCGTCACCCGGGGCCGGGGGGTCACGGTCCACCGGGCCGACTGCCCCAACCTGCGCCGCCTCCTCCAAGGGCCCGAGGCGGACCGGGTCATCGGGGCCTACTGGGAGGGCGTGGGCGGGAAGGTGGCCACCCTCGAGGTCCTGGCCCAGGACCGGGCCGGCCTCCTCCGGGACGTGATGCAGGTGGTGGCGGAGGCGGGGAAAAGCGCTTTGGGCTCGGAGACCCGCATCCTGGGGCCCGTGGCCCGGATCCGCCTCCGCCTCACCGTGGAGGACGGGGAGCGGGAGGCCCTGACCCGGGCCCTGAAGGGCGTGAAGAGCGTGGAAGCGGTGCGCTGGGTATAGGGGCCAAGGGTTTATACCATTGCTTCCCGTTTCCTTCGGCCCACCATGCCTGGTAACTTCCCCAGGAACCTTTTGCCGGGGCCCCCATGCTGGCTTGGGCCAGCATGGGGTGGTATCAGAGGAGCTTGATCCAGACCTCCCTTTCCCGGGGCCCGTCGTACTCGGCCAGAAAGACCTGCTGCCACCGCCCAAGCCTGAGCCTTCCCCCCTCGGCCGGGAGGAGGAGGTGGACCCCGGTGAGGAGGGTCTTCAGGTGGGCGTCGCTGTTCCCTTCCCGGTGGCGGTCCTTGGGGTGGAGGCAGGGGGCGAGCTCCGAAAGGCGCGCGAGGAGGTCGTGGGCCACGTCGGGGTCGGCCCCCTCCTGCACGGTGAGGCCGCAGGTGGTGTGGGGGACGAAGAGGTAGACCAGGCCCGTGTGCCCCTTGAGGGCCGCCTCCACCGCCTTGGTGATGTTGACGAACCCTTCCTTGGGGGTGCGCACCCGGATCCCTTCCATGGGGTAAGCCTATCAGGAAAGCCGGGTGGAGCGCAGGAAAAAGCGCTTCTCCACCGAAAAGGGGCGGTCCAGGTCGCCAAGCTCCGCCTCCGCCCAGGCCCAGAGCCTCTCCATGGCCCGGGCGTGGGCCTCCTCGGGCACCCCCTTGGTGAAGGAGTAGAGGCGGTAGGCCAGGGCCTCGAGGGCCTCCCTGGGCGTGCGCTCCTCCCGCCAGGCCACCACCTCCCGGGTCCTGGGCCTGAGGCCAAGGCGCCTCAGGGCCTCCTCCACCTCGGCCATGCGCCTTCCGTGAAGCCCCCGCTCCACCAAGACCCCCTCCTCGGCCACAAGCTCCCGCCACCTCTCCTGCAGGCGGCACTCGGGCTCGGCCTCTACCCTTTCCCAGCCCTCCAGGAGGACCCCTGAGGGCTTTAAGACCCTTAGGGCCTCGGCCAGGGCCCTGGGCCAGTCGGGGAGGAGGTGCCATAGGTGGACGGCGATGACCCCGTGGACGCTCTCGTCGGGGAGGGGGATTTCCCGGGCGTCCGCCAGAAGAAGGCGCACCTTGCGCATAACCCCCGCCGCCTTCTTCTGAAACACCTCCAGCATGGCCGGATCGCAGTCCAGGGCGAGGTACCGGTACCCCCGGGCGATGAGGGGAAGGGCGATGCGCCCCGTGCCCACGCCCAGCTCCAGGAGGACGGGCTCCTCCCCCCTGGCCGCCACGGCGTGGCCGATGGCGGTGGCGATGCGGCCCGCCACCTCGGGCGGGTAGGCCCGGAGGCGGTCGTAAGCGTAGGCCGCCCTGAGGAGGGCGCTGGCCATCTCCTCCCCCATTCTAAGGGGTATACTCCAGGACCATGAAGGGCCTCATCCTGGCGGCGGGGAGGGGGACCAGGCTCCGCCCCCTCACCCACACAAGGCCCAAGCCCGTGATCCGGGTGGCGGGCCGACCCATCATCCATTACGCCGTGGAAAACCTCCTCCAGGCTGGCGTGAGGGAGATCGGCGTGGTGGTCTCCCCGGAGACGGAAAAGGACCTGCGCCTGGCCCTGGAGGGCTTCCCCGTCCGCTTCGTCCTCCAGGAGGAGCCCCAGGGCCTGGCCCACGCCGTGGCCGTGGCCCGGGACTTCCTGGGGGAAAGCCCCTTCGTCCTCTACCTGGGGGATAACCTCTTCCAGAAGGGCATCGCTCCCTATCTGGAGGCCTTCAGGGAGGGGGTGAGCGCCGTCTTGGCCCTGGTGCGGGTCCAAGACCCCCGGCAGTTCGGGGTGGCGGTGATGGAGAAAGACCGCATCGTCCGCCTTGTGGAAAAGCCCAAGGAGCCCCCCTCGGACCTGGCGGTGGCCGGGGTCTACGTCTTCTCCCCGGAAGTGTGGGAGGTCATCCCGGGCCTCAAGCCCTCCGCCCGGGGGGAGTACGAGATCACCGACGCCATCCAGGCCCTCATTGACCGGAAGAAGCGGGTGGTGGGGGTGGAGGTCCAGGGCTGGTGGAAGGACACGGGCCGCCCCGAGGACCTCCTGGACGCCAACCGCCTCCTTCTGGAAGAGCTCGCCCCCAGGGTGGAGGGCGAGGTGGTGGAGAGCGCCCTCACCGGCCGGGTGGTGGTGGAAAAGGGGGCCAGGGTGGTGAGAAGCACGGTGATCGGCCCCGCCTTCATCGGGGAGGGCGCGGTGGTGGAGGGGGCCTATGTGGGGCCCTTCACCTCCTTGGGGCCCGGGGTGAGGGTGGCGGGCTCGGAGGTGGAGTACGCCATCCTCGAGGACCACGCCGTCCTGGAAGACGTCCCCCTGCGCCTCCAGGAGAGCATCCTGGGCGTGGGGGCCAGGGTGATGAGCAGGAACGGCCTTCCCCGGGCCCACCGCCTGATCCTGGGCGACCTCTCCCAGGTGGAGCTGGCCTAGATGGACCTTTTGGGCCACCTGGACGAGGCCTACAGGAGCGGGGAGGCCCTGGCCGAGCGGCTTGGGGTGAGCCGGGCGGCGGTGGCCAAGGAGGCCAAAAGGCTCATGGCCCTGGGCTTCCCCGTGGAGGTCTCCCGCCGGGGCTACCGCATCCGCCCCGGCACCCCCCTGCCCCACCTCTTCCAGCCGGAGGGAAGGCTCGGGAAGCCCTACCGCTACCTGGGCCGGGTGGGGAGCACCCAGGACATCCTCAGGGCCTGGGCCGAGGCGGGGGCCCCCGAGGGGGCCTTGGTCCTGGCCGAGGTCCAGGAAAGGGGGCGGGGCCGCCGGGGAAGGCCCTGGGAAAGCCGCCCCGGGGAGAGCCTCACCTTCTCCCTCCTCTTGAGGCCCGCCCTGCCCCTCTCCGCCCTAAGCCTCCTCCCCCTCCTCGCAGGCCTGGCCCTCTTTGAGGCCGTGGGGCTTGGGGGGCTCAAGTGGCCCAACGACCTCCTGGCCCCAGACGGCAGGAAGCTCGCCGGGGTGCTCCTGGAGGCCAAGGCCGAGGGCGAGGAGGTGGCCTACGCCCTCCTGGGGGTGGGGGTCAACGTGGCCTGGGCCCCGGAAGGGGCGGCCTCCCTCCAGGAGTTCGGCCCTTACTCCAGGCGGGAGGTCCTCCTGGCCTTCCTCCGGCGCCTGGAGGCCCTCCTCCCCCTCCTGGAGGACCCCGAGGCCCTCCTCGCCCGCTACCGCCAGGCCTCCTACACCCTGGGCCGGAGGGTGCGGGCAGAGACCCCCAAGGGCGTGGTGGAGGGCGTGGCCCAGGAGGTCCTCCCCGACGGCAGCCTCCTGGTAGGGGGGGTGCGGGTGGGGGCGGGGGAGGTGGCGCTCCTCCCTCTCCTTGAGTAACCCAGGCTTAGATTTCCCTCGCCTCCTGTGTTAGGATAGGGGCAGGTATGTTCACCCGCATCTTCACCAAGGAAGAGGCCGACGCCCTCCTGCCCGAGCTCAGGCGGGTCCTAGGGGAGATGCGCCAGGCCAAGGCCGAGCTCCTCCTGGCCCAGTCGCGGCTCCCCGAGGCCCGGGGGGTGGAAAGGAGGGCGTTGGAGGAGGAGATCCGCTTCCTCATGGGCACCCTCGAGGCCGACGCCCGCTACCTGGCCTCCCTGGGGGTCCTCCTCAAGGACCTGGACCGGGGCCTTGTGGACTTCCCCGCCCGGGTCGGGGGGGAGATCGTCTTCCTCTGCTGGCAGGAGGGGGAGCCCGAGGTGACCCACTACCACCCCCTCTCCGGGGGCTTCGCGGAGCGGCGCCCCCTGGAGGAGGCCGCTACCCTCCCGCCGAAGGTGGCCCACCCCGGCGAAACTCGGCCAGGCGCCTGAGGTCCTCCTGGACCAGGTCGTCCCGGCCCGCCAGGGATTCCAGGTGGTGCCTGAGCTCGTGGAGGAGGGTATCCCAGACCTCCTTTTCCCAGTCAAAGCCCGGCCCGGCCACCTGCAAAAAGGAGCCGTAGTAAAGGGCGATGTGCCGCCCCAGGCCCTCAAAGCCCCGGAAGGCCGAGGGGGGGCCGGGGTCCAGGTACTCCCCAAGCCGCCACACGCCCTCAAGCCCCGGCTCCGGCTTGGCCTTCGGCAGGACGTGAACCCCCTGGAGGCCCCTCTTGAAGGCCTCGGGGATCTCGTCCCAGAGCCTTTCCACCAGGTTCACGAACTCGGCGTAGGTCATGGCCGGTGGTAGGGGTGCCCTGCCCTCAGGGTCAGGATGCGGTACAGTTGCTCCAGGAGGACCAAAAGGGCCAGCTCGTGCTGCAGGGTGAGGGGGGAGAGGGAAAGGAGGAGGTCCGCCTCCTTCCGCAAGGCCTCCGGGTGCCCTTCGGCGCCCCCCACCAGAAAGGCCACCCGCTCCCCCTCCAAGCCCAAAAGAAACCGGTAGAGCTCCTCGGTGGTGAAAAGCCTCCCCCGCTCGTCCAAGACGATCTTCCGGTGTCCCTCCGCCTTGGGCCAAAGCTCCTTGGCCTCACGCACAAAGAGAAGCTCCAGGGGGGCGTAGCGGCGGATGCGCTCCCCATAGAGTTCCACCCCCAGCCGGGCGTACTCCAGCCGGGGCCTGCCCACCGCCACCACCCGCAGGCGCACCCCCACAGGTTATACTCGGGGCGAAGGGAAAGTGGGACCTGTCCCACCCCGAAAAGCCCCTAGGCCCTTACCCAGGGCGGGGCTTCGGCGCCAAAAGCGCCCCAAGGAGGGTTTATGGTCAAGGACACCCACCGGTTCCGGCCCTTCACCGAGGAGCCCATAAGGCTCATCGGCGAGGAGGGGGAGTGGCTGGGGGACTTCCCCCTGGACCTGGAGGAGGAGAGGCTAAAGAGGTTCTACCGGGACATGCTGGCCGCCCGGATGCTGGACGAGCGCTACACCTTCCTGATCCGCACCGGCAAGACCAGCTTCATCGCCCCCGCCGCCGGGCACGAGGCCGCCCAGGTGGCCATCGCCCACGCCGTGAGGCGGGGATTTGACTGGCTCTTCCCCTACTACCGGGACCACGGCCTGGCCCTGGCCCTGGGGGTCCCCCCCAGGGAGCTCTTCGGCCAGATGCTGGCCACCAAGGCCGACCCCAACAAGGGGCGGCAGATGCCCGAGCACCCCGGCTCCAAGGCCCTCAACCTCTTCACCGTGGCCTCCCCCATCGCCTCCCACGTGCCCCCCGCCGCCGGGGCCGCCATCAGCATGAAGCTCCTGCGCACCGGCCAGGTGGCGGTCTGCACCTTCGGGGACGGGGCCACCAGCGAGGGGGACTGGTACGCCGGCATCAACTTCGCCGCCGTGCAGGGGGCCCCCGCCGTCTTCATCTGCGAGAACAACTTCTACGCCATCAGCGTGGACTACCGCCACCAGACCAAAAGCCCCACCATCGCCGACAAGGCCCACGCCTTCGGCATCCCCGGCTACCTGGTGGACGGGATGGACGTCCTGGCCAGCTACTACGTGGTCAAGGAGGCCGTGGAGCGGGCCCGCCTGGGAGAGGGCCCCAGCCTGGTGGAGCTCAGGGTCTACCGCTACGGCCCCCACTCCTCCGCCGACGACGACAGCCGCTACCGCCCCCGGGAGGAGGTGGAGGCCTGGCGGAGGCGGGACCCCATCCCCCGCTTCCGGCGGTTCCTCGAGGCCCGAGGCCTCTGGAACGCCGAGTGGGAGGAGGACCTGAAGGAGGAGATCCGCGCCGAGCTGGAGCGGGGCCTAAAGGAGGCGGAGGAGGCGGGGCCCATCCCCCCTGAGTGGATGTTGGACGACGTCCTCGCCGAGAAGCCCTGGCACCTCCAGAAGCAGGAGGCCCTCCTCAAAGAGGAGCTTTAGGGGGTGGGTATGGCCCTCATGACCATGGTGCAGGCCCTGAACCGGGCCCTGGACGAGGAGATGGCCCAAGACCCCCGGGTGGTGATTCTGGGGGAGGACGTGGGGAAAAGGGGCGGGGTCTTCCTGGTGACCGAGGGGCTACTGCAGAAGTACGGCCCCGACCGGGTCCTGGACACCCCCCTCTCCGAGGCGGCCATCGTGGGGGCCGCTTTGGGCATGGCGGCCCACGGCCTGAGGCCCGTGGCCGAGATCCAGTTCGCCGACTACATCTTCCCCGGCTTTGACCAGCTGGTGAGCCAGGTGGCCAAGCTCCGCTACCGCTCCGGCGGGCAGTTCACCGCTCCCCTGGTGGTGCGGATGCCCTCCGGGGGCGGGGTACGGGGGGGGCACCACCACTCCCAAAGCCCCGAGGCCCACTTCGTCCACACCGCCGGCCTCAAGGTGGTGGCGGTGTCCACCCCCTACGACGCCAAGGGCCTCCTCAAGGCCGCCATCCGCGACGAGGACCCCGTGGTCTTCCTGGAGCCCAAAAGGCTCTACCGCTCGGTGAAGGAGGAGGTGCCGGAGGAGGACTACCTCCTCCCCCTGGGCAAGGCCGCCCTAAGGCGGGAGGGGAAGGACCTCTCCCTCATCGCCTACGGCGCGGTGATGCCCGAGGTCTTGCAGGCGGCGGAGGAGCTGGAGAAGGCCGGGGTCTCTGCCGAGGTCCTGGACCTCCGTAGCCTCATGCCCTGGGACTACGAGGCGGTCATGAACTCCGTGGCCAAGACCGGGCGGGCGGTCCTCGTCGCCGACGCCCCCAGGCACGCCAGCTTCATCAGCGAGGTGGCGGCCACCATCGCCGAGGACATCCTGGACATGCTCCTCGCCCCCCCCATCCGGGTCACCGGCTTTGACACCCCTTACCCCTACGCCCAGGACAAGCTCTACATGCCCACGGTGACCCGGATCCTGAACGCCGCCAAGCGGGCGCTAGACTACTAGCAAAAGGAGGCTGTATGCGCCTGAAGGTGGTTCTGGAAAAAAGCGAAGAGGGAGGATACACCGTCTACGTGCCCGCCCTTCCCGGTTGCATCAGCGAGGGGGACACCCTGGAAGAGGCTTTGGCCAACATCCGCGAGGCTATAGCCCTTTACCTGGAGCCCCTGGAGGAGGAGCTTCCGGAGGATGCCCAGCTGGCCGAGGTAGAAGTTTGAAGGTGCCCTCCTTGTCCTACAAGCGGGTGGTCAGGGCACTGGAAAGGGCAGGTTTTCAGGTGGTGCGTCAAAGGGGAAGCCATATCCGGATGGAGAAACGGCTAGGAGAAAAACGAATCATCGTCATCGTGCCTGCGCATACCCCCATCAAGCGATCTACCCTAGCCCACATCCTTAAGGATGCTCAGCTTTCCCTTGAGCATTTCTTAGACCTAATCTAGGGAGAGTTTATGCCTAAGGAAATCCTCATGCCCGAGCTCGCCGAAAGCGTGGTGGAAGGCGAGATCCTGAAGTGGCTGGTGGAGGAAGGCGACTACCTGAAGAAGGACCAGCCCTTCGTGGAGGTCATGACCGACAAGGTCACCGTGGAGCTCCCCTCCCCCTACGAAGGCGTCCTCCTGAAGAAGCTGGCCAAGGAAGGGGAGGTGGTCAAGGTCCATGCTCCCATCGCCCTTATCGCCGAGCCGGGGGAGGCCGTGGAGGGGGTAAAGGAAGCCCCCCCGGTCCAGGCGGTGGAGGAGCGCTCCATCGTGGAGCCGGGCCTTCCCCCCAAGGAGGAAAGGGAGGACCTCTCCCTCTTCCGGCCCGACCCCACGGAGGTGGCGGTGAAAAACCCCTTCCTGGCCGAAAGGCCCAAGGGAGAGCGGGGAAGGGTCCTGGCCGTCCCCGCCGCCAGGAAGCTGGCCCGGGAGCTGGGCATCCCCATTGAGGCGGTCCCGGGCTCGGGGCCCCTGGGCCGGGTGCGGGTGGAGGACGTCCGGGCCTACGCCGAAAAGCTGAAGGCCCCGCCCTCCCCCGCCCCGGCGCCGGCCTCTCCGCCCCCCCAGGAGGCCCCCGCCCCGGTGGGTTTCCCGCCGCCCCCCAGGTACGCCTCCCCCAAAGGGTACGAGCACCTGGAGGAGCGCGTCCCCTTACGGGGCATTCGCCGCACCATCGCCCAGGGCCTCTGGCAGAGCCACCTCTACACCGTCCGCACCCTCAACGTGGACGAGGCCGACCTCACCGAGCTGGTGGCCCTCAGGGAGAGGCTTAAGGGCGAGGCCGAGGCCCAGGGGGTCAAGCTCACCTACCTGCCCTTCATCGTCAAGGCGGTGGTGCGGGCCCTGAAGAAGTACCCCATGCTCAACACCAGCCTGGACGAGGAAAGGGGGGAGGTGGTCTACAAGCGCTACTACCACATCGGCATCGCCGTGGCCACGGAAAGGGGCCTCATCGTCCCCGTGGTCCGGGACGCCGACCGCAAGAGCCTCCTGGAGCTGGCCCAGGAGATCGCCCTTCTCTCGCAAAAGGCCAGGGAGGGCCGCCTGGCTCCGGAAGAGGTTTCCGGTTCCACCTTCACCATCACCAACATCGGCTCCGTAGGGGCCACCCTGAGCTTCCCCATCATCAACGTCCCCGAGGCGGCCATTTTGGGCGTGCACTCCATAAGGAAGCGCCCCTGGGTCATGCCCGACGGCTCCATCCAGGCCCGGGACATCATGTTCCTCTCCCTCTCCTTTGACCACCGCCTCGTTGACGGGGCCGAGGCCGCCATGTTCACCCGGGAGGTCATCCGGCTCCTGGAAAAGCCCGAGACCCTGATGCTGGAGATGTGAGAAGGGCCAACGGAGGACATCATGAACCACGAAAGCCATTACGACCTCATCGTCATCGGCACCGGGCCCGGGGGGTACCATGCCGCCATCCGGGGGGCCCAGCTGGGCCTGAGGGTTCTGGCGGTGGAGGCGGAAAAGGTGGGCGGGGTCTGCCTCAACGTGGGGTGCATCCCCACCAAGGCCCTCCTGCACGCCGCCGAGACCCTCCACGCCCTGAAGGCCGGGGAGGCCTTCGGCCTGAAGGCGGAGGCCGCCCTGGACCACCGAAAGCTCGCCGCCTGGCGCGATGGCGTGGTGAAGAAGCTCACGGGAGGCGTGGCCACCCTGCTTAAGGGCAACAAGGTGGACCTGGTCCAGGGCTTCGCCCGGCTCCTCGGCCCCAAGGAGATAGAGGTGGGTGGGAGCCGCTACCGGGCCCAAAGCCTCATCCTGGCCACGGGGAGCGAGCCCATGCCCCTCGAGGGCTTTCCCTTCGGGGAAGACGTCTGGGACTCCACCCGCGCCCTTAGGGTGGAGGAAGGGGTTCCCAGGCGCCTCCTGGTAATCGGCGGGGGGGCGGTGGGGCTGGAGTTCGGCCAGATCTACCGCCGCCTGGGCGCGGAGGTCACCCTCCTTGAGTACATGCCGGAGATCCTCCCCCAAGGGGACCGGGAGACCGCAGGCCTCCTCCGCCGGGCCCTGGAGAAGGAGGGCATCCGGGTCCTCACCGGCACTAAGGCCCTGGGCTACGAGAAGAAGAAAGACGGCCTCCACGTCCTCCTCGCCCCCGCAGAAGGGGGCAAGGAGGAGACCCTGGTGGTGGACAAGGTCCTGGTGGCCGTGGGCCGGAGGCCCCGCACCCAGGGCTTGGGCCTGGAGAAGGCGGGCATCGCCCTGGACGAGAGGGGCTTCGTGCGGGTGAACGCCCGCATGGAAACGAACCAGAAAGGAGTCTACGCCATCGGGGACGTGGCCAGGCCGCCCCTCCTGGCCCACAAGGCCATGAAGGAAGGCCTAGTGGCCGCCGAAAACGCCGCCGGGAAGGACGCCCTTTTTGACTACCAGGTCCCCGCCGTGGTCTACACCGCCCCCGAGTGGGCGGGGGTGGGCCTCACCGAGGAGGAGGCCAAGAAGGCCGGGTACAGGGTGCGGGTGGGCAAGTTCCCCCTGGCCGCCTCGGGGCGGGCCCTCACCCTGGGAGCCCCGGAGGGCCTGGTCAAGGTGGTGGGGGACGAGGAGACGGACCTGCTCCTCGGGGTCTTCATCGTGGGGCCCCAGGCGGGGGAGCTCATCGCCGAGGCCACCTTAGCCCTGGAGATGGGGGCCACCCTCACCGACCTGGCCCTCACCGTCCACGCCCACCCCACCCTCTCCGAAGGCCTCATGGAGGCGGCGGAGGCCTTCCACAAGCGGGCCATCCACATCCTGAACCGCTAAGGGCCCGCACATAAACTGGACTTACGCGGCCTCCACCTGCACCGGTAACAGAGGGCTCAAATCCAGGCTCAGCTTGCCTGCGACCCACATTCCGCACCCCCTTCACTCCAGCAGGTAATATCGCCCGGCCCCCAGGAGGCGCGCCGCGGTCTCGTGATGGGGAGCCAGGTTGAGGACGAACCACCTGCCCCCCAGCTCCACCAGTCGG
>Ga0209670_100117_pt1 | contig 50588 bp, 47 predicted proteins | sample PerSpoBPS_BMetaG_FD_184741 | JGI IMG/M metagenome (GOLD analysis project Ga0209670, IMG submission 184741) | Thermal spring microbial communities from Yellowstone National Park, Wyoming, USA - Perpetual Spouter B (PS_B) MetaG (SPAdes) (version 3) | ecosystem: Environmental > Aquatic > Thermal...
ATGCCTGTCTCTTCTCATAGTTAAGCTCATTGAATAGCCTAGCACACGTCAATCCAATACCCATCAGGCTTTCATGCTCGTTTTCTGTAGGTAGCAGTCTTAGCCTAACATCTCTCCAGTTATCGCTAAGCCTCTCTTCAATCTCTTCTCTCAGGGCTTGGAGGGGGTCGGGGCGCCCATCCGTGGGTAATGATCGGGGAATCGTCCTCCCTTGGGTCATCCTTCCAGCACATCCACCCACAGATGGACACCCCAACCCCTATATAACACGATACAAAGGTTTAAAAGCATAACGATCTAAAACCCAACCCCGCCTTAAAAGGCGAGATTTGCCAAACTTTAATATATCACAAGACATGTATAAGGTATAAAAGGTGGAGCCAGTGATAAGAGGGCTAATATCGATCCTATACCTCCAACACCCTTGCCTGAGAAAGCCTCAGAGAGATTGAGGGCGAAGAGATGAAGATCCCTCAAATACATGTTTCACAACATAAAATAAAAATAGCAGCACCAGGCCCCATCAGCTATCCCTATGCCTCCTCTACCTCGACAAATTGGACTTGGGTTACTACTTAAATACCCTTTATCTAATACGAGGAGCCCTTTCAACGCTGTCGAGACCAGCAATATTCCTTAAAATAGGAAAAGGGCTCGACGCACGGCAAAAAACATCACACACCTTTGAATAACTTTGAAAGCTCCTCCTCAAGATCCTCCTGAGTCATGTCTAGATACGTCTTTATGGTTGAGTAGTCTCTGTGCCCCAACAGCCTTCTAACAGCCTCCAGGTTCTTAGTAGCCTTTAAAACCGCTATTGCATAGCTATGCCTAATAGCGTGTGGCCTTATCCTCCTCCCAAGATATCTCTCCGAGAATCCATAGACTGTGTTCCTTCCATGCCTAGCTGTGAACCTGAATAGCCTCTCACCAGCTATCCTCTCCGTGTAGCCCCTAACAACCTCTCAGAAGATGTTGCTCGGGACAGGCACGACCCTCGTGAATGATTCCCTCTTCTTCAGCTGGTTTATCCTCACAGCCCCTCCTTTGAAATCGAGATCAGATTTAGAGATCTTCATAGCCTCTCCAAGCCTGCACCCTGTGAAGACAAGGATAGACACCAATGCTAGATCCCTTAGCATGTATCTACCCCTCTGAACATCCCTCCAACCCCTTGAAACAGCGTCTAGAAGCGCTTGGTACGGGGGGACGTCCAGGAGCTTCAGGCTTCTCCTTTACATGGTCATCCATGTATATTGGGAATGGATTCTTATAAATCCAAGGCTGTTTCTGTTTTGATGTTTTGATGTGAGATATGGTAGTCATCGTCCATCATACTACTATCATAGATCGTGCCATGCAATTAATTCTTAAGGTTTTTCTCCGAGACCTTGCCCGGAGATTTATAGCCATAGCCTAGGGGACGTGATCCAAATAATCTCTCAAGCGCTCTATACTCGTCCTTAAATTCTTGCTCCTCAAGCTCTGTGCTAATTCTTGATGGAACTATATGGTTATGACTATGATGAGCAATCTCATGACCATCCTTCACTATATTTATCAACACTTCTACATATTTCTCTGCAACTACCCCAGGCTTGCCCCTGTTATCATAAAGTTTCATCTGACATGCCCCACTGCCTTAACATCCTTAGCTATGATAATCCATATGGAGACAGGGTTTTAGTCCAACGGCTAGAGGTTAGGGCCGCTGAAGAGGTGGATGAAGGGGTAGAGAAGCTGTGACGGAGATGCCAGAGCTAAGGGAGGGTGTTTCAGGAGTGGGGGATGAGCTGGGCGGCCTGCAAAGACTACCTAGCTACCTATCTAAAATACTGCTAGGGGTGGGAAGCTGGGCTTACGTTTTCTGTATAGAGATCCTTGGTGTAAGTTTCTTATATATTGCATCGCCCAGCATATGGAGTCCGGCTACAGTTACTAAGAGGAATATTCCTGGGAAGATCGAGATCCACCAGGCAGATGCTATGTAGGGCTGGCCCTCATATATGATCCTTCCCCAGCTCGGTACGTTGGGGTCTCCAAGACCTAGGTAGCTCAGACCTGCTTCTATAACTATTGCGTTGGCGACCTGGAGGATTGTGTTGGCTATTGCAGGCTGTATTGAGGCCGGGATCACGTGCTTAACTATTATCCTAGTGTTGCCAGCTCCTAGGGCTCTGACGGCCTCCACATAGGGGAGCTCCCTAACCACAATTGTCTGAGCCCTCATTACCCTAGCTGTTATAGGCCAGGTAGTTAGGCCTATTATGAGCATGATCATAACCATACTACTTCCATATATAGCGGCAAGTGTAATTGCTATGAAGAATGTGGGGATCACGAAAAACGCATCGGTGATCCTGCTTATTATAGAGTCTATGATACCTCTATAGTATCCTGCGAGAGTCCCGAGGATTATCCCTATTACAGCGGCTATCCCAGCTGCCACAAAGCCTACCATCAGGGAGATTCTGGCACCCCAGAAGATCCTGCTGAGCAGATCCCTCCCTAGATAGTCGGTGCCCAGAGGATGCTCTGGGGAAGGCGGTAAAAATCTGGGAAAATCTATAGCATCATACCTAGGTAGAGGAAGGTAGGGTGTTATAGCTCCAATGAATGCCATAAATAACACCGCCAACAGCCCAATAAGACCTTGCCTATCTCTTAAGACCTCTCTGAGAGATCTTTCAAGGATCTCCAGAGATCTTGAAAACCATGTGTACCTAGCTATCAAGTCCTCCCACTCTCAGCCCGGATCTTAACCCTGGGGTCAAGGCGTGCGTATAACAGATCTACTATGAGATTCGCTATGATCACGGTGGTGGTTATTACTAAGTACGTCCCCATAATCACTGGGTAATCCCTGGTCCTAATTGCATCTAGAAGGAGTCTTCCCACACCTGGCCAGCCGAACACATTCTCTATTAACGCTGCACCAGCAACGGCGAAGCCCATATGAATGGCGAAAACAGTTACAGGTGGTATTATGGAGTTTCTCAGGATAACCTTCCTATAGATCTCGCCTTCTCCTATCCCTATTGCCCTATAGGTTTGTACATAGTCCTCCGAAGCCTGCTGGATCACTGTATCCCTAACTATCTTGAAGTAGAGGGGCAGGGTTATCAGGGTTAGGGTCGCTATCGGGAGGAATGAGTGATAGGCTATGTCAATATACAGCCATAGACCCTCTTTAGGGTTTCTCACATCCATAAGACCCGATGCCGGTAGGAGTCTGAGCTGGACACTGAAAATCGCCATTAGCACTATACCAAGCCAGAAAGATGGTACTGACCATAAAAAGAGGTTGAATACAGATATAGCATTATCGAGTTTTTCACCCGCCCTTCTGGCAGCTACCACCCCCAAGACTATGCCTATAGCAAAGGCTAGAAGATTAGATGTTATTGTGAGAGCCAGGGTTGCTGGAAGCCTCTCAAGTATCAAGCTAGCTACTGGCTGTGAATATCTGTATGAGTACCCTAGGTCTCCTCTTAATATATTGCCGAGATATATAAGGAGCCTCTCATGAAGAGGTCTATCGAGACCCCACCTGCTCCTGAGATAGTTTAGAACCTCGGGGGATCCTATGGCTATGTCTCCTGCTATGAATTGCACAGGATCTCCTGGGGCGGTGGATATTATGATAAAGTTAAGAATCATAACTAGGAAGATCACTATCAGAGCTTGGAAAATCCTGCTAGCTACATAGCTAGCTAGACCCAAAAGATCTACCTCTCCTCCTAAGAGCAGCCAAAGCCACAATTACTATTAAAGCAACGACAAAGGCGGCCACAAGGGGTAGAGGGAGACCGGCGCTGGGCTGTGGGGTAGCTGTTGCTGTGGGGGAAGGGATGGGATATGTGGTCTGGGCAGGTGTGGTTTTAGTTGGGGGTGTTGTCTGTATCTGTGCCGGGACTCCCTTCTCCCACCAAACCCTCTCGAGAACATTAAGACCTACTAATCCAGGCATATGCCAGTGGAAGCCGTGCCACTCTGTTCTATATATGAAGAATATTACCAGATCTACTATGGGAAGGTAGATTTCAAATACCTCGATCTTAATGTCTATGCCCACCCTCCTAAGCTGCTCCTTGATCACGACAGCTATAGCCTCTGTCTGTGCGCCCTGGAATACTGTGAATCTGAGGCTCAGCCTCGTGCCGTTGGGGTAGTAGTAATAGCCGTCAGACCCTTTTCTAAAACCTAGTTGATTGAGAATCTTCTCCGCTTTCATAGGATCATATGTTGGGAGTGAGGCATTGGGGTTAAAAGCCCAACTTATTACAGGAGTATACATACCCCTGGCTGGGTAGCCATAGCCATTGAGAGCCTTCTCAACTATCTCAGATGTGTTTATAGCGTGAGCTATAGCTAGCCTCATGTTGAGGTTTGAGAGCATCGGATTAAGGAGGTTAAAGGCTATATACCACCTACTTGGCACAGGCCTCATATTCACAATAAGCCCTGGAGTAGAATTTATTCTCGGGATCTCTGAGGGAGGCGGTGGGTTGGTCAGCCAATCACCTTCTCCCGCTATGAAGCTCTGGAGAGCTGCAGTCGCATCCGGCACTATTTTGAATACAACCCTATCTATGCAGGGTCTTCCCTTGAAATAGTCCGGATTTGCCTCTAAGGTTACGTGATCCCCCTTAACATATTCAACAAACCTGAAGGGCCCCGTACCCACGGGCTTGGCTAGGGCCGGTATTGAGGGATCCATCCAGTCCTTATAGTCTGTCTTATTGAATATGTGCTCGGGAAGTATGAATGTTCCATACCATGCCAAGAATCCTAGGGAGGCTGGGAAGGGTTCTGAATACCTCATAATCACTGTATAGTTATCAGGGGTATCTATAGATACCAGCTTATCCATCTTGAGGAATCCGTACATAACCCCTTTGTACTTCTTGATAGCCTCGAGGGTGTATTTAACATCGGCAGATGTAAATGGATGTCAATCATGCCACTTCACATTCCTAACCAGGTGGAAGGTGAAAGTACTCCCATTAGGTGAGACCTCCCATGAGGAGGCTAGTTCTGGTATTATGTTATAGTTAACATCAAGGTTGATCAGTTTGTTATAGATCTGAGAGGCTATTGCGAAGAGGGCATCATCCACCTGAGAGTCTGGGTTGAAGCTCTTAGGATCTCCCCAGTGGATCACAACCAATGAACCGCCTGTCCTTGGACACTGTATTGGCAATAGAGAGCTCTGCTGGGCCTGTGTCCAGATCGAGGGCTGAATAATGAATATCATAATAATCATTATCAAAGAGAGAGCCAGTATTAAAGACCCTAACTTGAGTCCTAAATTACTTGTATACATATCACACGCCTCCCAACGATTCTATATCCTCCAAATTTATATATTTATTATTAATCTCAGCTCAAGATGTACTGCAATGACAGCTCTGGAGATAAAGCATTGTATACAGACCAGCTGCTAGCTGTACCTTGACCAGCTTCTCTATCTCGATCACTCTATAACTCTTGTTACTCTCAAGTTTGGCGATCCTCTCCTCAAATGCTGTCTCAAAATCCTCGATCACAGGCCTTACAAAGGCTATCCTCTTAAGATCTTTCTTCAACACAATCCTTTTCAGCATTCCCATGATGAGGGCTGAGTAGAACTCCTCCACAAAAGTGTTGTCGAATACCTCCGCTCTCGTGGCTCTTCTATTGAGTCCCGGGTTTTTGAGGGCCCATGCTTTCTCGCTCTCAATCAACTTGGGAGCTGTCTGAACGAAATACTCTATAGACTCTGCTAACTTAGCCTCCTCCGAGCAGGGATCCTCTATTCTAAGCACCCCTTTTAAAGCTTTCCACGTCTTCTCTAGAACTCTATATGTATCCTCCCTTATGCTCAGACCCTTCAGAATCGCCTCTCTTCTGGTAATTCGATCCTCATCAAGATCTTCTACCCTGGGATCGTAGAAGTAGGGCACCTCAGCTACCAGCTCGAAAACTCTGGGATTTAGGTTTGAAGCATAGTCATAGCTGTTCCCTCCATGCCTTATCACAGCTATAGGATCGACTCCCTGTGCTTCGAGGAACTCGTAGAAATCCTTTGTTGAGACCATCTTATATACAGCTTTAGAGAGCATGGAAGCCCAAGGAACCTCAGGCTCGCCTAGGCTGAGGGGTATTCCAAGACTCTTTGGATACAGCTGATAAATGGGATATAGTAGAGGAGCTTCCTCAGATATATAGTAATAAACTCCGCCAAAGCCCGCGTTATGGAGACTATATATGAAAGAAGGCTTATAGCTATCAATAAGCTTCATAATCGCCACAGTCTCAGGCACGGGTTTTTCGAACAAAAGCCTCTTATACCTTATCGGGAAGCTCCACTCTATCTGAACATCTCCAGCAGATCTATAGTAGTTCTCAACATATTTAGCTATTGTGAGAGGACCTTTGAACCAGCCCTCGTTTAGTATTAGCCCATCTATATCGGCTACCTTTACAATGATCAGCGTATAATCAAGAGCCTTCCTAAGACTCTCGTCCTGTGCAAATCTCCAAGATAGGTAGTCTAGCACAAGCGTCCCCACAGGCTCGTTAGGGTGTGGAGCGCCGAATAGAAAAGCTTTCCTAGAGCCGTTACCCAGTACTAGGGCCCTGATCCTTTTGCCACATCTAGTTGATCCTATATCAATAAGCCTTACAAAATCTCTGTACTCCCTCACCAACTCCTCGCTAGATCTTTCAAGCTCCGAATATGTGAGGAAGCCCTCATATCTAGGAACATCCTCAAGAGCTCTCTGCACAGAATCTAGAGACAAGCAGCAACCCTCTAGAATCCTTATAGAAAAGCCTATAAAAATGTCAGGGAAGAGGCTTCTGGATGGTGTTACATGTTAATCTATCCCAAGCTCTCCTCGTAGTTTTTCAAGGTATCTCGGGTAGTGCTGGTCGGCTTCGCTAAGTAGATCCTCATACCTGGCTTCAGAGATCTTAAGCTCTCCAAACCTTGATTGTATGAATCTAGCGACCTCTCTTGGCATAGCCTTTATCATCAACCTCCAAGAGATCTTCCTCATTGTTTTTGGTGGTAGTAGCCCGTGCTCCCTAGCATATTTCTGGATCACCTGCCTCCTCATCCTAGCCCCCGCTATCCCTCTTATCATTTCCATGGTTTCTTTGGATAGATATGTCCATTCACATGGCTTCATAGTCTCTCTAATGCCTACATAGTATCTGCAGAAGCTATCGAAGCATACTAGCCTCTTGGTAGCTATCGCTGTGTTTGGTATCTCTATAACCTCTTCTGGGCTGAAGTTCTCGATCATGTGGAGTGTGTGGCTAAGCCTTAGTCCCCCCTCAAGCATAGCCCTATACACCACATAGTATTTTCTATGCCTCTCTCAGGAAATCCATAGTCCTCCTCAGATCCTCGATATCAATTGGGTATGGTCTAACATCCATTCTATAGCTTCTGCTAGGCACAATCTCCATTATCCAGCCATATGTCTCTGGAGAGATCTTCCTAGTATAGTATAGATATTGGATATAATGCCTAAACACGTTTCTAAGCCATTTGACTGGGTGGCTGATCACATAGTCTATTAGATCCTGGCTAAGTGTCTTGCCCTCTAGATGCTTTCTGAATAGGTTTCTATAGTATTTCATTGTGCTTTCGCTTTTGATCTTCATCCTCTTCTTCCTCTCCCTCAGAAACTCCTCAAAGCCCTGATCCCATGTTAGCTTTATTGTTGTTGGTACTAGCCCGAGCATCTTCCTAAGATCCTCCCTGAAATGCTCTACTGTGAATCTCAGGATAGCCTGCTTAAGATACTCATCCCCTGATGCTAGGGCTATCAGCTGTAGTGCTAATCCATAGTCTATGGATCCGTCTTTCCTCACTATGCCAACAGCCCTCAGCCTCTCCTCCCCCTGCACGATCTGTTTAAACTCCTCCTCCCCTAGGTTTTGGAGGGCTCTTCTAACTACTTCGTCAGGTATTCTCCTCTCCGCTCTTAGGTATCTTGATAGGGATGAGTCCGAGATCCCGAGAGCCCTATAGGCACCCACATACCCAAGCCTCTCCCTCAGCCTCTGGAGGATCAAAATCCTTGTCCTATCACCCAGGGATTTGATATCTATATTATCGAGCCACATCATGGGGATATCTTCATAGGGATATTTATACATATATTCACACAGAAATTCCTTCCGATCTGCACGAGAGATCGGAAGGACACGAAGATCAACAGATCGATCCAAATGGATCGGATTCAGATCCCGAGGATCGCCTATTTATAAATGAGGATCATTAGGAGTAAAGATCTTGGTGCGGCGGCCGGGATTTGAACCCGGGATCGCCGGCTCGGGAGGCCGGCGTCCTAGACCAGGCTAGACGACCGCCGCCAATTATTATTTATTCTATCTGGGGTTTTATTGTTTATCTCTTGCTAGATGCATTGTTTTCATTATTTTTATATATAGGACTCCTGGTTCTGCTATTTTTCTAGGGAGCAAGGCTTTTAATAATATATAAGAGCTCTGTATAGTTACTATTTTTGGGCCCGTAGCTCAGCCAGGATAGAGCGCCGGCCTCCTAAAGGCTGGTCCAGGTAGCCGGTGAAGCCGGCGGTCCGGGGTTCGAATCCCCGCGGGCCCGCCACGTGTGTGGCGAGCTCCTAGTTCCTGCTTATTAGTTCTAGTGTATAGCATCTATTTGGTAAGTTGCTGTGGAGATTCCTGAGGAGCCTTTTAGCTATGTTGCTGGGCTTGTTAGGAGGGGTGTGGCTTCTTTTCTCAGGGTTTCTGATGATGATCTAAGAATAGAGATTCCTCCGAGGCCTGAGTTGGGGGATCTAGCTATACCGCTCCACGGTGTGCTTAAGAAGAGCGGTTTATCACAGGGGGATTTGGAGGGCGCTATAGGCGCTATGCTCTCGGGGAATAGGTATGTTAGGAGGTTCTCTGCGATCTCGGGTTACCTTGATATTTGGCTAGATGTTTCGGAGTTGGCTAGGGTTACTTTCAGATCTATCGAGGCTTATGGGGAGGGATATGGTGTTGTGAGGACTAGGGAGCCGAGGAGATATGTTGTTGAGTATGTGTCTGCGAATCCTGTTCATCCTCTTCATATAGGCTCTGGGAGGAACGCTGCTCTCGGGATAGCTATTGCATCTATGCTGAGGCTCAGGGGGCACGTGGTTGAGACTAGGTTCTATGTGAATGATATGGGTAGGCAGGTAGCCATAATGGTGCTGGGTTTCATGGCTCTGGGTATGCCTGATCCTCCTGAGGATGTTAAGGAGGATCATTGGATCGGATATATATATGCATCGACGAACGTTATACTAGAGATCCTCTCGATCAAGAGGGGTCTTGAGGAGCTAAGGGAAAAAGATCCCGAGGGATACATGGAGAAGCTCAAAGAACTAGACAGTTTATTATCAGATGCAGCGAGGCTGAGCGAGAAACACCCACAGATCTTTAACACACTCATGGAGAAGCTATCCAGCCTGGAGAACCCCGAGGAGGAGATCTCGAGACTCATGGCATCCTATGAGAAGGCATCAGACCCAGAGGTCATTAAGGCGTTCAGAGGAGCTGTCGAGCTATGCCTCAGAGGGTTCAGAAAAACCCTGAGTCTGATGGGAGCTGAATTCGATAAGTGGGACTTCGAGAGTGATCTAGCGTGGGAGGGGATAGTGGAGCAGGTGATCCAGGCAGCGAGATCCTCGAAATACTATGGCAATTATAAGGGGGCCCCAGCCCTAATATTCAACGATCTACTGAGAGCGCCGGGGATAAGGGAGGAACTGAGGCTCCCGAAAACCTTGGAGATACCTCCTCTAATCCTTATGAGGAGTGATGAGACAACCCTATATACTGTTAGGGATATTGGGTACAGTATAAAGAAGTTCAGAGAATCGGGGGCTGATTATGTTATAAACATAATAGCATCTGAGCAGCTCCTACCACAAGCACAGCTGAGGCTAGCCCTATACGCACTTGGATATAAGAGAGAGGCCTCCAACCTGATACACTATAGCTATGAAATAGTATCCCTCCCAGGGCAGAGAATGAGTGGGAGAAGAGGAAGATATGTAACCCTGGACGAGGTGCTCGAGACGTCAGTAGCGAGGAGCATGGAGATACTGAGGGAAAGGGGGTCTGAGGGGATTGGGGAGCACGTTGCGAATGTTATAGGGGTGTCTGCGGTTAAATACTCCCTCGTCTCTGTATCGGCGTCAAAGCCCATGGTGTTTAAGATTGAGGATGCACTTAACTTCGAGAGAAACTCCGCGCCATATATCATGTATACATATGCTAGGGCATCAAGCATACTGGAGAAGGCTGGGAAGATCCCGGGCCTGGATGAGGTTGATTACAGCGCTGCTGAGGAGAACCAGAAGAGAAGACAGCTTTTAATAGAGATCTCTAGGGCCCCAACAACATTGACAAAGGCTATAGACGAGCTAAAGCCTGAGGACATAGCATCCATGCTTATAAGAATCTCAGATCTTTTTAACTCCTGGTATCAAGAGGATCAGGTGATTAGAGAGCCGAACCCTGGGGTGAGGGCGTACAAAGTACATCTAGTAAGGGGAGTTAGACAGGTGCTGGGAAAAGGGCTGAAGGCCCTAGGTATAAACCCCATAGAGAAGATCTGATCCTTATTTTCTCAATAACCCCAACAATCATGGCAATGCGATATCTAGGCCAGACTAAACAAAACCATTTTAGAGTAAACAACTAAGAATTTTGCCCGCACGACGTTACTGGATTCAAACCATATCTCCTTATATTGCTAGAGATGCTCTTATACCATCTATAGCGAATCATGCCTCAAATGCCTATAACCGCTAATCAATACCCATTTCCCATGGCTAGCCGATCCCGTCTTCAGAGTGAGAGAAAGCTATATTCCCTCCCATACGCTTAGGTAGGGTTATTAACCCTGATGCAAAAATAGCTAGGGGCTCTAATGGCAGAGGTTCTAGTATTTATAGTAGTTGATCCTGGTAGGCTAGATAGCGTGGGCAGGGCTTTAAAGAATATAGCAGGCGTCAAGGAGGTTATGAGCATCACGGGCGAGTATGATCTTGTTGTAAGGGTAGAGGCCAAGGATATAGAGACAGCTCTCAGAGTGGTTAAGGATTCGATCCTACCGATCCAAGGCATCAGAAAGACTATCACCTCAGTTATAGTAGAAAAGTACTAGCTAAATAACCTTCTCCCCGCTTTGAAGGACGGGCTGTATCTTTTTTTCATGATAGTGGGGATGCTTTTATATTTGTTTGCTGTCTGGGTTAAGCTTATAAGTATCCGATCCATAATTGTATTGATGATGAGGCGATAATCTCTGCTAGACCTGGGCATGGAGAGACCTCGGGATGCTATGATGCTTGAGCTCCCGAGACCGAGGCTCTAGATGGGGGCTCTGCCCCAATAGAGCCTCGGGATCTAGGATAGATGGGAGCCTCTTTCCGCTGTGCTCCACAGCCACCGGTGAGCCCATAGAGATCCCAAGATCTCTGTGGGGGAGGTGGAAGTCCCCCGATGCCACAGGGCTAGAAACCCTGTGGATCAAGAGGCAAAGCAATCCAAAACAAATGAATATCAGCGATAATCAATAACCATCGAGGGACAAGCGGTTTCTATTACCCGGTCCCAGGTGTTAGCCCCTTGGTGAGGGCGAGCTGTCAAAGAGGGAAACCAGCATTTCTGAGTCTAGACAATATTATTCTCTGGTCCTCGAAGAATGATGCGAGCTTCTTAAGTTCATGGATGGAGATCTTGAGATCCCCGGATTCATATAGATCCACATACTCGTGGAGCTCTTCATCGATACCCTCAGAACCAGATCTAGCCTTAAGCACTATATGCTGCTCAGGAGAAAGCATTCTGAGAGGGTATCCGGAGATATCCACAACCCTGGGGCTCTCCAGAAACTCCCACGGAACGTAGAAATCATGGACAGCCTCATATAGATCGAGGGAGACCTCTTCAGAACCAACTCTCACGACTAGAGATGGGGTGCCGAGCCATGTGGAACCTAGATCCCAGCCGACCTCATCAGCATGAGAAATTATATCTCCCTCGACTGAGATGAGCGAGCCTTCATAGATATAGAGATCAACGTCTCCTTCAAAAACCCTCCTACCGATAGTGTAGTAGATACATGTATCTCCAATAATGACGAAGCCTAGGCCTAGACTAGAGAGCCACTTAAAAATGGGAACCAGATCCTCGAGCCTGAATCCCAAAGCGCTTCCCATGAATACCAGTTTAGGAGCAAAATAAGTGCCGAGGCTATGCTCCTAGCTAAATATCAGCTAAATATCTTGGGATTCTTGCCTCTTAATTGATGGCCGGAAAAGATCCCTGGATACCATGTGTGCCCGACTTAATAACATTTTAAATCCCAGCATAGAACCCAAGCTTGAGAGCGAGAGTATCTCTCACATAGCGTGAAGGGGTTAAAGTCTTCATTATGATCTTTATGACCTTAAATAGAGGATAGGCCTTGCCGCTTGTCCCCCGATGATCATTGATTATCACTGATATTCATTTGTTTTGGATTGCTTTGCCTCTTGATCCACAGGGTTTCTAGCCCTGTGGCATCGGGGGACTTCCACCTCCCCCACAGAGATCTATGGATCTCTATGGGCTCACCGGTGGCTGTGGAGCACAGCGGAAAGGGGCTTCCATCTATACTTGGAACCCCGAAGCCCTTCTGGACATTGCCCTCATAAAGGGCTTCGAGGGCCTTAAGATAAATATTAATCAAGGCAACTACCTCTCTATGCCATCTCTCACCACCTTTGCTACAGACACCTATCCTATCTTCCCCATACTCTATCAAGGCATTGTGTATAGGGCAGATCTTCGAAGTGTTCCTAGGATCTACCATCAATACCGGCACACCTTTTCCCTAGCCTTATCTATTATCGCATTCAGCTCTCCCTTCAATGCGCTGATATATCCTGTGCTTTAATTGCTTATTCCTATACCTAGCGATCATAACCCTTATATCATCCCCTGAGATCCTCTCAATAACTATAACACCCCTAGTCCTCAGAGCGTCCCTTACTATTAGGTTTGCTGTCTTCCACCTATAGTCCCTCTTCTTCTTTCTCTCTCTAAGCTTTTTCATAGCCTTCCTAGTCTCTCTACTATCGGATCCATATCTCCTCTGAATACTCTCTCTCCTATAGCTATAGCCCAGTGTTGTCCTGGCAAGATCTGTTTCTAGGATTACTGCGAATGCCTCGTAGAGAGTTGCTACAGAGTTCTCATTAACATTAACAAACTTCATATTCTCTGGGCTGTAGATCTCGACCTCCTTCTCGAGGGATAGGTGGAAAGCTACCCTCCTACTCCTCCTATCAAGCTTAATCTTAGCTTAGGATGTCGGCTTAAAACCCTTGGCCAAAAGCTTGTAGAACTCCTTAGAAGGCTCTAGATCGAGGTGCACCCAGCCCCTATTGGTATTGATAGCAACACTTGTGAAGAAAGTGTTCTCAACGCCATTTATATTGATCTTCGTAGGGTTTACTGGTTTCCAAGCATGGTCATCAACTAGCCATAGACTAACACTATTGATCCCAGGCACTAGTATTCCATTACTCATCTCATTCTACCTGATACTGAGCGATCTCCTAAGATCTCCTCCAGAGATGTCTCCTGATCCTCCTGTCCCTAAGATCCCTTTTCCCTAGACCTAGATGCTTAATAAGCTCATCGAAGATCTTCCAAGAGTATTGCCTAGCCCTGTTCCTCCTAAGAGAGGAAACCCTTTCAACAGCATCCTGGCATACTCTGTGAACATAGTGGGATGGGATATCTAGATAGATACTCCTTAGCTCTCGATACTCCCCATTCTCAAGCCTATAGTAATTCCCAATTATATTCCTAGATGCGTGGGGAAGCACATCTCCAAGCATCTTGCTATATATATTCACGATCTCTTCCAATGCCCTGAATTCTCTCCTAGATAACTTCTTTGAGGGCAGAACAGCGGTTCTACTAACAACTATCTTATCTCCTGGCTTTGCAACCCAAATCCACTTCTTATCCCTCTTTTCCATCCTCTTAGCCATTATCCCTAGACATCTCTTTGTTCTAAACCTCCACCCCAACCATTTAATTAATAATGAAAAAATATAAAAAGATTTCTACTATCATGAAAAAGAATACAGCCCTTAAGAGCGGGGGGTCATTTGCTCTCTTTAATATTGAGGTTTCTTCTGAGGAAATCTAGCTGGAAATAATATTAGCCTCTGAGCCTCTAAGTTATAAGTGGAGACTATTTTGAGGATCTATAATACTCTAAGCAAAGCTGTGGAGGAGTTCTCCCCCTCTAGACCTGGCTATGTTAAGGCCTATTTTTGCGGACCCACACCCTATGATCATATTCATGTGGGGCATGCGAGGGCCTATGTGGCATTCGATATTCTGAAGAAGACATTAATTCTTAAGGGCTATAATGTCTTTCATGTTCAAAATATAACCGATATAGATGATAAGATCATAGGCAGGGCTCGGGAGAGTGGTATTTCTTGGAGGGAGTTGGCGGATCTATATACTAGAGAGTATCTAGACTTGCTAAAGGCTATGAGGATATCGATAGATCTTCATCCAAGGGTCACGGACCACATTGAAGATATAATAAGCTTCATCCAGGGGCTATTAGAGAGGGGCCATGCCTACATAGCTAAAAGCGGATCTGTGTATTTCGATGTATCAACATACCCAGACTATGGGAGACTGAGTGGAAGAGGGAAAAGCGAGGAGTGGAGACAGGAAGAGGAGTTCCTAGAGGAAAAGAGAAACCCTTTCGACTTCGCCCTCTGGAAAGCCGCGAAACCGGGGGAGCCGTATTGGGAATCCCCCTGGGGGCCCGGAAGGCCTGGATGGCATATTGAGTGCAGTGTGATGAGCTCAAAATACCTAGGCAGTGAGATAGATATCCACGGAGGCGGTCAGGACCTGGTGTTCCCTCACCACGAGAACGAGAGGGCCCAGAGTGAGGCTCTTTTTAGGAGATCCCCATGGGTTAGGTACTGGTTCCACGTGGGATACTTAACGATCTCTGGGGAGAAGATGAGCAAGAGTCTGGGAAACATAGTGACTCTCAGGGAAGCTATATCTAGATGGAGAGCAGAGGTGATCAGGCTATGGATATTCTCAGCGAATTATAGGAGGAGTTTAGAGTATAAAGAGGAGTCCCTTGAGCAGGCTAAAAATGTATATAAGAAGATCCTTGAGGTATACCAGGTTCTCAGAAAAATTGTTGAGGAAAGGGGTGTCGAGCACAGGCTTGAAGAGAGAGATCTAGAGATATGGAAAAGACTATCAGAAATATGGATCGGCTATGTCTCAGCCCTAGAAGACGATCTAGATACCCCGAAGGCTATTGCATACCTTCACGAACTGTTATCTATAGCAGGGGGCGAGATAGTAGCAAGGGAAAGGGGTTCCTTAGCACTTAAGGCACTATCGATCCTCGAGATGATGGATAGAGTGATAGACATCCTCCCAAGGAGGGAAACGCCTTCGGTTGCACTGAAAATAGATCCCGAGGATCTGGTGAAACTGATAGTAGAAATTAGACATAGATTAAGGCAGAGGAAAATGTATGACGAGGCGGACTGGATCAGGGAACAGCTTATGAGAACAGGGATAAAGCTGATCGATACCAAGGACAAAACTATGTGGGTTTATACCTCCTAGTTCTTCTCTCACCCGCATTCCTCATAGATCTCTCAACCTCCTTTTCAAGCTTATCATCTACATCGAGATCCATTGGGATCGGGTCGCTGGAGAGAAGGTTCTTCTCTCTTAGAAACTCAACCATATATCTTATCTCTATATTATCGATCTTTACAGGATCTATATGCCCTCCCATCTTCCTTCTCAACCATCCTATGAATTCCTCAAGAAGCCCAGCATCTATAATCATCGATAAAAGATCCTCTTTTACTAGCCTTCTCAGCCCCTCATCAGACAAACTAGACACACAGATTAAATAGAATTAAGGGTATATTAGCTTTCTCCGAGAAGAGCTATGGGAATAGCATAGATATAAGGATCAGGGAGAAACCGAGAAGAAACATCATTAACCCGAAATAGTGGGGTTTTAATCTTAGCGCAAAAACGCTAAATCTATATGCACCATATATAGCATATGATATGACCACAGCACCCACTATAAATAGCCCCACTAAGAACACAGCCCCTTTAGCACTTGACAGTGTTTCCAGCATTATTCTAACCATATCATTAAAGCTCGAAGGTACGGACATATTGCTACCCCGAATATCTTGCTATATATGGGATCCATATATAAGCTCACACCCATATATCTTCTATAGAGATATGATGAGGGTTAAAAGCGGCGATAGATGAGCAGGCCCAGCTGGCTGACTCCCTCAATCGCCTTATCGAGATCAGGATATAGCGGGATGATAAAGAGCCCTGCTTGGAACTGTGTAGCCGGGGGAGGGGGTCGTGTCTTTTGATATCAAGCCCATGGAAGCTAAATCCTTGGTTAAGAGCCTTTTAGAAGATTGCTTCTAGATTCTTTTGAAGATTCTAGCGCATCTTGCTTCCCCACCTAAGTAGTACTCTATTCTCAGAAGCTCATTATATTTAGAGGTCCTCTCACCCCTCGCAGGTGCGCCGGTTTTTATAAGGGGTGTTCCTAGACCTACGGCTATGTGGGATATAGATGTGTCCTCCGTATCCCCGCTCCGGTGGCTCGTAATTACTAGAACTCCTTTTCTCATAGCTTCTCTAGCGAATTCAGCGGCCTCGGAATATGTTCCAGCTTGGTTTACCTTCATTATAGCCCCTTTTATCGAGCCCTTCTCTAGAGCCTTTTTGAGCCTCTCTATATTAGTTGAGAGAAGATCATCGCCCACTATGATCGTGTTCCTCAGCTTATGAGATAGTATTGAGAAACCATCGAAATCATTCTCCTCAAGCGGATCTTCTATGGATAGAAGCGGATATCTCGATGCAATCTCCACTAAGAGATCTATCATCTCATCTCTCGAGATATCCTTACCATCGACTCTATAGACCCCTTCTCTATATATCTGCGATGCAGCCACATCTATAGCTAGATATATCTCCCCCCCAGCTGTGTAGCCGCATCTTGATACGGCTTTAACAAGAATATCGAGAGCTTGGTATACGCTTTTCATAGGCGGTGCGAAGCCCCCTTCATCGCCCACATTGATGCTAGATGCTCCGTATACCTCTTTCAACAGATCCTTGAGCACTTTATAGACCTCAACACCAGCCCTCAAAGCTTCTGAGAAGCTGTCAAAACCTGCGGGGACTATCAGGAATTCCTGGAACGATAGATCGTTTCCTGCGTGGGCACCACCATTTATAAGATTCATCATTGGTATCGGAAGCTCCCTTGCCTCGAGCCCGCCTATATAGGTGAATAGAGGCATATCAGCAGTATCTGATGCAGCCTTCAAAACAGCTAGGCTCACAGCTGTAGTAGCGTTTCCACCTAGTCTCGACTTATTTGGTGTCCCATCAATATCCGAGATCCTTTTATCTATATATCTCTGCATCCTGGAATCTAGTCCTTCGAGAGCGGGTGCTATGTATCTCTTAATATTCGCTACAGCAGTTAAAACAGATCTTCCCTTATATATCTTCGCATCTCCATCTCTTAGCTCATAGGCCTCATAGCTACTCTTAGAAGCCCCAGAAGGGGCTATCGCCCTTCCAACCCCACCCCTAGTTCTTACAATAGCTTCTACAGTTGGGTCTCCCCTCGAGTCGAGAACCTGTAAAGCGTCTACATCGACTATTTCAAATAACCTATCCACTCTGGAGCTCGTGCTCTTCACCGATATTATATGGCGCCTCGAAATAAAATATAGCGGGTCTAATTTATATTATTAAAACTAAAATAATAAATACTAGTATCACTCTATCTTCTGGGCTTAATAACGGTATATTTATCCCCTATGTACTCCACATGATCTGATCCTAGATCCTCGCTGTATTCTCTGAGAACTGGGAGAAGCTCCTTTATTTCTTCCTCCGACAGCTCTCTATACTCATACATGGGCATCCCAATCCTTTCCTCATATAGTTTTTTAGCAAATTTAGTAGCATCTTCGGGGAGTCTATTGATCAGCTCTATATAGTCCAACCCAGATAGCTCTTTCACTAGGTGTTCATCGATATAGCCCCCTATAATCATGGCCCTTAAAAACCTAATAATCTCCGTTCTAGGTGGTTGAAGCCCTATTCTAGACGGTGATACCTTCCCCCTAATATATATTCTACCTCCCACCATTCCTGATCCCACGTAGCTGCCCGTAGGCTCTGAGAGACCTCTTGTATTTAGAACAAATATAACGCCACCAGCCATGTACTCGCCTAGATAGTTATCCACTCTACCGCCTATGACTAGATAAGGTCTTCTATCCCTATACTCTCTCATCTGGACACCAACTCTATTGCCCGCATTACCTCCCACAAAGATCTTTCCTCCTTGGAGGGCTTGGGCAAGAACGTCCCTAGCATCTCCTGTAATAACTATTTTCCCACCATGCATTGTATCTCCACAATCGTCTGAGACATTTCCGTAGACATAGAAGATATTGGATCTGTTTAGATTAGCCAGGCAATTACCAGCAACACCATAGAGTTCGATCCTCACCCCCTCTATTCCCAGTCTCGGGAGGTTCATACCTATATATCTATGTCCCATCACATTAGCAACCCTCACAACCCTCTTACGAAGAGCTTTCTCTGCGATCTCTCTGTTAAGCTCTCTATAACCCATGTATCTTGCATCTATATCGAATCCCCCCCTAGGCTCAAACACTGGTGGTGGGGAGAATGTGTTAATCTCTTCCAGAGGTCTTCCATATCTAATAACTCCTCTCTTGAGAGATGCTATGAAATACTCCCCAGGCTTAAGCGTCCACACCCTCGCTCTTGGGCTAAGCTCCCTAATCTCGTTCTCCTCGCTTGCTGCATATATTCTCTCATCATCCTCTCCCAGGACTATTGGTCTTAGTTTAAATCTATCTGCTATTACGATCATATAGAGATCATTGCCGGAGTTATAGCCTATTATAGCTGAGAAAGGGCCGTCTAGCCTAGCGTTTCTATATATATAGCCTATCCTAGGATCTGGGGTAGTGGTTTCTCTAGAGAGACCGATCATTATTCTTATAGCATCCTCTATCTCTAAACCATCTGATAAAAGCTCCTCAAAGATCATAGCTATAACTTCGCTATCAGTTCCCACAAAGCCTCCCCAGCCACGGGATGATAGAAACTCCATGTTAGCCCCGAAAGAGCTTAGATCCCCATTATGCACAACAGCTAGATCTGTTGTGGCAAATGGGTGAGACCAGTATGGATAGTGACCAGGAGAGTTGGTTGGTTGTCTTGTGTGGGCTAGCCACATATCCCCCTCTATATTCTCTATATTATATATAGATGCGACATCTATGGGGAACCCCACACCCTTAAACACATCTAGAGATCTCCCGGAGCTATAGATCCTGCCTAGCCTCTGTCCCCACAGAGCTTGGTTAAGCTTCCTTATGGTTCTCATAAGCTTAGCACTATTGCTGGCTCTAATTAATAACTCACAGGAGTTTATGGGGCCACGGAGGTTTTCTATCCTTCCAATCTTGATCTCGAACCCCTGGGATTTCAGGGTTTCTATGATATCTTCTATGCCTGCTTTCCTGTTATCAATAAAAATCTTAACTCTATATCCATTTCCACCTAAATCAGGATCTATATTGAAAACAGCATAGCCAGCTCCCTTATCGCTCCCCCTATATCTAACCCTTTCAATAGCCTTGAGAACCTCTGACCCCCTAATCTTCCCTGCAGATCTCTTCCTAAGCACTCCGAGGATCCCGCATCCAGATGGCTCATGTGTTATCATGGGCTGCCAGCCTGCCTAACCCTTATTCTATCCACGATCTCGTCTGAAAGAGCTACTGCTCTGAGGAGCTCTCTATTTCCTGTGAAGGTGTTTTGGATATTATAGACTCCTGCAGCTCCTGCAATTAGCGCTATCTCCTTCTTCATCCCAGCCACTAGGTTGAAAGCCTTTCTACTGAGGGCATCTCTACTGCCTATACCTATGGCTTTCTTAAGTATATCTGCGGAAACTATCACGGCGTCAGCGCCCAGAAGTATGAGCTTCAATATATCCCCTGGGTCTCTGATCCTAGATGATCTCGCTAGTATATCGTAGAGATACCTAACGCCAACTTTCTTGAGGCCTGTATCTAGTTCAGAGACTACTACTTCTAGATCCTCGCTTCCAAGATCCTCATCCACCACATACCCCAGGATCCCTTTTATCTCGAGCATCGCCTCTATCCTCGATGTTGATGATGGAACAACTACGTATCCCTCGGCCACGGGCTCAAACCCCCATCTAATAATGCCTGTATGATCTGATGTAATGGATATCTCCCTATACCAAGGCTCGACAGAATGTGCAAAGATCCCGGTTCCCAGGGCCAGCGATGCCCACTTAATAGAAGAGTTTATATCCTCATCGCCTCTAGCGACATCGAACAATATTGGGGCAGATATGTAGAGCTTTCCACTAGCTAGGTAGAAACCTTGTTCCACATCCTCTCTATACGGATCTATTGGAGGCCTAGTTACCTGTGCTCCATCGATCCTCAGCCAGTCCGCTATTCTATATGATTTCTCAACTTCTGGAGGAGCTGTACTACCCATACCTATTATAACAGGATCGCCCTTGGCTATCAGCTCTCCTAGATACGAGATCCTCCTCCTTGTCCATACATCGCCTAATCTATATGGGGTATCGCCGATCGATCCCTCGATCCCCAGGATCTCGAGGATCCTCTTCGGGAGGTTAACACCATATAGAAGGTCCCTCCTACCCCTAAGCTCCCTAACACTACCGAGATCCAGAGCATCTAGGATATTTGATAACTCTAGGGTAAACCCTCTTATAAAGTTAACAAGATTCCTGAAGGCGAAACCTATGTCAAGCACCTTGGACCCATCTATCTTGTTCGTTAAAGCTGCTGGACAGTTACCTATGTGGCACTTATGTATCATTATACATCCCATAGCTATGAGAGCAGCGGTCCCAATGCTAACCACGTCAGCACCAAGCGCTATGAGCTTAGCCGCGTCTAGAGCACTTGACACCCTTCCGCCAGCTATTATTACGAAGCCCTCTCTAAGCCCATTCTTTATGAGCATATCATGCGCAGATGCCACTGCAAGCTCTACCGGAATCCCCAGGTTATCCCTGATCATTATAGGCGTCGCCCCGGTCCCCGCGCCATGTCCATCTATTATAACTCCGTCTGCCCCCATCCTAGCTATGCCCGTAACTATATACGGTACATAGTTTGTTGCAGCTACCTTCACATAGACAGGCTTCCCTGTCGCCTCTTTTAGGGCTTCGATCCTCTGTCCCAGATCCTCTATTGAGTATATATCATGGTGGGGAGCAGGAGATATAGCATCCGAACCCACAGGGATCCTCCTGGCGATGGATATTGGTTCAGTGACTTTTGAACCTGGGAGGTGCCCACCAATACCGGGTTTAGCTCCCTGCCCTATCTTGATCACAATCCCCATCCCCCTCATGAGAGTGTCAATATCAACACCAAACCTAGCGGAGGCCCATTGAACGAATATCCTCCTATATCTCGCAACTTCCGGATGAAGGCCTCCTTCACCAGTTCCTGCCAGTATTTCCATGGCATCCGCGGCCATGGCTATAGCTATATTGGGCACACCACTTAGAGCTCCATACGACATATCTCCTAGATATATAGGAGAGTATAGAGGTATTCCAGAGATTTCTGTAAATGTAGATACCCTCACATCCTCACTCGGGCTGATACCCTGTGGAAGTCCTTTAAAAATGATCCTATCCAGAACCCTAAGGCTATTTCTTCTATCAACATCTATCTTATAGGGCTTGCCAGTACTTGCAAGTATCCTAATATGCTCGATCTTCTCTAAATCCCAGAACTCTTCACTCTGCAATTTAGGTAGTGGCAGATACGCTTTAACCTGCACCATCTATACACACTTGAAATAAATAAGGTCTTACATAGCTTAAATACTTTACCACAGTCTTACGATCTACTCTACTCAAAATTGTAGAAAATCTTTTAATATACCATCACACTAGGTCCCCAGGCTCAGGTTAATATATAAAAAATATTTATTGCTTAAAACCATCACATATATGCCGAAAATCTCTTAATAGCTAACCTCTTCCCCGCTTTTAAGGGCTGGGCTCCTCACCCCTTTCAGGAGGTTCTTCTGAACCCATCTATTCGTGACAACAGGGCAAGCTTCGCCCTTCAGGGCGAGGTAGTATTTATATTTTTAAGCTATCTAAGGGATTATCTATTGTATGATGAGATGTATGGTTTTGAGAGTTTGGGGGCTGATGCCTCGGATGGGCATCCCGTTAGTGTGACCCGATGTCCCTAGGGGGAGACCCCGAAGCATACCCCCAACCCAATGATCGTGGAGATAGAAACGATAACCCCCACCAGAGGGCTAACACCCTAGACCCCAGCATAGAAAAGATGATCTACTATAGAATTGTAAGGGGAGGGTGTCATAGATTAGAAGCCACTACGGTGGGCGCGCCTGAAGAGACCGCTGAGAAGTAGATGCGAGGATAAAACAGGACTACCATCTACTGAGGAACTGTAGGTGATAAGATGGTATCTATAGATTGTTGAAACCAGTTTGCTTAGAGTATGGATTCAATACAATATTAATATATCCCTTGCATAATTTTCATGTGGTGCGGGAAATGCCTGAAAGGGATAAGTTGATCGGTGTTGGACTCATGGCGATCAGTGCAGTTGTCATACTTATATACCTATATGGGCTATTCTTCAGCACACAAGCAATAGCCGAGATTCTGGTAAAATTAACGGTGTTCGTTGCAGTTGCAGGTGTTATGGGCATCCTGGGCTGGATAGGCTATACACTTGCCACCACGCCGCCGCCTAAACCTATTGAGGAGATCGAGAAGGAGATCGAGGCAGAGCTTAAAAAACTTGAGGAGCAGGCTAAAAGTGAAAAAGAGGGCGAGATAAAGTAGATTTTTAGGTTATCTTACACGCTTTTTCAGCATGTAGGTTAGCATGGCTACTAGCCCAATACCAGCAATAGCTATTGCTATAGCTATTATAAGGCCTGATGTATCGCTAGCTTGTCTCTGAATATGGGTTGTTATGGGCTGTGTGGCGGGGGCAGTGATTGCTGTAGGTAATTGTGCCGGGCTCTCTATACCCGTGGTCGTCAGGGTTTGATTTGCTTGAATAGCAGCTGTTGTGGATATTGAGGTAGAGGTATATGTGTAAGTATTCATTGCTACAGGTGTCGTGGTTATTGTAGTTATCTGGACTGATGCTGTGGCTGTGGTTCGAGCTGCTTCTCTAAAGACTATCGATATCTCCTTTTCAGCTATGTTTCCATAGAGATCATATGCCCTTGCAATAAGAACCGCTCTCGAGGCATCAAATCCTCCAAATGTTATAATATATTTCGTGTAATCCCAGCTGGGCAGCGCTTCTCCCAATACCTCTGCCGAGCTTCCTCCCGTGGTGGTGATGCTAAGGAGTATCTCTACCCTATATACATATGTAGATCCTCTGGATACCTTGACCTCAACTATAATTGGATCTATTCCCCGCCTAGGCTGCTTAGGCTGAATATCTATGCTAGCTATATACGGCTTTAAAGATAAATCTAGACTAGGGTTTCTAACTATGATGCCCAGCGGTCTATATATATCTTGAGCTGAGATATCAACCCTGTACAGAGTTCTTATAGCCCCATCATCACCTGGAATTTCTATCCTAGCCACCGGCTTCAACGCCTCTCTAGACGAGGTGTCATACGATATTTTCTCTATAATGGTGCTAGTGATCGGAGAGTCTAGATAGATGCTCACAGTGCTCCCTAGATCTACACCCAGATCTCTAGAGATATTGATGAAAACACCTGAGTAGTCTCTATCAGCCCAGTATCTGATTACCGCTTTCTCAACATTATAGCTATTCATATTGCTCCTAGCATCAGTGCCAGGCGCATATCTAGGGACTACAGTGCCGTTGGAGAAAGCATCTATTATTCTGAATGCGTTGTAATCAGATCTCGGACCCCCCAGAGTCCCTGTTGTTATGAATGTTGTTTTATTTCTATATATAACTATTGAGTCCTGATGGACATGACCGGCTAGAACCGCTGATACATTGTATAGATCTATTAGCCTGAGAAACTCCCTCGCAATACCCTCGTCCTCTGCCCAGGATGTGTAAAGAAGATTTCTTGGGATATCCCTTAGCTGTTGATCTATGTACACTCCCTTAGCACTTGCCCTAAATATCGGGTGGTGAATCAATATTATTTTTGTCATGGCATCTAGATTCTCCCGCAGAACCCTCTCTAGAAAGGCTATTTGAGAGCTGTCTATAACCCCTCTCGCAGATGTGTCGAGCCCCACTATTAAGTAGTTCTCTATCCTCCTATACCATGTCGCTACCCCAACGCTGGAGCCGTAGACAGCGGCGAATACGTCTGGACTTATCCCGGAGCCGTCGTGGTTTCCTGGAACAGCTAGTATGGGTTTTAGAAGCGTTTTTAGTGCTTGTCTGTAGTATGTGTATAGGATGGAATCTCCCGGTCTATCAGCCGTGTCTCCAGTGTTGATTACCAGATCTATGTCTTTTAACATATTAGCGAGGAAGATGGCTGATGTTAGAGTCTGGTAAGCCGTTCCAATGGGGGTTGGGAGGAGTAGATGTATATCGGTTATATGAAGGATCCCTACTCTATTGAGACTCTTATTATATATATAGACACTCTTCTCACTGATCAAAGTGCTCTTACCATCTGAAATCACTAGCGAGCATGGGTAGAACCCCTCGGCAGGGGTCTCGAACCTAGGAATAGAGACGTTGATACTATGCCTCCCAGCCTGGGTATTGTATCCCACTATCGAGAGGGAGATATTGACTAGCCCAGATATATAGCAAGACACAGTAACACTAGCTCTGCTAGGAGCAAAAACACCAGCAGGATCTCTCACCTCTACTATGAACCAGCTACCGGGCCTCACAATCTGGTTTATAGAGTAAGTTGGATCCATTATAACAGGTTTTTCCATAGACTGTGTCGCAGAGGGATATGTATTGATAAATATATACACAAGTATTAACGAGATCGCTAACATACCTATTCCAACCCGACTCACCATGTACACCCATCCACATGATATACTCATCAATGGTTTAAAATATGACCACATGAAGACCGATCCACATGAGATAAACTAAAGTTCATAATTGCCATCCATGAACCTTTCTACAGATACTACAAAAAGGATCTATTAAAAACCCGGAAGATCTAGCGATTTTAATATATGATACTCAGATTTATATTATATACAGAGGACTACCAGAGGTTTATATATAACCCCCTAAAAATATTCATTAGGGGATATATCGATGACCACTTTAGATCTTATGAGAAGGACTGCAGATATTGTAAACAGCGATCCAAAACTGAGATCCCAGGTAAAAGGCCCAATGTTCTTTCAGTTCGAAATCGAGGGCGAGCCTCCATTTTACATGGAGATCACGCCCGATGGAACAGTTAAGATCGTTGAGGGCAGGCATAGCTCTCCCACAGCTGTGCTAGCAGCAAAGGACGAGATCATGGTCAAGATTATAAAAGGAGAACTGGATCCTGTAAGGGCATATCTTAGGGGCGAATTAAAGATAAGGGGAGATATATTCGCATCACAGAAAATTGGTTCTTTACTATCACAGCTAAAAGGCCGCATATAAGATGCTCTCCCAAAGATAGCTTGATCCTATGTACCATAGCTCCATCTAAATAACACCATTGATTATGAATAGCACATTGCCATTAAATAGAGGATAAGCCCCGCCCCTCTAGGGCGGGGTTTTTAAGGCTTCTATACTCTATAATGTATAGGGTCTGGGTCTCGACGGGCAAGAGTAGTAGAGGAATCCCCGAGCCCCCGAGGTATGCCCGCCAAAGACCCCCGACCGTGCCCGCCGAGACCCGACCCCCGAAAGCATTTAGAAAGTTGATGGAGAAACAGCAAACCTCGCCTTTAAAGGCGGAGTAGTATTTGCGTTTTTAAGCTTCCTATGGCTATGATGAGAATATATCGCACTGAAGGCTTGGGGATAGCGTCTTAGTTGGATACTCGGTTAGCTTCCTTACCCCTAGTCCGATGATCATGAAAATAGAAACAATAACCCCTCTCAGAGGGGTAACATCCGAGACCCCATCATAAAAACCCGCCCACCAAGGCAGAAAGGGGTCGTTAGGTATTAGAAGATAATAATAAATCTTTATTCCGGTTAAGTGCGATGCTTCTAGCTTGTAGCTTATTTGGTCAGGTTTTAAAATGTTTGTCTGATGAGTGTTTCGGATCAGTGTTACTTATTAGGTTTGCTAATGTCTAATCTTCTGGATGTTGGCTCTCAAGAAAATCGGTGAAAGGATAGTAATCTTAATAATTATCTTCTCTATCGTTGGGGTAATCTATATACTAAGTATAAACGTTATTTGGTTCACAAGCTATACAGCTCCTCTGATAGATCTATCAAGTAAGATATGCAGGGGAGAAGTATTTCTAGAGGAGCATTACTCTGTATATGTGGATGTTGTTAAATATAACTCTAACTACCTCTTTGCAGGACCTATCGGCCTTCCTCTTGTAATATCAATCCCGCTCTGTTTCTTCGGGATCTCGGGTAACCAGCTTTTAATAGGGGGGGTTGTGGTTTCTCTATATGGTCTGGCATCCACGGTTGTTATATATCTTTTCACAAGGCTCTACGGAGATCGCTATGTATTAGCATCTACCCTAGTGATCTCGTTAAGCGGATTGCTCTGGATATATTCAAGCCATATATTCCCTCAAGCACCCCTTACATTCTCGATGCTCTTAGCTCTATATCTATCGGTATCTATTGTAAGAAGGGGCGGTGATGAGCTGAAATACCTCTTACTCGGCTTCTTATCGTCCCTAACCCTTCTCATGGATCCTATGGCATTTCTAGCACCCCTTTCCTTGGGCATTATAGTAGCTATATATGTTGCTAAGTATCACGGGTTGAGGAGTCTTCTATGTGCCTTCATTGCCTGGACAGCTGGTTTCTCCCCACTTGCGGCGGCGCAGGCGCTCTATAATGTAGCAACCACGGGGAATCCCTTCTCGTTCCCCGAGACATTGTTACTTGTGAGAATCGGTGTGGATGGCTATCTAGGTCTGTCTGTAAATCCGCTCTATGGGCTATACATGCTCATAATAGATCCTAGGAAAGGCTTGATACCCCTCTACCCAGTCCTCGGCCTTGGTGCATCGATGCTTCCTAGGTTCATAGCCTCTATACCAGATATATATGAGAGGCTATTGCTAGTAATTTTTCTAGCATCCTACACAATACCGCACGCAATGTGGTATGACTTCGATGGAGGTCTCAGCTATGGCCCAAGGTTCTTAACACCCATAACACCTATTCTAGCCCCCTCACTACAACTCCTCCTAACTAGGAGACCCAGGCTAGAACCTCTAGTCATGGTGCTCTCAGCACTGTCCATATTAACTAACTCAGTAGTGGTGACTGTATCACCCTACACCTGTGCCCTCGAAGAGATGGAGTTCCCGTCGAACCAGTTTCTATCATGTGTATTGCCTAAACTGGTAGAGGGCGTGAGATCCAGCTATCTGTATGAGGCATTAAAAGGGGTTCTGGGCGATGTGATAGGATTCGTAAGCGCTATACTAGCGCTAGGCATAGCATCCATAATACTCACAGCATATACCCTTATTAAAAAGATCTAGGATTCTACTGGCTCTCATTACAAGTTAGGATAAGATCTGAAGAAGCTCTCGAATAACCAACGCTGCCTTGAAACTGTTTTGAGTTATATATAGGTTTATAAGAGTTGATGTTAACATTAGATAGAGAACAGGCCTCGCTCTCCAGGGGGTTTCTATTCTATAAACCATAGAATATTGTGAAGCCTGCTAATGTTAATGAGAACTCTGCTGCAACACTCAACGAGGCATCTGCAATAATCCTCAAAACAGATCTTGTCGAGATAACTCTAGGCTACAGCTTAAGAAATAGAGAGGAGAGTATTCGGGAGAAATATAGATCAAATAGTAAGGAGGCTATGAAGGCTGCGGAAAGCTTACGGAAGGTGAGAAGAGAAAAGATCGCAGGAGAAAGATAGCTAACCTAGTAGTTAGAGGTGCTCTGAAAACGAGGGGTGTGATAGTTATTGAAATGCTATTTGGAGAATATGGAAACCCATTCTCGTAGAGATGTGGAAATTGGTTGATTTCATGCTAGATCACCATAAATACTTAAATATTATAGAAACAAAAATTATATACAGGGTCTGGAAAGGAGAGACAAAGACCCACAAAGATCTACTATAGAGCTGAAAGAGCATAGACTAGATGGAAAAGGTGATCAGCTATAGAGTTGAAAGAGCAGTGGATGATCTATGGAGCTACTGAAGCTGCTAGAAGCATTTTAGAGGAGTTCTTCAAAAGAGCTAGATCTTCGAGGAGTTGGGAGGAGCTTTTGGGGGCTATTGATTATCTTTATAGGGCTTGTGAGTCGAGGCCCTATTCGTCTCTGCTAATAAATGCTTCTAGGGATATATTCCAGGATTTCTTATTAAGCAATTCTAGTAATGTATCTGATGCTATTGCCTCGATATCTGCTTCGATTTCTAGGGTGTTTGAGATGGTGAGGAATATGACTCTTCAAGCTGCTTTGATAGCCTCGAAAAGGATTCAAGATGACGAGACGATCTTCACTATATCGTATAGTGGAACAGTGCTTAAGATCTTTGAGAATCTTGTTGCTAGAGGAGCAAGGGTAAGGGCTATTGTGACAGAGTCGAGGCCCTTTGGTGAGGGTGTTGAGATGGCAAAGGCCCTTAAAAGCCTCGGCGTTAACGTAACCCTTATAGTGGATTCGGCTATTAGGAGTTTTATTAAGAGGGCTTCGAGAGTCGTTATAGGAGCAGAAGCCATAGCTGCCAATGGATCTATCATAAACAAGATAGGCACAGCTCTTCTGGCTATAGCTGCTAGAGAGTCCAGAATCAGGCTCTTCGTAGTGTCGGGGAGCTATAAAATAGTTCCTGAGACCTTCTTTGGAGAGCTGGTGGGGTCTCCTGAGATAGAGTTGAAGGACATCCCCCAGGATCTTGTATCTATGGGTGTGAAGGCCTGGATCCCCCTTTTTGAGGCTGTACCAGCTGAGTATATAGATGCCATAATAACTGAGAAAGGCCTTACATCGCCTCACGCGATTCCCTATATAGTTAGGGAGACATTTGGATCCTGGCCTCCTAGGGTGAGGAGGCTTGATGATCTATATAGGGATGTTAGATCTAAGATATTGGAGAGGTTAGAGAAAACATGATCCCGGAGGAGGTTCTCAGAATTGCCGAGGATATAAGGAGCATGAGGATACGGGGTGCTGGAAGGATTGCTAGGGCAACTGCTGAAGCCCTTATGATCGCTGCTGAGGGCTATAAGGGCGATCTAGAGGGCTTTGCTAGATACATGGAAGAGGTGTCGAGGGTGTTGCTATCAACAAGACCCACAGCTGTATCTCTGCCGAATGCTGTCTCCTATATAATGAAGGCCGTTAGAAAGGGCTATGGAGATGTTAGGGAAGCTGTAGAGGCTGTTGTAAAGGTAGCAACAGAGTTCAAGGAATACTCTGAGAAAGCTCTGGAGCTTATAGCGGAGATAGGCTCTAGGATAGTAGATGATGGGGCTACTATTGTGACTCATTGTAACTCCTCTGCAGTGGTCTCAATACTGGCTAGAGCTTGGAGTGAGGGTAAGAGATTTAGGGTATATGCTACGGAGACTAGACCAAGGTACCAGGGGTACATAACTGCTAGGGACCTGGCGTCGAGAGGGATTCCAGTAGTACTTATAACAGATTCCGCGATGACCTATGCAGTTAGGAGAGCGGATCTGGTGCTTGTTGGTGCGGATGCCATAACATCTAACGGGGCTTTGATCAATAAGGTCGGGACTTCTCAAGTAGCCCTTGTATCAAGAACCTATGGAGTTCCATTCTATGTTGCGGCTGAAACATATAAATTCTCGCCATACACCTTGGTAGGTGAAATTGTTGAGATCGAGGAGAGGGATCCTAGAGAAGTGCTAGATCCATTAATAGATGGTATAGAAGTTAGGAACCCCGCTTTTGACGCAACTCCCCCCGAGTATATAGATGCCATCATAACCGAGATAGGGATTATAAGCCCTGAGATGGCTATCCTAGTTATTACAGACTTCCTAGGGCATGTAGCCATGCCAGAAACTGTGAGGGGATATGAGGATAGCGAGGCTACAAATGCATTATAAGCCCTATAGGGGTTTAATATTGGGAGAGGCGCGTGGTTATAAAGCTCCAAACAGATATGTTGTGGACGATTTTCTTCATACTGATGCTCGTGTTCTTCTTAATATCGATGCTTGGCAATATGTTGCAGCAGAGGGAGAGAAAGCAGAGAGAGAAGATTGTAACCTACACAATAATTGCGTGTATAAAGGGGGATTATGAGGAGAAGAGGGAGTTCATGCCAGGCGACTTTGTGGGGAAGATCATTAAGGATAAGAAATGCCCTAGGGATAATGAGGATCTTAGGATCAAAGCTATATATGCTGAGAAACAGCCTCTTCATTAAGAAGCTCATGAATGTTGGAGGCTATAAAATGCCCAAGATCTTGTTATATAACGAGAGATGCGCCATATGCTATAGAATGGCTAGATATACATGGAAACTAACTAGGGGCAGGATCAGGATAATAGGAATGTTCTCTAAAAGAGCCACACCGTACAGGGAGGCTATTATGAAGATGCTTGGAAACAATGAAGATCTCTATAGCTCTATGCCATGGCTTATAGATGGGAGAAAGGCTATGGGAGGGATCAGCATAGTATTACCAGTGGTTCTCGAAGCGATTATATCAATATTTAAGCCAGGCAACCAGTCCTTCGGAGATCCTAAGCCGATGCAGTGCGAGCCTATGAGCATCCATAGAGGTCATGGCATCCATAAAAAGGTGTTATTCGCTATTGAGGTATTCGCTAAGATGGTTATCCAGAGCTATAGGTCGATACTTATTAGGAGATATATAGTATATCTACCAGATCAGCAGGATCACTAGGCTAAGAGTCGCTAGAGCCGGATGAGGCCTGTGCTGAGGCGCCTTCCTCAAGCACACCAAGCCTTCTAAGCCTAGATGCCATCGATCCCCATCTAGCCTTAAACTTTCTAGGAGCTAGCGGCCTAACCCTCTTAACATCTGATCTTGGAACATAGCCCTTTTCCATACCAGGTAGTGCAAAGGTACCGTCTGGCATTTCTATAACCTCGTCATTCTCTATAAGCCTTATCAACACCTTTCTCAGTCTATCTTCTCCAGCAAGGCCGCTGAAATATGCCCTAAGCTCTTTCCACGAGACCGGTTTTCCATTCTCAGCGATCTTCTTCTTAACAAGCTCTATAAGCTCCTCATCATCAGGCGCTCTTAATACCACGATATCTTCATCTTCATATATAACATTCTTCTCACCTACAGCCCTTTTACCTTTCTCCTCTCTCCTCTTCTCCTCTGACAAAATACCTCCCCTAATATAATTATATCTTGGGTTTTTATAAGTTTATATAGTGATTATCTGATCGAGGAATTCAGCTTAGTAGAAAAACACTAGCGTTACTTCTAAAACCAAATTAAACCCAATAATAAGTTTAATATATATAAAATATAAATAAAATAGAGGAATATAAATGATATTTTTATTGTAGATCATTTAAAGCTCTTGTCCCTTAACAAACCCTCAACACATTATAACCCCGTCCCCGCCCTAAAGAGGCAAGATTTGCCATCCTGCACATCACACAAAAATTCAGAAACTCTGAGAAAGACGTGAGCTAGAGATCTACATAAAAAGTCCAAAGGTTGTGACGGGCCCGCGGGGATTTGAACCCCGGACCTCCGGCTCCGGAGGCCAGCGCTCTATCCAGGCTGAGCTACGGGCCCTAAGTTTCATGTTTTTGTTAGGTCTTTTATCCCTAATAATGAGTCAAATGTGACTATTTATTTTATTATATAGAATTCTGAAATTCTGCTCCTTTAGGGCTGGGTATGTATTTTTAAGCATATGTGTATGTGGACATGCCTGTGATGAGATGGATATATATTCGATGGTCTTGGGATCGATAGGTCTGATGATCATTAAGATAGAAACAATAAACCTGCTTGGAGGTTAATGCTCTGGATCCTAGCATGAAAAAGATAATCTATTATAGAATTGAAGGGAGGTCATGTCACTATAAAATGGCTTTTTATTCTACTTGAGGCCTGAAGCTGTTTCTGATCCTTTTTTAGCGATCTTCAGTTTAATTTAGAGGTGTTGAATTGAAAGGAGGTTGGCTTTCTGCCAATGTGTTTCCTTCCTTTATTTCCTTCTCCTTGTTAGTGCTATTGCTGTTATCCCTATAGCTATACCTATCACTGCTAGGGTCAGTCCTATTATTGCGTATAGTGTTGTTGTATTTAGTTCTTTTGATAGCGATGATATGGTGCTCTGAATATCTGCTATTGCTTGCTGCGTGCTTTGTTGGAATCTATCTAGTGTGTTTTTGATTGATGATATATTATTGAATGCTGTTGATATAGCCCCTTCTAACCCTGTGAATCTTTTTTCTGCTGTGTTTATGAAATCCTGTAGAGTGTTTCTCAGCATCAATATTGATGCTGTGTTTTCGCCTATCCTCTGTGCTAGATCCGTTATGTTGCTCCTGACAATAGCTATTTGCTGAGACACATCGCCTAGGGATATGTTTAGGCTTCTAACAGCTCCTCTGAGTATATCTATGGCTGAGTATATAGATGATATGTTTAGCTCTATACCAGAGATCCTCTGGTATGTGGAAACATTCAGAGCCTCTAGATCGCTTCTTATCACGGCAAGGCTTCTAGATATATTGGTTATTTGGGAAAGGCCCTGGGAGATCTTGGGGGCGCTAATCAAGATCTCAGCTCTCCCGGCCAAGGCGAATTCGCCGGGCACCTCCACTATTAATATATACTCGCCCCTCTCAGGGAATCTAAGGCCGCTCACAGAGGCTATGAATCTATTTGATGGTGTCACCATATATAGGCTCAGCGGCAGAGGGTACTCAGAGTAGGATGTTACAGTTGCTAACTCCGGTATGGGTTGAGATATATAGAGCCTATAAGTAACCCATTCAGGAGGCCCAGCTCCAAGGAATGTTGAGATCGTTAGTGAGTAGCCCACGCCATCCTCTGCCAGGCTAGCTGGAATAACCACAGCTATTGGAAGCCTAGCACTATACTCACCTGATGTAGCCACTATATAGCCCACATAGGTTCCCGGCAAAACCCTGCTGGACGCAGAGATCGTTATAGTTACGCTGGCACTGTCTCCAGCCCCTATGGATATACTCCTAGGCGATATAGCTAACGAGGTCTTTCTAATAACGCTCGTACCTAGATAGCTGACAAGATCTGTCGAGTCTAGATCAACGCCCAGGGTGTAGTTACCAATATTATATATGGTTAGGGCGGTAGACGCGCTACCTCCCGGAGGCACAACAAGAGTCTGTGTAAGCCCTTCTAGAGCGCCTCCCACGAAGAGCATTCTGATAGGGTTATTAAGGGCATCTAGGGCTCTCACCATCCCGGTGCCTTGCTCAAGGGGATTTGGAGTCTCATATATATCTGAAATCGGTATCGGGGCTGCCGATTCAACTATAGCCCTCTTAATATCTGCAGGTCCCCATCTAGGGTATGCCTCCTTCAGGAGGGCTGCAACGCCTGATACATGGGGCGTCGCCATCGAGGTCCCGCTAAAGACGTCGGTAGTATTCACAGGGACCGAGGATATGATCCTAACGCCGGGGGCGGAGACATCGGGGAGTATCGTGTCAAATGGTATAGGTCCTCTCGAAGAGAATATAGCAACTGATGAATTGGATAGGCTACCCCTCCTAGTGTCTGCCGCACCAACACATATGACCCCGCTTGCTAGGCATAGATAGTTAATCGTATAGCCTCCAGGACCAGCGTTGCCTGCCGCAGTAACCACTGCAGCCCCAGCGCTAACAGCCCTTGAGATAGCCGTTATTAGGGAGTCGTAACGAGCATAGTAGTATGAGAACCACGGCGGTATAAGGGTCCCCAGGCTCATGCTTATAATCTGGGCCTCATCATCTGTCCCAGGTATCCCATCGGGTCCTAGCAAGGACCACTGAATACCCCTTATAATCCACGAGACTGCAGCCCCTTCACACTGTAGGAGTGGGCTAAACACTATGACATTATATATATAGACGCCGGGAGCTACACCTCTATGCACAGGATCCTGGCTAGCTATTATCCCAGCAACATGGGTTCCATGGGATGCTGTCTCATTCCTATAGACACATACATGGACAACCCCTGTTCTGGTAGCATCGTATTCAGCTATAACAACGCTCGTACCATTCCTAATGAGCCATGGATGATCTACCTGGATACCTGTATCTAATATAGCGACCCTCACCCCTCTACCCGTGATCCCGAGCGCCTCAACCTTATCAGCCTGGACTATAGATCTGCTCACATTATCCAAGGGTCTGATAATAACCCCTCTATCTCCAATACTGATCTCCTCAACCGGTTTTACAAGCCCTATCACCCGATCCAGAATAACTCGGGCAACACCAGGGATCTTTACGATGCTGCTCAGAGACCTTGAATCGAGCTCAGCAACTATCGCATTTACGAGCCACAACCTATCAAGCACCTTAACTCCATAGGCTCTGAGCATCTCAACCACTCCACCCTGGGTCTCCTCAGCACTCGTGATAAGGGCCTTGACCAGGCTATCACCTCTCAACATATCTATAAACCCCTTATCACCATACAAGGGATCGTTAATCGCAACTATAACCCTCGCAGATCCAGATCTAGCTATTTCCTTAAACACCTCCGGATCCACCTTATCACCAGTCACCATGCCCCCAGACTGGGAATAGGAAAACACTACAACGGCTGCGAATATGCTGCCCAAGATTATAAAGATCATTAGAACAGGCCAGACACTCCTCGAAACCACCATGGCAGACACCAATATAGATATGTACTAATCAAAAATATTAATAAATATAACGCAAACCATCAGATACCTTCCATCACACTCCACAGTTTTATATATAATTTAATATCTAATATAGAACCACGCTCGAAGAGCAAGAAGAGAGATCAAAGAGATAAAAGGGGTAAACTCGATATGTAGGTTTCCACTTGTCCCCCTAGCTTCATAGGCCCCAGACGGGGCTCTATATCAAGCGCCTCATCTCGTCATTAGCCTTCGCCCATTCAGGATACCCCGGTCCATTGCCCTATCTTCATTGCTTTCTCTGTTCAATGCTGTGGGCTGTATCCTTTTTACGTTAATAGTAATGTTTTTATATTTGTTTGTTATCTGCTTAAGCTTATAAGCATCTAATCCCTAGCTATTTTGATGATAAGATGATACCTCCATGTGCTTGGCATATGAATATCCTCGGGAAGCGATGATGCTCAGAGCTCCCAAGACCAGGGCCCTGTATGAGGGCCCCGCCCAGAAGAGCTTCGGGGTTCTAGGCCTAGCCCTAGATGGGAGCCCCTTTCCGCTGGGTTTGACAGCCCTTCCGAGAAGCCTCCCAGGGCATATAGCCCGGGAGGTGGAGTAGGGGGGAAGCCCCCGATGCCACATAGATGCTCTAACATCCCTGTGGATTAAGAAGCACAGCAATCCAAAACAAATGAAAACCAGCGACAACCAACAATCATCGGAGGCAAGCGGAAGAGGGCTTAGTACCAGAAAATGCCAGCCTGATGAAACCCGAACCCCCCAGCTAACATCTCTCCCACCTAAAGGACGAGATTTCCTCTATTTAATATCGTTAATTATCTTAGCGCTAGAGAGGCTGTTGCCGGTTTAGCGATAAATTTAAATACTTTCAGCTACTTCTAATTACTTGGTTAGTGTTGGAGAAGCTCTTAAAGACCCTTAAAAGAACAATAATCCTAGAAGGCTGGACTAACAGTATTGGTAGAGAGGCTCTTAGAGAGGTTGGGGATGCATATAGGGAGATGCTTAGTGAGATGCTCTGCTATGCTCTAGAGCATAGAGCTTCTCAATCCACTTTACACAGGATCTTCTATAACAGGTTTAGAGAGGAATATCCATGGCTTCCCACGAGGATCATAAAGGGGTGCTATAGAGATGCCATTAGAAGGGCTAGGTCATTCAAAAAGCTTAAGAAAAAAGGACAGGCGGAAAGAGATAGGCCTGAGATAAGGAGTATAACAATAACATATTCTGATTCCCAGGATTGGAGATTGAGAGAGGGATATATAGAGGTTAGAACACATAGGGGGTGGATAAGGATAGGCTATAGAAATCATAGACAGCTACATAGATATCTCTATAACAATTGGAAGCCGTCTAGCGAGTTAAAGCTGAAGCTAACTGATGGGAAGATCCTTGTATATCTAACCTTAACAAAGGAGTTCGAGGTATCTTATAACCCTGATAATGCTGTTGCAGTGGATATAAATGAGAACAATGTTACACTAGCTGTCTTTGTGGATAGAAGGCTACATGAGATCTATAGGATCGAGACTAGCATTGGTAGGATCGTTATAGCGTATTCTGAGAGGAGGAAGAGAATAGCAGAGAATAGATCCACCAGGGATAGGGTTGCTAGGAAAGCCCTTAGAAAGCTTCGTGAGAGGGAGAGGAAAGAAGATATCATCTATAAAACAGCTAGGATCATCGAGGAGATCGCTAGAAAATATAGTGCTACAGTAGTTGTCGGGAATGCTCATAGGGGTAAGAGTAGAATGGCTAGTAATGCTAATAAAAAGAGTCTGAGGCATAGGATCCACCAGTGGTGCGCCTCAAAACTAGTTGAAACATTGAATAACAAGCCATTATATGTTGTTGAGGGGTCAGAGGCATACTCATCATCAAGAGATCCGTTTAGCGGTAAGCCTATCAAGAGGTATACCCCCTCTGTGATTCGCTTTGCGTTGAGAGGGGGTAGAAGGGTGAGAGTTATAAAGATACAGCTGAGGCTAGCAAGGCTGAGCAACGGATTAACCCTAGATAGAGATGTGATCGGAGCTATAAACATCGGCTTGAGATACCTCAAATCAGATGGGAGGGGCGTGGCGTTCCCCTCGACAGGGCCCCATGCGGCTTGGGCGAAGCTGGTGATCCCAAGCCTAGGGCCAACCCCGCTAACGGAATTAAAGATATTCACAAGTATTTAGAAGTATCGTTAGCGGGGAAACGCTATAAGACTAGCTATAAGACTATCTATTGAGAATACACCAGGCCCTATCAAGGCTATCGCTATGCATGATGCTAGCAGAACTGTGTCTAGCTCCCAACCAAACATATAGCCTTTAGTAGCCTTGAACATAGGCTCCACATACCCCCTGGGTAATGGGGCCTTATACAATTTAGTTATGTTGAATATTGTGGTGCCTATCATCTCGATCGCTAGTAGGGAGGCTGCAATCTTGGTTAGGATACCGAGTAATAGAGCGATACCTCCTAATACCTCTAATAATCCTACCAAGTCGAATAGAGTCCCTGGGATCCCTAGTTGTTTCATTCCGTCTCTCATAGGCTTTCTAGCTGGTCCGAAGAGCTTGGGAATTCCATGAACTATGAAGAGGGCTCCTACAAAGATTCTTGGAAAAAGGATTGCTATTGATATAACTATTAGATCCTGTATTGTATTAAAGATCGGGTTGAACGGAGAGGCACTAGCCATTTTATCACCAAATTTACTATGTAAAGTAAATATATAAGCTTATAACTAGATCTTCTAATAAATATATGTGAATCGTTTACTATGTAATATATTGCTACTGCTTAATTATCGCTGTATTGATATAGATCTTGGTAAGCTCTATGAGAGTCCTAGTATTTGGGGGCGTGGGCTTCATAGGGGCTAACCTAGTTAGAAAGCTTGCTGAGAAGGGGTATGATGTTTCAGTAGCTCATAGGGGTCTTAGAGATCGATATAGGGTGAGGCTAGCTGGGATTGTTGCTCAACATGCTTCTCTTATCGAGTATAGAGATCCTGGTGAAGCCATTGAGAGAGTAAGGCCTGAGGTTATATATAACCTAGTTGGGGAGTTCTTCGGGAGTAGGAGAGAGATTATAGACGCTAATCTAGGCTTTGCTGAGAAGCTATGTAACGCTTTAAGAGGATATAGCGGTCTGCTTATACATATTTCAGCAGCTACTGTAGTGGGTCCTAAAGGGACTACTATATATGAGGAGAAGAGCCATCTACGCGAAATAAATCCCTCCAACGTATTCGATAGATCTAAGGCCGAAGCCGAGAGAATAATATCAAGTAAGATAAAGAGATGGGTTATAGTGAGACCAACACTAGTCTATGGAGCCTATAATGCCCATCCGGAGTGGATGCAACTCACATCAATGATTATGAGGGGCGTTACCCCCTTGATCAGGGCTAGGATCTCTGCTATAGAGGCTACAGAGTTATCAGAGATCCTTTTGAGATCCATAGATATTGAGAACGAGTATTTCTTCGCAACAGAATGCGAGCCCTACTACCTTGAAGACTTTATAGACGCTATTTCAAGAGCACTTGGAAAGAAACCCCTCAAAATACCGATCCCATTGTGGCTTGCTAAAATACTAGCCCCTAGAGCCATTAGCAGGCACATGGTGTTTCTAAACAAGGTATTTTCATGCGATAAGATGATTAGACTAACAGGCTATAGACCTAGGAGAAGGCTCTACGAGGGTTTTGAAGAGATGGTTAAATGGATCCTGGATACTAGATCGGCTTGAGGGTGGGATTAAAACACCACCATCCCTCGATCTACTCGGAGCAATGCCCAATATTATCGTTGTTACGATATAGATAGTGGGTAGCAACTTGATCAAGATCCTTGGACTAGGCCCCTCAGGCTCCGCCCTCGCTCTACTACTCGGTAAGGAGGTGAAGGCCGTTGATATCTATCCAAAATACTATAAGGCATGTGGAGAGGCTCTACCAGTTGAAACCCCCCTGGTTGGGAAGAAATATGTACTGAATAAGATAAGGAGATTCGCTTTCTACCTAGAGGATAGATCCATAGGGGAGGTGAGCTATGCAACTCCAAGGTGGTATATAGTTGATAAGAGCTCATGGATCTCCTCTCTAAGAGAAGAGATCAAGAGTGCTGAGGAGGAAGAAGAAGAGATAAGAGTAGATGCCAGAGGACCCTACTCCAGTAAGGGGGTTAAGATAAACATTGTGAGGGCATATGTAAAGGGGGCTAGGAGAAGCATAGATCCTGAGACTGTGTATTTCATCTATGAAAAGGGTGTAACAGGCTTCTACTGGGTATTCCCCCACGGCGAGGATCTAAATATTGGTGGGGGCTTCCTAGAGATTAGGAACCCTGTTCCAAATATCCATAGATTCCTAGATCGATGGCTCGGCGGTGGCTCCATAGAGGATCTAAAGGGAGCACCTCTAACTATATACCCAGAAATAGATCTAGGCTCCCAGGGTCTCTATAGAATCGGCGAGGCAGCAGGGCTCGTCTACCCCCTCACTGGGGAGGGTATAAGGCCTGGTATAGAGTCTGCATATGCACTTGCATCGGCCCTCTCGAGTAAGAAGCCTGTTGAGAGCTACGCAAGAGCCCTATCTAGAATCGTTAGACAGATAGAGATTCAAAAGAGGGTTCTTAGGGCAGTCGTTAGAATCGTGAAGAGCGGGGGCTCTGTATCCCAGCTAATAGATAATAGTGTTTTGAGGGACTATATAGAGGAGAATATATCTGGGAGAACATTGCTGGCAATGATCTCTAGAAATCCTTTAAAGGGTGTATCACTTATTACAACGATCCTAAAGAGCTGAGATACTATTGAGCTGAAACTATTAATGCGCAGCATCTCTCGCCACAGCTTTTCATTATATCAACAGCGTCAGGATCTAGAGATGAGATCTTGTAGATCGCTTCATGACCTAGACCGCAGATGATCTCTATCCTCAGATACTCTATACCCTTGACCAGCCTCTCGATCTCCTCCTTCTCACCGATCTCAACGATTGCTGTATAGGTAATCCTAGTACTCGTACCCAGAGGGGATCTCATATGTGCAAACCAGATCACCTTAACCCCCAACTTTTATAAACCATGCGAAGCGATAAGCTTGTATAAACAGGGTTTGCGGTGGATATAGAGGTGATCGGAGGTATTGATCATGAGAGCTTCGAATTCTTAAGACTTGTGATAGATGCTGCTAGAGTTATTAGGAAGGAGTACGGGATCGACTTGTATGTATACCCATCAATAGATCTGGCAGATCCTTTTCTATCAAACCATAGAAAAGGTATAAGGATGGGAAGAGAGGTGATCTATTTGGAAGGAGAAACTAATAGAGAAGCCCTCATAGAGATGATCCTAAGTATTTACAAAGGAAAAAGAGGACAGAGCAACGGCACAGACAATCTCTTATCTATATATAGAAGAGAGCCCGTGACAGGAGCAGGCTCGGTATCCACTTATAACCCAATAAATATTAGTTTTCCTTCACTCTCCCCCCACTTCTAGTTCGTCATGCCCATAATCCTCTTAGGATCTCTATTAAGTTCAGGAGCTCTATCCATGCTAGAGCGTTTCCCCTTTCAATTCTACTTTCAATTCTATAGTAGATCACCCTTAACGCCATGGGCTCCCATCTGAAGAGAGCTCGAACATCATAGCTCTCCGAGGATATCATATAGCCAGCACATCTGAATATAGCTTCATCATCAAATATTATTAGGAAAGGATTAGATGCTTATATGCTTAAGCCTTGCATTTCTTCTCCATGCTACACCAAGTATTCATAGATAACCAGAGATATTTAAATTTATTGGTAATCCTGTAACAGCCTTGAGACCTCTATATGCAGGTGGAAGCTCCTCAGATAGATATAGGGCTTATAAATCTGGTTCTTTAATAGTGGTAATAAGCACAATAGGTATAATAGCTTCACTTCTTACATATGATATCCAGTAACTCTTTTCTCGGGCACCTCTATATGCTCCCTGATCTTCCTCTCGATCTCCTCAACGGTCTCAGCATGTCTTATTAGATCCTGTACATCTATCTCCATCCCCAGGATCTCCGATATCTTCTTCACAGCTATAGAAGCTGCCCTCGGATCTGGTCTTTCCCTCTCAGCATATGGTAGAATAACTGTTGCAGGCTGCCCCAGGATCTCTGTGAACATGAGAATTATCGCTAGAGGCCCAACTATTATCAGACCCTTATCCATGGTGGGCTCTTTAAGCTCTCTCTTACCCCACTTATTTCCAGTCCATCTCAGGAGATCTTCTTGGGATCTCCTAACACTGGGATCTAGACCTCCTATTAATAGGATCTCGCTCACCCTATTCTCCATGCTCCATCTAACGATCGTCTCGGCAAACTCTATCCTCTCATGTATATTTGGCACAACACTATTCACGAGAACCAGTAGTCCACTCCCCTCTTTCGAGTAGATCTCGTGGGGAAAGCTAAAGCTTCTCTCACCCTCGATAGATACCACGTCGGGCATGTATTTCGTGATCACATAGCCTACTCTCTTGAGCCTGAGAGCATCGACTATATATTTAGTAGCAATATACCCTACAGCCCCAAAACCTGGAAAGCCTGTTACAAAGTATAGCTCTCCATTTCTCCTCATAGTGTCTAAAGGCTCCACTGTAATGATCTTCACTCTTTTCCCTCTCCTCTCCACCACTCACCCTCCCTAGTGATAGCTGCTACACCCTTGATAAAATATAAAACCTCTCTGGGGGATAAGAGGAGCCTGCCAACTCCGCATAGCCTATCGCTCTCATCTACTATAAGAACCTCGTCCCATGGTCTTAGATCCTCGTCCACGTAAAGCACATGCCTAGCGAAGAGATTGCCGCCTCTCCTAATTTCATCGGCAACATCGTCGATCACAACTACCCTCATTTTAGGAAACATAGAAACTCTATGGAGAGCTAAACCCCCTGGGAATCTTAAGAGAAACCTATAGTCAGACGCCCTTATAGTAGCTATAATACCTTCTTCACCAATAATAGCTCTAACCCTGCCAGTGTTTCTAGATATGAGAACCTTGGCATTGTTCTGTATTAGTGCGTCTCCAGCTCCTGGAAAGAACTGGTAATCTGCTATCGCCCTCAGTTTTCTTAAGAGCCTCGGCGACGGCTTCTCAACTATCCAATCAGCCCTATGACTCCTCATTCTGACCCACTCCAGATATGATCTATACCATTACCTTGTCCTCCAAATCTGAGCGATCTATGATATCCATATTACATCCATCCTCATGATTAATAAGCATTTCATCCCATAGCTTCTATATGCCACTTCCTTTATAGCGACCCGCCAAATATGCCTCATCTTGATCTCAAATAACACGAGCTATATATGTTGTGAGAGCGCCGTGCTCTTCGGCGTAGCTGGGATCTCTAACGACGCCTCCTCCACCATGTTTCTCCCAACTTTCTTACTGAGAATCTTCTTGATAGCCTCTATGAAATCACTCTCTATTATATAGTCTCTCCCAGCCCTTATGGCTATGTAACCTGCTTCGGTACATATAGCCTTTATATCAGCACCCGAAGCCCCTTCCGTCATCTCTGCTAGTAGATCCAGATTCACCCCACCCCTAATATTTAGTTTTCTCACATGAACCCTGAAGATCTCCTTCCTAGCTCTCTTATCTGGAAGAGGTACATATATAATTCTATCAAACCTCCCGGGCCTCAGCAGCGCTGGATCTAGCACATCTATCCTATTCGTAGCCGCAATAACCTTAACGTTATCCAGGGGGTCGAAGCCATCGAGCTCAGCAAGTAGCTGTGTTAACGTTCTATGGATCTCCCTCTCCCCGCTAGTTCCAATATCTATCCTTTTAGCCGCTATCGCGTCTATCTCATCAATAAGAACTATAGATGGAGCATGCTTTCTAGCTAGGGCAAACACCTCCCTCACGATCCTCGCACCCTCTCCAATGAACTTCTGTGCAAGCTCAGAAGCCACGAGCCTTATAAACGTCGCGTTGGTCTCACCGGCCACGGCCCTCGCAAGCAGTGTTTTCCCGACCCCTGGGGGGCCATAGAGGAGAACTCCTTTAGGAGGTTCTATCCCTAGCCTCTTAAATAGATCGGGGTTCTTGAGGGGAAGCTCAACCACTTCTCTCAACTCCCTGATCTGATCCTCAAGGCCACCGATATCGGAGTATCTAGTGCTGGGCTTCTCAATAAGCTTCATAGCTGCTACAAAAGGATCTTCTCTGAAGCCGAGAACCTCAACTATCTCTGAGCCTCTGTTGTTTAAGGCCACCGATATGCCGGGCTTGAGATCTTTTGGATCTATCTTAGAGCCTATATTAACAATTAGATTAGGCCCTGTTGAGCTCTTAACAATAGCCCTCCCATCAGGCAGGAGGTCTATAAAGGTAGCCTCTATAAGGGGTGGCTGTAGCATTTTCTCAAGCTCCATTCTACACTGGCCCAGTTCATCTAAAAGGTTTTTTTTCTCGATCTGGAGCTCTCTGACAGACTTCTCAAGGTACCTAACATACCTCTCTAAATCCTTCTCAAGATCTACATCCCCCTCGTTGGTATAACTGCTCTGTTTCTCATAATCGCTTTCTTCATCCACCATGTAGCCCACACTGATTAATTTTACTCTAATAGGCTATTAAGATATTAGTCTACTTAACGCTTGTACCCTATGAGACTAGATCTGGCCCACTATATATTCTCTGATACATAGTATCTATACTTAGGAGGGCGTGTTGAGATACTCCGTAGCAGAGGCGTTACACGACCCCTTTGAGGCTGTAGAGATCTATATAAAGGAGCTGGGAACCTGGAGATTAGAATGCGAGGCAATCCCGATCAAAGACGCCTATGGCAGGGTTCTGTGTGAGGATGTTAGGGCCCCCATCTCGACACCTCCCTTCCCCAGATCCACTGTAGACGGGTTTGCAGTAATTTATGAAGACATAGCCAGCTCATCGAAGGAGGCTCCCTCTAGGCTAAGGCTACTCGGCAGGATCCATGTTGGCAGCGATGCAAGCAGCGCTATTCTCTCGAGGGGGGCATGCTACGCTGTGGACACAGGCTCTTATCTTCCACGATACGCTGAGCTAGTTATTCCCTATGAGTACACGTCTATCGAGGGGGATCAAGTCCTTATATATAGGCCGCTTCCGAGGGGGAGCAACATAGCCTATCCTGGGAGTGACGTGTATAGGGGGTTCATAGTGGCCCAGAAAGGGTTGATGCTCGACGAGAGAGTGATATCTGCAATAGCCTCTGTAGGTGTTAGGGAGGTGAGGGTGTATAAGAGGGTGAGGATATGTATAGCAGCTACGGGGAACGAGCTTCAGGAGCCTGGGGATAGGCTAGAGCCTGGGAAGATCTACGAGTCTAATTTAGAGACACTTAAGGCCTTCTTGAGATCCGAGGGTTTTGATGTTGAGAGCCTAGGAATCCTGAGGGATGATCTTAAAGAGATATCGACGGCTATGGAAAGAGCCTCAAAGATCTGCGATCTCATACTGATAACAGGGGGCACCTCAGCCGGTGTAGAGGACCATGTCTATAGAGCTATTAGCGAGAATGGTAGAATAGTTATAAGAGGGATCAAGTATAAGCCTGGGAAACCCCTTACGCTTGGGATAGCATGGGGAAAACCGGTAATAGGGCTGCCGGGAAACCCTGTATCAGTTGTGATGCTCCTTAAAACAGTATTAGCCAGGATCTTTAGCATGGCTAGAGGTGAGGAAGACTGGAGAAGGGGGCCTCAGAACGGGCGTGCAAAGATCCTTAGGAGTGTTAGAGGATCTGAGGGGAGGCTCACCCATATACCAAGCATCCTGGTTAGAGGCGAGAAGGAGCTATTTGTATTGCCATGGGTACTTGAGAGCTATATGATTTCTAGACTTGCTCTGGCAGATGTGTTTATCGAGATACATTATAACAGCCCAAGAAGATCTTTAGAGAGGCTAGAGGAGGCGGAGTTTAAGAGTCTTAGTCCGAGGCCGAGAGAATGGATCTTAGAGGCTGGGGATATACCCTGGGGAACTGGGGTAGCCGGTAATAGGTTAAGGCTATACACGTCTAGGGAGGAAGCCCTATTCTGGCTAGACGCTGGAGCTATAGCGAGAGCCTATATATGTGAGCACCTAGATCTCTCTGAGGGAGAGGCTGAGGTTAAGATCTTGCCTGAGGGCTCTATAAAGAGATACAGGATCGAGATCCATATGGGCGAAAATCTATATAGGATCCCTAGGTACCCCAGCGACTCTTGCTATTCCCAGGCCGTGAGGGATATTATTGCTAATAGTGGTGTAAAAAAATATATGGAGATCCCTGTGGAATCTCCTGAGCAGGCATATGAGATGTTTTCTGAAGGATATCTGGACCTAGCATTTAAGGCAAAGGCTATAGAATGATCTGTGCTATTTGTTATTTAGAGAGTGTTTTCTGTAGAAACAATATGCCTGGTAAGAGGATCTCCATCGCGCTTCTTACATCAGCAATGTAGTGCCCCATATCTGGGATCACGTGTAGCTCGAATCTCTTCCCAAGCTCCAGCAGTTTTTGTGAGTATCTGAGCACAGGCTTTAGAGGGGTTCTCGTATCGTTTTGAGGCTGTATGAGGCATATGGGCGCCCTAAGCCTCTCAGCATAGTTTATAGCAGATCTCTCTTTCCATAGCTCCCTCTTGCCATCAAATAGGAGGAGGGTAAACTGCTTGAATAGAGAGTCTCCGAGCTCATACATCTCCTCCCAATCGGGCACAGAGGCCCCAGCTACAGCGGCATCCCATATATCTGGCTCCCTCACAGTTGCCCAGACGCTCATAAAGCCTCCATAGCTATATCCAAAGATCGCTACCTTATTCGCGAGCCCCACCTCTCTAGCCCATTTAGCTGCGGAAACCACATCCTGCAGATCCCCCCCACCAGGATCGCCTATATCTAGTCTCCTGAACTCCTCTCCATATCCTGTGGAACCCCTAAAGTTTGGTGCAACAACGTGGTATCCGCTAGCTACAAGTGATGATATGATGGTGTCCCACCTATCAGCGACCTCCCACCAAGGCCCCCCATGAACATATATTATAGTCGGTCCCGGCTTGGGCGCTACATTGCTCTCTAATACAAAGGTAGGTATCTCAAGACCGTCAAAGCTTTTAATTCTAATGAAATATGATCTCCCAATTCTCCTCGCGATCCTCGAGGAGATTCTAGTTGATGCGAGGACCCTCGACGAGCCTCCCAGCTCAACACTTATAAGGGATGGCAGGGATCTCAGCGATGATCTGCCGAGTATAAATGTGTTTTTAGCTTTATAATATGCTGCAGAACCGCTATAACCAGGAGGTAATGGGACTTCTCTGCCATCTGTATATAAATACACCCTACCATCTCTCTTACCGAGGAACCATGCTCTATCTCCATCCATCCAGTCATAATATATGTGCTCGACTATTCTACGCCTAATATGATCCCTGTAGGATGTTCTGAGAGGCTCCAGCTTCATAGAACCCGGATCGAGGACATAGAGCCTCTGGGGGCCAGCATAGTTTGACTCAAATAGAATTCCCTTCTCACCTATCCTCGGAGCGCTGTTTGTGGAACCCTTTCTAGGTGTGTAGACATCGAACCTTCTGTTAGATATATTTAGAAAGAACAGCTCTGAAGATCTCGCATCTCCTGCTAACCACCCGGCACCGGCTATCATATCTCCCTTAACACTTGAGACATATATAAAGCTAGTAACTCTATGGATAAGCTCTGCTGTGTCTCCAGGCCTTGCGATCCAGATGCCGCTTCCATTCTCTATCACAGATGAGAAAGCAGCCTTCTCCCCATCAAAGGCTAAACCAGCTATCCTTGAAGGTTTAAAGCCATCTATAGGTATCTTCCTGCCTGTATGGGCATCTGCGAAAATGATTGTAGACAGCTCCTTCCCAGGCGTCGTATCTACTATATATGGGAAGAGACTGGAATCGGGGTGGGTAGCAGCTCCTAACACTCTTTCACCGCTGGTTATTCTAATTCTCTCGCCAGTCTCTAGATCTAAAGAATATAGATCCGAAGAACCCTCCTGTGTAGATAGATAGATCAGCCTCCGCTCACCCGCAACTCCTATCACAGCATATGTAGGCAGCCTAACAATCTCCTCTATTATCGAGAAAACCTCGCTATACGACAATATATCAAGCCTCACATTCTAAGGTTGAGCTTTAGGGATATTAAGGTTAACCATTATCATACAAGCTAAAAACTACTATCAGATAACTGCTTCCGCTTGTCCCCCGATGGTTGTTGATTATCGCTGATATTCTTTTGATTTGGGTTGCTGTGTTTCTCGATCCACAGGGTTTTGGATATCCCTGTGGGATCATGGGTAGCTGTTGAGCCCGCGGAAAGGGGCTCCTATCTAGGATAGAAACCCCGAAGCCCTTCTGGGCATTGCCCTCATCCAGGGCTTCGGTCTCGGGAGCTCTAAGCATCATCGCTTCCCGAGATCTCCCAAGATCTAGCAGAGATTATTGCCTCATCATCAAAACAATTATGGATTAGGTGCTCATAAGCTTAAGCCCAGATAACAAATGAATATAAAAGCATTCCCACTACCATGAAAAAGGATACGGCCCAAATCTTAATCCTAAGCTCAGTATTTTAACCAAATCTGATCTAGTTGTTAATATTTGATGTCTGAAGGTGAATCGGATTAAAGAGGCAGATAAACACCCAATATCTAATTTATTTTAGCTGAGATCTATTTATTGAGGGATACTTGAAATACTCGATAATAGGTTTTGGATCTATAGGCACGCTAATAGCTTATGCCCTCAATATATCGGGCTATGTACCCTACATAGTCGCAAGATCTGGATTAAGTTTGAAAAGAGTCTTAGTTGATCCTTCAGGGAATATCCACGAGATTCGCGGAGAAATTGTTGATCTAGAATCAGATATGTGGATCGATAGTGATGTGATAATCATATGTGTAAAGGCTTATGATATAGCGAATCTAGCCCCTATGTTATATAGAGTCTCAGAAAGAGCCACTATAGTTACTCTTCAAAACGGTATTGGCTCGTATGAAACTGTCATAGATATTGTTGGGAATGCTAGGGCTGCGCATCTAGTTCTTAATCACGGTGCATATAGGAAGGATCAAAACGTAGTTATCTGGGTTGGAGGTTCAACCAGTTATATAGGATCCCACGGTGTTCCTCGTAGTATTTTAGAGAAGATCGCCTATGATCTAAGGATTCTTAATGCAAAGGTAGTGGAGGACATAAATAGCTATAGGTGGCTCAAGCTCGCTGTCAACGCTTCTATAAATCCCATAACGGCTATTCTGAGGAGCAAAAACTCTGTTATTATTGAGAATCAATGGGCAAGACTGCTGGCCAAGGCAGTAGTTAGAGAGATTCAGGAGTTGTGTAGAGTGCTTAAGATAGATCTGCCAAGAGATCCTTTGGAAGAGGTTGTAGCGGTTGCTAAGGCAACTGGTAACAACTATTCATCTATGCTGATGGATCTTTGCGAACATGGTCGTACAGAAATTGACTATATAAATGGCTATATTGTTCGAGAGGGTGTTAAACGAGGTATAAGGCTTGTAGCTAATGAGGTTCTCTATTATTTAGTTAAGGCGATTGAGATTCAGGGGGTGAAGTGTGATAGGGGGTGAGAGGAGGAAAGTAACCCCAGCAGATTTTGTCAAGGCTAAGAAGAGGGGTCATAGAATAGTTATGGTAACGGCATATGATTATTACCAGGCTAGGATGGCAGACGAAGCTGGAGTCGATGGGATCCTTGTGGGAGATTCTCTCGGTATGGTTGTTATGGGTTTCAGCTCTACAATCCCTGTTACAGTGGGTATGATAGCACACCACCTCAGAGCTGTTCTCAATGCAAGACCCAGATGCCTTGTAGTAGCTGATATGCCTTTCATGAGCTATGAGATAAGTAGAGAGGAGGCTGTAAGAAACGCTGGTAAGCTTATAAAGATGGGGGCTGATGCTGTGAAGGTAGAAGGATTAGGAGAGGTTGTTGATAAGGTTGAGGCTATGGTGAGATCGGGGATCCCTGTGATGGGGCATGTTGGTCTAAACCCTCAGAGATCTCTGGTCACAGGTCTTAGGATGAGAGGCAAGAAGGCTGAGGAGGCTATAGAAATTATAGAAGCGTCCAAGGCCCTTGAAGAGGCAGGAGCCTTCTCAATAGTGATCGAATACACAGCATCAGAGATCGCAGAGGAGATTACTAGGAGACTCAGCATACCGACGATATGTATAGGCTCAGGTCCTAAATGCGACGGACAGATCCTAGTATTCCATGATTTAGTAGGGTTAAACCCCTCCCCACCACCATTTGCTAAGCAATATCTGAGAGCATATCAGCTAATGCTAGAAGCCTTAACACTATATGTTAAGGAAGTTAGAGAAGGACTCTTCCCAGGCAGGGAGATGTATTGGTCAATGGATCCTGAAGAGTTGGAGAAGCTAAAGAAAGCACTAGATAAGAGAAAAATAGAATAGACATGTCCCATACCTCTCCGCTTTAGAAGCCAACCCCTAGTAGGAGGAAAGGATAGGTTCTCAGCTATAATTGTTTTCGCTATTACAACTATGTTCAATCTCATCTCAGCTTTAAAGGGCGGGGTTTAAGCTATAAACAAAGATCTATTGTTTGCAGCTGCTATATTCCCTTATAATGCTAAGCCCACTGCTAAGGATTAGTACACCTATTGCTAGAGATAATAGAGATGCTAGAACCCTATTATCTACGATGAAATAGACAGATATTGCCATGAATATCAGAGATGTTGTTATAAGGGATAGTGCCAAGATCCAGGGATTCCTCATATCACGCCCATGATAATAGGTTCTGAGCGTTATAAAGCCCATTATAATCAATAAAACCGATCAGCTATTACCTCTAAAAGCCTAGGTAAGCCATATATAGAAGTAATGATACTGGCGTTATACAGTGGATGAGATATTTATAGTGGATATTTCTAGCAATTTTATCTATGCGGAGGGTGATTTTTTCAGCAATAATTCCTGTTACAAATATCAAGATCAGGGCTGGGTCTTTATACATAGCAGCCCCTATGATAGCTACGAAAATACCCATGATCCTTGCTATGTGAGGGGCTAGGGATATAATCTTTTTATATATATTTATTATAGCATCAATTATATCTGCTAGGTTGTCTTCTCTTAATATCATATATATGAAAAGCATCTGTAAAAATAATGTTAGAGAGCCTAGGAAGAAAGGGTCATAGCCTGGTATGTTGCTCGAGAAGATCTTGGAGTACATGGATATAGGGTAAAATGCAGAGATGATAGCTGCTGTTCTAAGTATATT
>Ga0209670_100119_pt1 | contig 50489 bp, 43 predicted proteins | sample PerSpoBPS_BMetaG_FD_184741 | JGI IMG/M metagenome (GOLD analysis project Ga0209670, IMG submission 184741) | Thermal spring microbial communities from Yellowstone National Park, Wyoming, USA - Perpetual Spouter B (PS_B) MetaG (SPAdes) (version 3) | ecosystem: Environmental > Aquatic > Thermal...
CCACGTGGTAGCCCCCCAGTTTGATGAGAACGAGAAGGGTTACCTTAGAGAGCTCAAGTACTGTAAGGCTGGGGGCTAGCTTTGAAAGCTAGAAGGATTGTATTCAGGGAGAGGAGGGTTAAGGGTATACCCCAGGAGTACGCCTACTTCTACGAGACGGGTATTCCGAGGAGCATACTATCGGTTAGGCTTAGAAGGGATGTAACCTCGGACATCATAAGCACCCTCGGCTTCAACACCAGCATATCCTGGAGCAGGTCAGGTAAAACCCTTATCCTGGGAGAGGAGGGTGAAACGTTGTTCAGGCTACTAGCCATACTAGCCTCCCTAAACCACTGCTCCAAGAAGCCTATACCCACTGCCATCCTAGTAGGGGTCTTCAGGGAGATGGGGGAGTACGCCACGCTATTCTGGTATAGCGAGATCACCAAGAGGTATGAGTGGGAAGGGGTTAGGGGCGTGTGTAGGGTTGCTAGAGCGTTTAGAACACTCTACAGGATCTAGGGTGGGCCTGGTAGCGGATCTCATAAGGGTTGTTCTTGACGCCTACGCACACCACCCCTACTTCATGGTGTTAAGGTTTAGCGGAGACCCCCCGGTGCACCCGTTCATACACCAGGTGGAGCTCCTACTCAAAGCAGGGTTTAGGAGGCCCGTAAGGATACTCGTAGGGGATGAGATAGGCCTTGGTAAGACTGTAGAGGCTATACACATAGCGTTAAGCCTGGCTGAGAGGTGGGGAGCCCGTAGGATCCTCGTCCTGGTACCACGTATCCTGGTTGACCAGTGGGTCTCGGAGCTCAGGAGGTTTAATGTCAACGCTAGGGTTCTAGAGGGGAGGGATCTAGCGAGGCTCCAGGCCAGCCTACCAGAAGGCTGGTACGTAGCCTCCATTGACCTGGCTAAGAGGCAACAGTACCTTGATAGGATAGCCTCTGTGAGCTGGGATACGGTTGTAGTGGATGAGGCTCATAGGGCTAGCGTTACAAGGGGTAGGCAGACACAACGCTACCAGCTCGTCAGGAGGCTTGCTGAGAGGAGTGACGTTAACCTCATACTCCTATCAGCAACACCACATAGGGGCTACGAGGACGACTACCTTGAGAGGCTAAGGCTGGTAGACCCGTACCTCTCGGATGACCTGGGGTTACTTAATACGGATGAGTTCTACAGGTTAACCCTGAACTCCATAGTGTTTAGGAGGACTAAGCTTGATGTAAATGATGTGTACGAGAAGAGGGAGGTCTTCAAGGGGTGTAGGTTTATAGCTAGGATTATCGCGGCATCCAGGGTTGAAGAGGAGTTTTACGAGAAACTCCTCTCATTCCTAAGGAGGAAGTTCCAGGAGCTCCACGTAGAGCTAGGTGATAGCCCTAAGGCGCTACCCCTACTGTTAACGATAATAGCTAAGAGGGCCTCCTCAAGCCCCTACTCCGCAATGCTAACCCTAGAGAGGGTTTTGGAGAGGAAGGCTAGGATGGTTGCGAGCATGGAGGAGCTCGATAGGGAGGCTGAGAGCATAGTTGAATCCTACCTAGGCGTGGGCTTCGAGGACTATGGTCTAGACGAGCTAAGGGAGCCCGACGAGGTTGTAGGGGAGTTTGCGAGCAAGTGCGGCGTCCTACTAAGCGAGCGGGATCTAGAGGATCTAAGGAGGCTTGTCGAGCTAGCCAGGTCTATAGTGAAGGAGGGTGATAGTAGGCTTAAAGCTCTAGTCGGAATCCTGAGAGAACGCCTGGGTAGGGGGAAGCGTGTTGTAGTCTTCACGGAGTACAAGGATACAGCAACCTACGTCTACGGGAGGCTTAGGGAGCTCCTACCAGAATACTGGGATAGCGTGGCCCTAGTCACCTCAGAGGAGGTGAGGCTACCGGGGTGGGCTGAGCCTAGGAGGCCTAGCATAGAGGATTTGAAGAGGTACCTCAGGATGGGCCGCGTTAAGGTTGTGATATCAACTGATGTAGCCTCAGAGGGTTTAAACCTACAGGTTGCAAGTGTTCTCGTCAACTACGAGCCCTCCTGGAGCCCTGTTAAGATAGAGCAGCGTATAGGTAGGGTCTGGAGGCTTGGGCAGGAGAGGGATGTTACAGCCTACACCCTACTCCTAGCGGTAGACATTGACAGGGATGTTGTCGACATACTCTACAAGAAGCTACTAGCCCTCGGTAGGGCCCTTAACGTAACCAAGGTGCCATTGGGTGAGGATGTGGAGATAGACATGAGGTCTAGGGATGAGAGCATCGTAGTCCCAGCACCTGCACCCGAGAGCGGGGGCCCTGGTTTCAGCGAGTACAAGGCCCTAGTGGCTTACCTAAGGTACGGTAGGGATGGCCTTCTAAGCTATGTTAACAGCATAGTGGCAGCCATATCAAGCCTTAGGATGGCCTTGGAGAAGTCTGGTCTAACTAGGAGGGCTCACAGCATAGCTGTTGACAAGCTCGTAGAGGAGACGGGGGGCTTCAGAGGTGTGGAGGCCTGGGAGAGCCTGGAGGGAATGCTAGCGGCTGTAGCGGAGCTCCTAGGATACAATGTTGAGAGACGTGAGGGTAAGATCTACGCTGGACCCTACGTAGCCTCAAGCCCAAGCGATATCTACAAGATCCTGGCATCCATAGCGGGAGGGTACTCTAGGGGTGGTGTGAGGACACCACTATGCCTTACATCGAGCTCCGAAACCGGCTACGAGGAGCTCCACCTAGCAAAGGTTACGGTAGAACTGGAGGGAACACCGGTGTACAGCGAGCTAGTAGGCATAGGAGTACTACCCGGAGGCTCACCGGAGACCATCCGGGGGCCTAAGCTGCTGAAGATAATAGCGAACACCATCAGATCAGGAGGCCTGGAGGCTACAGAGTGTAGTAGGGATGAGGGGGTGGAGCTGAAGGTTAGACTACGAGCCCGGATGATAGCTTCAAACATAGCGGGCATGGCCTCAAAAGAGTTCCTAGAGTACATTCGCGGGGTCGAGGCTAGGGGCTTGAGCTCCAGCCATAGCGACTGGAGCCCCCGGGGGGTAGGGGATTACGGTTTGCATGCGGAGCTCCTAGCCAGCATAAGATATGGGGGTGGAGGTGGGGTTGGGGGCGATGTCTTGAAGCTTTTGGATGCCATTGTGGGTGAGTATGATGTTAGGAAGTTCAAGGTTGAGAGGGAGGCTGTGGAGGCTCTTAAGAGGAAGCTATCGAGGGACTTCGAGATCCAGGATGTACACGACAGAGGTTGGGCCTACGACCTACTACTGGTTAGGAGGAGCCCCGTGGAGCCCAGGGAGCATAGGATAGTCGAGGTTAAAACGTGGAAACACCTAGACCCCAGGGTGGGCAGCATAGTAGTCTACACTAACAGCGAGAAGGAGTACGCGGAGGACTGCGAGAGGAGAGGCGTAGACTACTGGTTATACATAGTAGACCTGAGAGGGCCACAGCCAAAGATACAAGCCTACAAACACCCATTCAAGACAGGAGCACTCAAGCACATAGCAACGATAACGAAGAACGCAAGAAGATACCACGTGTACAGGCTGGCAAGAGAGGCGGACGAGGTATACTAGACCACAACACCCTACATGGAGACAGTTAGCTCGGAGCTCCAGCCAGGCCTGCTAACATATTTAAAAGCTGGGCTCACCAACACCCCATGGTGGCCCAAGTGCGGAGGCTAGCTGTAACCCTCATAGCCGTAGTCTTAGCATTGATAGCTATAACGTACTACGGGGTGCAAGTTGAAGCTCTAGCCGTTCAAATCGAGACCTCGATAGAGCGGGCTCTAGCCCAGGTGAGTATCCCAATGGTAGCCTTCACGGCTTTCATAGTCCTAGCGGTCACCCTGCTACTAAGACTGCTTATTGGGGGAACCAGGTCATTCATGGGGGTTCGCTCATAGGATGAGTTATGTGGGTTTAACAGAGGAATGCTCTGGTGGGATGCTAGGAGCTGTGCTAGGATCTTAGAGCTATACGCTCTATGGTGGGAGAGCTTAGGCTACTATAACGTCTATCCAAGCAGAGCCTCTAATAGGGGGACTGTGTTCCCGGTCACCTGCTGGTGTTGATGGGCTATGGTGTGAGGCTGCCGGAATCCCACCCCCGCCTCATCCCACCTTCTGCCTGGTACCATGCTCTCCCACTGGATTTAAAGGCTTTTGTGGCCTTAACGCTAGTCGGGTGAATGGTGTTGGCGAACCCTGTTATCCAGCGTGTGCGTAGCAATGTGCATTGTAGAGGCTGCCCACTATATAATAACAAGAGGTATGCTGACCGCTTGAAAGCACGGGATGAAACTCTCGAGTTAAACGAGAAGCATGCCCCGGATAAGATTACAGTTCTATTCATAGCCGAATCCCCTCCCAGAGCCTTCATAAGAGACAAGAGGGCTTACTTCTACGCCTCGGGCCCCGAGAGGGTTAACAGCATCGCGTACCACATAGACCAGGTCCTATTCAGGTCAAGGAATAAAGATGAGTTCTTCAAGAGATTCAGGGAGTGCGGATTCTACCTAATAGACATGATTAAATGCCCAGTAGGGAGGCTACCGGAGGATGTGAAGAGGAGAGCAGCTAGAAAATGCGTAGAGTACCTTAAAGAGGAGCTTAGAGAACTTAAATTCGAGAAAGCAATCTTCATAGGGAAGACGACCTTCAATGAGATCAAAGGCCACCTAACACTAAACTTCCCCTACAAGATCCTCCCCCTACCCTTCCGCAGTAAAGAAAATGTTGTGGAGTTCAGAGAAGGGGTAGCAAGAGCGGCAAACCTCTGCAACCCCGAAAAGAGAACGGCTTAAAAACCCTACGTATAAGGCTCTCCTACACACCCCTACACTAAACACCCCTCCGGCTCCCACAAGAGTACAGCTAGGAACATTATAGAGGCCAAGTAGTTCACCGTGTGAACTCTAGGAAGTCGCGACCCTGTATGGGCTGATTTAAACTCACTCCACCCTAGCCCAGCCCCCAAGGGGTTCAGCATAACCTCTATACCTCTCTCCCCTTGAAGAAGCTTTTTCAGTTGGTATCTAAATTCGGCCATGGGCCTAGGTAACCCCTTGATTTCATCCTGGGAGTTACTCTAAGAGAGAGTTGCCACAGCATAGCCTTAAGTTGAACCAAGTCTTTCATGGAGGGCATGTTATGCGATGAAGTGACGATTTTATATCAAACCTAAGAGCTTTCAATGAAATAGCTTCAGTGTTAAAGGGAGAGTACGTATGTATCTTCAGACACATTTCTTATAACTCCTAGGTCCTTGAGGAGATCTAGCAGGGAACTCTCCATATCCTCTATCATAATCTCATCCACATGAACCCCATATGTTTCCTTCACTCTATCCAGATAACGGCCTATCGAGCTATACAGATCTCCTACCTTGAATTCTTGCTTGGAGAGCACATGAGATACCTCCCCCATCAACCCTTTGTAGAGCTCCAGATATACCCCTATGAGATCCCTTCTATTAAACCTCACCATTTCTAGAAGCAATCCTGTGAATGGCGATTTAATAAATCTATAAGGTACATTCCTACCCCACCCTCTATGTAGCTCCCTTGGGGTCACAGGCCTGTATATGGCACCCCCCGTTAACACCAACAAGTTCCCGTAAACCTTATTGACACCTTTAAACACATCCTCTATCTTCAACTTCTTATAAGGCGTATTACGACATGCTAAGTAGATATCTCTAAGACCTCTTATTGTTAATAACGAGAATAGAGCCTCCTGGACTCCCAACATCCAAGCCCTTCTGTTCAGGTAGTCGAGAATATATTCAACAATATAACCTGAAAACTCCAAATACCCTTGTAGCATTTCACCCTTACATCTACTCAGCGAATCTAGTATCTTTAACCTAACATCTGTGTTGACTAGACCGCCCTTCTTCCTCTTCCCCTCCAATCTCCAGCCAATGATTGGCACCGGTCTCGCCTTAGCCTCAAGAGCTCCCTCTAGTAACTCATACAGCACTCTATATGCGTCCTCCTTTACGACCACCTTGAGAGCCGGGAATCCTTCAATGCTAGATGTGAGTGGTAGGTATAGTGAACTGCCGTTCCTAAGGCTAACCTTTATGTGATCTCTTAAGCTATCACGAATTCGACCCCAGTTAGGTGCCTCCGGGGCCCCGTCGACCTTGACAATACTCCTAATGAACCTAATGAGAGTTGGAATCCTCTCCTCTGACATCTCCTATCACCTCTGCTTGAGACGATCCAATGCTCCACCAACCACGCTCTTCAATATTTCATATGTTTTAGTTTCAAGAGCTCCTCTAAGCTTTAAATCGTTTATCCTATCACTACCCACGACTAGGAAGAATAGGACATCGTGTGGTATGTAGGCGATATCAATAATGTTAAATTCTCTAGGTAATGTTAAACCTAAGTGATGTCTAATCTTCTCTGCTGAGAGAATAACCACGTTGGACCTATAGAATACCTTGTTAGCCTTTCTTACCGTCTCCTCAGTAATGCTAGTGTATCTAAGCCAGAATACTAATGGTTTCACTACCACCTCAACCTCACCTCTCCTCGACGGCGTAGTTAATGCTACATTATAGGTTAACGATAAGAACCCCCTATCCCTTCGCTCACCAACTAGAAGGGGCCTAGCTCCCATCTCTCCTCCCACCTCCCTCATAACCTCCCCTATGTACCGTGACAAATTATACAATATAACATCCCTACCAACAATATCCTCAATGATTGTAAAATCACCTCTCACTAAAGCTCTCCTCACTACGTCGGGGTCAATTCCACTTATTATCCTTGATATGATGTTGTCGAAATGCTCTCGCAAGTTCTGCCTCGACTTCTCCCTGAGAGCCTTGACGAAGCTACTTGCCAGAGAGAGTATTAGAAGGTCTGAGCTAAACCTGATGTGATAGGTCATGGACGTAAGTTCTCTTAGAACTGGGCCGACCTCCGTAGGCTCTAGGAGATCGGGTTCTACGTTACGGTGCTTTGCTACCATCATAACACTTTTCTTGACAATTTCGTGGAGAAGACTCTCAGTTAGCTTCGCCTTATCCATAATCATCTTGTCTAGAACGTAGCTGGCCCCGGGACCCAAATTCCTCCTTATAGTGCTTGTGATATACGTGCCTATACTTCGTCCAACGTACTGTGTTATAGCCGTATCAGCTGGGATCTGATCTATGGCAAAGAGGATCATCACTATAGGCGAGCTGCCATGACGGTCACTAAGTCCACGTAGGGTCTCAGGTAGCTTTCCAAGTAAGAACACGTCCTCCTGTGATACGAGACATCGTTCGAGCTCATCTAGTAATAGTACATGCTTCATCCCTTTACTAGCGTAGTAACCGGCTATCTTCTCAATAAGAGTTAACGCATCCTCATTCATAATGTCAACACTGAGATCTAAATCCTTCTTTAATGTCGTCATAAATACGTACTCTGGACCTGAAAGCTTATTAAACCCACTTGCTAAGCTTAGGGGTTTAATAAGGCTGAGGACGATTAGTGTAGCTAGGTACGAGGGAGAGGAGGTGCCGTTAACTTTAACCCTTACTTCAGGTTCTACAATCTTCATAGCCTCTCTACAAGGTATGTAAGAGACATAGAGATGTGGAGTTCTTCGCTTAAGCTTATGGAAGAGTAGGAGTGCTGATGAAGTCTTACCAGTACCCCATCCACCTTCAAGAACGGCCATCGTTATATTACCTAGGTGCAGTTCTACTGAGTACGTGAACGGGCTTTCAGCTAGAATTAACGTCTCCGGATCGGCATCCGGATTCTTGGGCTCCTCCTTATTATATTTTTCAATTAACTGTCTTATGTCCTCTTCTAATTGTCTTATGTCCTCCTCCATCTCCAGACCACCCCTATGCAAGATATGTCTTCAGCTGATATATTTTGTTTTGCGTACTCGCTGGAACAGCGGAAAATTGTGACAGGCTCAGTAACATGCCTCTGTTACCCACCACGTGGATTAGCACAGGATCGGGTACCCCACGTTCCCGGAGTAAGTCGTACCTCTTAATGAGACGGTGCAAGTCCGTTGAGTTCTCACCAATAACTAGATCCTGAGAGCTCTCCCTCCTGTCGATTACGTTTGAAAAATCAAGGAGGGGTAGTTCTAGGTTAAACGCAACATGATCTACCCTAAGATTCCTGCTTATTTCTATCTCTCCGCTAAGGACTACATTGATATTAGGTTGAACTATTCTAGCTATGAGGAGAAACGCTATATCCCTTGCCAGCTCATGGGGCCTCTTATATCCCTGTAGTAGCAACATTCTCACACCCTACCACCAATTATATGGTAGTCAGTCGGAGCCTTAAAAGCGTTATTACTCACTCTCAATAAATCATGACTGTATCAAATTAGGTCGCTGAGTCTCAATAAGAGTCATTTAACCCTTATAAGCTCTGATCTTCTAACTTTAGGAGGAGGGAGGGGGAGGTAGTAGGGAAATGACCGTGTTAAATGTGTTTGAAGCAGATACCGAGAGTATTCAAAGAGAGTTGAGCGATCCCATGGAACCTAGGGTTAGGGTATATAACGTTAAACCACTTGAACCCTCTATACCTGAGGCTTGTATCGCTATACTTAAGAACAGCGGTTACTATGACATTAGGGAGGGAAGGCTCTATACCACTAGGAAGTTGAAGTTGCAACATGGAACATGTGCGAACGTCCTCTCCCTTGAGGAAACCGATATCACGACGATTGATAAGATACCTGAGGGTGCAGTGGTAGACGTTATGAGGATATACGTGCTCGATAAGGTGAGACGTGATCTAAGGGAGGCCTTAAGGTCAGCCGAAGTCTTAGGCATCCTAGCTAGCATAGAGAAGAAACTTAATGAGAATGATGAAAGTACCAGAGTGACTGTCCACAGGGATAAGTATACCTTCAGGGTGGGCTCATGGATCGCTAAGGTGTTCGTTGACGATAACGACGTGTATGTTTTCTGGAAGGACAATAAGCTCTATGCAGCTATCAATGTAAGTCTGGTAATTCGCTTTGATGGTAACCTATGGGATCACCTTGTTAAACGAGATATGGATAGGTTGAGAAGGTTGAGTGGGATTAGGTTTAGGTACCTTTTAGACCTTGAGGAGTGCAGGGGATTGAGTAGAACTTACACTGCAAAGAGGTATTTGTCAGAGGAAGACTATAGAAACCTTTATAATGAGAAGCGTGGTGCGATGATTTCATACGAAGATCTCCTAGAATACCCTAGGAGGAGGCTGAAAAGCGAATGTAAGGAAGTCGCCTCTTTAGAAGAGCTGTTTAAGAGTATTAGAGTGGATAGTGTTGATCCTCATCAGCCAATAATAGAAGTTGAGAGTAGCGGGGGCGAGAAATTCTACTTCCCATCTCAATACGTAGTACCAGTATTCGACCCAGCGATAGCCGACGATGTTGAAAGAGAGATCCTTTCTGAACTCAAGAGACTTATCCACCATGAGTACAAGAGAGATTTAATCCTTGGGTTAGTAAAGCGACTCGACTATCTACGAAGTGAGCCTGTAAGTTTAGTGACTAGATTTGATGAGGATCCTAAGCTGAGCGTCAATGTATACGATGTCCGTAATGGTAATAAGTCTACGGAGACGGTGAAAACGACCTCACAGATACTCAAACCGCTAAGCCTTCTTACAGTGTGCAGGAAGGGAAGTAGAGCTGGAGGGAGGGGATATAAGAGTGACAATGTTAGAGTACCACTTCCACACAAGCTGCCAAAGCTCCTAGGGGGAATGGAGGAGCTACCGCTCATTATCCTAGCCGAAGAGGGGTTGAATGAGGGTGAGCTTGAGGTAGTACAGAGGCTTTCCACAGATCTCATTAGCCTCTACGAGTGTCTGAGGAGGTTCTGGGAGAAGGCCGGGTATAGGCTTCCACGTCTTAGTCTTAAGGGTTGCCTGTCCTTTAGGCGTGATAGTGATTTCATAGAGATTGCGGAGAAGGCCGGAGAGCTTACGGGTGGTGTTCTCTCATACGCTCTAATCTTTGGTAGGCGTGTTGTTGAGGATGAGGATTACGATGTCCTAGACTACTACGGTGACCTTAAGAGGGTGTTGTTCGCTAGGGGTATTATAAGCCAGAATGTTAGTGTTGAAAAGTATTTAAGGAAGGATGGTAGTGTTGACAGTAGAACGGTCGGATACGCCTTCTCCAACATATTCTATGATATGCTTGGTAAGCTTGGTATAATGCTGTTCACCTTGAAGCTGAGCACTGCTTATGATCTTATAATCGGGGTTGATGCTGGCGAGGGTGAGGTTGAGGAGTCGAGGACCGTAGGTTCGATAGTGGTGTTCAGAGGGGATGGCGTCCTCATCAACCTGATCCCGGTGTACGTGACAAGCTATCCTGGGAGGGAGACGGGGAGGATTAGGGATCTACTTGAGTACGCTGAGGAGAGAGGCTACGTAAGATTTAAGAACAAGAGGATACTGCTACTAAGGGATGGGAGGCTCACCGGGGAGGAGCAAGAACAGCTAAGAGACTTCACCAGGAAGAGGCAGTGCGTGATAGAGGTTGTTAATGTAAGGAAGAGAACCCCCTTCCAGCAACTAGAACCCGACCATGACAAGAAGGGTACAGTTGACTGGTACGCTGGCATAGGCGACTCCTACTTACTCAGATGCCACACTCCAAGAACAGGCCTCCCTAGACCCATTAAAGTAGATAAGATTATACGGGTATTCGATAAAGGCGAGTTCAAAGAGAAGCCTATGACTTCAACTGAACTAGAGCTACTCAGAGACCTAGCCTACCTAAACTACTCAACAATAGAGGGCAGAGGAGGCTTAAGACTACCAGCACCCCTACACTACGCCGACAAACTACTTAAAGCACTAAAGAGAGGATGGAGGGTGAGCGAAGAGTACCTAAAGGAAGGCATGCTATACTTCCTCTAAAACTCCCATTGGGAAACCTCCTTCACTCTACCTCGAATAGGCTACCTAAATAAGCTAGGCTGTAACCCTCATAGCCGTAATAATACTCAGCGGGATGCTAGGAGCTTGAATTCGAGGGGTACCTGGTGGACTCGTTGTCGAGATGTGGTTAAGGGTGTTTTGGGGAATGTCCTGTAACGATGGAAGTAATCCGCCAGGAGCGTTCTAATAAATTTAGCAACACCGGTTACACCTAAAGACGGCATTGATAATCTAATAGACTTAAAACTTGTTAAACTTGCTTTCCAACTAATCCCCTTGGGGTTCCAGGTTTGGGTAGTCCTCCTGATGACGAGGTTAACAGTATTATTGATGGTTTCAACCGCGTATTGAGTGAAGCTTTCCGTGATAGGCCTGGTGGACCGGTTACTTTGAAACGATACCAGGTTAGTGTTGCTCGCGAGCTTATTGGGCTAATCGAGGGTGGCCACCGTTTTATCGTCGTCTCCATGCCTACTGGTAGTGGTAAGACTTTCGTTGAGATGCTCTCCGCCTACTACGCCATCAATAGGGGGTATGGGAGGGTTTTGGTTTTAGAGCCTACAAGGTTCCTTTGTGATCAGATGTTTAGGAGGCTTTGGTCCAGGGTCTTCGGGGGTATTGTTGGGGTGGATTATGAGGGTAGGTGTGACGACTTCCTCGATCTAAGGAAGAGGATTGTAATAGCTACCCCCATGACTTCGGGTAAGTGTGCGTTGGAGGGGACTTTCGACTTCGTTGTTGTAGATGAGGTTCACCACGCCTTCGGAGACAAACGCTATGCTGAGGTTTTAAGGTCTCTAAAACCGGAGGTCGTTGTAGGCTTCACAGCCCTCCTACCAAGTGATAGGCTCTCCTCAGGCCTTGGATTGGTCGAGCTCCTAGGAGGGTTTAAGCTACTACACTATGATTTCAAGAAGTTGAAGGAGGTGGATCCAGGGTTTGAACCTCCAAGAGCTATAGTTGATATATTCGATTCGGAGCTCTCTGGGAGGGAGTTGGAGGTCTACGATAAGCTTCTAAGAGGTGGGATCGCTGGGGATACACGTATGGTTAAGTTCCTTGAGAAAACCCTTGTAAGCCATGGTGTGAGAGCATTCTGTGAAAGCTACCAGAGGCTCCTAGAATCCGGTAAGGTGGCTGAGGATATCTCAGCAAGCCTCCTATGCGGGGAGCAGGGGTACTCTCATAAGGCTAGGGTTGCCTTCGAGATCCTAGAATCCTATAATGTCGGCCAGCAACACGATAGGCTTGTACTAGTGTACACGGGGAGGGTTCAAACAGCGCTAGAGCTAGGCGATGTTCTAAAACAGAGGGGGTTGAAGGTCGAGGTGTTAACTGGAGGTGTTAGTAGGGATGAGAGGCTTAAACTCCAAGAAAGGTTACGGAATAGGGAGATCACAGCACTTGTATCAACAAGGGTTGGGGAGGAGGGTATAGACATACCTGAGGCGTGGCTCCTGGTAATGAGTGATGTTACGAGAAACCCGCTAAGATTCTACCAGCGCATAGGCAGGCTCATCAGGGTGGGTAGCCCCGATAAGATTAAGCACCTAGTCCTGATTCTAACACCGGGAACCTTCGAGTACGACAGCCTAGAGGAGGTCCTCTGGAGGCTTCACGAGGAGGGTGTCGACGTAAGCTACGTAATAGCTAACATCGATGTAGTAACGGGTAAGACAACAGTAGACCATGTGGTTAAGGCCGTAAAGTTCATCGAAGAACAAGCCCCAATACCACCATCAATACCCTTCCTACTACGAGGAAGAGAGAGTATACCAAACATCGTCGACATGATCAGGGAGCTCATTGAATTAGAGGAGGTGAGGGGGATCCTAGAGAATACTGTTAAACAATGGGGTATAACCTTGGAGGATATACAACCTGAAGATCTAGTCTTCACAGTCCTAACAACAATATTCAATGTAGGTGAGCTGAAGCGGAAGGTGCTAAGACACGTTGATACCTTAGTGAAGACTAGAAGTAGATTTTACAAGATCGTTAACGAAGCCATTAGGAAGGGTGAGCTAGCCTACGTATATGATGTAGATGCTATGGCTGACATCATCGCATACGAGCTATCCAGATTACACCGTGTATGCTCTGAGCGATTCTGCATGAACAGGTTCTTTAGAATGGATTCTAAACCAATACTAAGACTTATCACACGCGTCTTCGCAATGGACAAGCTAGACTGGGTCCTAGAGGAGATGCGTAGATTAGCTAAGGCTACCAGAGAAGAGTTAGAGGAGAAGGGCTTTAAGTACGGAGAAGACCTCAGTTACCCTACAATATGCCCGGAGTGGAATGTGAAGGCAAAAGCCTTAATATGCCAAGCGTACGTACACCTAAACCTTAAGGAACACTCCATACACCTTAGTCCATTCCAGGTAAACTACTATGATATTGACCTAGAAGCGCTTGGAGAGGCGGGAGAGAAGGTTATAGAGCTCTTCGAGTTAAACCTAGAGGTGGCACTCCAAAAAGCAATCCTAAAATTCATGGAATCTCTAACCAGCAACGGATAGAACCTATGAATACCTTCCACCACATTCCACATGGTTACCTAACTATGGGTTAGGACTCCCAGATTCTAAGCTCCAGCACTCCCTTCGAATTACCCATTGATACGTTGTATCTCGGAGTTTAAAAGATATTAGCCTCCGATACCACATGGACAGGAGGGCTCCTCCTCTACATGTGTGAGGTGGTACAAGATGTGTTTTACAGGTGTAATCCTAAACCCCTATAGGAGGCCTATACACGATGAGGTCGTCGAGAGGTTACTTGAGGAGATGGAATGGAATCCTGAGGGCTTCTACGCCTACAGCCTCGATCCAAGAGTTTACATTAGGACTCTCGACTATGAAAGGTTCAAGTCTACGCTGAACCTGGTTTTAAGCTCAAACCCTCCAGCAATCCACTTCCACTTCAGGCTCGCTACCGTAGGTAAGGTAGCCGTATACAACGTACACGGGTGGGACGTAGGGGGACACCTTGTAACACATAACGGTATCGTTGGAGCCTACTCATACGAGGATGAGAGAGGCTATAGTGACACGCTTAGACTCGTAGCACAGAAGAAGTTCAGAGAGCTCCTACTAGGCAGAAGGTGGAAGGATCTATACAAATACCTTAGCGGGAGGGACTTTAGAGGCGTAATGTTCATCGTAAGCAGGGATTTCAACGAGGTACACGCCATATCACGTGGAAGGAGCATCAGGTACCATCAGTTAAACGATGTAACCTATGCTACAAGCAAGGAGCTCCTAGCAGGTAGCACATTAAGGAAGGCTAGAGTAGAGGCCTACACAAACGGGATCTTCCAGATAACCTACGATGGAGTTCTAAGAGTGGCTTAGACGAGAGTGAAGTAGCCTGCGGGTTTAGGAGCTCCTTCATTATACCTGGTAGCCCGCTATTCCCGTGTCACGTCAGGTAGAAGTTTTGAGGGCTCCAAGTACTTTCATTCTACTCTTTTACTTTGAGGTTTCTTTCTATTGCTAGTGTTATGAGTGTTAGTGCTAGTATTATTAGCATTATGAGTAGGCCTGGGAATACTATGAGCCAGTATGCTCCTGATATTAGTGCTGCTGATCTTCTGGCGTAGAATAGTATTGTTCCTAGGCTTACCCTCTCTAGGTCTCCTAGTCCTAGGAAGCTTAGGCCTGATTCTAGTAGTATGGCTGCTCTGGTGCCTATTAGGATTGATCCTAGTATTATCGGGGTTATGTTTGGTATTAGGTGTCTCACGACTATATGTGTTACACTGGATCCTAGGGCTCTTGATGCCTCCACGTAGGGGGCTTCTATGAGTGATAGTGTGTATGCTCTGACAAGCCTTGCTGAGGCGGGCCATCCTATGATGGCTATGACTAGGATTACGTTGAATATGCTTGGTTTCAGTATTGCTACGAGGATGAGGGCTACTACTAGGGATGGGATTGATAGTAGGAAGTCTACGATTCTCATGAGGATGGTGTCTGCAAGGCCTCTGAACACTGCTGCTGTTACACCTACTAGGAGGCCTATGGTTGCTATTAAGATTGCGCTTGCCAGGCCTACAAACAATGTTATGAAGACGCCTTCGGAGATAAGGGTCATGACGTCGCGTCCTAGGTCATCCGTGCCCAGGGGGTGCTCTATTGATGGGGGTTGGAAGGGGGCTCCTACCATGTCCTTCGAGGTCCATGGAGAGTAGAGCCTCCAAGCTAGTGATGCGAGGATTACTAGGAGTAGGGTTGTAAACCCTATTTGGAAAAGAGGATCTCTTAACACCCTATGTAGAAGACTCACAACCCCCTACCTCCTAGTAAGCCCTTTAACCTTAATCCGCGGGTCTAGGAAGTAGTAGAGGATGTCCGCGATGAAGTTAGCTGTAGCTACAACTATTATTGTAAGCAAGAATATCCCCTGGAGAACCGGGTAGTCTGCCTTGAATATAGAGTCGTAGAGCAGCCTCCCCACCCCATTCCAGCCGAAGATGGTCTCAGTGAACACAGCGCCCACAATCAACAGGGCGGACTCGTTAGCTATAATGGTTACCGTGGCTATCAAAGCAAACCTAGATATCCTAAGCAAAATCCTTAGATCGCTTAACCCAAGAGCTCTAAGCGTTAAGACGAAGTCTTCACCTCTCACACTAGATACCACATTTCTAACGTATACGTAGTAAAGGGGGGTGAAGAATAGTGTTAGAACAGTCAAAGGCCCTATCATATGATGGATGTAATCAAGCACTAAAACGTACACCGGTACTTCCTCAAAGTAGAAAGACGTAGTCCCAGCTATGGGGATCATGTTCAACCTATAACCCGCGTAGAACTGTATCAACAAGCCCACCCAGAACACCGGGGCTGAGGCTAGAAGGTATAATGTTGAAGTGAATAGCTTATCTAGAAGCCCCCCTCTAAACCCCATTATTAAACCCAACGACGTCCCCAGGAGAGCTGAGGTTAGCATGGCAGAGGACATGAGCACTACGGTGTTGAAAAGCCTCTCCCCGAATATAATCGTGGTAACCGGGACACCTATGTAGACGAAGGAGTAGCCGAAGTCCCCCCTGGCCAGGTTAGTAAGGTATAGTAGGAACTGCTCGTAGAGAGGCCTATCGAGCCCAAAACGTTTTATCAACTCCTCCCTAGCCTCTGGAGGAACCCGTGGATCCAGGAGTGAAATCGTAGGATCCCCGGGTAGGAGTCTGAATATTATAAAAGCCGCTATGAATCCAAATAAAACTATGAGCATAACCTGGAAAAACCTGTTTACTATGTAGTTTACAAACTCCCTAGGCATACTACCTTCTCCTAAGAAGATACAAGGCTGCTATAGCAACTACTATGATCGCAATGACTATAGCTATTATGGCCGTGCTGGGAGCCTCTGATACCCTAGCTGGCGTTGTTAGTGTTGGCGTCGTTAGAGTTGGCGTTGTTGCCGGGGTTTCAGTTGGAGGTGTTGTCATGGCCGGAGGTGTTGTCGCAGCTGGCGGCCCTACATACACCATCACTCCTCTCCTTGCATCAAGCTTATAACCTATACTTTCAAGTATCTGGACAGCCTTCTGGGGGTTGTATTCAAAGAATATATTCTTATTAGCTAGACCCCCATGCCACTCCTTATTTAGAATGGTGTGTACGGGATACCCGTATCCTAGAACCGCTCTTTTGATAACCTCCTCCCTGTTAATAGCATAGTTTATAGCCTCGAATAGCCTGGTGTCGTTGAAACGCCTAAAGTTGAAAGCTATGTATATCAACCATATGTCGGGGGTTACTATAACCTTGAGGTTTGGATCTTTCTCCGCCTCGCGTGCAAGAGTTGGTAGCGCCGAGTACCTCTCCATGTCTACCTCACCTCTCTTAATAGCGAGGAACCTGGTTTCAGCCTCGGGGATAACTCTGATAACAAGCGTTGATATCTTGGGCGCTCCTTTCATAAAGTAATCTGGGTTTCTCACAAGAACTATGCTTTCACCGGCCTTTCTACTGCTCCATTTGAATGGACCTGTGCCTACAGGTTCTGGGTTACCCCAATCTATCGGTTTATCAATCCATAAATGCCTTGGAACTACGTAGACAAGGTTTGTGGCGAGGCTAAGCAGGAACAGGTATGAGGGTTTGCTAAGCTTAAACCTTACAGTATAATCGTCTACTTTCTCAATGGACTCCACGAATTGTGCGAGAGCCGCAAACCTCACAGTCTTATTACCTATGCCTACCTTAAATGTGAAGACCACATCATCGGCTGTAAGCGGTTTGCCATCATGGAATCTAACGTCCTTCCTAAGGTAGAATATATAGGTCCTCCCATCATCCCTTACCTCCCACTTCTCAGCCAGCCAGGGTATAACCTTGAAATTAGGGTCTAAAGCTACCAAGGGGTCGTATAAGATGTTCAGGACCCATAATGACCTTAGATCTGTTGCCATGAAGGGGTTCGTTGAGAGTATATCTGAGGGGAAGGCTATCCTAAAAACGTTCTCCTCCGGTTTATCGCTCTTATACATGTAGAGTAGACTCCACCTATTATAAACTTCTATTATACCCCCAGACATGAGAGTGTAGTTCTTCCACTCAGCTCTAATTATCTGTATATTCTGGCTTACAAACAATGGGATGAAGGGCCCCTTGGAGACCATCTCCTGTATTTTCCAAGCATACTCCCTAAGTTCACTCTCACTCCTAGCCTCAAAAGCTTTATCAATGAGATTATCGACATCGGCATTCTTATAGCCCCAGTAATTAGAACCTCCAGGTCTCGCTTCACTAGAGTGGAATGCTAATAGCATTCCAAGAGGGTTGGGAGTCTGGGAGACAGCTAGGGCGAATGAGTCGTAATCGAAAGTCCTCTGTATCCTAGGATACATAACCGCAGATTCAAGTCTAACCAGGTTAACCTTCACCCCGATTTTAGATAGCTGCTCAGCAACAACCTCTGCAGCCTTATCAGATTGAGGGAACCAGGGGAGTGAAAGCATCTCAAACTCTAAGACCTCGGGGAGGCCTGGAGGAGGCGCTTTCTGGCTTATGCTAACCATGGGAGACGCGATAGAGAATACGATTAGGATGCCTAGAAGTACACCATAAAACACTCTCATGCTACTCACAGGCTACACCACCTCTTCGCATAGGAGGGTTTAAAGAGAAGCCTAAAAAATCTTTGCCCCAGAGATAGTCTGAAGAGAAATTTAAATAGAGGCCCTTCCACCACGGTAAAACGGAGCCTAGGAGGTGCCCGGATTGCTTGTGATCTCGAAGAGAGAGGTTGAGAGGAGGATTTCTAGGATCACGTCAGCTATGGAGTCCAAGGGTCTCGACGGCCTCTACATAGTCTCCCCAGCTAACATAGCCTACGTTACCAACTTCATATTCATACCTACTGAGAGGCCTATAGCTGCTTTCATTAGCGGTGGCGGTGAGGTTACACTCTTCGTCCCCCTACTTGAGTACGAGCATGCCTTGAAATACTCGTATGCTGATAGGGTTGTGTACTACGAGGAGTATCCTGGTGAGAGGCACCCTATGGTTGTTATTGGTGATGAGCTGAGGAGGATGGGTTTTGAGGGGAAGAGGTTGGGCTATGATGTTGATGGCTACGGTCATGTCTTCGGCTATAGGGGTCCTAGGCTTAGTGATGTTCTAAGGGCTAGTTATAGCTATGAGAGGGATCTCGTCGAGGGCCTTAGGATGATTAAGTCTCGTGAGGAGGTGGAGTTGCTTAGGGAGAGTGGTAAGTGGGCTGGGCTCGCCCACAGACTGTTACAGGAGTACACCGGGCCTGGAGCCTTGGAGGATGAGGTTTCACTGAGGGCTAGCATGGAGGCAACACTAGCAATGGCTAGAGCCCTCAAGGGCATCTACAGGCCGTGGGGTTGGACCTACGGGGCTAGAGCTGGGTTTAGAGGACAGGTCGGCCCACACTCATACTACCCACACTCCCACACAATACACGCTGTCATAAAGAAGGGTGATGTGCTGGTAACAGGGGCTACAGCGATGGTGAGCGGTTACGGAGCGGAGCTAGAGAGGACAATGATTGTAGGGGGGCCTACAGGAGAGCAGGAGAAGTACTTCAAGCTAATGCTGGAGGCAAGGAGGGTAGCACTGGAGACCATAAGACCGGGTGCTAGGTGCAGCGATGTAGATAGAGCTGTAAGGAAATTCTTCAAGGAAAAGGGGTTGGAGAAACACTGGAGACACCACGTAGGACACGGGATAGGGCTGGAGTACCACGAAGCACCATTCCTAGACATAGGTGATAACACAGAGCTAAAACCAGGCATGGCCCTCACAGTAGAACCAGGAATATACGTAGAAGGACTAGGAGGGTTCAGACACTCAGACACAATCCTAGTAACAGAGGATGGCTACGAAAAGCTAACAAACTACCCAGAGGAGCTGGAAGAACTAATAATAACGTAGCGGGTCTGAAGCATATCCCATCCTAGTACATCCCATGCTGTGTGGAAGTACCACACCTAGCCTTGAGACACCCACTGTAACTCTACACGACTACCCTGGGTTCCCGGCCCGGCTGGGGTTAAGCGTCTAAGAGCATTTACTTGGTGCAGTTGATCCTGGCTAGGAGCTCGCTTGGCCTCTCCAGCCTGAGATAGTTCACCTCGCTTAAGCTACCCAGCCTCCTCTTGAGCTCCTCCACCACCTCAATGATACCCCTATCTACTGTAACGAGGGTGACAGTTGACCTGGTCTTGAGCGAGGCTAGGAGGGCTATCGATACCGCCTCCACGTCATCCCCTCCTATCCTTTATGAGTCTCTAAGCTCGTCGGGTGTGTTGAGAGCTCGAGTCTTCTCCGCTCTAGAGCTCTAGCTCTTAGAGTCTCATCATCGTATCTCTTCTTAGGCATCCCGAGCACCTCCCTCTAAAACGTTATCAGAAAACGTTATAAGATAACGCTATCCAGAGAGCTTTCCCAGTAGGTTACATGATCTAGTAAGGGTAGGGGTGGGGGGTGAGGGTAGCTGTTCAAGGTGATGTTAAATTTTAATATCAAGTTGTAACGTTATGGTTGGAGATAGGGTGGGGGGTTTTTAACCAGAGAATACTATCTCATTCAGCTAGTTGCTAACTAGAGTATCGGTAGATTTAACCCCCGGTTAACTCAACCCAAGCGTTAGACAACACCCCCAGCGCCGGTTGTCTAACCACACTAGGAGGAGGGTCGCCCTCTGGGCGGTGCACCGGTGCACAGCTGTGCGCCCGCACACCGAGCCTCCAGTAGGGGGTAGGGTTTCGGGGCTTCCGGCTGGAGGGGGGGTGCTAGCACTCCATTACACGGAGTCCTGGAGGACGCTTCACGTCCACATCACAGGCCAGCCCGCCCTCGAACCCACCCCCCACACCCAACCCCACCCAGGCCCCGCCCCGGGCCCTGCGGCTGAGGGCAGTCCCGGGGAGAAAGGCGATAGCATACAATTACAGCGCATAGTATATGCTATCGCCGGTCTATGGGGGTTGGATACCGTGCTAGGGCTGTGGACCCTAGAGTGCTCTCAAGAGCTTAGGGCCCCCTCTAGGAGCTCTAGGGCTTCTCTGCAATGGTAACCCCCATGGTCATGATGGGGGTTACTCTGGAGTATTAGAGGTTGCAACCTCAACCTCTAGCCTTAGCCCAAAAGGGTTCTAGCTCGACTAGTCGGGGCAGACCTCATGCTAGAGGGGACGGTCCACCGAGTTTACCCTTGGTGGTTCTAGCAACTTTGTGCCCGGAGCTCTCCCGGGGTAGGTAGAGTTGCCTACCCCTGGTTTCACGAGGGTAATCTATAGGAGCTCCCAGGGCATAGGGTAACCCCACCTGGCCCCAGTATGGTGGTTAGGTAGGCACTTCTACCCTATCAGCCTGATTACCCAGGGTACATACTCAGAGTATGAGAGGTATACGCTATCGCTCATTCTACGGAGCTGGGATATCTATCGAGTCCCTGGAGAAAGGCGATAGCATGCAAGTGTAGAGCATAGTGTGGATCCTACTGTAAGCCCACCAGGTTAGGAGAAAGGCGATAAAACCGGTTAATCAGGTTAATTAGAATCTTATACTTCGGCTGTATAAGCGAAAATGTGGTAGGAATTTTTACTACTTCTGATTAACCTGATTAACCAATTAGGTTGTAGGCTGGTGCTCGACCTAGGCCCTGTCTCAGGGGCTCGGCTCCGCTCTAGCTCTTGTAGTAGCTTTCAAGCCCCGAGCTCTCCTCCTCTTCCTCCCTTCTCAGGAGCTGTTCTAGAGCTTGGCGCTCACGAGGATAAGTTAACGATATTATAGAGGTTATTGATTTATATGCCCAGCATCTCAGATCCTATGTTTTTAAGCACTTCTCAGCACCTTTAACTGCTAGAGAAGCTATCCTCTTCGCAATCTCCTCTACGCCTACAAACCTATCTAGAATCTCCAGAAGTTTGCCTAGGGATACATCTGCTTGCCAGATCACCTTGCTACCGCTATCTAAAGGCTCGATCCTTATAGTTAGATCTGCCTCATAGCTAGATCCAGCCGCTCTCCCGCTAATCCTATATCTTGCCATATTACCTTCTATCGATGCTAGGGTTATGGTTAGCGTTGATGTTATGCTGCTCATCTCAGGTATACCAGCATCTGATATGTCGAGCCTGGCCCTAGCCCTTATACTTTTATCATCTAGATTCTCATAGCTTATGACACCTGGTATGCATCTCGCGAATCTGCTGGGGTTTTTCAGCAGCCCTAGAAGATCCTCTGATCTGTGTTGAGATAAGATCTCTCCCGAGATCCTCCTCACAAGATCCACCCAAGATCCTTTCTACTCATTAAGCTTATATAGTGGGCTATAACTCTATATAGTGCACTACATAGCCTCTCATAGTCGAGGAGTCTTTTATCACACATACTCTTCGTCAGAGCTTTAAGCCGCGGATCAATATCAGCTAGATCCTCCTCCGAGGCTTGACGAAGCTTATAACTCCTTGTCCTCGAGGCCTTCGAAGAACCTAGAGCTTTAGATACCTCATCAGACACCTTCTCTGCTACCAGTCTCCCAGTTGTGAACTTACCCCCTACCACCGAGATCAGGTTTCTAGGCTCTCCATGTCTGTAGATCTTGAAATCCCTCGTAGCCTCTCTACCAGCCCTCTCACCCTCAGCCCTTAAAAGGGGCCTTATAGAATAATATACCCTAGTATAGCCGATCCTCCTGATCATTGGTAGCATCTTAGATCCCTCCTCAAGGAGAAGCTCGATCTCCTCCTCATCAGGCTCCACCTGATCCGGATCCTCTATAACCCTCGCAGTAGTCCCAACTATGGACGACCCTGCGTATGGAACAACTATATCTCCATCGGATGGGGGTCTAAGCCTATTTATAACCCTCCTTGAGAGTCTCGCTGGAATAACTATCATGGAACCTGCTGTCGGCATGATCTCTATATTGGCTCCAGCCATAGAGGCCACCTTACCAGCCCAAGGGCCTGAGGCGTTCACTACTAACTCAGCTCTTACACTTCTCAGTGATCCGGATATTCTGTCTCTAATGGAGATCTCTTCAATAGATCCTCCAGCTATCTTGAATCCGATAACCTCTGCATCCTCCAGAATCCTGGCACCCTCTATATATGCTGAGAGAGCTATGCTTCCAAGCACATCTATTGCCCTTACAACCATATCCGGAACCTCTACCACAGCCCTCAAGGATCTGCTGAGATTCGGCTCCTCCTCGAGAGCCTCGCCAGGGTCTACAAGCTTGTGGGGTATGCCCGTGTCTCTAAGCCCCTTCAAAAATTCGTCTAAATAATCCTCATCTCCCCTCTCAACCGCGACGAAATAGCCCCCAGTATTTTCCACAGCATGTGGTGCTACCTCAGACATTATCTTGCTCTCCAACGCACATTCGATAGCAGCGTTGGGGTCTCTTACAGCGTATCTCGCACCGCTGTGGAGTAATCCATGCATCCTCCCACTAGTGCCGCTTCCAATAGCCCCCCTCTCTAGAAGAACTACTTTGAAGTCTCTCAGAGTTAGGTCTAGCGCTGTGTATAGCCCTACAATCCCACCGCCTATTACTGCTACATCGAATCTCCCTCCATATGCGGCCAATCCATATCCACCTTTATATTATCCCTCAATGCCATATGCCCATGGAACTTCTCTAGCCCATCCAAGGGCCCTTTTAACTGCTGCCTTCCACCCTGCATAGAGCCTCTCCCTTCTCTCGGGATCCATTGATGGTCTGAATATCTTGTCGAGAGCCCAGTTTCTCCTTATCTCATCGAGATCCCTCCAGAACCCCACAGCAAGCCCTGCTAGGTATGCAGCCCCTAAGGATGTTGTTTCGAAGACCTTGGGTCTCCAGACCTCTATACCTGTTATGTCTGCTTGGAACTGCATTAGAAAGTCACTTTTTGCAGCTCCCCCATCAACCTTTAGCCTTGGGATCTTGGATCCCGTGTCGCTAGCCATAGCCTCTAGAACATCTCTGGTGAGATATGCTATAGCCTCTAGAGTTGCCCTGGCTATGTGCTTCCTCTCAGTCCCCCTTGTTATCCCTATTATGAGACCCCTAGCATACATATCCCAGTATGGGGCTCCCAGCCCCACAAATGCTGGGACAAAATAGACGCCCCCGGTATCCTGGGCGCTCTCGGCTAAGGGGTTTATCTCCGGAGATACCTCTATGATCTTCAAGCCGTCTCTTAGCCACTGGATAGCAGCGCCCGTTATAAATATGCTCCCCTCTAGAGCATAGAAGGCCTTGCCCTCCTCTAATGAGTAGTAGACTGTTGTTAGAAGCCCGCTCTTAGAGGGTACTGGGGATCTGCCTGTATTCATTAATATAAAGTTGCCAGTTCCATATGTGCACTTAACCTCCCCAAGATCGAAGCCGGCCTGGCCAAAGAGGGCTGCCTGCTGATCTCCAGCATCCCCTGTAACAGGGATCTCTCTCCCACCTAATAGACTAGCCACCTCGGGGCCTGTGTAGCCATACACTCTGGAATCGCTTGAAGGCCTCGGGAGGGGCATCATGGTCTCAGGGATCCTGCCCTGGATCTCAAGGAGCTCGCTATCCCACGAGAGCCTGTGTATATTGAACAACATGGTTCTAGACGCGTTGCTATAGTCAGTGACATGAGCCCCTCCCCTCTCTGGTGTCTGAACATTCCTCGAGCCCCTTGTTAGATTCCATATTATCCAGGTATCTATAGTCCCAAACAACGCCTCACCCTTCAAAGCCTTCTCCCTAACACCTGGGACATTATCCAGGATCCACCAGATCTTTGTTCCAGAGAAGTATGCATCGGGCACAAGTCCTGTTCTCTCCCTTATCAAATCATAGTAGGAGCTCCTAAGGATATCGACTAGGGGCGATGTCCTCCTATCCTGCCACACTATAGCCCTATATAATGGGACACCAGTTCTGGGATCCCATATGACCGTGGTCTCCCTCTGGTTTGTGACACCTATAGCAACGATCTCTCGAGGATCTACTCTGGATCTCTCAATAACCTCCTTAATAACGAGCTTCGTCTTCTCCCAGATCTCCATAGGATCGTGCTCAACCCAGCCAGGCTTTGGATAGATCTGCGTGTGCTCATAATAAGCCCACCCACCCCTAACTGGGAGCCCGTCTCTGGTAAATATCATAGCCCTCGTCCCAGTAGTGCCCTGATCTATTGCGAGAACATAGCCCTCAGATTCTCCGGACATGGGACCACCAGGTAATTTATAACCACAGGGCTTTATATATTTAAAGATTTTCCAATGTATATACAAGTATACAAAAACCCCCTATGCCAATATATTATTGAATAGAACACCCCATGGGTGAGATCATGCCCCCAGAGATATCCCCATACCTTGCGGAGTTCATCGGCACAATGCTATTAATACTCTTTGGAAACGGTGTTGTTGCAAATGTTGTTCTATCGAAAACTAAGGGGCATGCATCGGGCTGGATAGTTATAACAACCGGGTGGGCTATGGCTGTGACTATTGGTGTGTATGCGAGTTTTTGGGTTAGCGGTGGCCATATAAACCCAGCAGTGACTATATCCCTAGCAGCCCTGGGAAGATTTCCGTGGAGCATGGTTCCTGGCTATATAGTATCGCAGTTTCTGGGAGCATTTGTGGGGGCTATATTAGTGTACCTAGCATACATGGATCACTTTAGAGAGACGACAGACAAGGCTGCAAAGCTGAGCGTATTCTCAACAATACCGCAGATAAGGAGCATTCCTAAGAACTTCTTAACAGAGGTTATAGCTACATTCGCCCTCGTGCTAGGAGTTATGGCAATAACCGCGCCAGAGTCAGGAGTCCCACAAGGGCTTATCCCAGTGGTTGTTGGCTTTCTAGTCTGGGGGATCGGGCTATGTCTCGGAGGCCCAACAGGCTATGCGATAAACCCAGCAAGGGATCTGGGGCCGAGACTTGCACACCAGCTCCTCCCAATACCTGATAAGGGGAGCTCAGACTGGAGCTACGCATTGGTAGTGCCTCTATTTGGACCAATAACTGGAGGGCTTCTAGGAGCCCTAGTGTGGAGGCTCTACACAGCTCCTCTAGGATAGCATCTATATGCCCTATCCACACTATTAATTTTTTACAACCTGAAAGCCTCGCCCTTCAGGACGGGGATGGCTAATTCTTATAAGCTTCCTAAGGCTTTGATCTTTTTGGAGGGGCTCTATGGCCTCTGGTGATGAGGGAGTGCTAACCCTTTCGATAAGCATGAGGGTTAGCTCCGAGCCAGGGGCTGTAGAGCTCCTCGAAAGATATAGAATAGCATTAAACTACGTTATAAACAAGATCCTAAGCCTAAACTTAAAAACTATTAGGGATGTTCATAGGGTGCTCTACAGAGAGCTTAGAGAGTGGTTCGAACTACCATCTAGATCGTTGTGAGCGTTTCTTGAGACTACGTGGAGTTTCAACCTCATCTCACCGTAGGGTGGTAGGGGTAGGTTCTTACAGTGATGGCTTCTACTTTGTGTTAACCCTAGGAGCTTCTGTAAAGCTCTCTGTAGGGAGCTCTGTAGCTTTGGTAGCGGGTGGTGTTCTTGCAAACCTTATAGATTTTACAAGCAAAAATATTTAAGGCTCGGTCTACTTCAACTATGGTTGAGCCGCCCGGTGTGGGGAGGAGGTCCGATGGTCCCACCGGGGCCGAGGCCCCCCGGCCCTGAAATGTGATGCCCCAAGCATGGGGAATCCGATAGAAGGATGAGGAGTGCGCGTCCGAGCGGAAAACCGACAAACCGCTCGGGGGAGGCCTAGCACAAAGCTAGGCCTTCTGGGGATGCGGGGAGGGGGTCACGTTCTAGCAAAGGCCCCCATGGTTAGGGATGTTAGAGAGCTCCTAAGGGGGCTCTACGGCTTGGATGTGGGCTGCATGGGCTAAACTAGATTTACCTGAGGAGTTAGGGCCTATGAGGATGTTGATGCGTGATAGCTCTAGGTCCAGCTTCTCCACACACCTCCAGTTCTTAACATGAAACCTTATCAACGTCATGGCCTCTCCAAGCCCATGTGCTAGTTGCCCTCCCGGAGCTTTTATAAGGCTGGGAAGCTCTGGGAGCCCTAGTTTAGAACTCGGGTTTCCCCCATGACCCCTATTCCCTCAAAACTCTAACCTTTCGAGAAGCTCTGGGAGGCCAGGTCTCCGTAGTTGGAGCTCCCTCGAAGCAGGCTTAATGGAGGGTTACCTTAACACGCTTCTAACGTAGTCTACCAGCTCCAACTCCAGTACTTCAAGCTATTGAACCACCTTAACCTTAAACCATCCGTATGAACGTTAGTGCTTAGCAGCAATGCTGAGGGGGTCAGGGTGGGTTTTTGTTAGGGTTAGGGTGTTGTTTGGTGATGCTTTGAGGAGGAGGGTTGGTGAGGTGTTGTTCCTAGTTGATACGGGGTCCTTCTTCCCAATGATACCTTTAGGGCTTGCTAGGGGGTATGGTTTGGAGGCTTTAGCTGAGGTTGAACTCCTACTAGCTGATGGGAGGAGGGTTAAGGGCTGGGGTCTCCCTAGCACTCTTCACAAACCCTAGTACCTCAGCTGCCTTAGATCTGATTTTTCCCAAGCAAGTTTACCTCCCCATAGGTCACCTCATGAGGAAGCTCCGCCCCCTGAAGGCCTACACTTCCGGCTTCAACGAATACAAGAGGGTTCCCCGCATCAACTATAGTAACCTCATATGATTCACCCTCAACTTCAAGCTCGTCGACAACATTACCTGTAGGTAGTAGTTTTCCAGTTGTAGACCCCCCAGGATCATACCATACCAGGTCTATCCTCGCTCCCCCTCGAAAACTCTTCTAGGACCCCTCAAACCCTCTCTAGCTAGGAGCTCTACTAGAAATCCATTCATGGATGCTATACCAGGATGTAATGGTTTAAGCCTTACACCCTCAGGTATAGCTTGTAGTATACCAGAAGACATACTACCAGCAATCCCTAAAGCGTTTATAAGTTGATCCTCACTTAAACCTAGAAGTTTCCCTGCAGTAACAGTTGCTCCAAACACGCCAACCACAGATGTTGGATGGAAACCCCCCGTGTGGAAGGCAGTAGGTGTTAGTAGGCCAAGCCTCGTAGTACCTCATAACCAGCTATTACAGCCTCAAGAACACGTGAACCACTAGACCCCAAAACCTCACCTACAGCAAAAGCTGTTGGTACCATTACAGAGCTTACATGCGTAATAGCTCCTAGATGGGTATCATCGTAGTCTAGGAAGTGAGCTTGAACAGAGTTAATCATAGCAGCAAATGGAGTATACGATTTAAACCATCTCCCCCACACAGATGACATGTACTCGCCACTCACCCCTGATAAAACTCTAATTATGTACTCAACCTCGGGAGCTTCCATAGCTAAAGTTGCTAAAGCCACACCTATAGTATCGAGAATGTGAAGTTTAGCCTTCATAACAACGTTAGATGGTATCTTAGCTAAACTAAGCTCACTAGCAAAACTAGCTTATCTTAGAAGCTAGCAGAAATACTCAATCAGACCACCCTCCATCCTTAATTCATATACTTTATACCTTAATCTTAATGAGCTTTACTCCTAAGTTCGTGTGAGAGCAACTCAGAATGATACTTAGCTAATGCTAGGTATCTGAAGATAGCATGGTTAAGTTTACTGAATGGTATGTATAGGAAGAAGCCTATAACCGTACCCATATGGACAGTGTAAATCACACCCATGAGGTTTGTTGCTCTAAGCGTTAAGGTGAGAAGACCTGTGATAACTGGGAGCATTATTATTATTAAGAGCGCCAGGTTGAGACGCTCCTCCTCTCTAATCCTAAGTTCTACTTCAGAACCTCTATAACCCTGTAATACCACGAGTACCCCCAGGGATGTTAGTACACCACCTGTAACACCTAGAAGTACCGGTATACTGTAGAAAGGATATGGTGAGAGAATGCCGAGAACATTCTTATACACCGCAGCCGCTATGGTTGCAATTATGAGTAGTAGCATCCCGTACATGATCATAGCGTGAGGAGCCCAAAATAACCTCTTAAGCATACGATAGCTCTCACCACTATAACCACATGACAACATACCATCCCTAAACCATGTATGGAATAGAGCATCCCTCAATGCTAGTAGAAGAGATCTCGTAAGAGAACCTGAGAAACCTCCAATTCCTTTCACAAACCTTATGCCCTGGTAGAGAAATGCTATGATAACGTAGACTGCTAAAACAAACCCTCCAACGTATATTTGATTGTATGGAAAAACATCATAATACCTGCTTGCTAAGAAGAAGCTGTTAACATCAAATCCTAAATTGTAGAGAGCTACAAGGAGAGCTAACATCACACCCACTACTTGCAATATTATAGCTGAGATGATGGGTTTTTCATAGATTTTCTTAAAGGGTTGGGGTGAGTACTTAAGGTAACTAATGGGTCTTATAATGCTAAAGGTTCTAGGAGGGTTTAGGTTGAGCTCATGTGGAGGGCTATACGGGCATACGTAGTAGCATGTTGTACAGTGATGGCATAGATTCGCTATGTAATCAACATCCTCCTCCCCGAAATCAGTTCTAAACTCTATAACAGTCCATACGGGACATATACCCTCACAGTATCTACAAGCATTACATATCCTTAACAGCCTGGAAGCCTCCTCGTAAATACCCTTATAGCTCACTACAGCGTCACCGCCCTCTCCCCAGCTATCAGGCCGAAAACACCACCAATAGTTAACCCCAGACCACCAAGATAACCCCTACCTAGAATATTACCCATCATAATCTCACCAGCGGCAAGAAGGTTCTCGAAAGGCTTCCCATCCCCCCTAAGAACTCTAGAATCCCTATCAACCATAACACCGTAATACGTAAAAGTAATCCCGGGAACAACCTTATACGCGTAGAACGGCGGGGTGTCTATCCTAGAAGCCCAGTTACTCTTAGGAGGATCAAGACCTTTGGTTGAACATCCATCTAACCTCTCATAGTTCACCCTACAAGGTTGAACACTATCATTGAACTCCTTCACAACACGTATAAACCTTCCTGGATCTAAGTTAAGCTTCACAGCCAGCTCCTCTAGCGAGCTTGCAGTGTAGGGAGGCCATGCTGGTGGTATAAACCTCCCCCACATCTTAGAGTCGAAGATTACATATGCTTCAGCTTCAGGCTGTTCCGCTACAAGCTTACCCCATATAGCATACCTCTTAGGCCACTCATCCTCACCCTCATCATAAAACCTTCTACAATCCCTGTTAATAACTATACCGAATGGTATGGCATCAACCTTACTAATAACCCCACCATCAGTCCTGGGGGCTCTAGCATCAACAGCAACCATATGACCCTCTCTAGGATCACCTACAGGCATAGCACCCAGCTCTATAAGCCTCATTAGGAGAAGACCATCATCAAACCTACTACCCCTAACAATAAACTTATCAGCTTTACCACCCCATATCTGCCTAAGCCACCCTATATTAGCTTGAAAACCACCCGAAGCTACAATAACACTATTACCCTTAAAAACCACCTCCTTGGAACCCATTAGAGCTTTAACACCTACAACCCTCTCATCATCAACTATAATGTCTGTGACCGCCGTATTATATAAGACTTTAACCTCCTTTCTAGCACTTAGATATCTATAATAGGTGTCGATAAGAGCCTTCCCACCGCCTATGAAGGATGCATTAGTTAATGCATTAGTTCTAGAGAGGGCATTAGTTCTAGATAGGTGTAGTGCTCCTCTATAAGCTTTAACTAGGGGGACTCCATGCCTGTACATCCACTGTATAAGCTCCTGGGATCTCTCAACAACAATCCTAGCTAACTCCAGGTTAGTCCTACCACCAGTAACCCTCAGAATATCATTTAACATCTCATCCCTACCGTAAGTCCCCGTTGTGAACTCATCAACATCCTCATGAGCATACCTTATATCCCTTGTATACCTAGAATTACCCCCCCTTAACTCCTTAGGAGCTTTTTCAATCAAGAGTAAACTCTTAGCCCCATGCTCAATAGCTGATATAGCTGATACAAGCCCAGCGTTACCGCCACCAATCACGATGACATCAAAGATCTTTTCATATAAATACATAGACACACTCACCTGTTCTAACCCTTTCAATTTGTGGGCCTGAGGCGGCATGTAGCTGAGCACCTATCTCACCAGCCCGCGAGTACATTATGGTGAAGTACGGCTCCATCGTCTTATATTGATAGTATCGAGCTACCAAAGCAAACCCTGATCTAATAGGATCGAATGAACATATACTCCCCTTGGGGAAAAGCTCTCTCCTCGTAGCTAGAAGGTTTAAAATATCTCCATAGCTTCTAGGCCAGAGATCTCTAGGGATCTTCTCTTTATTAAATATAGGAGCGAATAGAGCGTAGCTCGTCACATAAGCTAGATCCTTGAACTTAGCCTCCAACGGTATTTTATCATAGAACGTAAGCTTGTAAGGTAGCGCGTGACCCTCGTTAATTAAAATGAGTTGTAAGTCCGTAGCCGAAGACCACGGTATATCAGCTGTAGGATCGCCTGTAGCAACCTCGCTTCTAAACCTGCTAAAGATTGCTAGCATCCCCATCTCCAAATACTCTATTTCTATGAATGGATATATCTTTAAATCTTTTAAGTAGAGGTTCTGCCGAGGATCTATCAAGAGTACTATAAATGACCAGCCTCCCCTCCCTCCTAGCAGCCTCAATTATTGGTTTAAGTAGTTCTTCCCTAGTAGGAGTAGGAGTGTAGGCAGGAGTGGGCGTCGGTGTTGGCGGTGTTGGTGTAGCTTCAGGAGCTCTAGGTAGTGTGGTGTAGTATACGGCTATCAAAGCTAGGATAACCAAGACCCCTACAGCTATGAGGATCTCCCGCCTATAAGGCGTTGCAACACCCACCCCCCAACACTACACCCTTAGAGTTCAACTGAGAGTTCATATAGCTGTGTTTCACAAGTAACTAGAGGAGAGGGGGAAGCGAATCCCCCCTTTAAAAAGGGGGCCTAACACCTTCATAGCATAGTCATCGTTAGATCACGTGTACACCTTAAGGGGATTAACATAAGTGGAGAGGCTGGTAACCACTATTACAGGCTGGATAGCACGCTACCAGACTGAGATAAGCCACCCTATTGTGACACCTAGCATTGAAGACCGTGTAGAAGCACATCCTCTATCCTTAAACTTTCCTGCCAACTCAGTAGCCTCTCTATCTTAGCTTTAGCTAATATAACAGCCGTAGCTTCTCCCACCTCCCCTTCGCATACCTCCCTCTTAATAACTTTTCTAACTACCTAACCCTAAGTTAACTTAACTAAACATCTTCATACGCTTCCTCAAAATTGTTAACCTAGCTTACAGGGAACATAGTTGGACTTAGATTGTTTATATCTCATCTTCTGCTTCTAAGCACTATTTCAACCTCTTCTAGGATGTTTAGGAGCTCCCCTCTACCCCCAGGTTTTAGGGTTGTAGCCTCTACCTCCTTGAACTCCTCCAAAAGCCTCCTATCATCGTCCTCGTTTAGAACGCTCGAGGCCAGGTTGAATATGTGGCTCTCCACCCTGGATATATGGGCTCTCCTAAGCCTCACATAGCCTAGGACATCTCCTACGACGCTTCTCACACGATCCCCATCCATGCTCTTAAGATCATCCTCTAGTATCCCAAGTAGGGTTCTAAGAGACTCTTCTAGGAGTCTATGCTCTGAGGCTAGATCCTCTAAGATCCCCTGGGAAACCCTCTGCTTGATACGCGAGCAAACCCTCTCCTCCTTCTCCACATGCTGTAAATCAAACTCCCTAAGGAATCTTAGGAGTAGCGGGAAAACCCTCATGTCGACAGGCTCACCCCTAAGAAGCCTAAGGGAGGCATTCTCAAGTAAGCCTAAAGCCCTCTCCATAACCCTATGCTCCTCCAAAAGCAAACCCAGGGACCTCATAAGCATAACCATTAAACCCGGGGATCCACGGAGATAATTTAGGCTCATGCACGAAACACCGTAACCAAGCGTATTACACTCTAAAAACCCGTGAAGACTGTTACACATCCGAGGAGGGTTCCCCCCACTATAAGCCTTCAGAGAAGCTTCAACCCCTAATACGTGGAAAGAGAAGCCTGACATAAGCGAGCTTAGATAGCGTGGAATTCAACGTGACTAGGAAACCCTCTCCCATCCCAGCGATGAGGTTTCTCGGTGGGGGCCTTAGAGTATGTCTTCCCCTTTCCCAACATAGCTAAGGTATGTAGTTATCTGAGCTTTATTAAGGAAGCATGTTATTCTTTTAGTTCTTTAACTAGTTCTCTTAGATCGGGGTGAACGTACTCCCCGTCTTTCAGTACATACTCCCCATCTGCTATTAATGTTGCTCCCAGGGCTAGAGCGTCTGTGTGTGAGGATGCTAGGCCTAGTTTACCTTTGTATGTTGGGGCTTGGCTTCCGAAACCCCAGTCTACTGCCCCCCATACTCTCTCATCTTCAAGGATGTTACCTGTAAGCTTGGCGTTTGGGTTGCAGCCTAGAGCTATGTGGGCTACATTATACATCCTCGGGTCGTTAAACTTGCTTAGCCATGTTTTAAACATCTCAGCCTCCCTACCCCCCTCTATCCCTGTAATCCTGCCTTTCTCAATGTATATTCTTACAGGCCTTCTCAACACTCCTAGCCCCTCAGGTGGGTAGATTGAGCCGTCTACAAGGAAGACACCGTTTATGCTATCCTCTAGGGGAGCCCAGTCTACTTGGCCTACCAATGCGTAGTCCCCCGGTCCGGTAACCTCTCCTTCGACGAGAACAGGTCTTGAAGGATCATTCTTAAACACCATACTTGTACCCTCTGCTGTTTTTAACTCAAAATCATGTGATCTAGAGATTATCGATGCCAGCCTCTTCTGGAACTCGAAAAGCACGTCCAGGTTAACCCTTCCTATCAACCTAACCATCATATCCGCTGTCATCCCTACGAGTATGAGGTATCTCGTCTTATCCTTCTTCATAACATCCTCGTATATTGTTGAATAGAGTAGCCAGCTTCTATTAAACTCTATCCACACATCAGCCTCCATAAGCGCGGCCCTTATAGACCTAACAGCTATATCCTTCTCAGCCTCCATAGCAACACCTCTAGCCATGTTAAACCAGAGAACGAGGGGTTTACCACCAGCTAGTTTAACAGCTTGAGCCGTAGCTGAAACCACACTCCAGTCAGATCCTGAGTCAGCGGTGATAACAACCTCCTCACCAGGCTTTACGAGCAGGATTCTATCAACAAGCTTTCTAGAAGCCTCTGCCAGCTCAAATTCAAACCCTATACTCAACAACCTCACCCTCCCATCCCTAAGAGTTCCTCCACAGGTTTATACTCAAAGTTGAAACCAAAATGCTTAGGGCCGAAGAGCTCCAACCCCCTCACGCTTCTCCAGATATCCGGGGCTCTAGTAGCTACAACTATAACCCTCATACCCTCACTCACCATATTTGATAGAACCGGGTGTCCCGATTCATCAAGCAATATGATCAGGTCAGGGCACATTACCACAGGCTTATCGTTGAGTAACGCTAGTAAATACTCGTTCTTAACGTAGACCTTAAGCCTCCCCCTTGCACCTTGAACCTCTATGAAACCTTCTAGGAACTTACCTGTATCCGTTAGATTTACAGTTGAAACTATACCATCGAAAACCCTCCAGCCATTCAAGGCTTTAACCAGCTCCTCCACTACATCCAGGCGTCTAGCTATAGCTTCTCTAACTACTCTACCGAGTTTCATAGAGAAACTTAGAGTGCCTTTGATAACAGCTCTCCCGGCATCCCTTAATGTGAGAGGTGTATCTATAACGAGACTCCACCCACCAGATATGTAGGCTACATGCCTAGCAATACTTTCATAGTCATCCACACTAGCTACATCCTTCAACAAAACTATGGAATCCCTGGGGGAGACCACCACAGATGGGGTAACCTTTAAACCAAGTATGTGGGCCGTAGATTGGTGGAGCTCCGGGCCCGCCCTACCCATTAAATCCCCGTCAACCACAGGTAGATCTACGAGAGCGGAGGCGTAGAGAGGGACAGCTGTATTAGATCCACCCAGCTCTGAGGACACGAATCCAACAACCTTCCTACCCAACTCCTTCTCCACAACACTTAAAGCCTTTAACAACATACCTCTAACCTTCCCTTCACTCCTCTCGCCTAGAGAACCCATAGAACCTATGAAGTATGGGGAGACCAGAACACCGTCTTCATCCCCCGAAAACTCCCTTAAATCAAGGATCTTAATCCCCCTACCAGATCCTAGAACACCTCTAAGCATCTCCAACCCAAACCTTAAAGAACCGCCTCCCCCGGTAGCTAGGATAGAAGCACCTAGTAGTAGATCCTCTGCCTCCTCTAAGCTCTCTATTACTATCATCCTCATACCCTTCCTGAATCCCTACTCCAAGGAAGATTTTAAGATTAACGCTAGCCGCCTTAGAAATAGGATATTTAACTGTTAGATCATATCCACCCTAGGCGGGTCATGGATATGAGAGGAGTTAGTAGAACAGCGGTCATCGTCATAGTAGGGTTACTTATACTAGCACTCGCTCTCAGCTTCTTCTACTTCAGAACATCACAAGTTGAGGCTCCTAAGAGGGTTGTAATCTACGCTTCACTATCCGAGATGACATCAGCCGATCCTAGTACGGAGTTTTCTAACTCAATTATGTGGATGGCAGTGGTATATGAGAGGCTACTCATGTACGATCCTTTAACCGACAAATTCATACCTGAGCTAGCTGTAAGATGGGAAAGGAGCCCTGATGGTGTAACGTGGACTTTCTATCTAAGAAAGGACGCTAAATTCCACGATGGAACCCCGGTAACAGCAGACTCAGTAATCTTCTCCATAACTAGGACCAAGGAGCTTGGGATGGGCGCTGCATTTCTATGGGATTCGGTGGAGAGGATAGAGAAGGTCGATGATTATACTATTAGATTCCATCTAAAATACCCAGCCCCCCTAGATTTGATAGCGTCAGCTAGCTATGGAGCCTACATATTCAGCCCTAAGGTTGTAGAGTACGCTAAAGCCACTAATGCCACGGATCCTAAGGTAGCCGAGTGGTTTAATAAAGGTAATGATGCTGGCTCAGGCCCCTACAAGCTCGTTAAATGGGATCCTGAAAGTGAAATAGTCCTAGAGAAGTTTAAGGATTGGTGGGGCTGGGCTGATCCCAATTACCCACTAAAATCCGATAAAGCACCAGATGTCTTCATAATAAGAATTGTTAAGGATGCCGTAGCCCAAGCTAGGATGTTATCCGCAGGAGAGATAACGATAGCACAGCAGATTCCCTTAGAGGATATAGACTCGTTTAAGAGGGATCCCCGCTTCGTCGTAGTGACTAAGCCTAGCTTCCAACAACTCATACTACTCTTGAACACGAAGAAGCCCCCTCTAGATAACGTTTTAGTGCGAAAAGCCATAGCTCACGCAATACCATATGATGACATAGTGGTTGTTGCTAGATCGAGTCTAGCAAGGGTGGCCAGCGGCCCCGTTCCCTACGGTATGTGGGGTCACTCTGAGGAATTCAGGTTTAAGTACGATCTTGATACTGCTAGAAGGCTACTAGAGCAAGCTGGATACCCTAAGGGTATTGATAGACCCTTAATACTAACATATACAGCGGGTGATATATATGAGAAGCGGACTGCTGAGCTAATCCAAGCCTCGCTAGCTAAGATAGGTATTAAAATAGAGATAAGACCTTTGAGTTGGGAGGAGCAGTGGGCTATAGCTAAGAAGGGCTGGGAGGATCCAGGCGCTGCTCAGGATATTCTAATGTTCTACTGGTGGCCTACATATATATCGCCCTTCGACTTCCTCTACAACATGTTCCATAGCGATAGTAAGATCTTCAACCTAGCATATTATACTAATAGAGAGTTTGAAGATATACTGATGAAGGCCGTCGCATATGAAGGGTCAAACAGAGGTGAGGCTACGAGATTATATGTTGAAGCTCAGAGGATCCTCTACAACGATGTACCAGGCATACCTCTATGGGATATGGTGGATGTTAGAGTAGCCTTAGCTAAGGTTAAGAACTTGGAGAAGGCCATTAACCCATCGTACCCAACAGTCATCTTCCCACAGGTTTTAGAGGTGGAAGGCTGAAGTAGAAGATGCCCGTCTCACCAGGCTATATCATTAGAAGGCTGGTGATGACAGCCATCGTAGTACTTGGTGTATTAACAATAGTCTTTATAGCTACCAGAGTAATACCTGCACACCCGGAATTCCTATGGGCTGGGCCTCATGCAACGGAAGAGCAGCTAGCTGAGGCGAGGAGAGCATTACACCTTGACAAGCCCCTAGTGGTACAATACTATTACTTCATAACCTCCCTTCTTAAAGGAGATCTAGGTGTATCGTGGAGAACGAAGAACCCCGTTCTTGAAGATATTAAAACAGCACTACCGGCAACCCTAGAACTAGCCATCACAGGATTTCTCATAGGAGTTTCTCTAGGACTACCACTGGGGATAATCTCAGCCCTCAGGTATGGAGGGGTTATAGATAAGTTGGTAAGAGTAATCTCGGTCTCCGGATCTGCAATCCCGGTGTTCTGGATAGCCTTAGTATTCCAGCTAGTCTTTTCAATAAAGCTAGGCATACTACCTGGTGGTTACAGGGTTGATCCAAGCCTAGCTGTAGCATATGGATTTAAACCAATTACAGGTTTCTATGTGATAGACACTCTAATAACGGGACATATAGACTTATTCCTAGATGTTGTGAGAAGACTCCTTATGCCAGCTCTAGTAGTCTCAATATACCCCCTATGCTTAACAGCTAGGATGACGAGAGCCCTAGCACTTGAAACCCTCCAGGAGGATTTCATAAGGAACCTTAGAAGTTGGGGTTTACCGGACAACGTAATAGCACGTAGATACTTGTTAAAGGCGGTTACACCCCCCCTAGTAGCCTCTCTAGGACTCTCCTTTGGATACACGCTTATAGGTGCTTTCATAATTGAGGTTGTATTCTCATGGAATGGCCTCGGTATGTATGCTGTACTCTCACTGTTAAGCTTCGACTACCCAGCTGTGATCGGCAGTATAATGGTTGTAGCGATATTCTACACCATAATTAATCTAATTGTCGACTTAACCCATGCCTATGTAGATCCAAGGGTAAAGCTATGATGATTGCACCCGCCCTACTAAAAGATTTCATAGCCTTCCTCAGAAAGGATAAGCTTGGTCTACTAGGTTTACTATTAATCACTGGATTCATTATAATAGGTGTAATAGCACCATATATAGTACCGTACCCTGAAGACGCCTGGGGGCTTACTTACAATGTTGAGAGAAGACTTCAGCCACCCTCAAGAGCCCACCCCTTTGGAACGGATGAGTACGGTAGAGATGTCCTTAGCAGAGTTATACTTGCAAGTAGATTCTCGCTAATAATAGCTATTAGCGTTGTAACACTATCGTTGACTATCGGAGTAGCAGTTGGACTAGTCGCAGGGTATTTAGGTGGGTGGATTGGATCAACGTTAATGAGAGTAACAGATATGTTCTTAGCGTTCCCACCTCTCCTCCTAGCCATAGCTTTCGCATCTATCCTAGGGAGGGGGCTTGAGAACGTCATTATTGCTTTAAGCCTTTCATGGTGGCCTTGGTATGCTAGGTTAACTTTCGTCCAAGTATCTAGCGTTAAGACAATGCCCTATGTTGATGCTGCTAAGATAGCTGGTATACCTCCTCTAAGAATCCTAGCAAAATACATACTTCCAAACTCTCTAACCCCAGTAACTATACAGGCATTCCTAGATATGGGGGCTGCCGTCTTAGAAGCTGCAGCTTTAAGCTTCATAGGTATTGGTGTTAAACCGCCCACCCCTGAATGGGGTTTATTGATAAGCGAGGGTTGGATTTTGATAGGTAAAGCTTGGTGGATTAGCTTATTCCCCGGTATAGCTTTGTTTATTACAGTCCTTGGATTCAACCTACTAGGTGACACTTATAGGGAGTATAGTAACCCTAAGATTAGAAGGTTAGCTGAGGCTAGGGTGTAAGAGCTGTGGGTGGAAGTCTGCTTACCATCAAGGACCTCCATATAGACTACAGAGCTCGCGGTGAGACTATAAGAGCTGTAAGAGGTGTTAGCCTAGAACTAGGTTTTGGTGAAACTCTATGCATAGTAGGAGAGTCTGGTTCGGGGAAGACCACCTTAGCTATGGCAATAGCCGGGGCTCTCCCACCAAACGCTATTATTAGAAGTGGGGAGATTGTTTTAAACAATGTAAACATCTTAAACAATAGAGAGTACCCTAGAAAGCTTGTCTCCTTGATACCTCAAGAGGTGGGCTCTTCGTTAAGCCCTTTCCACACTATAGAACAAGTATTCCTAGACGTCTTAACGTCAAAGGGTGTTACCGATAAGGGGGAGGCCTTAAAAATAGCTAGGTCTACGCTAAGCCTCGTAGGTTTCAGTGATATCAATAGAGTTCTCAAATCCTACCCTCACGAGCTAAGTGGTGGTATGCTTCAAAGGGTTTTAATAGCTCTAGCTGTATCGAGAAGACCATTGATACTCATAGCCGACGAGCCCACCTCGATGATCGACGCTTCCCTAAAAAGAGATGTTGTAGAGCTATTGAAGAACATAGTGTTAACTCAAAGCGTTTCCATGATAGTTGTTACCCATGATATAGCCTTAGCACCCCATCTTTGTAGTAGAATCGCTATTATGTACTCAGGCGAGATTGTAGAAGATGGTTTATCCACAGAGATCCTAGCTAACCCTATGCACCCATACACGGTTATGTTATTGGAGAGCATACCCCGGATATTATCTCCTAGAAAGCTTAAAGCTATACCAGGCCTACCACCCGATCCGAGAAGCACCCTTACTGGCTGTAGCTTTGAACCGAGATGCCCTAAGGCTATTAAAGGCTTGTGCGATAAAATCAAACCCCCTCTTACCACCATAGAGTCTACTAGGAGAGTCTCATGCCATCTAGTTCAGGGGAAGGAGGTTACCTTAAATGAAGACCCCTCTTCTTGAAGCTGTTAACATAACAGTATCATTCCCTTTAAGACGAGGCCTCCTAGGCAATGTTGTAGAAAGTGTTAAGGCACTCGATAGTGTTAGTTTAAGCGTTGTCGAAGGGGAGGTTCTAGGAATAGTGGGTGAATCTGGATCGGGTAAAACCACCCTAGCTAGGTGCTTAGTAGGCCTTGTAAAGCCTGATTCGGGGCGAGTCCTGTACGTGGGCAACGATATATTTAAGTTGAGAGGAGCCCTCTACAGGAGGTTCCGTAGAGAAGTTCAAATGGTGTTCCAAAACCCATACACATCCCTAAACCCAACTATGAAGGTCAAAGATATAATTAAAGATGTTCTTAAAGCCTCAGACAACTGGGATGCCCGGGGGGAGGAGCGCGTAAAGGACCTGCTGAAAGCCGTAGGTCTTGGAGAAGATGTACTACACAAGTACCCATCAGAGCTTAGCGGAGGACAAGCCCAGAGAGTAGCAATAGCAAGAGCCCTAGCAACAAAACCGAAAATCATAATACTCGACGAGCCCACATCAGCCCTAGATGTATCCCTACAAGCACAAATACTAGAACTACTCTCAGACCTTAAAAGACGGGAGAACCTAACATACATAATCATATCCCACGACATCTCAGTAATCAGATACATAAGCACACGAGTAGTAGTACTATACAAGGGGAGAATAGTCGAAGAAGGGCCCCCCGAGGAGATCATAAACAACTCTAAAAACCCGTACACGAGAAAACTCGTAGAAGACGTTCTATACCTATATGAATACATAGAGAAAAGATAGCTACCTAGCAAACCAACATAGTCACCATGAAAGATCAATAAAATACTCCACATAACATAGCTAAATTTCAAGTTAAAACAAAGACCTATAATTTATAAAATCTGCTTCCTACCAGCCTTAAAGAAAACACTCATAGTGTACTACAATGCTGCTTATTCATTAATAAACACAAGGCTTATTAACCCCCCTCAGTATCAGTCTCATATAGATATGAAGGTGGGATTGGTTCGATTTAAAATACTAACTTTAAGTCCACTAGTAATCTTTCTCATCCTCATGCTATCATCCTCTATAGCTTTTAATGTTATGAGCCAGAAGACTGTAGAGTCTATCTATGTTGATATTAGCGAGTATATTAAAGAGAGCAGTAGATGAGACCTGGCGGTACTGTTAGAGTTCCTATGATGGGCGAAGCTAATACGTTAAACCCGTTTACACTGACGACTAGCTGGGAGTTCATGATAATAGATCTAATCTATGACATCTTAGTTATTGTAACTCCTGATTTAAAATTCGTAGAAAGGCTAGCAGAGCATGAAAAGACATTCGAGCTACACGTAATACCGGGATCGGGGCACCTCATTACAGAGCCAGCAAAACTAGCTCAACTACTCACCTACATGCTATTATTCTTCGAAAAATACTCTCACGGAAGCATATTATAATAACCTATAACGAGGGTTAAAGTCGCTAGGCGGACAGATCTAACAGGTGGAAACACCCTAACGAACACCAACATTCAACATCCCCTGATAGTTCGTGAAGATATGGTGCTCTAGAGGGAGAGCTAGCGTGATCATGGTTACTAGTTTACCAGTTGAACGCTATACCGGTTTAGAGTAACATTTAAATACAACCTCTGTTATAGGCTTTCCCTTAGAAGATTAGAGGGTGTTCACGTTGAGTGTTACTGGTTTGGATTTAACCGTTATTGCCCTCTACATGCTAGCTTTACTCGCCATCGGTCTACTGTCTGAGAGGATTGCTATTAGGACTTTGGATAACTATCTTCTTGCTAATAGGCAGCTTAGTTACCTCCTCTACGTCCCGGCTATGGCTGCTGTTGTTTTGGGCGGTGCTAGTACTCTTGGTTCTGCTAGGCTCGGCTACCAATATGGCGTTTCCGGGGCTTGGCTTGTTATCATGATTAGTCTTGGTGTTATCGCTTGTGGTCTCATTGTTGCTAGGAAGATTATACCGTTGAGGATCTATACTATGGCTGAGTTTCTTGAGAGGAGGTATAGTAGGCCTACTAGGTATCTTGCCGCCATAGTCATAGCTATCTATACTTTCATGATCTACGTTACCCAGGTTATAGCTATAGGCACTGTTACCTCGGTCGTCCTAGGTATCTCCTTTGAGTTAGGCGTACTAATAGGGGGTCTAGTGGTTGTAGCCTACGTAGCCCTAGGTGGTATGTGGTCTGTTACCCTAACAGACCTCCTCCAATGGGCTCTGATGACCTTAGGTGTCATAATAATAATGCCGGTAGCAGGCTATCTCGCTGTGAGCGCTAAAGGGGTTTCCCTGGCGGAGCTCCCCCAAGGCTACTTCTCCCCAACACACATAGGGTATGATACCATACTATCGTACTTCCTCCTCTTCTTCTTCGGCCTAATGCTAGGCCAGGATATATGGCAGAGGGTTCTCACAGCAAAGGATACAAGGATTGGTGTCAACGGGACAGTCCTAGCAGGGCTCTACGGCATAGTGTACGCTCTAGCAGCCACGTTCGTAGGCATGCTAGCCTACCTGTACTTCGGGGGAGCTCTTGAAAACCCAAGACAGGCCATGCCCTTATTCGCTGTGGAGATACTCCCAGCTGGGATAGCTGGTTTGATGATAGCAGCTATGTTCTCGGCTTTCATGAGCACAGCTGATGGAGCTTTGATAGCTACATCAACTCTGATCACCTACGACCTAGTAGCACCCTTGAGGAGGCTTACGGAGAGGCAGCTAACCCTACTTGTAGCAGGTTTAAACGTAATCCTAGGGATCCTAGGGTTAGGCGTAGCTATATTCGTGCAGGAGCTCCTAATAGCACTGGACATAGCATACCTAGTGCTCTCAACAACACTATTCATACCAACAGTATTAGGCCTCTACTGGGCTAAGCCGTCAGCTAGAGCAGCTATAATAGCGATAGCCGGTAGCCTGATAGTAGCTGTAGGCTACGCACTCTACATCGGATGGCCCGATGGCTTCGCAGATATAAGACCAATAGTAGCCGGGTTCGCTACAAACCTAGTGATCTTCCTAATAGCAACATACCTATGGCCTAGTAAGACAACGTAGATGAAGCCAAACCCAGCCCATACACTTTTTAAACCCCCACTTTCTCCTATGTAACCCTACATGGTAATATAGGGGGTTACCATGGGTTTAGAGTACCTCAACGTCATAGATGAGGTTAGCGATGATATCATAGAGAGAGCCCTAAGTATTATTTTAAACCCACCAATCCAAGTTATCAACCTAGAGGGGTCCATAGCTAGGAGGGAGCATTTCATACCATCACAGCCTACCATCGAGTACATAGAGGTAGGTAGGCTTCAGCAAATCATGGGCCCTAAGGGGCTTGAGATATTCCTAGCCTTAGACCAAATTATAAGCCTAACACCCTACTCCACCCTCAGATCCACTAACCCCAAGAGCTTAGTAGAGGTTATCAGATATCTTGGTGGTAAACTCCACGGAAACCTAAGGAAAATCCACTCGCTTAAAGCAGTAGAGTTTAGAGGTGAGGATAGCGTCAAAGAGGAGATACTCCTAGTCCTCCCCTCCAAAACACAGGTCGATAATGTTAGGGGTAAGCAGGAGTTGTGGATTTGGAGGGAGAAGACTCGCTACGGTGTTGAATCACCCGAGTTTGAGGGCCTCGTATCAGAGATCCTATCTATAGGGGAGAAGCTAGTCAGCCTAGGCCTCAAGGTGGACGTTGCTGTGGATGGCTCCACATACCAGTTCGTCGAGGATAGGTTGTACAAGTTTAACGTTGTAACCCTGGATATGCCTGTTGACAAGCTTAAAACCATATATGTTAGGGATCAGAGTGTAACATGGCTCCCCAACCCCATAATAGGTAACATGGCCCTACCCTTTAGGAGGGGGGAGGAGGAGGTTGTAGTTGAAATATACCATAAGCTCGGGCTAACACCCTTATTTAGGGTTAGATGGGCTTTACTAGATAACATACTTGTTAGAGCTGTTATGGAGGGTGGTAACTTCTTCGTCATAAAGGGTGGGGGTGGCGATGTAGTCGTACTCTCGGGGATAGGGGTTAGAGGTTCTAACTGGGCTACGTTTAAGGTGTTGGGGGAGCTCCTACCAGAGGATGTCAGGCTTGTAGGGGTTCCGTTAGCAGGTTATATTAGGAACTGGGAGCTTGGTGCTGTGCACTTAGACGTTGTATTCAGCTACCTAGGTGATCTTGGAGGTGTAAGGGTTGCCCTTGTGGACCCGTCTAGGCTTGGGTTCTACTCACTCCTTGAATACGATAGGAGAACCGGTCTATTCAAGCCCGTGGAGCTCCTAAAGCTCATGAGGGAGCTTGAGGTTATCGTGGATGAACCTCCTAGGGATGGCGCTAGTGTTATAACAATGGTTAACGCCTTAAACCTAGGTAGGGGGAGGCTTGTGGCCGATGGTTTTAACGAGAGCGTTAACAGGTACCTGGAGCGTAGCTATGGAGTTGAGGTGATAAGAGTTGACATCCCACATCTTGAAGCTGGAGGTGGCGGGGTTAGATGCGCTACGAAGGAGCTCTGGAGAAGTTAAGGGCTAGGGGTTTAAAGGTAAACCCGGAGAGGTTCCTAGCAGAGTTCGATAGGATGAGTAGGATCGGCTGGGTTGAAGGCTATGGGATGAATAGACTGGCACTCTCGGAGAACCACGTTGCCATTAGAATGGATCTCATGGAACAGCTTAAAGCTCTAGGTGCCAAGGTGAAGGTGGATGAGGCTGGCAACATAATAGCTGAGCTTGGAGAGCAGGGGGAGGCTATAGCGGTAGGATCCCACCTAGACTCAGTCCCAGGTGGGGGGAGGTTTGATGGAGCCTACGGTGTAATAGCTGGACTGGAGGTTCTAAGAACCATCAAGGAATCCAATGTTAGGCTGAGGCACAGGCTAGTCTTAATAGACTTTAATAACGAGGAGGGCTCTAGGTGGAGCCCACCACTACTAGGCTCTGGTCTAAGCTGTGGTGTCTACACAAGGGATTTCGTATACTCACGTGTTGACAGGAACGGTGTTAGATTCGAGGATGCACTTAGAAACACGGGGTTCATGGGGAGCCCTGAGAACAACATATCATTCAACCCACCCAGGTTCTACGTGGAGCTCCACATAGAGCAGGGGCCCGAGCTTTACAGCAAAGGCTACGATATAGGAATCCCCCAGGGCATAGTTGGTATAAGGGTGGTGGAGCTAGCATTTAGAGGGAGCCAGGATCACGCCTCAAGCCCCCTATGGGCTAGGAGGGATGCCCTAACAGGGCTAGTAATAGTCAAGAACAAGCTTGAAGAGTACGCTTTAGAACGGGTTGACAAGCTAAGAGTGACAATAGGTAGGGTTAACGTTGAACCAAACGTAGCCAACGTTGTACCCGGGGAGGTTAGATTCACGGTTGACATAAGAAGCTACGACCCCAACATTATAGATGAAACGGTAAAGTACATAGTGGAGAACGGGGAGGACGTAGCTAGGCGAAGAGGGCTGGATTTCGAGCACAGAGACCTATGGTACATCGAGAGAACACTATTCGATACACAGGTGGTGAAGACAATCGAGGAAGCATGCGAGGAGCTTGAATTCAAATGCCTAAAAACGTGGAGCTGGGCTGGACACGATGCACAGAACATGGCTAGAGTGTCGAGAACGGGGATGATATTCATACCCTCAGTCAACGGTAGAAGCCACTCTAAGGACGAGTATAGCAGGGATGAGGATCTGGTTAAAGGGCTGTTGGTGTTACTAAACGTTGTTCTAGCCCTGGACTCTAGCTAAACCCCTAAGCCTGGGAGAGACTGCAACCCAAACCGCCAAGCTAGATGTGACGTGAAAGCCTTTATATCCATAGGGGGATTTCGAAATCTCGTAAAATGATGTGGTATTAGATGGTATAAGTTGCTCTATTAATACCCTTACTCTATTTTATTAAGCTATTTCTTCTTCCTCCTCGTAGCCTGAAAACACCTCTACTGCCAGCATACCTTTTAGGTTGACGCTTGCTGCCTTGATGGTGTTGACTACGAGTTTCGTACCTTGGGGTGGTCCTGAGACGTATATGAATGGGTTTCCGAGCCTGGCGATCTCTGCTTTGATCTCCTCGGGTTTAGGTATTGTGGTTGTGAATGTAGCCGCTATATTAGGTTTCCTCCTAGCAAACCCTTCAATCTCCTCTCTGAATAGGAAGAATCCTTCAACATCCACGTGTATAAGCTTAGCTGGTATTGTGAGGCATCTGTCGTAGATGTATTTAAGCATGGACCTGATGGGTGAGACCCCAATGCCATATGGTATGAAGAGGAGGCCTTCAACATTCTCTCTGAGTGAGAAGCGCTTACTCCAAGGCCCTGTTATCCTTACAACACCGCCTTCCAGCTTCTCAAGCGCGTTCTTAAACCTAGAACCTCTATGTATTGTGACTATCATAAGCTTATCCTCCGTGGGTGAGGATGCTAGGGAGAATACTCTGAAGCACTCCTCGCCACCGCAATAGCTGGGATCCAGGTATATGTCGATAGAGTTACCAGGACTGTATTTGAACTCCTCAAGAGGCCTCAGCTTGACAATCAAATACTTGTCTATCCTCTCTACACCCTCAATAACAACATTAACATACCTCTCCTCAGACACTAGCACCCCACCCTCACCCCGTGGGAGGGGGTAGGCTTTAAATCTCACCCACTATATTAATACCAGACTTTAATGCCGCTCCCCACGCTAGCTACACGTGAGGTGTTAGTATATGCGAGGAGAGCTCCATATAAATCCTTGCCTACTATACGTGGGCACTAGGAATGGTATGTATGTATTCTACTTTGATGGGAAAGACCTTAGCCTGGTTGGGAGGGGTGTAGAGGGTAACTCTGTGAGGGGAATAGCTGTACACCCTGAAAACCCGGAGGTAGCCTATGTGGGTTGTGGGCTGGGAGGCTGGGGTCTTCATAGAACTAGGGATGCTGGGAGGAGCTGGGAGACCCTAGGGTTTAAGGATGTCTGGGTATGGGATGTCGTGATACACCCTGGGGATCCCAAGACGATCCTCGTTGGCACAGAGCCTCCGATGCTATATATAAGTAGGGATGAGGGCCTGTCTTTCAACGCGTTCAACTCCATAGAGAGACTTCCCAGTAAAGGGAGCTGGAGTTTCTTCTACGAACCCTTCTACGCAGGCCATATACATGGTATCGCAATACACCCGTTGAGGCCTGAGAGGATATTCGCTGGGGTGGAGCACGGAGCCCTCATATACACCCACGACTACGGGGAGACATGGCATGAAGCTCTAGTAGGCCATGACATACATAGGGTTGCTATAGACCCACAAGACCCCGATAGGGTGTTTGCTGGAACAGGGGAGGGACTCTTCATAAGCACCGATGCAGGGCTCACATGGGCACCTGTAGAGGGGATGGAGGGTAAGTACGTCCACGGAGTATACTTCGACCCACACAAACCCTCCAGAGTATACGTCTACGTTGCCGAGACAGGAAGCCCCATATATGTTAGCTATGATAGGGGTAGATCGTTCAAACCTATAGGAAAAGGTCTACCGGCAAACGGGCCCGCGGATAGCTTCAGCATACACCCAGACAACCCAGAAATCCTATTCTATGGAGGGGAGGTCGGGGAGAGGAGAGGCCAGCTCTTCATAAGCCTAGACGGCGGGAACAACTGGAAGCCCATAGGAGGGGAGCTACCGAAGATCTGGAGACTCCGTCTAGGCAAAGTTAAAAAGGAAAAGCTAGCACAGCAAGCTTAAGAGGACAAGTTACACTTTACAACTATCACACATAGCATATCAGCTTAGGAACTACTCAGCTTATCATTAGTTGCTTTCAATTCCATTGAATGGATTCTACACCATCACTGTTCATGTTGAATGTGGAAAGTTCTCTCATCTCCATTACATAGATTCTACTCCATTAAGCCCCCGGTTGGAGGCCCTATGCATGTAAGGTAGGGTCTGGTATTTAAGCTTTACGTCCCCACCTCTCATTAGACCTCCCATGGTGTAAATAGGAGTTTCAATTGTATACTGCTAGCACACTTGTTTATGGATGAAGATGTCCAAGGGTAACGTATATAAGCCTCGGTTCCTGTGTGATTTTAAGCTTTCCATTTTACACTTGTTCTCTAGACTATTTGTCCTCACTCTAGGTTTTACTGAGTTCTTTTCTCCTTAGAAGGTTTAACATTCTCTTCGCTGGTTTTGGCTTTAATTACTGCCATTATTAGGACCTGGCTTACTCTAGTACATGTTTTCTAGAGCTACTACTGAAGCTCCTAGGGGCTAGGCGGGGGGTTTGAAAGCTGTAGGTCAGGGCTTAGAGGCCTGAACTCTAGGTGTTGGCCATAGCTAAACTTCTATCATGAGCTGGATTAGCTCTAGGTAAACACTATGGTTGATGGAAAATGACTACATCTAACCTAAAACTAAACCTCGGTGTTGGAGCTCTAAGCTAACACTAGAGCTTCAATCTAACACTCTAAGTAACCTCCACCATTTAGCTCCTACCTCATCAGGGGTTACTTTAACCTAACAGTTGGAACCCGCACCTGGAAGCTCTAACCTAGTAACCCTACGGGCTGGAGCTCCACAACCTAGAGGAAACTCAACTAGCCAGCTTAGTTTAAGGCTACTAAGGTTGGATGGTACAATGATGGATCCCGGTTACACCTAGAGGTGGACTAGGGCTCTAAGCTTTAGCTACCCTTTAGCTACTGGAGCCCCGGAGATCATAGGCTAAGGTAACCCCATTGGATTACGTGGCTTAAAACCCTTGAAGGCCCCCGACCTGTCTTAGATTAGAGGGGTTACTTAAGTGTTGGTAGTAGAACTCCAAAAACTAACTCAGAACTCTACGAGTTCACATGAATTAAGTTATAAAACCTCCAGTTAGGCCTTGCTAACGTATGCCCTAAGAGAGCCTTAGTACCACTATATCAGGCCATCGACAACTCCCAACGTTGGGGGTTACTTAGAGCTCTAGTTCAACCCACAGCTGGTAGCTTAAACTTTAGAGCTTGAGCAGCACAGGTCTACATTGCTTTAAGCAACCCCTACTAAACATATCATGCATCTAGGAGGTCCTAGAACCTCTATTTTGGATCTAGAGCTTAGTAAGCTGCTAGTTATGGTAACTCCTAGTGTTAGAGTTTTAAAGGCTACCAGGCTCTACGTGTTGTTTGAGGCTCATACCTCCAGGAATACCTAGAGCCTAGAGAATTGTCCTAGGAGCTACGAGCTCTAACCCTAGGGTTTTTAACTACATGTTGTTTGGTTTAAAGGATTCAATTCTCTACTTTAAGCTTAACAGCATTCCATAAGGCTTTAGCTGTTGAGAGAACTCTAAGTATGTGACGGCACATGCTCCACCATTATGGACAGTTATGGATGGTAAGGGGTTACCATTCTAATACTGGTGCTCATACTCAGAGGTCTTCTAGGAGGTGTTTTGCGTTTAAAGCTCGATATAGTCTATCTTGATCTATCTTGATAGATCATATGTAAAGCTTTAAAGCCTATGACATTAAATACCTAATCTACTCCTCTAGTAGCACTATCCGCTGTGATCTCAGGATAATCCCAACCTCTGAAGAGCATCCTCTTGAGCCTATAAGTGTTTACCTACTAAGCGGGAGAGATCCTCCACGGTACGTATGCAAGACTCTATCGTATGAAGTGTTCAAACCTAAGGTATACCAGCATCGTAGGTTCTAGGCTTAGACATGGAGTTATGGTTGATTTTATTAAAGCTTAGAAGGGATGGCTAGGCTTGAGATACCGGGTGATGGACTTGGAGATGAGGTTATCTCTATGTAGGTGATGCTATTAAAGCAAAGTAGGCGAGCTAGAGGATGTTTAGATCACGCTATTCAACTTCCAAACCTCGGAAGCTACCTCCAATGTTTTATCAACTCGGTTGTATCCACTGTCTTCTTAAGGGTTTAAGCACGTGGGAAACCTTTATTAAGCTTGCTAGCTCTCTACCAGTGACGGTGAGATTTTGGTTATAACAATGTATACTAAGAGGGGTATGACTTTTGAGCTTCCGAGGCGGAATCCCCAGTGGAGGTTCTTAACATAAGGGAGACCCCGTTATGGGGGATCTAGATGAAAGTCTTAGCTTCATTAAAGATATTCTAAGGGTGAGTGTGATGGAGTATAAAAGCATTCTTGGTGGAAGGGGGAGGAAGGCGGAGGAGCAAACCGTTCAGGATCTCAGGATAGTGGAGTTGCTGGCTGATATCCTGGGTAGGGAGGAGGATGAGTTCCTGAAGAGTTTGTATCTAGAGCAGTTGGATAGCGAGGAAGTAGCTATTTTTAGGCTTAGCGTCTTCCAGGATTTACTAAGGGATGAAGTCTATAGTGCGGTAAAAGACTTTGTTAATAAGATTAGGAGGTGTATGAAGCTCATCGACTTGGAGAAGGATGTCTACGAGCAACATAGGATTGGATTCCACTTAGACGCTGCACTTATATACGTAGAGGCACTTGAATCCTTCTATAATAGCTTAAAGGCTTTGAAGGTCGGATCGGAGGGGTTAACGCAGCTCCTCAACTACCTTCAAGACATTGTAGAAGGTGCCTACTTCCGCTCTATGAAGGAAAGAGCCTATGAAGCGAGAAAAGCTAGGGATGAGATTAAGGTGAGGGTGAGGATAGCCGGGGATGAGATTAGAGTGTGGAAGTATGATGGTGGAGAAAACCTCTCCGCGCTTATCGAGGAGATCTTCTCAATATTTAAGGAGGGTGAAGAGGAGGAGGTTAGGTATATTAAGACCGTGGAAGAGACATCACATGTACATGCTGCAATACTAGAGGGGGCTTTCCATGTTTACAGGAGGGAGCATGAAATTCTTAAAAAATTCATGGAGGACTTCCCTGTGATAGTAGATGAGGGGGTAGCGAGCTTCGTTAAGGAGGTAGGGTTTTACCTAACATACATAGAGTATATGAGGAGGATCGGGAAAAGAGGCTACCCCTTCTCCATCCCTTCTTTCACCAAGGACGGTTCCATGC
>Ga0209670_100120_pt1 | contig 50104 bp, 47 predicted proteins | sample PerSpoBPS_BMetaG_FD_184741 | JGI IMG/M metagenome (GOLD analysis project Ga0209670, IMG submission 184741) | Thermal spring microbial communities from Yellowstone National Park, Wyoming, USA - Perpetual Spouter B (PS_B) MetaG (SPAdes) (version 3) | ecosystem: Environmental > Aquatic > Thermal...
CAAAGGAGTTTGACAATAAAGGAAAGGTTAGACAAGATAAAGGCATAAACTATATAGGATTTTCACTTGATCAGAGATTTAAAGAAAAACAAGACAAACTAAGAAGAGAATATATAAAAGAAAATCAAACATTTGAAATAAAAATCTCTTTTCATCCCAAAGCTAATGAAGAAGATATTAAAAAATTCTTTTGTGCTTTATGGCTTGCTTTTAATTTGGGAAATTTTGGAAGTAGGGCAAGAAGAGGGTTTGGAGCGATAAAGATTGAAAAAATTGAAGAAAATAGGAATAATATAACCAATAATTGCTATGGTTTGAATTTTGTTCCAAGTGGGAATTTAAGAGATTGGATAAGCCAAAATTTAAGGAACATAAAGGTTATTATAAAACCTAAACCAAGAAAAGATATTCCTTATTTATTTGAAAATTTTGGGATTTATCAAATTCAAAAAGATAAATTTAGTAATTGGGAAAAGTGGAAAAATCATGTTCAGAAAGGAAGACAAGGAAAATATCTTAAAAATTCTTGGGGAGGAAATAATGTAAATAATTGGAAAGATTTACTTGATTTTATGGGATTTTTACTAATGGCTTATAGAAGTTATAGAGAGCCTGACTATAGTAATGCTAAAAATATCTTGTTAGGAAACCAAGTAGCTAATCTAGTTTTCGAAAGAGCAATTTTTGGAATTCCTTTGAATTTCTACTTTTCAAGTATAGGAAAGAAGGGTAGGGGAGATATGGTTAATCTTAAATTAGGAAACGATACTTTAAGAAGAGCATCTCCTCTTATGATAAAAATTATTCAAAATGGAGATAATTATGAAGGACTTTTTATCATTATGAAATCTACATTTATGCCTGCTAATTCAAGGCTTGTTTTTTCAGACAAAAATGTAAATCTTCCAAGTAATAATATATGGCAGGCTCTGGATGATTTTCTATCTTCGCTCATAAATCATAATTTAATAGAAGGATTTACCCATGATTAAAGTTACTTTAACACCTTATGATGTTTTGTTTTTTGGTTCGGGCAGACCTTTCAATAGAGGCGATGTTGTTGTTTCTGCTTTTCCACCACATCCCAATACTTTTGCAAGTGCTATATGCTCAAAAATCTATCAATTTAAAAATATAGATATTTCCGGAATTCTAAAATCTGTTTATGGTCCGTTCATCTCAAAAGGAGATAAAATCTACTTTCCAAAACCTCAAAATATATATGGAGAAAAAAAGAAAAAAGAGAAAGATAAATTTTTCACTGTAAAACCTATTGATGAGAGCAAATTAAACCTTTTCAAATCTGATAATACGAATAAACCAAACGTAATCAAAAATCTCCCAGTTTATTCGGGAGATGAAGAAGTTGAGCAATTTGAAGGATTTATTTCTACTGATGGTCTTAAAAAATGGTTAGATAATCAAGAAATAAAAAAAGAAGATATCTTGCAGTACAAAGATATTTTTGAGAATGAGCCAAGAATTGGAATTAAGGTAGAGCCTTCTCTTTATTCAGTCGGTGGTAGAGAGGATGCACTTTATAGAATTGAGTTTTTAAGATTAAAAGAAGATATAAAATTTGTGTTTTGGGTAGAATTTGATTTCTCTAATGGGGAACTTAAAAAGTGTGGTTTAGATGATGAAGAAAAAATCTTTGAATTTTTCAGTAATGAGCCAAAAGTTTTAAAGCTCGGAGGTGAAATGAAAAATGTAAGTTATGAAATCCAAAAGAATGATTTTAAGGAATGGATTAGAAATGAGCTAAAAGTTCCAGAGAAAATTGAATTAAAGAGAAAAGATAGAATTTTAGTTTTGTTTTTGACTTATGGAGTTTTTGATGTGGGAAAGCTTCCTCAAATAAATGGTTTTGAAATATATTCTGCTTGCTTTGGGAGTTATGAGATTATTGGAATAAATTCTGCAAAGTTGGGAAGAAAGACAAAAAGAGCTTTTGCTCCCGGAACAGTTCTTTGGCTTGAAAGTCAAATTGATAAAACAATAATAATAAATAATCCAAATTTTCTTTGTAAAAATGAAAGTCAAAATGATTATTATTTTAATGAGCCGAAAGGGAAACAAGAATTTATAGGAACTAATTTAGTCTTAATTAAAAAGGAGGGAGGGCAATAAAAATGTATAAGAAAAGTGCAGTTTTGACATTCTATGCAGAAACTCCTATACATATGGGTTCGGGTCAAAGCGTCTCATATGTAGATTTACCTATTCAAAGAGAAAGACATACTTCTTTCCCAGTTCTTTGGTCAAGCGGAATAAAAGGAGTAATAAGAGATTTAGCTTCAAGAGTGTGGAATGATAAAGATAAAGTTGAGACAATTTTTGGTCCAGAAGATGGTGGCTCAGATTTTGCAAGTTGTATAAGTATAACTGATGCTAAAATTTTGCTTTATCCTGTTAGGTCTGTAAAAGGAGTTTTTGCGTGGATTACCTGTCCATTTGTTTTGAGGAGATTTAAAGAGGATTTAAAGGCAGTTGGAATTAACTTAAGTGTTCAAATTTTTGATGTTTCAGATGATAAAAAAGTTTTAGTTTCAAATAGCAGTGCTTTGAGGATAGATAATAATCAAGTTGCTCTTGAAGAGTTTGTTTTTAAAGCCGAAGTTAAAAATGAAGTCAAAGAATTGGCTGATTTCTTAAAAAATTTTGTCCATCAAAATGATTTAACTACAGATCTTAGAAATCATCTTGCTATTGTCTCTGATAATGTTTTCAAAGATTTTGTAAATTATGCAGTTGAAATAAGAACAAGAATAAGAATAGACCAGACAAAAGGAACTGTTAAAGAAGGGGCTTTATTTTCAGAGGAATTAATTCCTTCTGAAAGTGTTTTTTATTCAATTTTATTTTTCAAAGATTCATTTAAGCCAGGTTCCAATATGGATGCTCAAAAAGTATTTTCAGAAATAAATTCTTTACTTTCTGATAATTCCATTCTTCAACTTGGCGGAGATGAGACAACGGGAAAAGGTTTTGTAAGGGTTAAAGTTTTTAATGGAGGGCAAACATGAGAAAAACACTTGAACAAGAAAGGGCTTTTTATTGTCTAAAATGTGTTGAAAGGTTGAAGTTGGCAAAAGGTGGAAAGTGGTTTGAATTAAAGGATGTTAAAAATCAATTTAACTTAAAATCTAACAATTTTGACGATTTCCATAAATATCGTTTCTATGATGGAATAAAGTTGGAGATGTTTAAGGATTTCGTTTCTTGGTTTATGAATGAAAGGAACAATAACCAATTAAGAAATATATTACGGACCTTGAATCAAAATGAAAATAATGCAAAACGAGAATTATCTGAATTTTTTAAAGAAGGAAAAGATTTAAATAACCGAAATGTTAAAAATCAAATCTCACAAATCTATTCTAATTTTGTTTTTGATTTTTCAAAATATGACTATGCCTCTGACTATTCCTCACATGCTAAAAGATTGCCCCAAATGATTATTTCTAATGGTTTAATTCCTACACTTGCCTTTTATAAATCAAAAGGAGATGATAGAGGTCAAATTTATACTGATATTTGCGAAATTTTGGAAGTTACAGGTTTTAAGCCTTATTTGGATTGGAAAAATAATAAAGAAGGTAGTCTTCTACTTGAATTTTTATTAGAAACTGACTTTCAAACACTTCGTCTTGCGACTATGGAAGTTTTAGCAATTGCTAATTGGTTAAAAAGAATAGTTGAGGTTGAAATAAAGGAATGATAAAGAATAAAAAAGTTTGGGAGAGTTTTGAAAGAGATCTTTTGAAAAAGGAAAAAGTTGATTATAAAAAGAATTTCAAAATTTTTGATGAGTTATATAAGCTTGCTAAATCCTTGAACAAATTTCAATTTGATCCCCTTGAAGATATAGAGTATGATATAAAATATGCTTTTGCTATAAATGGAATTAGAAAAAAGTGGAAGCAAAAGAACTTTTAAAGAAAATAGCAAAGTCTTTAATTTTTATATATAAAAAGTGAGGTAGGGATATGAAGTTCTCAAATTCTAATGCTCGAGGAGACCAAAAAAGATTTAAGATTGAGGGTAAAGTAGGGAGGACTATTTATGAAAAGCTGGAATGATCTAATAAATTACCTCTATCTTAGCAATCAACCTAAATTAAATAACTCAAAATGCGATAACATTTCACTTGCTTTGCAAAAGCTTATAAAACCAGATATTGTAATAAACACCAAAAATAAAAGAGACTTTTTAAACTCTATAAACGAAGCTCCAAACGTTATTGAAAATTTCAAGAAAAGGATACAAAATCAAGTAGAGAATTTAGAAAAGTGTGGATATGAAAATATATTTAAAAATGAAAGAGAAAAATGCTTAAAACTCAAAACCTCCTCTCGTCTTGTTGTAGGTCTTGGAGCAGGGCATGTTCTTGAAACTTCTCTGACTTTACATCACATTTTTGGAATTCCTTATATTCCCGCAAGTGCTTTAAAGGGTGTAGTTAGAATGGTTAGCTTTTGGGAAATTGCTGAAAACCAAAATAAAAAATCAGATAAAGACATAGAAAAACTTCAAAAACAACTTTACGATGATGAACTTTCAGGTTCTGATAGTGAAGATATTTTAAAACATAAACTCTTATTTGGAGCTCAAAATTTCAAGGGGCTTTTAGTTTTTCTTGACGCCTTTCCTGAAATTCAGAATAACGAACAAATTTTTGAGCTTGATGTTATGACACCTCATTATCAAGGATATTATACTAAAAATCAAGTTCCAGGAGATTGGGAAAATCCAAATCCAATTATATTTTTAACTGTTAAAAAAGGCATTACTTTTTGTTTCAATGTTTTATTTGATAGGTTCAGGTCAAAGGAGATTTCAGGAAATGGTGGTTTCCCTGAGGAAGTAAAGAAAATTGTAAAGAATTGGTTAGGTAATTCTTCTGAATTGTCTGGAATTGTTAGAGGTTGGGTTAAGAAAGCCTTAAAAGAATTTGGAGTTGGGGCAAAAACGAGGCTTGGTTATGGAATTTTTGATAGTTAGATTTGCCATGAAACTTTTGATTGCTCCTTGGGGTAATCCATTTGAGTGGAGAGAGGTAAAATATACCTACTCAGGGAAGACAAAAAAATCAAAAGATCCGTTAGCTCTTATAAAAGAAATTGAAAAATCTGACAAAATAGTTATTGTTGTCCTTGATACATTAGCTGATACTTTATTGAAAAATGGTATTGATAATTATTCACATAATTGGCTGAGTAATTATTCATACATAAAGACTGAAATTCAACGGAAAGTTTCTGATTTCTGCCGAAAAGAGTTGGGTTTTGTTCCAGATAAAGTCATAATATCTTATGGATTTGGTGAATTTATTAAAACAAAGTTTTTAGGGAATGCAAAAGATTTTTATTATGATGTTTTTAAAGGGTTTTCTTTTTTATTTGCTGAATTGGAAGTAAGTCATGAAATTGAAGTGGTTTTTGATGCAACTCATGGAATAAATTGGATAACAATATTGACTTACAGAGCTTTAAGAGAAATTCTTGAAATCTTGTCTTATTTTTATAGTGTAAATTTGAAAGTTTTAAACTCAGATCCTTTTGTTAGAGAAGGTGCGGATTTGCTGAATATAAATATTATTGAGGAAACCAAGATTCTTCCAAAGATCTCCGTATATAAAGATGATAGAAGACCAATAGAGCCTTATAATGGGCTTGAAGAAGATAAAGAAAAGAAAAAGGTAGGAAAAGAAATCAATGATTTTTTCAAAGAAATTTTTGGGAATAATAGAAAGTATTCTGAATACAGAGATGAAATTTTGTTATTTCTTGGTTCATTTTACTTTGCTTTACCGGTTGCGCTATTAAGTTATATTCCAGATCCAGAAGATCTCAGAACAAAAATTGAAAAGATTTCAGATGAATTTGAAAAAAATATTCAGATTGATGATAGAGGAGAGAAAGTGCAAATTTTAAGAAAGCTTGAATTTCGTGAAAGTTTTGCAAACTTTTCAAAAGCCTATCTTATCAGTTCTGTATTAGGGAAGCTTGGATTTAGAAAATCTTATGAAATTCCTTTATCTGAGATTGAGGAGCTGAAAGGTAAAGTTTTTGGAAAACTCGCCATAGAATGCAATAGAATTGATGTTGAGATAAAAGAAGTTTCGGAGTTAAAATATAAGTTGAGTGAAGAATATCAAATTTACGCAAAAATCAAGTTTGGTAGTTTTCGTGACGAAATTGATAAAAGAAATTTTTTTGCTCATGCAGGTTTTGAATATAATTCCATTGAGTTGAAAAAAGATATTTGCAATGGAAAGAAAGATGAGATATATATAAAAATCCGTGATCAAAGCATAGATAAAATTAAGCAATTAATTATTCAAGATTTGCAGCAGATTTGAAAGGGGGTGCCAATATGGACTGGAAGCTTAAATTGAAAGCTCTACTTCATGATCCGCCGTATAAGATAAAATCTATTGCGACTCACAAAAGTGAAGCTAAAAAGCTTTTTGAAAAAATTTTCCCAAACGACATCTTAGAAGATGATAATGTAAGTCTTGCTGACCAACTCGCGTCAGCTCAAAGTAGAATAATAGTAAAACCTCAATTTCAAGATCAAAGCAAAGAAAAGCAATTTGAAACCGAATCGCAAGTAAATTATGACGAATGCGAATTTATAGATATTTTCTCTGAAAGGAAAGAAAAAATTCAATCTCCTGATGAAAACAAAGTTCTGAATTTATTTGATAAATTAGGAAAATTAAGTTTTTCAAATGAGGAAGAAAGAGCAAAATTTATCTTTTTATTTTTGTGGCGATTTTACCCTGAAATTTTCCCCGAAATAAATAAACATCCTGCTGATTCAAGGGCACCAAACCATTCTATTTATGACCATCTGGTTCAAACATCAGCTATTGTTTCAGCTTTACCAAATCCTGCATTTTTGCTTTTTACAATTGGACCTGTTCAAAGTTTTATTTCAAAAGCAAGAAAAACATCTGATTTATGGTCAGCAAGCTACATGCTTTCTTATTTGATTTGGGAAAGTATGAAACCTTTGGTTGAAAAATTTGGACCTGATGTTATTATATTTCCAAATCTACTCGGACAACCTCTTTTTGATAGGTGGATTTGTGAATTAAAATTTAATAATCAAACTTTTAGAGACCTACTTAATAGACATTTTGGAAACGAAAGTTGGTTTAGAAAGTTTATTGATAATGCTTATTCAGAAGAAAAACTCACAATTGCCAATTTACCAAATAGATTTTTAGCAGTTATCCCTTATGAGGATAATGGGAAAAAATGGGCAGAAGAATGCCAAAATTCATTTGTAAATAAATTGAAAAATTTTGCTCAAAAAGTATATGAAGAAATAAAGGACTTTTCCAAAAATTCAGAACTGCAAAAAGATATAGAAAATCATCTTTCCTCATACTTTCAAGTTTATTGGGTTATAATGCCGTGGAGTAAGAGAGGAATTTTACCTGATGATGCTTTAAGTGATTATAAGGAACTTTTTTCTGATAAAAATGAGCTTTATAAAACAATTGAGCAGGTAGTTAATCATCCTTATTATAAGCCTGCTAATGTTGGAAGTGCTTATTCATTAATTTTAGAACTCACTGAAAAGCTTCTTGGAGCAAGAAAAAGTGTAAAAGATTTTGGACAGATTGATCAGCCAGGAGAAAAATGTCATCTTTGCGGTGAATTTGAGGTTTTGTGGTTTGCTACTGATATTTCTAAATGGAAATCGTTTTATGACAAAGTAAAAGACTGGGATAATTGCAAGGCAAAAAATGATGAGATATGGGAAAAGTTATCAAGTAAGGTTTCTTTAAAAGAAGGTGAGAGACTTTGTGGAGTTTGTCTTACAAAAAGATTGTTTCCGAAAATCATAAAAGATGAATTTGGTTTATCTGATGAAATAAAATTTCCATCAACTTCTGAAATGGCAAGCATTGGAGAAAAGAGGAGGTTAGACAACAGTGTAAAGAAGAATTTTCAGCAAGAATTTGATAAGCTTAGGCAAAAATTAAATCTTCCTTCCTCTATTTCTGTTTCAAAATTAAAAAATGACCCTCTTTATAATATTGATGGAGAATTTCTTATGAAAGAAACTTATAAAGAAGACTATTTTATAAAGGAGTATGGAGTTAGTGTTAGTAGCCAAGACTTTCAGAATATTTTAAAACTTTTGGATCAAATCAATCCTTCAGGATACTATGCGATTTTACAAATGGATGGAGATAACATCGGAAAATGGTTGAAAGGAGAGTTTAATCTCAAAATAAAAGATACAATTCACGGAAAAGTAATAGATGCTCTAATACGATTTTCAGAGGAAAGAGATAGAAATGAACTTCAAAAAATTTTGTGTTCAAGACATCCGACTTCTCCATCAATTCACCAAGCTTTTTCAAGAAAGTTATCTCAATTTGCTCTTGAAGAAGTTAGAAAGATTGTAGAAGATGATCATTATGGAAAGCTTGTTTATGCAGGAGGAGATGATGTTTTGGCATTTTTACCACTGGAAGAGGTTTTGAGATGTGCTTATAAATTGCAGGAGAAATTTAAGGAAATTTTAAGTCAAAAAGCTTCCATGAGTGCAGGAATTTTAATTGTTCATCACAAATATCCGCTTTATTTAGCTTTAAAGAAAGTAAATGAAGCAGAAAAAAGAGCAAAAAATGTTTATGGTAAAAATGGATTTTGTCTTGTGTTTTTAACTCATAGTGGAGGGGAGAAAGAATGTGGAGGAAAGTGGGATTTAATAGGTTTTATTGAAGATTTGATTTGCAAGTTTAAAAATAACGAGATTTCAAGTAGATTTCCCTATCAATATCTTGAGGTAGTTGAAGAGTTATATGACAAAGATAAGAATCAGAACTTATCAAATTTAAAAGAGATTTTGAAAAATGAGCTAAAAAGGATATTTATGAGAAAAGAAGGAGGAAATCAAAGGTTAAAAGATTATTTTGAAAGAGAAATTTTACCTCGTTTTGAGCAAATTGAAGATTTTGAAAACTTTGCTAATATGCTCGTTATAGCAAATGGGATTTCAAGAGAAATAAAGGTATAAGAATGGAAACTTTATATTCAAGTTTTTTTGATGTTTCACTGAGGAATCAAAAAAATCTGTAATATATTAGCTCTGTGATGTTTCTCTTTAAAATGAATAAAGTAAAGTTGTGAAGACATATCTCATAAGACTTACAAGTGATATTACATATAGGAGGAGAGGATCAAGATTTCATTTTGAAAGTCTTGTTGTCAGGAACATAAAGTCTGCGCTCAAAAAGCATGGAAAAAATGCAAAAGTTTTTCACGAACCTGCAAGAATATATGTTCAGGGAGATGATATAGACCCATCTTTGTTCAAAAGAATATTTGGAATTAGTAGCTTTTCCGAGTGCGAGGTTTTTGAATTTACTGATTTAGATGACCTTGCAAACAAAGTTGAGAAAATTTTTAAAAATGAGGTTAAAGGGAAAACATTTGCTGTAAGATGTCAAAGGAGCGGAAATCATAATTTTACTTCAAGAGATGTTGAGATTGTGGTTGGTGCAAAACTCAGACCGTATGCCCTAAAAGTTGATCTGAAAAACCCGGATTTAGAAATAAATGTTGAAATAAGAGACAACAGAGCATATATTTTTTCTGAGAAAATACTGGGACCCGGTGGATTGCCCATAGGCTCTGGTGATCTTGTTTTGAGTTTATTTTCTGGTGGATTTGATTCTCCTGTGGCTTCTTATCTTGTTGCAAAGAGAGGTTGTAAGGTTGATTTTCTTCACTTCGCTTTTGGGGGTTTGAGCGAAGTTTTCCCTGTGTGGGCTGTTGCAAAGTCTTTATATGAAAACTGGTTTTACGGATATAAACCTCGGTTTTTTGTTATGAGATTTTCTGAAATAGTAAAAGAGATACTTTTAAAGATTCCAAATGAAATAAGACAGGTTGCTTTGAGAAGATTTATGTATCTTGCGGGTGAAAAAATAGCTTTAAAGTTTGGTCATGAAGCTCTGATCACAGGTGAAGCTATTTTTCAGGCAACAAGTCAAACTATAAGAAACATTCGAGCAGCAGAATTTGGTATATCATTACCCATCATAAGACCTCTCATAAGCTATGATAAGCAAGAAATTATTTTTTTAAGTCAGAGTATTGGAACTTATGATTTATCTTTGAATGTTGAAGAGTTGTGCGGAATTGCTACAGGTCCTGTGACATCAAGAGCAGATCTTACCGAGTTTTTCTCCGAAATTCAAAAAATTGATGTCAGAATTTTAGATAAGTTGGTTGATGAAACTTTTGAGTTAGATTTAGATGAAAGTGAAGAGAAGATAAAAGAAATACTGAAAGAAGATGAGTATGTTATAAATTATATTCCTACAAATTCTGTGGTTGTCAGCTTACTCCCACAAAAATTTCCTAATTCAATTAGCATAAATGAATTTGATGAAGAAAAATACAAAGATTCTATTGTTGTTTTTGTATGTGAAAGAGGTTTTACAAGTAAGGGATTAGCAAAGTACTATCGTAAATTAGGTTTTAAAGCGTATAGCTTTTCCGGTGGTTTTGAGAACTTGAAAAAAATTCTGAACTCAAAATAATTTGGTTTCTTAAAATATAATATAAATAAAGAAATATTAGCGGGAAAATTGGAGGTGTAAGTATATGGGGATATCGGAAGAATTAATTGAACTAATTAAACAATTACCTCCTGAGCTAAAAGAAGAGGTAAGAGATTTTATAGAATTTCTGATTGAGAAAAGGGGGCTAAAAAAAGCGGAAAACTTCGTCAAGATTGGGCAGGAGCATTAGAGGAATATCACGATCAGTACAGTTCTTTGGATTTGCAGAAGAAAGCGTTAGAGTGGAGAGTTGATTAGCTGTCGTATTTTTGGAAAATTTTCATATTTTTCATTTTGAATTTTTCTTTCATAGATTATTTAAAATAAAAAGTTCAATGGTTATGATCAAGGATATTTTTTTGCTTATAAAATTTCGTATAATTTTGGCTAATGCTTTGTCTGCTCTGTGCGGATATGTTCTTTCTGGTGGGGAAATTTTTTCTTCAAAATCAGTTCTTTTATTTTTAGGAATTTTTTTTTAGCTGGTGCAAGTGCTTCTTTAAACCAGATTTTTGAAAGAGAAGAAGATAAGATAATGCTGAGAACAAGGTTGCGACCTTTACCGGCTGGCAGGATGGAAGTCGGAACAGCTCTTTTTATTTTCTCTATTTTTTTTATTGTTGGAATTGTTTTACTTGTGAAAATTAATTTTCTTGCTTTTTTACCTGCTTTTTCAGCTTTCATTATTTACGACTTTGTTTATACTCCTTTGAAAAAGAGAACAAGTTTTTCTTTGTTCATAGGGGCATTGGTTGGGGCTTTTGTTCCAATTTCTGGTATATTTGCCGCAAAAGATCTACCTTCTCTTAATTTTAAAGATTTCTTTTTGCCTGTTTTTCTTTATTTTTATCAGCTTCCTCATACTCTTTCGCTCTTTTATGTTTTTGGTGATGAGGAGTGGAAAAAAGCTGGTTTCAAACCTTTCACTATCCAAGATAAAAAGCTTTTCAAATTTTTTATTCTTTTTCTTTTGGTTTTAGCTTATTTTTTCGGGCTTATAATTATCTACCGAATTGATTTTTTTGTATTTGTCTTCTCTTTGGTTTTTGCTATCTTTGGTTTTGTTAGAGCAATTTACAATACAAGAAAGATTTTTTACGATCTAAATGCCTTTGCTCTCCTTGTTTTTATTCTCCCTGTAATTTATGCTTTGATCAAGGCTTTGAAAATTAATATTTTTTGAAAATTATTGTTTCCTGAAAATTACCCAGTAGGCTTTTGCAAAAGTTTCCACGAATTTTTTATTGTAGTTTGGTAAAAAGAAAAAGAGCAAAGGATCAAAAGGCGTGTATAGTCCTCCAAAAGATACTATAATTCCTCCCCTTTTTTTTATGTTTTCAATTGTTTTATGAATATGAGCGAATTCAAGGGGAGATTTTCCTCTTCTTTTTTGTCTTATCTTCCATATTATGGAGTCGGGATTTTGAGTTATCAGAACGGCATGGGAATTTGGTTTCATAACTCTGAAAATTTCGTCAAAAAACTCCTCTTTGTTTCTGATGTATTGCAGAACCTCAACAGCAATTATAAATGAGAAAGATTCTTTTTTGAAAGGCAATTTTTCTGCATCTGATACTAAAACATTATTTTTTTTGTGTTTATTTTTGAGCTCTTCAAGAGCGCTTTTGATTATATCTATGCCGAAATAATCTTGAAAGTAATCAGCAAAGTTCCCTATGCCGCATCCTATGTCGAGCATTTTTCCTCCTTTGTAAAATTTTTCTTTGGCTCTTTTTACGACAAGTTTTCTTAGAAATAAAGCAAGTTCTGAACCGTATCCGCTTCTCCTGAATGGTTCATAATGTGACAAATACGATTTTTGAAAAAACGATTTCCAATCAACTATTTCTTTTTTATCAAATGGAGTAATTTCTGACACTATTATTCTGTTTCTCTCTTGAATTTATTATTCAATTACTTTTACTTTTTTACTTTTACTTTTTTACTTTATCGCTCATTCTGATTTTGTGTTATGAGCTTGGAGGTTTTTTGTAGTATCCCATTCCTTCCTCTACAACGAGAGATTTTAACTCAAGTGAAATGAGGGTAGAGAGAACTTGTGATGGGTCAAGTCCTGTTCTTTTGATTATATCATCTATGTGGATTGGAGTTTCTTCATCAAGAACGGAAAGAATTTTTTCCTCTTCATCTGAAATATCTTGTCTTTTTATTTCATAAGCTATGAAGGGAGAAACAAAACCTATCTTTTCATCTCTTACTTTTTGTCCAAGTTGAGGTACGACTCTTGATATTATATCATCTGGTGATTCTGCTACGAATGCTCCTTCCTTTATAAGTTTGTTTGTTCCTTTTGATTTTTTAGAGGTTATATTTCCGGGAACTGCGAAAACATCGCGCCCGTATTCAAGAGCAAGATATGCCGTAATGAGAGCTCCTGATTTTTCTGGTGCCTCTGCTATGAGGACAGCTTTTGAAATTCCAGCAATTATTCTGTTCCTTCTTGGGAAGTTTTCAGGAGCAGGTGGGACTCCTGGGGGAAATTCGCTCATTATAGCTCCGCCTTTATTTAATATTTCTTTTGCTATTGGTGCATTGCTTTGTGGATATATGTTTTCTACTGATGAACCAAGAACTGCCCATGTTTTTCCTCCAACATCAACTACGGATTTGTGAGCTACCGTGTCAATCCCTAAGGCGAGTCCGGAAACTATGCATATTCCCATAGATGATAAGAAAGAGGAGAAAAGTTTTGTGACTTCTATCCCATATTGTGACGGTGATCGAGTTCCAACTATTGCTACACAGAGCATATCTTTTTCTAACTCACCTTTGTAGAATATGCATATTGGGGGGTCTGGGATATTTCGGAGGAGTGCGGGATATTTTTCTTTTTCTTCGTAGCATACTATTTTCTGATTGAGCTTTTGAGCAAGTTTTATTTCCTCTTCTACTTCCCTCCATTTTGAAAATTTCTTTATATTCTCTGCTACAAATTTTCCTGCCGCTTGTTCAATCTTCACTTTATCTGCTGAAAAGATGTTTTTTGCAGAACCAAAAAAATCAATGAGTCTTTTTCCTATTATTGAGCCTACCCCTCTTACCTTTGTCAAAGCAAGAGAGTAAAATGCAATCTCTAAATCCATATATATATCTAAAAATATAAAAAAAGTAGATGAAATGAGAGGAAAAGTTAGGAAAAAATAGCAAACTTTTTCGGCTTCATCAAAATAATTTTGTGTTTGAAATTTGTATTGATTGTAGGGAGATAGTACGCGGCAGGAAAACAGGGCTTTCAAGATGTCTTGTATCATTTTTGAAAAATGTTTCAAAAAACAAAAAGAGTTCTCTCATTATTGCTGATAATACAACGGATACAGATTTTTTAAAGGAAATATTTGAGGGGAATAAGTTTGATAATAAGTTTGATTTCATTTTTCTAAAAAGATCGGGAGCTTTTTATGACCAGATTTTTATACCTTTGGCAATTTTCGGAAAGACAAAAAGATTTTTCTCAATATACCCTAAATTCCCCATTATACTTCCTTTTTTGAGAACAGAAGTTTTTATTTTCGTTGCTGACCTTATTGATTTCTCCTGGTATCAGCTTGCTTTTCTCAAAGTTTTTGGTAGATTACCAAAAAAAATTTTTACTCTAACAGATACCTCAAAATATAAGATACAAAGGCTTGTAAAGAGAGAGGTGATAAGGGTATATCAAGATTTATCTTACATTATTGAATCGGGGAAAATTCCATCTTCTAATTATGAAATTTTGAGGGAAAAAGGGATAGAGCCCGGTAAGTTTATTTTGTATGTTGGAAATTTCAATCCTCACAAAAATGTAGGGACATTGGTTGAGGCTTTCAGATTGATAGAAAATAAATTAGATTTAAAGCTTGTGCTCGCGGGTGGTGGAGGACGCAAAGCTCAAAGAATTTCTGAAACAGATAAAATCAAAATACTTGAAAATATTGACGAAAATATTTTGAGGTGGTTGTATAAAAATTCAATTTTTTTTGTTTTTCCATCTCTTGATGAAGGACAGGGCATACCACCTCTTGAAGCTTGCTGTTTTGGAAAAGCTGTTATTGTGTCTGACATACCTGTTTTTAGAGAGACTCTTGGAAAATGTGCTATATTTTTTGATCCAAAAAGCCCAAAAGACTTAGCTGAAAAAATTCTTCTTCTTTACAAAAATGAAACTTTGAGAAAAGAACTTGAAGTAAAATCAAAAGAAGTAGCCAAGTTCTTTACAAGTTTTGATTTCGGTGAAAAGATTTTTGAACACATTTTCTCCGAATAGTTTAACCTCTCATAATTTGGTTTTTCCAAATCAAATTATCCACCGCTCTCTTGCTTTAATTTTTTGAGTTTTTGAGTGAGTTCAGGAACTGCCTGGAATAGGTCTGCAACAAGTCCTATATCTGCTATTTGGAAAATAGGAGCTTCTGGGTCTTTGTTTATGGCTACTATAACTTTTGAATCTTTCATTCCTGCAACGTGCTGAATTGCACCAGAGATTCCTATTGCGATATAAAGTTGAGGAGCGACTGTTTTTCCTGTTTGTCCTACTTGGAAGTCATTGGGGAGCCATCCAGCATCTACGACTGCTCTTGACGCTCCTATTGCTGCTCCGAGAACATCCGCAAGTTCTTCTATAATCTTTATGTTTTCTGGATCTTTTATTCCTCTTCCAACTGATACAACTATTGAAGCTTCTGTAAGTTCTGGTCTTTCTGATTTTGTTTCTTCAAGTTTTATAAATCTTTTCCTTGGATAACTTTCTTTTATTTCTTCTTCAACGATTTCGGATTTTTTATCAACTTTTCCAGCTTTATCAAAGGCAGTACCTCTTACTGATAAAACCTTCTTTTCTGATTTTATTTTCAGGGTTGCTATTATGTCTCCTGCATACATAAGTCTTTTGAAGGTCTCACCATCTATAACTTCTATTACTTCTGATACCATCGCTGAATTTGGAATTTTGGCCACAAGTCTTGGTAGCAAATCTTTACCGAAAGTTGTAGCTGTTGCTAAAATATATTTTGCATCTACTTTTTTAGCTATTTCTGATACTGCAATTGCATAATTTTCAGCTGTGTAATTTTTCAGTTGTTCTCCTTTTGCAACGAAAAGTTTTTCAGCTCCAAGTTGTGATAGCTCTTCTTTTGTTTTGTCAGAAGGTTCAAAGGTTAAGATATTGTAGTTTAAACCTGTTTTTTCTGCCAATATTCTTGCACAAGTTACAGCAGATAAAGAAGCCTTTTTTAATTCTCCATTCCTTGTTTCTGCCACAACTAATATGCTCATCTTTTTACACCTCCTTTTTTATTAGAATGGAAGGACCTTTGCTTCTTTTAATTTTTCAATTAATTCATCAACATCTTTTACTTTTACTCCAGCTTTTCTTGGTGGTGGAGTTTCAAGTTTTTCTATTGTGACAGATGGAGTCAAATCTATTCCAAGTTCTTCAATTTTTATTATTTTGAGTGGTTTTTGTCTTGCTCTCATTATTCCGGGTAAAGATGCATATCGTGGTTGATTTAATCTTAAATCTGTTGTTATTATTGCGGGAAGATCAACTTCAACTGTTTCAAGTCCTCCATCAACTTCCCTTATAACTTTTGCTTTTTTTTCTTGTGGATTTACTTCAACTTTGTATGCGAAGGTTGCTTGTGGCCAGTCAAGAATTCCTGCGAGAATCTGTCCCACTTGATTTGCATCGTCATCAATTGCTTGTTTCCCCATTATCACAAGGTCCGGATTTTCTTCTTGTATGATTTTTGCAAGAACTTTTGCTACTATAAGGTGATCTACATATTTACCACCTGTATCTACCAAAATTCCTCTATCTGCTCCCATAGCTAATGCAACTCTTATCTGTTCTGTCCACTCTTGCGTTCCGACGGATACGACCACCACTTCTCCCCCAAATTCTTCTTTTTTTCTTAGAGCTTCTTCAACTGCTATTTCATCAAAAGTGTTTATGGCGTACTTTATGTTTGAGGTGTCTATTCCGGAACCGTCTGGTTTTAATCTTACTTTTACATACGGGTCTTGCGTTCTTTTTACTGGTACAAGAATTTTCATTTTTACTATAACCTCCTTTTATTTTACATTTTGTTTATGTTTTTTGTTGAACAAAAATTCAAAAATATTTCCTGAAATTTGATGTGAAAAATAAAATTTTTATTTGTGAGAAATTTAAAAAGTATATTGATTTTGTTCTTTTTTTTCTTTTGCTCGTGTTATAGCTCAAAAGATATCAAGCTTACATTTTCACCGGTAAAGGATACAAAGTATTTTATAGTTTTTCAGCGTAATTTGGTTTTGAATCAAGATGCAGATGGAGTTTGGATTGTAATAGAAACCAATTTTCCAGGGAGCGTTTCAATTGTAATCTCAAACGGAATATTTGATATAAAGACAATAGAAGACATGACTTGTGAATCTGAAAATAAAAAAGAAAGTAAAGAAGGAGTAAGTGAGAAAAAGGAAGAAAAAAAGGGAAGAGCACAAAAAGTAATCTGTAAGTTCTTCGCTCATCGTAAAATATTAACCGGTAGTGATGATTTTATATTCTGGTTCATTTTTAAAACTGAATTAGGTTACTACACTGTTCCTAACTTTATTCTCGTCGGAGATAAGCTCTTTGATTATGTTGGAAAAATAAGGGTGGAAAGCAAATAGATAAAAAAGTAAATGTAGAGAACAAATAAAAACAATAGATGTAATGAAAATTTCTTTTAAGGAAATAGAAATTTTGGTCTCTCAACTTTATGGATTTGATGAACCCAAAGTTTTTTTAGAACAGTACGAAACTGATGGCAAAACTGTCTCTTTCTTTTTACAAAAAGCTTATCAAGATTTGATTCAAAAGTATGTTATAGATCTCGGTTGTGGAACCGGGATTTTGACTTTTGCTGCTGCTTTTGTTGATGCTAAATTTGTTCTTGGTGTAGATGTAGATATTTCTGCTTTGAAAATTGCTTTAAAAAACAAAAAAGTTTTGGATGATTTGGGATTTTCTCTCCCGGTAGATTTCTTGTGCGCTGATGTAAAAAAACTTTATCTCAAAAAGAAATTTGATGTTTGTATTATGAATCCACCTTTTGGAATTCAAAGAAAAGGAGCCGATAGAATTTTTCTTAAAAAAGCCTTTGAGATTTCTGATGTTGTTTGGTGTTTCCTATCTCAAAATTCAGAGCCATTTGTAAGGAAATTTTCAGAAGAAAATGGATTCTGTGTTACATCTTCATTTAAAACTAAAATCCAATTAAGACGAAAATTTTTTTTCCACAAAAAAAATGTTGAATTTTTACCTGTTGATATTTATAGAATTGAAAGAAAGTAAAGGAAAAGAAAATAAAAGATGAGGAAAAGAGAATAAAAGATGAGGATAGAAAGAAATAAAGATAAAAAAAATAAAATTATTTCTCTTTTTTCTTTTTTTTCTTTGATAGTTTTTCCTTTTCTTTTTACTTTTTTCTTTTTTTCTTGTTCAAAAAAAGTTCAATTTCCAACTCCGCCTGAGTGTTTGGGAGCAAGTAAGAGGTTAGAAGAACTTTTTTATGTTTTAAAGACTCATGATATAAGAGATGTGGGTACAAAAGATGTTATAAGAGAGTTTTTTGAAGATGAGGAATCCCTTGAACTTTTTATAGCAAAGATGATTTATGCGGTGCGGCAAAAAGAAGTTTATTATGCAAACATTCAACAGTTCCAAATTTCATATATTGGAAACGAAAAAAAGGTAAATAGTGAAGATACAAATGAAGATAATAATGGGGACGATAATGAAAGTAAAAATAATGGAAATGAATGTGCTTTTGTTGTTGATTTTGTCGTAAGAAAGAAATATCCTATCGGACATGTTCAGGTCAAAGTAGATATCACGCTTTACAAAAAAGGAGATTTTTGGTTTGTAAAAAAACCCGAGATTGTAGGTGAGGTAAAAGAAAGAAAAGAATTTTTGCCTTCGCCATACTACTATTGAACAGTAAGTATTTTTCGTTCCTTCTTATTGATTGTTTTTTTTCTTTTCTCAAAAAGATTTTCTATTCAAAGGAAACTTTAAAATTATTTATATGTCTGACCAGAATAGTTTTGAAGCTAAATTGAGGGAGCTGATAGAAAATCATCCATCAAAGGAAAAAGAGATAAGACCATGGGGTGGTTTTATAACGCTGTGGAGTGATGAGAATTTCAAAGTAAAAATCCTACTTGTTTTACCTCAAAAAAGATTGAGCTTGCAAAAACACAAATTCAGAAAAGAAAAGTGGGTTATAGTTGAAGGTGAGGCGCTCATAACCAAAGGAAATAAAAAGTTCATTATGGGCGAAGGAAATACTCTGATGATAGAAAAAGAAGAACCGCACAGAATAGAAAATAGGTCAAAAGATAAAATACTGAAAATTATAGAAGTTTGGATGGGTGAAAAACTTCTTGAAGACGATATAGAAAGAATTGAAGATGATTTCGGTAGGGTATAATTGGATTGAAGTATTTTATAAGTGAAATTAAGTTAAGGTCATGTCTCGGATGCTAAATTATAAAAGTGGGTACCAAGAGAGAAAAGACAAAGTTTTCATTTTCTCTTTTATTCTCTCATTTTCCATTCATATTCTTCTTATTTTCTACACTCTGATTAGTTATAAAGGAGAAGATAAAAATAAAAAAAAAGAGATAGTTTGGGTATCTTTTCATACAGCAGCCTCTGGACAAAAAGATATGAATTTGGGGATAGGAGGAAGTACTTCAGAATCTAATGAAGATAGTTCAGCATATCAGAATAATCCTTATCATTTGAAATCTGATTCTTCTCCTCTCAAATCAAATCAAAATGATGAAATAAAAAAGGAAGAGAAAAAAGAAGATAAAGTTAAAAAAGAAAATAATAATAATAATAAAGATCAGCAAGATAGAAAAGAAGAGATTCCAAAAAATAAAGAAAATATTATAAAAAAGAAAGAAAATATCAAAGCAGAAAAATCAAAATACTCAAATGCTAACATAAAAAAATCATTAAACGAAAAGAAGGAAATCGCAAAGGCTGAAAAAGATATCAGATCTCAAAATAAGCAAAGCTTAAGAAAGGAGGAGAAAAATAGTAAAAAAGAGTCTATATCGCAAACAGCAAGTGATAGGAACAATGTTAAAGATAAAGATTTAAAAGATAAAAAAAAGGAAAAATATGGTACTGGGAAATATACTGCAAAAGATTTAGACGAGTTAGAAAAGGCTCTGCGCGAACTCGCAAAGTCATATATTGGTGGAGGGGGCGGCAAAGGCGATGGTAAGGGGGGAGAAGGTTCGGGCAGGAGTTCAGGTGGCGGTAATATGCAATGGGGAACAGAAAATGGTGGAGCAGCTCAAACTTTCATCTCTCTTTATGCACAGCTTATAAGGGAAAGTATAAAAAAGAATTTCGTTATTCCGCCTTCTCTTAAAGGTGAATTTCTTTCTTGTGTTGTATATCTCAAAATAGGTCAAGATGGTTCAATTCTTGATATGGATTTAGAGGAATCATCAGGAAATAGAAACTTTGATATCTTTGTTATGAAAGCTATAAGGAACTCTTCTCCTTTCCCTCCACCGCCATCAGAATTAGAAATTTATGTCAGGTTCTCAAATAGAGATTAAAAAATTTTTTTGTAATAAGTAAGTTTTTCGTAGTAATAAGTAAGTTTTTTCGTAAATTAAATTGAAAAAAAGAAATAGTCACTTTTCAAATTTTAAATAGAGTATTGATTGATCTATTCTTTCCATATAAAAAAGGAGGTTGAAATCTATGGTAGATATATTGCCTTTAGGAAAGGTGGATGTAGAACCAGGAACACCAGTCAAGAGGATGAAAGCTGTTGTTATAAGACCAGATAGATTAGGGGAGCCTATAAAAGCTATGCAGGTTGAAGAAATAGATGTTCCTGAGCCGGGACCTGGGCAGGTTTTAGTCCTTGTAAAAGCTGCGGGAGTGAATTTCAACGGTGTATGGGCTTCCTTAGGAAAGCCAGTAAATGTAATGAAATACACCGGATATGACTTCCACATAGCTGGTTCAGATGCTTCCGGGATAGTATGGAAAGTGGGACCTGGTGTGACAAACTGCAAAGTTGGGGATGAGGTTGTTCTGCACTGTAATCAATCTTGTGGGCAGTGTCCTGAGTGTAATGGACTTGATCCTATGGCTTGTAAAAATCAGAAAATATGGGGTTATGAGACAAATTGGGGGTCTTTTGCTCAGTTTTGTTTGGTTCAAGCTCAGCAGGTTCTTCCGAAACCAAAACATCTCTCATGGGTGGAGGCAGCGAGCTACGGTTTGACTTATTTTACAGCTTGGAGGATGCTAGTTCGTCAGGCTGAAATAAAGCCGGGTGATGTTGTTCTAATATGGGGAGCAGCTGGCGGTCTTGGTATTTTTGCAACTCAAATATGTTTGCTTGTAGGTGCAACTCCTGTGTGCGTTGTTTCATCTCCTGAAAAAGCTCAAATTCTTAAAGATCTTGGTGCCCAACTTTTTATAAACAGATCTGAATACGACATAGCTCCAAAAAATGGGAAAATAGATGAGAAAACTTTTAGCGAGATGAAAAGATTTAGAGATGATATACGAAAGCTTACAGGCGGGAAAGATCCTGACATTGTTTTTGAGCATGTTGGTTATGAAACATTTGCTACAAGCGTTTATGTTGCAGATAGATTCGGAAAAATCGTGATTTGTGGTGCAACAACGGGATATAATCTTCTTTTTGATGTAAGGTACCTTTGGATGAGACAGAAAAAAATAATAGGTTCTCACTTTGCTAATGCTTACGATTCATATATTGCAAATGAGCTTATAATTCAGAAAAAGATAAAGCCGGTAGTTTCACGAGTGTTTGAATTTCACGAGACTCCTCTTGCTCATCAACTTATGTACGAAAATAAACATTTTGGAAAAATGGTTATAAAAGTTCAAGTTGAAAATGAAAATGAAGGGAAAAATGAGTAAATTAAACTTTATGGAAGAAGTTCCTTTGACAAAAGAAGAAAGAGAGATAAAGGCTTGGGCAGGTAAAGCTTTCAGAGAACCTTGGTTTGAGTTAGTCAGAAGATGCGCAAAGATAAAATCAGGCGAAGAACTTTCAGCTGATGAACTCTTTTTTCATCCATTCTTTATTGATGTGCTTATAGATAGTAGGCTGCTTTGCAAATCTATGCAGGCTCTAAAAATATCTAAATTCGTTTCTGGAAACTTGTTCACGATAATACTTTCTAAAAAAGAAGATAAAGTTATATGGGCTTGTATTGAGAAGGAGCAGGATGGGGTTTTTGTTTCTGCTCATACTCTTGATGTTACCGAAAAGTGGGCTGATAGGATGGCGGAACTTTTATTTATAGATAATATGAAAGGAGCGTATGAACTAGCTTGTGAGGTTGCAAAGAAAAAAGAGATAGCAGATTCAGTAGGTGCTATAAAGGTCGCTAATATTATGTTCTTCAAAACCATAAAAGATGCTTATGAAAAATCTGGTGAAGGCAAAAACTTACCTTTATTCCTTCTTCTTTTGTCCGAAGCTATAAAAACAAATATTGATAAAAGATGGATAAGATTTTTCCCAGATATCCCTCTTGCAAAAATAATAAAGTTCTCTTATCCGTTTGTCAAGCTTTTGGCGTCTTTGGGGCATCCTCTCTCTCGTATTTTATCATTTGAACCAGTTGATTCCATAATAAGAGCTTATTACTCATATATTTTGCCTTTGAAAGTTTCCTTGTAATTTTCTTGAATCGTTTTGCATGTGAGATTTCTTGCACAAGATGGAAAAACACTGGGGCGGATTGAAGAGTTGGAAAAGTACGGATGATGGTCTAAGGAAAAATACAAAATTGGAAAACACAAAATTGGAAATTCCATTCGTGGTGAAAAAGATTGAGTTTCAGATAAAAAGAGTAAATTTTTATTTGAGGAGGAGGTAAAAGATATGGAGGTAGCGGTTACAATAATGGGAATTGGGGTTACCTTGATGGCATTTATTATAACATATCTTGCTTGGAGAAATGGGAAAATCATAAAAGAGAATACAGCAATAATTATCAACAAGATGGATGAGGGATTCAGAGAACTAAGGAAAGAAATAAGGGAGCTCGGAGAGAAAATAGATCAAGGTTTCAGACTCATCGCTCTTTTAATTTTAGCTGAAACACCAGAAGAAAAAAAGGAAATAGCAAAAAGAATTCTTAGGGAAAAGGATTAAACTTTTCTATTTGAAAATGAGGTAAAAATATGGAAATAGTGATTACAATAATGGGAATTGGACTTATTTGTTTGCGGCTATTATAGCTTATCTTATTTGGAGAAAAAAAATATAGCAAAGTTGAAGACATCAGAAAAAATGAAAAATTTTTTGGATGAAAATTTTTTTGCAAATTTATAAAATTTTTTTTTGAATTCTAATTTTTTCGGACTTTATTTTTTAGATTAAACAAAAATTAAACCACAGAAAAAGGGAGGTGAAAAAAATGAGAAACAGATTTCTATTCATTCATTCATTCATTCATTCATTCTTTCTTTCTTTCTTTCTTTCGGTGATTAGTCTTGCGGGTTCGGTTTGGGCTCAAGAGCTTCGGGGTTTTATGTATCTATACGGGGAGATGGGTGGCGATTACTTTTCAGATGAAAAACTCATCAACTTCCGCATAGGGCAGTTAGACTTGCTATCTTCTTTGAGTTTTGGCAGAGCAGAAGGTTATGCTGAGCTTGTTGTTGAAGAAGAGGCGGCTTATCCGGAAAGACTTTATTTGGGCTATAATTTCCATAAGCTTTTTACTTTAAGGGTAGGTCGCTTTCACTCTCCCTTTGGTTATTTCACAAGAGAGTGGCATCACGGACTTTACCTTATGCCAGTTATAAGAAGACCATTTATAATAGAGTTTGAGGATTTCGGAGGACCTTTACCTATTCACTCAATAGGATTTGAAGCAGAAGGCTCTGCCGAAATAGGAGAGTTTCAACCGGGATATGTTATAGATGTTGGAACCGGGAACTTACAATTTGGTGCTTCTCCTTTTTGGGATCTTGATAAAGAAAAAACTTTCATCGGCAAGCTTTTTGTAAAAAGAGAATTTGGAGAAGTTGGTGTGTCTTTGGGCTATGATCCTTTTAGAATACAAGAGAAAGATGGATCCCAAATTCTTGTCCGAAATTTCATCATGGGAGGAAACTTATCTTATAACAACCCAGGAGGACTTATAGCTTTGCTTGAAGGATTTTTGTTGAGAGATTTAGAATCTAAAAAATCCGGTTGGGGAGGATTTTTAATTTTATCTTATCATGTCTTCGGTTCAGAGCTTATTTATAGTATAAGACCATATTTGCAGATTGGAACTTTTGATTGGCAAGATGGAAATCCTTACTTTGAAAAATTACAGGCGAAACTGCAAGAAGAAGGAGAAGGTGGAGGATATGCTGCTCGTAATCTTTTCAACAAACACTTTGAATACTCAGCAGGATTAAGAATAGGAATTTCCCCTGAATTTGCGGTGAAGATAGGATTTAGCTTTTTTGATATGAAGAAAATAGAAGATAGGTATTTTATATCTTTGAGCGCTGGGTGGGGAATTCCAATTTTTGAAAAATAGAAATAAAAAAGGAGGTGTATTGACTATGGTTTGGGTAAGGATAAAAGGAAAAATGATAAGAAGGAAAATAGTTCCACTTTTGTTTTCAATCTTTATTCAGTTCTTCTTTATAGGTTCGGTTTGGTCCCAGGGACTTGTTGTTGTTGCTAATCCAGAAGCTCCCAATATCCCGCCAGATTATGTAAAGAGAATTTATCTTGGGTTTGCAAAAACTTTACCTGATGGAACTCCAGCTTTACCACTTGTTATGAAAGGTACTCCTGATACATTTTTCCAAAAGGTTTTAGGGATATCTCAAAAAGATTTTAAGACTCACTGGCTAACAAAGGCGCTTTCCGGTGAAGGTATTCCACCACGAGAGGTTGGAGTAGATGAGATTGTGGATTTAGTTAAGAGGAACAGGGGGGCAATTGGCGTTATTCCAGCAGACAAAGCAAGGCAGGAAGGACTGAAAATTTTGCTCGAAATAAAATGAAAAAATGAAATGAAAAAAATGAACAGGGGATGAAAAATAATGAGTATAAGGGTAAAGATTATATTGGCTGTTTCCCTTGTTGGACTAATATTTCTTTCCACAGGGCTGGTTTCTTTTGTAATAAGTAAGAAAATAGAAAAGCTCTCCCATGCGTCAGGTTCGTGGCAGAAAGTAATTGAGAATTTTGGATTTATCGCTTCCATCATATCTGAGGCTATAAAATTTCAGGATTCCGAAAGGTTGAAGGAGGCACAGCCTTTTATCAGAGAAATTTTAGAGTCATCTGAGAAAGTAAATAAAGCTGGTTTTGATACCGAAAGATTTACCGCTACTTTGCAAGAATATGTGGTATTAGCAGGTGAGGTAATAAGAACGCAAGATCTTGAGAAAGCAGCGGCTTTATCTGAAAAAGCTTCTTTTCTGAAAAAACAGGCTTTTGAGATAGGGGGAAATATTTTGAGTAGAATTTCTAAACTTTCTTTTTTATCTTCTGTTTTCACCTTAACATCTGCGATTGGAGTATCGGTTATATTTATTGTTCTTTCTCTTATTTTTTCTGGGAGAATTGTGAGTGCAGTTGAGAAGTTTTTGAAGGTCTTCAATCTTCTTACAAAGGGAGAGATAAAGGCTGTTGATATAAAGGGTCAAGATGAGATGGGGCGTCTTGCTTTTGCTTGGAATTCTGTCTCGCAGGAAATAATAAAAGTTCTAAAAGATGTTCAGGATATTTCAGATAAAGTAAAAGAGCTTTCATCAAATGTGAAAAATGAGATAATGAGAATTTATAACGCAACGGCTCGACCCGCTCAGAATATTGTTGCAATATCAAATGCTGTTGAGGAGTTTTCAGCAACTATAAACGAAGTAAAAAAGAGACTTGAATATATAGTAAGTTTGTCTAAAAGTTCGGTTGGTGTTTCTGCTGAAGGTGCAAGCAAAGTTTCGGCTCTTTCTGAAAGAGTGAAGAATTTCTCATCTCAACTTTCTCTGTTCGTGCAGAAGCTCAAAAATTTATCAGATGAAATAAGCAAAGTAAAAGACATAGTTTCAACGATTGAAGATATTGCAGACCAGACAAATCTTTTAGCCCTGAACGCATCAATAGAAGCGGCAAGAGCAGGTGATGCTGGAAAAGGATTTGCTGTGGTGGCTCAGGAAGTAAGAAAACTTGCTGAAAAAACTATGACTGAAGCTAAATCAATAACTCAAATTGTTTCTTCCGTCACTAAAATATCAGAAGATGTTTCTCAGTTTATGATGGGTGTTAAAGGAAGCTTTGAAGATATAACGAATCTTATGGGGGAAATTGTGGTGAGTTTCTCACAGATTCAAAACTCATCAAAATCAAGCTCAGATGAAATTTCATCTCTTTCTGCAAGCTTTGAACAGCAAGTGCGGACTGTGGAGGAGATAGCAAGAAATATAAGAGAAATTTCAGAGATAGGGAATGAGATTTCAAAATTTTCGGATGTAGCAAAAAGGGTATCAGATGACCTTTTGGGTCTTGCATCCCGTCTCAAAGAAGTAGTAAAGTTCTTCAAAGTTTAATTTTTTCTACTCTTACCTTAACTCAAAAGTGTTTGAGACTTTTATTTTTTCTCCGAAAAGATTTACGGAGTTTAAATCTTTAAAATATCCTCCCTTGATTTCTATCTCTTCTGCGGGTTTCCATAATCTCAAATAAAACTTTCCATCAATTGTGTAAATATAAAGTCCCAAATTTTCTTCAATTTGTAAAAGAGAAAAGCTCTCTGGGATTTCAGTTTTTAGGTCTGCTTTTACTCCTTCTCGTGAATAAACAGGAAAAAGAAAGTCATAGACAACTTTTGCTGAATCTAAATCATTATCTTCTGATTTTGTTTTTTTGTAAATCATAAATGATGTAGAAAATGGTCCGGTTTCGCTCATATCTCCGAGAGGACCTAAAATATCGTATTTTTCAAACTTTGTGTTTCTACCTATGAATACATCTATGCTTTTTTCTGATGTTTGAGCTACTCCTTTTCCGCCTTTTGTTGCTATTGTAAATACATCTCCATTTTCAAGATAGACTTTGAAAAAGTTCGTGAAGGGTGTGAAAGTTGGTTTGTATATTTTTTCTAATTCTGTATATTCAACAAGTCCTGTGTGAGATTCATTCAAGATTTTTGTTATTTTGTGCTGGAAGATAAATCTCAAAGTGAGTGAATGACCTTCTGGTATGGTTTCGGTTGCGGCTTCCAGAAAAATTTTGCTATCTTGCGATATTTTCTTTGTTATTGAGATTTGATATTCTGAAATTTCTTCAAATCTTCCGGGAGGAGTTTCTGAACCTATTCTCCAAGATCCACCATCATCAGCCCACAAAATAGCTTTTGTATGAAATCCAAAATTTCCTGTATCTTGTATTTCTTTAAGGCTCTCGCTTTGTGTTGGTTCATTTGCGTTCAAAATTTTGTATCCAAATGGAGGGATTCCATTCCTTTCTATTCCAAGCGGATTTATGACTATTTTTTTATCTGAACCTATTTTTTGCCGGAAAATATCAAGTATTTTATTTTCTATGTTGGAAATTCTCAATTGGGTTTCTTTCATAAGAGGTTTTGTTTCTTTTTCTTCTGTGGTTTTATACAGAGTTCCAGCTCCTGAGTCGTGATTTGTAAATATAGCCATCACAAACCAAAGTTTTTCTAACTCATCTTTTATTTCTTCTGGAACTTTTAGGTTTAAGCTCTCGGCTATTGAAATCATAGTTTCTGCTGACATCAATCTGAATATGCTTTCGTTTATGAACCTTTTGAGATATGTTCTTGAACCAAAGTAGCCGGTCCAATAAGGAGCGAGATTCCCTTCAAAGACGGGTAATTTATCTTTTTCTTTCTCTACAAGAGAGATGAAATCAGAAAAGCTCCCGATTACAAGAAAAGTTCCTGTTGATGGGAAATATTTTTGGTTCCAGTAATCTATGAACTTTCCGAGGTTCTTTTTAGGTCTTTCAAAGTCCCAACCTATTGGAATGAAGATAAATTTTGAATTTGCTTTCTCTTTCATTCTTCCTGTGTAATCTAAGATTTTCTTTGAGAAAGTTTCTTCATCTGCTTCTTCTCCGATGCATTCAGCTTCTGGATTGACATAAACATTTGATGGGAAATCTAATTTGCAGAAGAAGAAAGAGCCTATGCCATATAGGTTTGGCATAAAGAATAAAATTACTTCTCCGTATTTTCCTTTCCACCTTGTGAGGATTCCCGATTTGAAGAGCTTTTGTCCTCCCGAGCCTTCAACAAAATCTTTTTCTGTTATGGGGTTCAGATGTTTTGGTGTTTGGGTAAATCCATTTACTCTTGATAGAGCTACTGATCTGAATCCTAAAAAGTAAAGTAGGTCTGGCATATCTTGGGGGAAGCCGAATGAGTCGGGAACCCATGCGTCTTTTGGAATTTTCAAACCTCTCTTTTTTAGCCAGCTTCTTCCTGTCATGTAATTTCTTATTATACCTTCTGCTGGGATTACAACCCAATCATCAGTTCCAACTCCTCCTCCTTCTATTTTTATTTTTCCATCTTTGATTAAGGAAAGGAACTCATTCCCTTCTTTTTTTTCTTTTTTCAGGAAATTATCAATCCAGAATATTTCAGCGAAAAATACTCTGTGATTTTTGTGAGATTTTACGAAATCAATTGAGTTCAAAAATATATCTTTTACTAACTTTTCATAGTATTCTTCTGATGTATAAACCCAAGATATATCAAGGTGGCTTGACTGTCCTAAAATAACAACAGTATTTGCATTTTCAGGGAATTCTAATTTCTCCTCATGAAATTCTAATGTTTCCTCATGTTGAGGTTTTTTAATCTCACATTTTATTTGCCCAAAAAAATTACCACCGAAGAAAAGTAATAATAATATTAGGATTTTACTTGGTTTAATTGCTGCTCTATCCACAGGTATTTAAAATATAATTGTGGGAGAAAATATGGGGAGAAATGAAGGAAAAATTAGACATTCTAATTTCAGAAGTTTTGTAATCTTTATTTCATCTTTCACACTTGGATTTATTGTAGGTGTTTTGTTATCAAAATGTCCCAGGAAAAAAGAGGAGTATGTATCTGAAAGGAAAATTTCTCCTCCGGTTTCAGAATCAGAATCAATAACCCCTTCCCAGGAAGAAGTAGTTGAGATAATTCCTGAGGAAGAGGAGGGGATAATCCCCGAGGAGCAAGCATATACAGAGATTACGACCTGCTATGATTTACCTTTTTCTCTCTCGCTGATTGAGATGCCAAAAAAACTTTGGAATAAAAAATCAGCAGAATTTGTGTTTTCCCCGGGAGAGATTTTCTCATGTAGGATATTTGATGAAGAATTCCCTTGCGAATTATCACCAGTTAGGGTTATGGTTTATTTTAATGAGGATGGTCCAAAGAATTTTAGAGTTTTTTTTAAGGGTTTGAATTGCCCTATGTTAGAATATGACTTTATAGTTGATACATATCCACCTATTACAACAATAGTTCCTGTGGGTTTTTCGGAGCTTTTGCTTTCTTCCGAAGCTAAGTTTAGGTTTATTGTCAGTGAGCCCGTGAAATATACGCTTTGCAGGATAGACGATGGTTTTTGGTTAGATTGTTCTCGTGGGGAAATTCTTCTTACAAATATATCAGACGGTTGGCATAAAATTTCAGCTTTCTCGGAGGACCTTGCTGGAAATAGGGAAGAAATTGTCAAGCAATTTGTTTTCCGAGTAGATGCAAATCCTCCTACTACTTTATTGATTGAGGCACCACCAAGCATAACAAATTCTAATTCAGCAAGATTTGTTTTTATTGCAGACGATGAAGATGTGAATTTTGAGTGCAATATCAACGATACTGGATGGGTTAAATGTTCCTCCCCTCTTACAATATCAGATTTAAAAGAGGGACTGAATGAAATAAAAATAAGAGGTGTTGATAATTTAGGAAGATACGAGATGAGTCCGGTTGTTTATTCATGGAAGATAGTGAAAGGGGAGATAGTTGGTAATCCTAAACCTTTTGTTCCCTCAGAGAGAGCTCTTGAAATTTTGAGAAAAAAAGGTATAAAGTTTGGGGAGTAAAAAAACAAAATTTTCTTACAAATAATTAATGAAAAACTAAATTTTTAGCAATGGACTGTTAATTTATTCTTTCTATGAGGAATTTTATTCTTTTTCAGTTCCTTCTCTTTTATATATTCCTGCTATCGTTGGATGTCAGAGGTGAAAGTGAGGAAAAATTTACGAGAAAATCTATAACATACCTCAAAATGGTTATGGACCCAGAAATCAGAAAGGTAGCGCGTGCGGTAGATTTCCTTACTGGGATTGACCTTTACCAGTACCTTGAATCCAGAATAAGAAAAGCGGTTGAGATAGAAAGATTTGATTACAATCCTGTATCGCTGGGTGGAGATACAGATATTTATGCTCTTTCAAAGCTTGTAAAACAATATGTTGATGAGGTGAAAGTTGATAGAGCAAAAGCTGAAGCTAAAATGGATTGGCGATTCAAAGACCTCGTTGTCACCGCAGAGGATCTCAGAAAAATAGCTAACTCTGCATACATATATTTTCCACATGTTAAAAAATTCAATGTCGGAGTATGGATAAGTGGAAGAAAAAAAAGAGGAGGAATTGATATGTCTATATCTTGCTCTCTGGGAGTTGAAGTCGTGTACTACAAAGTTGATTTTGAGACAGGAGAGCCAATTTTGGTTTTCAAAACATATACGAGTCATACAGAGGTTGTCAAGGTTGGTGAAATGCCTCTTTTACCTTTGCCATTTCCTATATCTTTGTTTTTGCCGTCTGTTGAATTTTTTGAGACTCCATTTCAAGCTTTTGAGAGATGTATTATAATGGTCGTTGAGTGGATATCAAAAAAAATAAATGCAGATATGAGGAGAGTTCCTGATTTTTCACTTTTTGCTACAATTTCAAGTGCGGAGGGACAAAATGTTTGGGCTCCACTTACAAAGAAAGACAAAGTGTATCTTGACTCAGATTTTCAAGTTTTGGAAAGACAAGAAGAGATTGATGAGTTTGGCAGAAAAAAAGAAACTTTCAAAAGAGTAGGATGGGTAAGAGCAAGAAAAATAGCAGATGGGAAAACCGAAGAAAATTCAAGATTCCAAATTATGTCAGGTTCAGCAGAAGTCGGGCAGATAATAAGAGAGTATCCACTTGTGGGTGTCGGATTTACATTATCTTTCAACTATTTACCTTCTATGAACTTTGAGGAAACGGAACCTAACCCAAATTTAGTTTTTGGTGAGGGGAAGAAAGGTTCTGCTTTTGGTTTTTCTATTTCTGGCAAAGTAAATACTTCAACTGCGTTTGGATGGAACATATCTGAGTTTTACCTTATAGCTTCTGGATTAGTTAATATATCACGGTTTGCGTATGAGATCGGAGCAAACTTAGGAATAAGAAAAAAGTTTTATTTACGCTCGCTCGGATTTGTACCTCAACTTACTCTTGACCTCATAAGAATAGGGATACCCGCAACTGCAATGGGAACAAATGAAGAAGGTGCTTCCAGAGTGGTTACACTTTCTGATATTTCTTTTGGAATTACTCCTTCATTATTTTTGGAGTGGTTTTTACATCCTCGTTTCAGCATATTTTTAGGTGGGGGATATAGACTTATGACCACTGCTGAAAACTTCTCCTATGAGCTCGAAGGACTTGAGTATCCAGCAGATAACATCAGATATAATCCAAGTTTTCCTTTTATTTCCGGGGGTATAGAGATAACTATATGGTGAGGTTGTTTTTGTGTACTGGGTTAAATCTGATTTTTTCAAATTAAATCTGTTTTTTTTTTAGTTTGACTCAATAAATTTTTCTATTTCATGGTTGAATTCTTCGTATCTTTCAAACATAAAAGCGTGAGACCCCCCTTTTATCATTTTCAGTTGAGAGTTTTTTATCTTCTGATGTATAAATAGGGATTTTTCTGGTGGAACCATTTTATCAGCGTCTCCAGTTATTACGAGGGTTCTTGCGGTTATTTTTGGTAGGTCTTCTGTTGAGTCATGGTTCAGGATTGCCCAGACTTGCTTCATAAATCCACTAACACTGAAACCATCTTTCAGATAATCTTTGAAGAAATTAATTATAAAATCTTTGTTTTGTTCAAAAAATGAGGGTGTGAATATATTTTTTGAGAGGAAATTGAAAATTCTTTCTGGATCGGCTTCTATTGTTTGTAAAAGTAAGTTTTTAATTATTTCTTCGTTATTAACATCAACATCAATTCCTTTTATGAATTTGAAACCTTTTCTTATAAGTTCTTTTTCGTAGTCTGTAAGTTTTGCAAGGGTGCAAGCCAGAACAAGGTTTTCAACTTTATCTGGAAATAATGCGGCAAATTTCTGTAATATCATTCCTCCCATAGATGCTCCGACAAAATTAGCTTTTTCTACATTTTCTTTTTGCATAACATAGTAAATGTCTTTTGCCATATCTTCTGTTGTGAATGGCTTTGAAGGTTTGTCTGTTTTTCCTACTCCCCTATTATCTATAAGATAAACTTTGTATTTTTTTGAAAAATGCTGAACTTGGAACATCCAACCGCGCATATCTACTCCTAAACCCATTATGAAAAATATCGGTTTGTTTCCTTGTCCTACCACTTGATAGTGAATTTTTGTCCCATCAAAAGATGTAGCAAAAGGCATAATAGAAAAGTTTAGAAATTTTTCAGCTCTTTTTATTTTCTACCATCTTCTTTTTCTTTTATAAAGTTGCCAGCCTTTTTCTGGTTTTTTTATTGAACCTCCAAGATATAGTTCTTTTACGAGTTCATTATTTTGGAAGTCCTCGGGAGTTCCTTCAAACACGATTTTTCCTTCTTCCATAACATATCCATAATGCGCTATTGAGGTTGCAGCCTTTACATTTTGTTCAGCTATGAGAATAGTTATTTTCATTTTTTCGTTTAGGATTTTCAATATAGAAAAAAGTTCTGTGGTTATTTTCGGAGAAAGTCCGAGTGATGGTTCATCTAACATAATAAGTTTTGGTTTTTTGAGTATTGCCCGAGCTAAAGCAAGCATCTGCTGCTCTCCACCTGATAAGTTATTTGCAAGCTCATTTAGCTTATCTTTCAAGTTTGGAAAAACATCAAAAATTTCGTGGTCTTTTTCACCAGTCCAGCCTGCTAAAATTAAATTCTCCTTTACTTTCAATTCAGGAAATATTCCTCTATCTTCCGGAACCAAAGTTATTCCCAATTGAGCTATCTCTTCGGGGTCTTTGCGAGTTATGTTTTTGCCTTCAAATATTATCTCACCTTTTCTGGGTTGGTCTTTTATTAGTCCCATTATAGATTTGAGGAGCGTTGTTTTTCCGGCTCCGTTTGGACCTATTACTACTCTTATTTCTCCCTTATTTACTTTCAAAGATAGCCCCTTGAGTATGTAGAGTCTATCAAAATAAACAGTTTCTATGTTTTTCACTTCAAGCATTGCAATGTAAATAAATTAAGTTTTTTCAAGGTTTCATTTTTTGCTTCCCCTAATAATGTTTTCCTTACTAACGAATTCTCTTATTTTTTGATGGAATGAAAAGTCGTGATTTGTGTAATTGAACCCCTTTAACTTTGATATTTTTATTCCTTCACCTGGTGGAGTGAGACCAGCCCACATCATATCGTAATCAACCATTATTTTTATGAGCTCATCAAAAGTTACTCTTGGTTCCCATCCCAAAACACGCCTTGCTTTTGATATATCAGCCTGTAAAAGTCCAACATCTATTGGGCGGAAATATCTTGGGTCTACTTCAATTATGACTTGTCCTGATTTTAGGACACCTGACCAGGCTTCCGAAAAACTTTTTACAATTCCTTTTTCTTCTAATCCGCTTCCTCTCCATTCTATTTCAACTCCTGCATACTCAAAGGCTTTTTCTGCAAACTCTTTGACAGAGTGGCTTTCTCCTGTTCCGATAACAAAATCGTCGGGTTTATCTTGTTGTAAAATTAACCACATAGCTTCAACATATTCTGGAGCAAAGCCCCAATCTCTTTTTGCATATAAATTCCCAAGATAAAGTTTTTTTTGTTTTCCTGCAAGTATGTGAGCAACCGCTCGGGTTATTTTGCGCGTTATGAAAGTCTCTCCTCTTCGCGGACTTTCGTGGTTAAAAAGTATTCCGTTTGATGCAAAAATATTATAACCGTCTCTATAAACTCTGGTCATCCAGTATGCATAAAGCTTTGCAACTGCATAAGGGCTCCGGGGTCTCATAGGACTTTCTTCATTCTGTGGCGGGGGTGAATCTCCGAACATCTCAGAAGACGATGCCTGATAAAGTTTTGTTTTTATCCCGCTTCTTCTTACTGCTTCAAGAATTCTTGTTGCTCCAAGTCCTGTTATATCTCCTGTGTATTCTGGCATATCAAACGAAACCTTTACATGAGATTGGGCTGCCAAATTATATATTTCATCTGGTTTTATTTTCCATATTATCTCTGTAATTATCCCAGGATCTGCCAGATCTCCGTAGTGTAGAAATAGTCTTGCGTCTTTTTCATGTGGATCAACATATATATGATCTATTCTATGGGTGTTGAATGTAGACGCTCTTCTTATTATTCCGTGGACTTCATAGCCCTTTGATAATAGAAACTCCGCAAGGTATGAGCCGTCTTGTCCTGTTATGCCTGTGATAAGTGCTACCTTTCTTGACATACTATTAAATTTATCCATAATTTACACTTTTTTATTTTCCTGAGTAATTTTTTAAAAAGGTTATAATTAAGAAAAGGGGGTGGAATTGGTTATGGTTGGAGTGTATATACTTTCATTTTTGCTTTTAACGGGCGAGGAAATAATGAAAAAAGTAGATTCTCAACCTATTCCGCACTCTTCTGAAAGTTCTGTGAAAATGATAATAAAAAAAGGCGGTGATGTGAGAGAAAGAAAAATGGTAGTTTATACTAAGTCAGATGGAGATATAAGATACTCTGTCTCTAAATTTCTTGAACCAGCAGATGTAAGGGGAACTCAGTTTTTGCAAATATCAAAAAAGGATGAAACTTTGCAGTTTCTGTTTTTGCCATCTCTGAACAAATCAAGAAGGATAGCAGGAGGACAGAAAAAGACATCTTTTATGGGAAGCGAACTCACATATGAAGATATGGAAAGAAAGAAAATAGAAGACTATGACCATAAACTCATCAGAGAAGATGAGAATTTATATGTTGTTGAATCAACTCCTAAAAAGGGAGTGGATTCTCAGTATTCAAAAGCTATTTTTTATGTAAGGAAAGATGATTTTGCAGTTCTGAAAACAGAACTTTACAAAGATGGAAAACTCTTCAAAGTAATTGAGAATGAAATAAAAAAAGTTGATGGCAAATACAATATTCCCACAAGGACTCATGTCAAAAATCTTGAGAACGGGAACGAAACCGAGCTCATAATAGAAAGTATAAAAGTTGATATAAAAGTGCAGGATAAGTATTTTTCCCCTGACTTTCTTGGGAAGTGGTAAATTTAAAATAAAGAAGGTAAAAATGAAAAATTTTCCCTCTTTTATTTTTTCTATTATCTTCTCACTTTTTCCCTTCCTTTTTTTTCTGAATTTGCAAGTTTTATATGCAGAAGAAGAATTTACTCCTTTTTCATATTCCTCTTTCTATTCGCTTACAAGGTTTTATTTTGATTTGAAAAAAGATAATTCGTTTGAGGATTTAGCAGAGTTCAAACAAAGGATTTTTCTTGAAACGAACTATAAACCTTCTGAAAAATTTTCTATTTTGTTTTCAGGAAAGCTTGACCTTAACTATTTTTACGGAGGGTTTTCTCGTTTTCAGAATTTTTTTGATGTTCATGAAGCTTATTTTTTATTCTCGGGTGAATCTTTTTTGATATCTGGTGGTAGAAAAATTGTAAGCTGGGGAATATGTGATGGCTCTCCTTTGGATGTTGTAAATAGACCAGATTTCAGAGATGGAATATTTGCGGAGCAAAGATTTCTTAAAACTCCCGGAATACTTCTTGATTTTTCTCTACTTTTTGGTAGTTCATCCTTTCAGGTTGTTTATGAGCCATTTTTCACTCCACCTCAATTTATTGATGTAAAAGGAGATTGGGCAATTATGAACTGGCGGTCCTTATATGTTGCATTTGAAGGAGACAAAAACTCAGATCAACTAAAACCGCTTTTAGATGGTCAGTTTCAACCAATAGTCAAAAAATATCCTTCTTTGCTTTCTGATTTGCTAAAATCTTTTGGTTTAGGATTTTATTTTTCGTCAAGGTTAGAGCTTTTGCAACTTGCGTTTGTGGGATATACCGGGTTCAGTTTCCCTCTTCCTTTTTTTGATCCAGTATTTTCCCAGGAGTTTGCACGCACTCCCGGGAGCTTGGAGCAGAAATTAGATATATCCGCTGCTGAAATACTTGAACCAGCATCAAGGGGAGAAAGTTTTTTAAAACTTGAACCAAAAAGATATTACATGCTCGGTGGGGGATGGTCCTACGATATATCCGGATTTCTCTTAAAAAACGATTTAGCTTTCTTCTTTTCTCCTCTTCCAGATTTAAACCTAAATATTAAAAGTTTCCCGATCATATCGCTTGCGTTTGATATTGAAAAAGAGATAGTTCCAAATCTTATTTCTATTGCTGGAACACGAGCTACAATAAATTTATCAAAGGATAAAATTATTTTTTTAGAAAGAGGAATAATATTACCTTCAATTTCGCTAAGATATGAAATTTACTTTGGACAAAGTTCTCTCTCTTTACTTCCGGCGCTGATTTTAGATATCCCTATTGAATCACCAAAAATAAGGGGAAACTTTTTTGTGTTTACGGGTTCATTCAAACCGTACGATTTTCTTGAATTATCAGCCGGTCTATTTTTACTTTCTGGGAAAAGAACTTCTCCTTTTGGCTTTTTTAAAGATAACTCATCAATTATGTTCTCTGTGAGACTTTCGTTTTAGTTTTTTTATAGTCTTTCATAATTTTCCTCTTTTTATTTCAATTTTTATTACCTTTTTAACTTTTTATTTTGGTTATGAAGCCTATACATTTGAAAATAATTTCTGTATTTTTTGCTTTATCTATAACTGCTTATTCAATTTTCGCTTTCAGAAGCAGTTATTCTTTAAGGTATAGTATTGTAGTTGAAGGTGTATCTCAAGACATTGTTTTAAAGGAGCAAAACTTAGAATTAGTTGCTGAATTAGATTGTCCTCAAATACTTTACCCGAGACTTCAGAATAAAAATAGAACTATATCGGTAATGTTTGAAAGGAAATTTTTTCCAGTATATAACATAAACGCAGAGGAACTTATGAGTAAGAAAATAAAAGTACCTCCATTATGCAATTTGAAAAGCATTTCTCCGAAATTCATAACTTTAGAATTTGAAAGAATAGTCCAAAGGAGCGTCAGAGTTGTTCCAGATATTGTAGGAAATGTACCAGATGGTTATGAGGTTTCAGTTTCAGTTCATCCACAGTATATAAATATATCGGGACCTGAGGATGAACTCAAAGGTAAAGATAGAATATTTACGGATATGATAGATATTCAGGGGAGGACATCAGATTTCTCAATTGAGGTGCCATTATATAAAACAGGAAATTTGAAAGTGTATCCTCAAACAGTTACGGTTTTTGTTAAAATAAGAAAAACAGATTGAATCTGTAGGGAAAAACATATTGACCTGAAAGGAAATTACATAAAAATTCAGAAAAATCATTTCTGTTAATAAAATATTTTTTGATGATAAAGTCGTTAAGTAAAATTTTTCCTATTTTGAGCTTGTTTTTACTTTTATCTTGTGCCAAAGATAAAAAGGTAGATGTTCGGATTCCGATAAAGGAGTCGGATATAGTTGAGAGAAGCTTTACGGTATTAGATTTCAAAATTTTCTATCCTTCTTGGATATCGTTTTTTGTTCCGGGACAAAAATTAGAATTCAAAGTATCTTTTTTCTGCCCAGATTTCTCACGGGAAATTTCAGCTTCTGCATACTTTATAAAAGGTAACGAAAGATTTGAAGGAAGCATAACCCCTACATCTTTTTTGTGCCTGGGAGAGCAAGATAATATCTTTCAACTATATTTTCCTTCACAAGTCACATTCGGAGAGTATATTCTGGAAATAATTTTTTCTTCTTCGCTTACTGATGAGATTCCTTTTTACATAAGAAAAAATATTTTGGTTTCAGCTGGATTTCCCGGATTTGAGGAGTTTTTCAAAACTTGGAAATCTATATCATATCAGGTAATTCAAGCTTCTGACTTTGCTTTTTGGGAGGAAGAAGATAGAGTAAAATTCTTTGCTGTATCCGGGAATCAAATTCTAATGTTTGATTTTTTCCCTCAAGATCTTACTTTTTCTGAACCAAAACCTATAACATCAATTTCATTCCAAGCAGAAAGAGTGAATTTACTAAAATCTGGAAGTACTTTTTACATTTTTGCTCACGGAGAAATGGCAGGAGAATTTGAATCAGAATTTGGATCTGAAATTTCAACGGCAATAGTTTCTGTTTCAGGAAATGATGGAAAGTATTTGGGAGATATACCTGCATTTATTCCAGAAACCTCTTTTCGGTCGCAAACATCAACTATATTTATGAACTCATCTTGTAGCAATTTTCTCATTATCAGCGACCAGGGTGGTTTATCATTTAAAGAATTTCAGAATGTATTATGTGATAAATATTTTTTATTGAAAGATAAGGTTTTCTTTGCGCAAGGCTCAACTCTTTATTATTTTCAAGAGAATTTAATTGAGCCGATACAGACCGAAGACGATGAACTCAAAAATTTAGGTTCAGAATTTCATATGATTCAAGGAGAAAACAAAATATATGTTTTTAAAAAATTTTGTGGAGACGCTCCAAATGGGGCGACCATATCTTTATTCTCAATAGATAGTGATGGCAAAGTTGAACGCGAGTTTAGTATTGAGCTAACTACATGCAATTTTAATTTCTTCCCAATCTCAAACGAAAAAGTTCTTGTTTATTCCCGTGTTTTTACTGAATTACCAAATTCTCTCCCTTTTCTTTCTTTTTCTTCCTTTGGCGAAAGCGAAAAAATAGAAAGCTTTGATCTACCGGATTATGGTGAGCTTTACTTTAAAGCAGATGAGGAAAACATTCTTGTGTTTTCATACGGAAAAGATAATGAAGGCAGAAGCTTTGGAGCAGGTGTTATTTTAGACAAAAAAAGTGGAAAGAAAAAATTTGATTTCTCCGGAAATTTCTTCGGCAAACCACACGACTTCATTTTTCAAGGCGATAAACTCATTATTTCTTCCATAAGTGCTGGTTATTTAGTCTTCTTTTCTTTCGAAAAGTCAACGCAGAAACAATTTTTTACATCTAAAAAGGCAGAATCATTCATTACATTAAAATTTTCCCCGGATTTTTTCTTTGCTATTTTCACAGATAGTCAGGGTTGCTGGTCAGATAGAATTTGCAGAGGCTCAGAATATTTCTTTGTGAAAGCAGGAGATTTTACGATGGAGGAGTTAATTTTCTCTCATACTTTTGAAATTTATCAGAAATTTCTTGGAGTATCATCAAGGTATGGGAAACTGATATTGTTTTTTAAAGATTTAGATAGGGTTTTGATTTTTTTTAGATGAAAGTTAAATTTAGCTTCATCTATGAACCTCTTTCATCTTTTTTATTTGTTCTTTGTATAAATTTCTTATTTTAATAAGGATTTGGTTGTAGCTACCATCTCTGAAATCTGGGAATGTCCATGGGAAAGGATGGAAAGTACCTTTTTCATATCTTAAAATTAGATCTGCCCATACGCCTTTTGCAAGATAAATTTTCGAGCCGGCGCCTTTGAAGGTTGCAAGTATAACCTTAGAAAAATCAATATAACCTGGGTCTATATTTACCTTTCTCCTTCCTTCATAAGCTAATTTTGTTTCAATTTCCAAACTTTTCAGTTTCATTTCAACTAAAAAATCAGGTGTTCTTAAAGTTTCAAAAGATAAAAAAACCCTGAAAATATTTTCTCCCATTTCATCTTTGTAGTAGTTTGAGACATCAAATTTTTTTGTTTCGCTTTCAAAATCAAGGTTGCCAAAATACTCTATCATCAAAGATTTCGCCTTAGAAAACCTTTCCTTATCAGAGAACAAAACTGCAACAAAAAATTTAACGGGATCTGGCTCTTTCGGGTAAGCCATAGGATCTAAAATTAAATTTCTTTCCCTCAAATTTCTTTATCTTTTAAACCTAAATTTGAAACGGCTCTATTAAAAATTTTTTCTTCAATTCCAAGTGAGACAACAATTTTTCTAACATCATCAAGTGACATTTTCAAATTCCTTGATACACCATTTTTGATAAAATGAACAAAGTTATCTCTTATATATACAAGCTCATCTGATCTTTCCTTGACTATTATAATATGGTTCATCATTTCAAACTCGTAAGTTTTTTCCCAAGCTGAAAAGAACTCATCAAAAGAGCAAGGTTTCAAAAAAGTAGAATATCTAAATTTTCTATGTCCATTATCAAAAACAGAGAAAACATCTAATCTATCACCTTGCAACACAAATTCAAGTTTGCCTTGATTTAAACTAATCAAAGTTTTAGGATATTCAATCTTTACTGGAACAAAAACAGAGAATCCAACATCGGTAAGAAAAATCTCATCTTTTATCCGAACAAAAACTACACAGTGGGACGAGGGAGCATAAGTTCTATCTGCAAGAGCTATGAAAGAATTAAATCCAAAAAAATCAAGAATTCTTTTGAGAAAATAAACGAGAGGAAAACAAGTTCCTCCTGCTCCGTACAAAACAAAATTCATCATAATATCATATGGAGAAATAAACTTTTTTTTATAAAAATCGTGCTTTGTGATGTTCTCATAAGGAATTTTTGAGAATGCTCTCAGAATATCTTTTAGAAGAGAAACTTTATCTTGTTGGTGATTTACTTTAATGTTGAAAGTTTTCACGAAAAGCTCAAAAGCTTTTTCATCTTCTCTCATATATCAAAATTAGAAATTTAAGTAATCAAAGTTGAAAAAGTTTTCAGCTCTTCTGAAACTCAGTGCTTCAAGAATGTGTTCAGTTTTTATATCTTCACTGCCGTAGATGTCGGCTACTGTTCTTGATATTTTCAAGATCCTAAAAACAGCCCTTGCAGATAAAGAGAATTTTCTTATAGCATCCTTCAAAATCTCCTCTCCTTTCTGATCAAGTGTGAGAAATTTATCTTGCAAAGAGGGAGGTATTTCGGAGTTGAGGAAAAATCCATATTCTTTATATCTTTCTCGCTGAATTTTCCTTACCTCAATGACTTTTTCTCGGAAACTATCTGTTTCTGATGTGCTTTTTGAAGAGAAAATTTCATCAGCCTCAAGAGCCGGAACTTCAATGAACATATCAAATCTATCAAGCAATGGTCCCGATATTTTTGAAACATATTTTTTTATCTGTGAGGGATTGCATCTACATTCCTTTTTTGGATTTCTGAAATTTCCACAAGGGCAAGGGTTCATAGCGGAAATGAGCTGAAAGCTTGCAGGAAATGTTATGGTTCTTTGAGCACGAGAAATCGTGACGCGCTTTTCTTCAATCGGAATCCTTAAAGCTTCAAGGGTGTGTCTTTTAAATTCTGGAAGTTCATCAAGAAAAAGAACTCCTCTATGAGCAAGAGATACTTCCCCTGGCTTTGGGATGGAGCCCCCGCCAACCATCGCAACATCTGATATGGTGTAATGAGGCGCTCTGAAAGGTCTCATTCCTAACTCTCTTTTTAATCCAGCAACAGAGTATATTTTCATCACTTCAATCTCTTCTTCATGTTCGAGCGGAGGTAAAATTGAAATGATAGATTTTGCAAGCAATGTCTTCCCGGCTCCCGGAGGACCTATCATAAGTAAGTTGTGTCCTCCACAGGCTGAAACCAGGAGAGCCCTTTTGACAAATTCATGCCCTTTTATATCATCTATCTTTACCTCAAAATAATTTGACTTACTTAAATCTAAACTCCTTGATGGTATAGGAGGAAGTTCTAATTCTCCTTTGAAAAACTTAATAACATCTGATAGATTTCTGGCATAAAATCCCTTAACCCCTGTGTATTCAACTTCTGTATTTTCCTCGGGAGCGATTATCTTTACACCTTTTTGTTTTGCATAAACTGCTATTGGAACGATACCGCTTACACCTTTCAATCTACCATCAAGTGATAGCTCTCCTACGAAAATAAAATTTTGGATTTCAGATGAGTTTATTATTCCTTCGGACGAGAGAATTCCGAGAGCTATTGGTAGATCATAAAAAGAACCTTCTTTTTTTATGTCCGCCGGTGCGAGATTGACTGTAATTCTTCTTAAAGGGAAATCAAATCCAGAATTTTTTATCGCACTTTTTACTCTATCTCTGCTTTCTTTGACAGCAGAATCTGGGAGACCAACTATATTAAAAGATGGTATTCCTTGCGATATATCTACTTCAACTTCTACATCATAAGCATCTATTCCTATAACTCCGGCGGAGAAAATCTTTGATACTTTTCCCATACCTGAATTCAAAGATACAAAAAAGTTAATTCAAATTATGTTCTCTTTTTTTAAATTTAATAACTTAATGAATGTATAGTGCAGAAATTAAGAGAAGAGATTCACAAGCTAATTTTAAAATTTCCATTTATAGTTCCTCTTTTTGGAGCTGTCATAGGGATTGAAAGCTGGGGGATACTTGAAAATTTTATCTATGCACTTGCAATTTTGTTAGTTCTTTTTACCATAGCTTTTTTCCTCACAAAAAAATTTGAGTTCTCAATATTTTTGTTCGCTATATCTTTTCTTTTCCTTTTTTCATCTATGGAAAAAGATAAAGGAGGTAAGTTTGTAGTCGGTAAAATTATAAATTTGACTCCGAATTCTTTTATAATTCAAGCGGAATATGTAAAAAAAGATTTAGAATCAAATTGGGAAAAAAGTGGTTCATATATAAGGATCCCACGAGACCTAATAAAAAATAAGGAAGGATTTGATGTTTTTGATAGAACACTACTAGGATGCAAAAAAATAAGAAAGTTAAAAACTGGATGGTATCTATGCAACAGAATCATTTTTTTCAGGAAAATAGAGAATGAAGGGATAGAAAAATTTTTGAGCAAAATAAGAAAGAAAAGCAAAGAGATTTTAATTTCTGGGACGGAAAGAGGAGATGAATGGTTCATTCTTGAGGCAACAATATTTGGCACAAACGAAAATGAGAACGAAAGAATAATTTTAGATTTTTCAAAGCTTGGAGTTGTTCATGTGATAGCAATATCAGGCTCCCACTTTGCGACAATAGCTCTTGTAGGCTATTTTATAGGGGAAGCTGTATCTTGGTTAATTTTGAGATATACAAAATTTGTAATACAACCATACATAATAAAAGCTTTTTTCTCTTTGATTTTACAGATTTTCTTTCTTTTCGTAAGCGGAATGACAAAACCCGCAGTTCGGGCATTTATAATGAGCTCAATCTTCTCTGTGTCTTTGATAGCTAAAAAACCGTATTCTTTACTAAACTCTCTTTTTGCGTCGGGATTTTTTATATTGCTTTTTAACCCATTTGACCTTTGGGATTTATCTTTTCTCCTCTCATTCTCATCTGTTCTTTTCCTCATAGTTTTTATACCAAAAGTAAAAGGAAAATTGAAGTTGCTTTTTATAACTTCTCTGATTGCATCGGTAGGTACTCTCCCAATATCAATATCATCTGGTCTCCCCATATCTTTGGTATCACCATTAGCAAATTTTATATTTGTTCCTTTATTTTCAGCTGTTATAATGCTCGGAATATTCGGATTAGTTTTTGGTTTTCTGTTTGAACCTATTGGATTTTTTCTTTTCTATCTATCATCTCTGCTTGTAAAAATTTCTTCAATTTTAGCAGAGATGTTTTCTTCTGTTGTTGAACCATTTGTTTTTTATCCAAAAATAAAAGTTCCACCAGAATTAGTCCTTTTCTTTTCCTTCCTATTTTTTCTTTCAATAAAGAAAACAAAGTTTTTCTATGTAATTTTATCTCTTTTCTTCGTTTCCGTCCCCATAATCTTCCACCTGGTATCAAAGGAAAGAAAATATACTGTGGGGCACATACTTGTAAAAGAAATTACATCAGAGGACGGGAAAAAAGAAATCCATCTTATTCCGTTGAGAGAAAATTTGGCGGCAAAAGACATAATTGAAGAAATCAAGAAAAGAAAAAACATCTTATGCATCGGCATATGTAATACTTCAAATTTCAAAGATATAAATATAGAGGAAATAAAAGAGAAAGTAAATTTATGCAAAGAGGAAGATGAAAAATGTATCTTTTAGTTTTAGATAGTTTCTCTACTTATTTTTTGTTCGTGTTTTTCATTTATTCTTTCTATCGATTTGATCAATTTCCACATTGTGAAATTAACTTTTGGGAAAAAATTGTGCTTTAATCCATATTTTACGATAGCTCCACACATGGAATCAATTTCTGTTTTACCTCTCAATTTTATATCTTGAATCATGCTTGAAATGTGAGAGCTTGTTGGTGGTATAAGTTTTTGCATGAAATAATCAAAAAAATTTTCAGGTAGATTTGCTCCTTCTTTTTTCCCAACATAAACTCCTTCTGATATTATTTCTTTTACGATAGCACAAGAAAATTCATTATCTACAACTTCGCCGTAAGTTGAGTTTAAAATCACACTCAGAGGGTTTAATGCAGAGTTATAAATAGCTTTCTCCCATATTGGGGTTCTTATATCATTACAGAACTCGGAAGGTAATCCAGATTCTGATAAAACTTCGGCAACTTTGATCAAAAATCTTTTTAAATCTTGGTCGTAATTTTTCTCCCAAAAACCTAAAAGAATAGGACCTCCCCAAACTGTGATGTTTATTTTTCCGGGAGAATTGAAGACGACTCCAAAAATAATCCTTGCACAAGCAACCGGACTTATGTAATTTGAAAGGATCTCATAATTTCCTAAACCGTTTTGAGCGGAAATGAAAATTTTAGCCTTTATATTGTTTTGCGAAATTATTTTAGCTGCTTGTTCGGTGGAAAAAGTTTTTACAGTTATAAAAACAACATCATAAAAAGTATCTTGTGGTGGTTCAGTATGCAGATAAAAATCTTTTACATTATATTTTCCCCATATTCCATCTATATCAAGACCGTTTTTTTGAATTGCAATAATATGCTCTTTTCTTCCGAGCAAATGTACCTCGTGACCCGATTGGGAAAGTTTTGATCCAATAGCGGAACCTATTGCTCCAGCTCCAAAAATCAAAAACTTCATATTTAAATTTGAAAAGAAATTTTGTTATATCAAAAAATCAATAAAGGAATCTTTTATTTTTTGCAAAAAACATATTAGCTTTTACATAACCTTCCGGACTTCCTATATCTAACCATTTGCCTTTTACCGATACGCCCACAACAGTATCAGAATAGGAACAATTTCCAATAGCACTAGCAAGTTGAATTTCACCTTTTTCATCTGGTTTTTCTTTTTGTATCCAATCAAATATTTCCGGCGAAAAAACATATCTTCCAACAATAGCAAACCGAGATGGAGCAATTTCTGGGGCTGGTTTTTCCACAACACCTCCTACAATTAAAAAGTTCCCTATCCTTTTTTTAATATAAACAACACCATAATTTTTGATTTTCTCTTTTGGAACATTTCTTAATAATAAAACCGCTTTTGGATTTATTTCTTCCTTTTGCCGAAGCACCAAAAATTTCTCAATTAAAATAGAGATGGCTGGACGTCCGTCCGAAGGTATATATATATCATCAGGGAGCAAAACTGCAAAATTTCTTTGACCAACCTTTTCCCTTGCACATAAAACTGCATCTCCTAAACCATTTTGCTTTTCCTGAATAACATAATCTATTTTTACATCCTTGAAAATTTCAAGTGGGGCTAAAAGGTTTTTCTTTCCCTTCTCTTCAAGAAAACTTTCAAGCTCATTATCTTTTTCAAAATATCTCAAAATATCCATCTTTCTCCGGGAGAGAACAAGTATTATTTCCTTTATTCCGGCTTTCACACATTCTGACACAGTAATATGTATAGCTGGTCTATCATATATAGGAAAAAGTTCTTTTGAGATGACTTTGGTAGCTGGAAGCAATCTTGTTCCAAATCCAGCTGCAGGTATAACTGCTACCTTTACATCACTCCCAAAATTACTAACTTCCATAAAGTAAATACCCTCCTTTTTAAACGAAAAAAATAAAAAATAATAAATTAAAAAACTGGAAGTAAAACAAAAAAGTATAAAAGTTGAAAAAATATTAGAGCCAATAAATAATCAGAATGAAAAATCATAAAAAATAAATAAAAAAAATAATATGAACTGGGAAAAAATAGAAGACATTACCATATTTACTTCAATATTGATTTTTTCTCTTGCAATAGGACTTATTTTTGAAAACATAGTACTAAATCGTATCTTGAAATCTATAAAAAAAGACTCAAATTTTGCTGAGCTCAAAGTTCTTTTGGAATCACTAAGAAAACCCATTATACTCTGGTTTGTTCTTTTAGGAATAATAATATCAATAAACATAAAAAAATTAGAGTTTGAGAAATTTCATATTGAAGCAATAAAGAAAATCATTACTTCTTTGTTTATATTCTCTTTAACTCATGTTCTATCACAAGCTATTTCAAAGATAGCAGAAGTATATTTGAGGAAAAGAGAGCTTGGTACTTTACCTGCTACGTCTCTCATAGGAAATGTAATAAAGATTGGAATATACACAATAGGAATACTTATTATACTTCAATCCTTAGGAATATCAATCACTCCTATACTGACGACTTTGGGAGTAGGTGGATTAGCCGTTGCTCTTGCTTTACAGAGCACATTATCAAACTTTTTTGCTGGACTACAAGTTTTAGCATCAAAGCAAATAAGACCCGGAGACTATATAAAACTTGACTCCGGAGAAGAGGGTTATGTTGTTGATATAACTTGGAGGAATACCATTATCTTAACATTGCAGAACAACATAATTTTCATTCCAAATTCAAAGATCATAAACTCATCAATAACAAATTTTAGCATGCCAGATAAAGAACTCGCGGTAATTATAAATGTTGGAGTAAGTTATCAAAGCGATCTCAAAAAAGTTGAACAAATTACAAAAGAGGTTGCAAAAGAAGTTTTGAAGGAAGTAGACGGAGGTGTTCCAGAATTTGAACCACTTGTGCGTTTCCATACTTTTGGGGATTTCAGCATAAATTTCACTGTTATACTAAGAGCAAAAGAAATTAATTCTCGCTCTTTTCTCATTCACGAGTTCATAAAACGACTTCACGAAAGATATAAAAAAGAAGGAATAGAAATTCCATTTCCAACAAGAACAGTATATTTGAAATCAGAAAATCAAAATTAAAAATATCAATAAAACCAGAATCTATATAAAAACCAAAATCTATCTTCCTTCCTCTATTTTTTGCAGAAGCTCTAAATATTTTTCAGGTGTAAGTAAATGAGAAAAATCTCTATCTGAAATTTTGACTTTGAAAATCCAACCATCACCGTAAGGGGATTTATTTATAAAAGATGGCTCTTTTTCAAGCTGTTTATTAACCTCTATTATTTCACCTGATACAGGAGAAAATACATCTGAAACTGCTTTTACAGATTCAACCGTGCATACCACATCACCCCTATTTACAAATTTTCCAATCTCTGGTAATTCAACGAATATTATGTCAGACAGACTTTTTTGAGCATAATCTGTTATGCCGCAAATTGCGACATTATCGGTTATCCTGACCCACTCATGCTCCTCAGTATACATAAGATCCAAAGGTACCTCATACTTTGGCATGCAAATAAATTATAAACGACCAAGATTTTTTATAATTCAACAATTTTTTTAAATTTCTGATCTTCTTTTAATTTCTATTTTATCTGTGAGAGAAACGAGATTGCTTGTAAAAACAAAAATAATTCTTCCGTTCATATTTTTGGTATATCCTCTTTCTCTTTTGATATACTACTTAACTTCTGGATGTTCGCCTTACGAAATAGATATAGAAAATAGGTTTCTCAAACCATCTTTGGATTTTATTTTGGGAAAAAATGAGCTCGGCCAAGATATAGCTTGCATGATAGGAAAAGGGATTCTTACATCACTTAAAGTAGCCTCCATAACCTCTTTTATATGCTTTATTTTAGGTATGACCTTGGGAACAATTGCAGGTTACTTCGGGGGAATATGGGACACTTTAATAAGTAGAACAATAGAATTTTTTCAAGGGTTTCCATCGCTTATTTTTGTAATTTTTATCGTAGCTTTGTGGGGAGAAGGAGATGAAAAAATAATCATATCTTTAAGTTTGTTCGGATGGACGCCTTTTGCAAGACTCGCAAGAGCAGAGACTATGAAAATAAAAGATGCAGAATTTGTCATTTCAGCAAAAGTAATAGGATTAGGAACAGGAAAAATACTTGCAAGGTATATTTTCCCTTTTGTTTTGCCTGCAACTTTGACTCAACTTATGTTTTCATTCTCAGCTTTTATACTGGCGGAGGGAGGACTCGGATTTTTGGGACTTCGCCCAGCTCAATCTCTCTCTTTGGGGTCAATAATAGCAGATGAAATAGATTTTATCTTAACTCATCCAGAACTTGTGATGTACCCCGGACTTGCTCTAACTTCTCTTTCTGTATTTTTTAATCTCGCAGGACAAATTATATTGTCTTTGAAAAAATAAATAGAACTGAACATATATCAAAGCAGAGGTAAAGAGTGAGAAGTAGGATTAGCGGAAAAATGAAAAAATAAGTTTTAAGGTTAAAATAAATATTATTGATGGATTGCAAATTTTTAGCATAATAATAGGAACAGCAGGGGTTATAGGAAGCTTTATTGCACTTGCTACCCATATCATAAACAAAAGAATTGATGATGTAAATAGAAGGATTGATTTCCTGGAAAGAAGAGTAGAGAGGATAAAGGAGGATAACAAAGAAATAAGGAAGGAGATGGGGAATATAAGAGTGGAGATGGCGGAGATGAAAGGAGATATGAAAGAGATGAAAGCTCGCATGGATTCTATGGAAAAGAGAATGGAAAGGATAGAAAACGATGTAAGAGATATAAAGAACTTACTTTACAAAATTATTGACTTATCTCAAAACCAACAACAGAAAAAAGAATAAAAATAGTAGTGAAAACAAAATAGTTAGCATAGCTAATAAAAATTTCAAAACTCCATTTTCCATAACATACACTCAGGAATCCCTTGAAATTTCAAGCAGAAAAAAAAAGAAAAAAAAATCAGAAAGAATAGTTGAAAATGCTAACAAGAGGCTATTTTTTCAGGAAAAAAACGCTCAAAAATAACAAAACTCAAAAATTATGATTATATTATTAGATAAAAATTGTAAATTTATGATTGAGGAGGAGGGGAAAATATGCTGAAAGCAAAAAAATTGCGCGGAAGTTTATCTTATGGTTGTCTTTTTTTCACAATCTTTATCTTCACATCCTTGATTTTTTCAAACTGTGCAAGAAAAAAAGAAAAAGAAAAAAATCAACTTGTTGTTATAAAAGACGAATTTGAAAAAGTTGAAGAATTTGTTTTAGATGAAAAAACAGGTCAGGAGTTCGCAAAAAACCAAATCTTAATCTACATCGTAGCAAATAGTAAATCAGAGTTAGAAGAGAAGAAAACGAAAATTTCTCAGATTATAACAGCCAAAAAAGGAGAATTCTCAGTTTTGGGAGAGATTGAGTTTTTGTCTGAAAAAGAAAAAGTAGGAATTTTACTGCAAGCAAAGGTTCCAGCCGGAACACCAGAGGAGATAAAGCAAATTGTTTCAGAGCTGCGGAATTTTGATGGGAGTATAAGAGCGTTTCCGAATATGAGAATGAAACCATCAGCGATTTTGGGTGGATATGTTCCACTTGACCCTCTGTTTGATAGCTGGGATGAAACCCCGGAAGGAAATAACTGGCATTTTGAAGCTGTTAATATGCCAAAGCTTTGGAATTTGGAAACTCGTGGAAAAGTCCCTGTTGCTGTAATAGATTTTGGTATTAGAAAGCATGAGGATTTAGAGTATGAGTTGAGGAGGGGTGTTGATGGAGAAGGGGCGGATTGGGCACAAAATCACGGAGTGAGTGTATTGGGAGTTTTAGGAGCAGTAGGGAACAACTCAAAAGGAATAGCAGGTGCGATATGGAGAGGGAATATAAAAGCGTATGTTATAGATGGGAGTTTGAGCAGTTTGGTTCAGAGCATAGTTTTGGCTTTGCAAGACAAGGCGAAAGTAATATTATTTGCTGGGGGATTAGAATGGGGAAGTATAAGTCCCGAAGGAAATCCAGAAGCTGAGGCGATTTTGGAGTATCATAGAGAAGTTTTCTCAGTTGTATTTCAGTATGTAAGATACTATGATGCTTTATTTGTGCAGTCAGCAGGA